>Ga0210403_10000061_pt1 | contig 119831 bp, 102 predicted proteins | sample IncBWC19MmetaG_FD_150863 | JGI IMG/M metagenome (GOLD analysis project Ga0210403, IMG submission 150863) | Forest soil microbial communities from Barre Woods Harvard Forest LTER site, Petersham, Massachusetts, United States - Inc-BW-C-19-M | ecosystem: Environmental > Terrestrial > Soil >... | reverse complement strand
CCATTGGGGCCTTCTCTCCATCTGGGTCTTCTCCGTTCTCTGGGGTGAATCACGACCCAAATCTTATTCGCATGTATTCGCGGCTAATGCTCTTGCGTTTTTACGGGAGTGCCGGTTTCACATCCAGTTGACGTTGAAGACCCGCACCGGCTCGGCACGACCCATCACCGCGAGCGGGGGTAGGACGGCCAGATTAAAGACGCCGCCGGTCTCTTCGGCGGTGGATTGGGAAATCAGAATCTGTCCGCCGGCGGCATTGGACATCAACCGCGACGCTGTATTCACCGTATCACCCACCACGGTGTAATCCACCCGCCGCGGCGAACCGATGTTGCCGGCGGTGGCGATGCCGGTATTGATGCCGATACCCACGCGCAGTTCCGGCCACTGGCGCTCCGCGGCATCACGATTGAGCTCGACCAGCAACTGCTGGATACGGACCGCCGCCTGCACGCAGTTCGTGGCGTCACCGCCCTTGATGATGGGCGCTCCGAACACCACCATCAGGGCATCGCCCATGTATTTATCGAGGGTCCCGCCGTAGTCGAAGATCACATCCGTGACGCGGGTGAAGTATTCATTCAGTATCTCCACCACCTTCTGCGGCTCCATGTTTTCGCTCATGGAGGTAAAGCCCCGAATGTCGGCGAACATCACGGTGACTTTCCGGTTGACTCCGCCCAGTTGCACTTCGGGGTTGGCGGCCACCATTTCCGCGACTTCGGGCGAGAGAAAGCGCTCCAGGGCGGCGCGCTGCTGCGCCTGCCGCGCGATTTTCTCGTGTGCGAGAACGTTGTCGATGGAGGCGCTGGCCTGCGAGGCCAGCAGGGCAAACACGTTGAGCTCTTCCTGGGTAAAGGCCGAGGCCCTTTCAAGATTATCGACGTAGATGATTCCGAACAGGCGGTTGGTGCCCAGCAGGGGTGCGCACATGGCCGAACGCAGGCCCGAAATCCTGAGGCTTTCGCTGGCGCTGAAGCGTTCGTCGGCGTTGACATCGTCAATGAGAATGGGCTGCATCTCGCTGCAGATCAGGTTCAGCACCTTCTGGCTCAGGATAATCGGCTGGTTGCCCGATTTGTGCGGGTCGCGATAGCGGACCTCGCTCTGCTGTGAAACTTCCCCAGGCTCATCGAAGAGCATGACGAAGCCCCGTTCCACGCCTTCGATGCGAAAAGCCAGAGAGACGGTCTGTTCGCTGATGTCCTTGACCGAGAGTTTGGCGTTGAGGGCCTGCCCCGCATCATACAGAACGGTCAGCAGGTAATTCTCGTGTTCCAGCTTCTTGACGCGTTCGACCAGCTCGGCGAGCGCGCGGTCGGAACTGCGGCCCTTGTCCGGCAGCCCCCGCTCGCTGCCGCCGTGGATGATCTGTTGTACGGTAGAAGGAATTTCCACCTTGCGGATCATCAGACTCCGGTCATCGATCTGTTCAAAGCGCAACTCGTAGCGGCCAACGCAAGCCACGTCCCCATTCTTCAGTTCGGTTTCCTGGGTGACGCGCCGCCCATGCACGGTGACGCCATTGGTGCTGCCCCGGTCGGCGATCACCACCAGGTCATCGCTGTGCTTGATGACGGCGTGAAAACGGCTCACGCTGCTGTCATTCAGCACCAGATCGTTGCCTTCGCCCCGGCCAATCGTGATGACCGGACGATTGAGCTCCAGAATGCCGGTCTTGCCGTCGGGCGCCGAAATGATCAGCCGGGACATAGACTATCTCTGCTTTTCGAGGATCTCGTCGACGTCATAGGCCTTGTCGCGCTGCACGTGGAGCGTGTGGATGACAGTCTTGTAACCATCGAGCTTGAGCGCAATCTGATAGGTACCGGGCAGCGCCGGCCACTTGACCGGGGTCTTCGATTGAGCGGTTTGCGAGCCCACCTGGATCGTGGCCCCTTCCGGGTAGGTGCGAATGCGGACCAGTCCCCTGCCGGCCGGAATCGGATCGTTGATGCCAAATACTTTCCGCCACGTCGCCGGACGATTTTCTTCCATCTGTAACGGAGGCAAGGCCTGCAAAGTGACATTGAGGGTCTGCGTCTGCCCAGCCTGGGCGGTGGCGGTGACGTTTTCGTCTTTGAAGCCCGGCTTGCGCAACGTCATTGCATGTTCACCCTTGGTCACGGCGAACTGTGCGGGGGTGGCCACGCCCAGGTCCTTGCCGTCGAGCCAAATGGTCGCGCCACCCGGTTTAGTGTTGACGGCCAGCGCCGTCGATTCGGGGGCCGGATCACCAGGGCGGGGCAGGGCCAGCTTCGATGACTTGCCGCCTTTATTCGGCGGTGTCTTGCCGGGCTCGGCCTGGTTGTCCGTAGGGCTATCGGCCGGAGTGGAATCGGGCACACGCTCGGCCTGCGTCAGCACTTTGGCCGCGGCCGCTTGCTGCATTAACTGCTCCTTGATCTTTCGGTCCAGCACCATGTACTCATCGCGCACCTTGCGGGCCTCCCGCACCTGGAAATAGACATACGCCATGGCCCCGGTAATAACAATCAGTCCTACCAGCACAGCAATCTCAAGCAGCCCGCGCTTATGGGGACGCGTCAGGTCATTGAGCGCCGCCCGGAAGGCAGGGCCGGATGCCGAACGCGCTGTGCCGTTGGTGGCCGTTTTGTCGAGCGCCTGCGTGCGGTCGCCGGGCACACCGGAAACCGCCGCTAGCACCGATGTTTCGCCCAGGTTCGAGCCGATGGACTTGTAGTTCTCAAGATCTTGAAGAAGCGCAGCGCCGGACTGGTACCGATAGGCCGGATCTTTAGCGAGCGCTTTGGCGACTACGGTGCTCAGACCGGGGTGGATCGTGACATCCAGGTCGCGCGGAGCAATAGGGTTCTCGTGGACAATCTTATAAATGACCGTAGTGACATTCTGGCCAATGAAGGGCTTTTCCCCCGTCAGCATCTCGTAGAGAATCACTCCGAGGCTGAAGAGATCGGACCTTCCGTCGAGCGGTTTGCCTTTCACCTGCTCCGGGGACATGTAGTTCGGGGTGCCCAAAACCTGGCCGGTATTGGTCATGCCGCCACCCGCCTTGGCAATGCCGAAATCCATGATTTTGGCTATGCCCGTAGCGGTGATCATGATGTTGGCGGGCTTGATGTCGCGGTGAATAATGCCGCTCGCATGGGCGTAATCGAGGCCTTTGCCGATCTGCCGGGCAATCTTGATGACTTCCTCGGGCGGCAATACGCGCTGTTCCGTCAGTATGGAATGCAGGGTGGTGCCTTCGATGAATTCCATGGCAATGTAGAAGATGCCATCCTGCTCACCAGCGTCGTAGATAGTGACGATGTTGGGATGGTTCAGCAGCCCCGCGGCCCGGGCCTCATTCCTGAAACGCCGCAGCATGTCCTCAGTATCGAGGCCATGGGTATCGAGCCGCATGGTCTTCAGTGCGACCACACGTCCGATGTTGGGGTCCTGCGCCTTGTACACCACACCCATGGCGCCGCGGCCCAATTCGCCGATGACTTCGTATCTTCCTACCGTTTGAGCGGACATGGAGGTTCTATTCTGTATTCATCCGAGATCTTCCCGGAGAAGGGCATCCCGATTCCAATTCCCATTCGCGTTGATTCGAGTTCCTTCGCGGCCAATGTTTCGGTTGCAGCTTCGTTGCGCTGCGACTCAGTGGCGTACGCTTCAGGCCCTTGGGAGAGACAAATATCTGCCCTGAGGAGCGGCTTGAAACTGTCCTAACCGGACAGATTCGGAGTCAGGCGAAAAACAGGCACTTGCACCCGAAGTCAACGACGCCGCCCGTCCCGTATCAAGATGATGTTACCTCAGAATCATCCGACGTAAAAAATTACTAAGGTATTTCTCCCCCCGGCGCATACAATTCGGCCTATGAACGCGCTGATTCTTGCGGCTTTACTCTTATTCTGGCCGGTTTTTGTCCCCCTGTCGGGTTCTTCGGGCCCTGCATCAACCCTTGTAACCACCACCCAGTCACGGGAGAATCAAGGTGGTAAAGAGACTGCCCCCGCCCCGAAAGCGGCGCAGCAGGACCCGGCAGAAGAAGCCGGGGGGCCTCAGCAGGCTCGCGATGCAGCCGAAGAAGGCATCAAGCACGTGTTGCTCGCGCAAATCGAAGCCTGGAACCGCGGCAACCTGCGGGCCTACATGAACGGCTACTGGCGCTCGCCCGAACTGGTGTTCTTTTCCGGGGCCACGGTCACCAAAGGCTGGGAACCGACGCTCGAGCGCTACCAGCAGCGCTATGCTTCTGCCGGCAAAGAAATGGGCAAACTTGAATTCTCGGAATTGCACATTGAGGCGCTTAACCATCGGGCCGCAGTGGTGACCGGCAAGTGGCAATTGACAATGACCGATGGCAAGCAGCCGCACGGGTTGTTTACGCTGGTCTTCAAGAAGATGAAGGCCGGCTGGAGGATTGTTCACGATCACAGCTCGGGGGAGTGAAGAAACGCATAATCCTGAAACAACCTTATTCCGGCGACTCCCGTAGCGCCCGCCGCAAGGCATGGGGGGGCATTCACCCGGGTAACTCCACCCAGCGCGAATACCGGAATGGCAATGCGGCAGGCTGCCTGTAATCGTTGCAGGCCGTCCGGCGCACCCCGTGTGTTCTTCTCGAAGACCGGACCGAACACCACGAAATCCACCCCCTGGGCGCGGGCCTCTGCAACTTCCTCGACAGAGTGCGTTGAAACGGCGACGATGGCGTCACGCCTTCCGGCCATTGCGAAAATCGAGCGCGCATCAGCGGCGCGCATGCTGTTGGCGGGCAGATGCACCCCATGGGCCCCGCAGGCGATGGCCACATCGACGCGCGAGTTGATCAGCAGGCGCGTGGGCGAATCCGCCGGGATGCGGGCTTTCGCTTCTTCGGCAAGCCGATGCAGCGCCCGCGGGGTGAGGTCTTTTTCTCTTAGCTGAATGTAGTCCACGCCGGCCGCGGCGCATTCGGCGATTTTTGCCAGCACCCGTTGATGCTGCTCTTGAGCGTCACCGGGAAACTGGCGGCGGTCTGTGATGTAGTAAAGATGCACGATGGGCGCCGGTATTGGTGAGGTCCTATTTGGATGCCGTCCGGCGATCGGAATACTCCTCCAGGCGCTTCTTGTAGAGCAAAAGCACGCTCGGACCGAAAGACAACAACATAATCGCGATCCCGGCGGAGATCCCGAAGCTGGTGGCTACCGGCGCAGAGCAATCATGCCGGCGGCGCACAATGACATGAGCAGGCACGGCCACCAGAAGTTCCAGGACGCTGCCTTTCAGCAGCCAGGCGGCAGCCCGTGTGATCAGCGCGGTAGAATTCCGGCAGTACATATAAAACAGGATCGTCCACGCCGCCCACACGGTGCCCCAGCAGCCGAACACGTTGACCGCGCTATCCAAAAAACCATTCACAAATTTGTCGCCAAAAACGCTAAATCCTGTACACAGAACGACAGCGCCCGTCAGAATTGACAGCAACATCGCAGTAACCAGGCAGGAAACCAGTATATGGGCGCGCGGCTTAAGCCGTTTCCATGAGGTATCGACGGACAAGAAGAGGAGCAGCGCTTGGCTGGCCAGAATGATGCCAATCGGAATCCACGGGGCCCATGCCTTATAGGTATCCAGGAGATTACCGCTGGTGAGGTGGCCGGTAGCCAGAAATACTGCCCCCGGCGTCAACAGACCCAAAACGACCAGGACGTAAAACACGGTTATCACGGAGCCCCACTTACGCATGGTTCCTCCTTACAGTGGTCTTACGGCAGGGTCTTTGCAATCTCCGGCCCCTCTTCGGCGGCCGCCTTGGCCGTCTGCGGATCGAAGTGATATTTCATCAAACCTTCTTTCAGCGCTTCGAAGGCCTGTTCCGGTGTATCCGCAAAAGTGAAGAGACTCCTGTCTTCCGCGGATATAGCGCCGGAATCAACCAGCGCGCCCAGGTTGAGGACGCGGTTCCAGTACTCCGTGCCATAGACGATCACGATGATCTTCTTGGCCAGCTTCCGTGTCTGGGCCAGGGTCAGGATCTCAAACAACTCATCGAGGGTACCGAAGCCCCCGGGAAAGACCACCAGCGCCTTAGAGAGATAGGCGAACCAGTACTTCCGCATGAAGAAATAGTGAAACTCAAAATTGAGTTCCGGGGTGATGTAACGATTGGGCAACTGCTCGAAAGGCAGGCGGATGTTGAGGCCGATGGTCTTGCCCCCGGCTTCGCGGGCGCCGCGATTGGCCGCTTCCATGATGCCCGGTCCGCCACCGGAGGTAACCACGAAGCGATGGCGCTTGCCGGGCAAGGTAATGGTCCAGTCGGTCAGCATGTGGGCCAGGCGGCGGGCATCTTCGTAGTAGCGGGCCATCTGCACGGCGGCCTGAGCGCTCTTGATCGCTGCCTGCACCGTGTCTCCGCCGGGCACGGCCTGTGGATGTTCCGGAACCGCAGGTTTGGCAGGATCCGGCTTTTCCAGCAGGGTCAGCTTTTGCTCGGCCTCCGACAAGCTATCGAAGCGGGCGGAACCGAAGAACACCACGGTATCCTGGATCTTCTCGCGGCGGAAGCGGCCCAGGGGCTCCGAGTACTCGGCCAGGATGCGTAGGACGCGTCCATCAGGGCTATTCAGGAATTCGGGATTCAGGTAGGCCAGCGGCGACGCGTGGGGAACAAGGTCGGAGTCGTCAGGGACATTGGGAGTCTTATGGTTCGGCATTGGCTCTTTCAAGAACTACGGACACAAAAGTTTTGATCCTGCGCCGCCATCAACGGCGGTCGCGATAATGGATGGCTTCGGAAATACCCAGCCACACATCGAGAAAGCCCAGGCCCGAGATGGCGCCGCGCACAAAGCCATGATGCAGGAACGGGTGGAACGCGGGCCAGCGCGCCAGCAGCGCGTTGCTCGACCACAGTTCGCTCCACGGCAGCAGCACCATCACGATTCCCAGCCACATGCAGAAAACGACGTACACAACCAGGGAGAGCCGTTGCAGCCACACTGGCAGTTCCGCTGAAACCCCGGCTGGCGGCTGCTCAGGCAGATTTTCGAGATTGGCGGATGTCGTTTTCAAGATGTGCGTTGGCGTACCCGTGAACCTATGATTTTAGCGCTTTGATGCGGGTGGCGACGTCGCGGAAATCGATGTTAGTGCTGTAGACTTCCATGAAATTCGTCAACGCGGCCTTCCGGTCGCCCGACGCTTCATGGGCCGCTCCCAGGTCATAGTAAATTGAGCACCGGCTGTCCAGATCCAATCCGCTGGTCTTGAGCGCCCGTTCATACCACCGGACCGCTGCCTCCGGCACTCCTTTATCTACCAGACACTGTGCCAGCCACGTGTATGCCTGGATGGGTTGCGCAAAATCGCTGCCCCGGTCGAGGGCGTGGCAGACCTTCTGTAGTTCTCCAATCGCCTCATCCAGCAGTCCCATTTCCTTGAAGGCAATCCCCAGATTGTAATGGGTTTCAGGATCTTCTTCGGTGGCTGCTTCGTCTTCCCCGATGTCATGCTGCAAGTCCGTCAGAATGTCACTGAGCGCCAACGCGGTTTCCGCATCCTGCATCTGACCGTTGGTTGAAGCAGCGGATGCCATGGCCGGCATTGGCCTGGGGGGAGCCGGGATTGAAGCCCGCGGTTGCGGCGCGGGCGGGTTCTGGGGCGCGATCGAAAAATCGCCACCCAGTGATTCTTCCAGATCGAGTACGAAGTTTGCCAGCACGTCTTCCGATGGCTCTTCCTGAGGCATGGGCGCCGGCGGACGCTTGGTTGCCGCCGCCGGTCTCGGCTCGGTCACCGGCGGCGCTGGAGCTTTTCCGGCCGGTGGCGCCTGAGCGATCTCGATCTCACCGAAGTCTTCGGAGAGGTCGAGCACCAGATCACCCAGGTCCGGCAGATCTTGCACACGTTCTATCGGCGGCGCCGGCGGCTGCGAGAGTGTTGGTGCTTGATGCTCCTCTTTGAGAGGGGCCCTCGCGGCAGGTGCTTCCTCAAGATGCACTTCTTCAAGATGTATTTCTTCAAGGTTTACGTCTTCAAGACCAACTTCTTCAAGCCGAACTTCTTCAAGACGTACTTCTTCAAGCCGCACTGTTTCAAAACGCGCTTCGTCAAGAGGCACTTCTTCAAGACGCATTTCTTCAACGGGTACTTCTTCGTGATGTTCTTCCCGGTGCGGGGCCGGAGCAGGCTCCGTGCGGTCCATGGCAGGCACAACGGCCTTGGGTGTGGGGACCGGAGCAGGCTTGCGGCCCAACGCCAGCAACTCTTCCGCCCTCGCCTGCGCCGCAGTGACTGCCAGGGAGAGTCTCTCCAGATCTGGATGGTTGGGTGCAATTTCGGCGAGATCGTTGATGGCTGAGTGGGCGATATCCCAGAATCCCTGGGAAATATAGAAATGGATCTCCTGCACCTTGTCGGCCACTACAGCCGGATCAGCGGCAGCCGCAGGCGCTGCCACGGCTTGGTGCGTCTCTTCTGCTGGTGGCGCGTCCACCATTTCCGGCCCCATGGCAATCATTTTTTCCCATTCGCCGGAAAGATCGATCTCCTCGGCGGGGGGCGGCGCCACAACCTCTTCCGGCGCTTGCATTACACCGGCGTTCGCAACGACTTCGAATCCATTCCAGCCCGCCATCTGTGCCGGGGCCGGCACTTCTTCTTGCGGCAGATGCGCCTCGGCTATTTCAGGCAAATCCATGGGCAGGTTCAGGTCGAACTCCTGGACCGTGGAAGTGTCGCTGGCAACTTGGATGGGCGGCATGGCCGGACGAGCCTCCACCGGCGGCTGCCGCAGTACCGGAGGTGGCGGCACTACAGACGGCGCGGCCCTGGCGGGCAGGCTGCTGGGGCCCGGGCTGTAGTTTTCCGCCGCCTCCGCATAGCGGGCGGATTCCTCCGCGTGTCCGAATTCAGCGTAAACTTCGCTCAGCAGCCGGCAACTGTGGGCCGCATCCTTAAAACGCTCGGCTTTGGCGTATAGCGTCGCCAACCGCTGGTTCAGATGCACGTCGCGGGGGGCCAGCGTCAGCGCCGCTTCCAGCGGCGCGATCGCTTTGGAAGGAACGTTATAGGAAACGAAAAGCTCAGAATCGGTAAGCGCCGCTTCGATCGCCCTTTCCACCGCCGGGGCATAGCTCTGCTGGAGCTCCGGCGCTTCATGCACCAACTCCTCGACCATAAAGGCCTGGGAGCCTTGTTCCGCGCTCAACGGCCGGTACATGGAGTCCTCACCCAGCTTGCTCTGCATCTGCCGGAAGTTCTGAAGATGAAGCGGATTCTCCGGCTCCAGCTCTCCCAGGCGCTTGTAGGTATCGCGCGCCTGGACAAAATCGCCGCTCTGCACATGGGCGTGCGCCAGCATCTCGATGACTTCATTCACATGGGAAGTGTCGCCGGCATCCTGCAACAGGCGCAGCATAATTTGCAGCGCTGGCGGACTGTTTTTGACTCTCCCGATCAGAGGATGCAAAACGTCGAGCAGCGCCGCCGGGCCGCGCGCCAGAAAACGTTCAGCATAGCGGCCATAGAACTTGAGCGCTTCTTCCCACTGCTGGTTTTGCAGATACCACTCCGCCACCGAGTTCACGCCGCCCATGTCTTGATGGTCAGCGAGCAGCTTATCGGCAATCTCTTCCACGCCTTCGAGGTTGCCGGTAATCAACTTCGCCCGCAGCAGAGTCCGCAGGGCATTGGGTTGTGCATCGAGGTTCGGAAGCTGCTCCAGATACTTGATGGCCGCGTCCGGGTTGCCGGCATCGGCAGCTACTGCGCCCCGCAGCAGCAGCGCGTTTACGTTGCTGGGATCCAGAGTCAGTACTTTGCCCAGGGCCTCGTCGGCGGCTTCGAACGAACTGCGCGCGTAAAGGGACTGGGCGGCCGAAAAATAAATACTGCGGGCCTCATCATTCTTGCCCAGCTTCATGTATAGATCGGCCAGCTTCGATTGCGTGACCGCATTTTCCGGGTCCAGCTCCAGCACCTTCTGCAGGATCTTGGCCGCCTGGTTGTTGTCGCCGGTCTTCAGCAGTTGATTGGCGACCTGCATGTAGTAGGTGCGGGCGTCGTTGAACAATCCCTGCTGCGTATAGAGCTCGGCCAGTTTGAGCGTGGTTTCGGCCGTGGGCGGCACCAGCTTGGTGAGCTTTTTGTAGATGGCGATGGCTTTGACGACAAAACCGTTCTGGGCGTATTGGTCGCCCACCCGCCGGAAATAATCCGCAGCCTTGTCGTTCTGGCCCACCCGCGCATACAGGTCGCCGATAGTATTCAGCACCGTCAGGTCTTTGGGGTCTTCGCGGATGACCTTCTCGTACTCAGTAATGGCGTTCTGCAGCTTGCCCTGCTGGACAAACTTTTCCGCCGAACTGAGCACTTTTGCTTTATTGAAGCCGAAGCCTATCGCCATAGAAAACCAGTGAAACGAAAGCCAGTTAAACCCCGCGAAAACGAAGACCCGCGTTTACCTGAGAGTAAACACTCACGCAAGGCAAATCTGGTCTAAGTATCACATTAATGCGGGCAGCGCCTAAGAGCAAGACTGTTTCCCCGTTTTTTATCAGGAAGTTACCCCTCCGAAGGGTTCGCGACTGTCGGTTTCAGAGGTTGGTTATTAAGTACTTGACAACCCGGCGACGCGGCGCGAAAGCAGCTCGCGGAGGCGACAAAAACGAATCCAAAACAAACTGAAGAAAATGCGCAGGGGGGCAGTAGAGTTCTCGCGCGCCGCCTGCCGTGTTTCCCAGCGCCGGCGTCCCCCAGGCTGTATACTGAAATCAAATATGCAGCTTGCATTCAAGAGGATCCTTCTTAAACTTTCTGGTGAAGCACTCGCTGGCGACAAGGGATTTGGTGTCGAGACCAGCCGTATTCATTCCATTGCCGCTGAAATCAAGGAAGTCCATGCACTGGGCGTGGATATCGCGCTGGTGGTGGGCGGCGGGAATTTTTTCCGGGGCGTGGCCGAGCAGGCCCGCGACATGGACCGTGTATCCGCCGACCACATGGGCATGCTGGCCACGGTGATCAATTCGCTGGCCCTGCAGGATGCGCTGGAAAAACAGGGCGTCGACACCCGCGTGATGTCGGCCCTCGAAATGCATCAGGTGGCCGAGCCCTTCATTCGCCGCCGCGCCATTCGTCATCTCGAAAAGGGCCGCGCAGTGATCTTTGCCGGCGGCACCGGCAATCCATATTTTTCCACGGATACCGCGGCTTCGCTGCGCGCCATGGAAATCAAGGCCGACGTGATCATGAAGGCCACCAAGGTCAACGGTATCTACGATGCCGACCCTAAGCTGGTGAGCGACGCCACTATGTTCAACACCATCAGCTATCTCGATGTGCTTAAACGCGGCCTGCGCGTTATGGATGCCACCGCCATCTCCCTCTGCCAGGAAAACAACCTGCCCATTATGGTCTTCAATCTCAATGTCCACGGAAATATCAAGCGCGTGGTGATGGGTGAGAGGATAGGGTCGCTCGTGTCAGCTTGAGGTTGGATCGATCTTTCTGGATCGGGCGATCTGATGATCGGGAAGTCGGCGCTGGCGCTATCGTTTTACTGAAGGCTGGCAAATTTCAAAGCTGGCGACATTCTCTTCGGAAGAGAAACAAAGCATTTCTTCGAAGCTTCCGCACCCACGTTGATCGTTGATCCGATCGCCAGATCATCAGATCACCAGATTTACCTCACCCGATCTACTTCGGTTGCGGCTTCAGCGGGACCCAAGTCACTCCGCCATCCTGGCTGATGAAGGTCTGGTCATTCGAGGTTTTGACCTGTACATCGCCTCCACCGATCTGGATATCGGTGATATCGCCGGTCACCACGTCTCCGAGTTTGAGCTTTTTCCAGTCTACGCCGCCGTTCCAGGAGTGAATCAGGGTCATGTGATTGCCTCCGGCCCACACGTCATGGCCTTCGGACACCACTACTTTAAAGAGCAAGCTGTCCTTTTGCGGATAGGCCTCATGCCACATCGCCAGGTCCGCCGATTTGATCAGCTTGCCGTCGGGGGAGATGCTCCAGTGCAGGCGTTCCGCCGGGGCCGCCGGGGCCCTTTCCATCAGGGCCATCCCACTGTTGGGCCGGCTCGATAAGGCAGCCGCCAGCTTGTCTTTACCCACCGAAAGCGCTTTGACGGGGGCCCGGAACACTCGAATGGTCGCCAGACTGTCGGTGGATGCCCGGTACACCGCCGACTCTTTCTTTCTGCTCTCGTCGTTCTTGCCGTTTTTGTCATTGTCGAAAGCCACGGCGAAGGAGCTTTTTGCAATGCCCTCAGATGTAATCGGAATGCTTCGCACCACGAAGCCCGTTTCTGAAGCCCCCTCGGTTACCGGCCTGGGTGCAGGGGCTGACACCAGATCTGCTTCCCTGCCGCCTGCGAAGGGCAAGGGCGGCGCAATTGATTTGGCATTCATATCGGCGCCCGAAAGTCCGTTCATGCTGGCCCCGGCTGCGCCTCGCACCAACTGGCTTGAGTTCCTGCTCTGAAAGGGGGTGCGGGTCTCCGCCTCCAGGGCGATGGCAGAATGAGAAGTGATCGCGAACCTGTCAGGTAGCGAATCCGCGCGGACGGCCCTCGCGTTTGCTTGGGCCGCAGGCGGCGGAACCACGGGCCGGCCTGTTGCCACGCTGGGGTTGGTAGTGGCAGTGGGCTGCTTCGACGCTGCGGGCGTGGCTTCGTCTGCCGTGGAAGCGCTGGGAATCTGCTTCAGGTCGCCAGCAGCAACTTCATTGCGGACCGCGCCTTCATTGCGGGCCGCAGATGGAACAAAACCGGCAGGCTTCCACGGTTTCTCGATCACCAGTGTAGCGCCCACAGCTACGGTGGCGGCCACCGCCGCCCAGCGCCACATTGGAAGCCAAGACATTGGAAGCCAAGACATTGGAAGCCAAGACACTGGAAGCCAAGGCGACCGCCCTGGCAGCCGGACGGCCGCCGGCTGCACTTGAATTTCGGGCAAACTCAGGGCCACAACCTCCCGGCAATAGAAACATGCGGCCAGATGCCGCACCATATCGGCCTGCTCCGCCGGGGAGAGGCTGCGCTCGACGTAAGCCGTCAGCAGATCAGCGTCAGGGTGCAGGTGAGGATCCGGTTCATTCCCCAGCCTCTGCCGCAACGAATTTGATATACCCAACGTCACTTAATTAGAACCCTTATCTTCTTGGAACGTCGCAGGACGGTTTTCTTGCAGCCTACTTCGCAAATCCGTCCCAATAAATCGCACATCGGCTTCCATGGCCTCTTCGGCCTGCCCCCGGTTCATCCCCCGCGCCTGAAGCCCGGTAATGACCTGTTTGCGGATTGTTTTCAATAACTTATCCAGCCTGCGGCTGATCGTCGATTCGTGGACCCCCACCAATCTACCGATTTCCGTAAGTGTGCGCTTATCCAGGTAATAGGCAGCCAGAATGAGGCGGTCGTCGGAAGGCAGCCCACTTACAGCATCATCGGTGGCCTCACCCAGACGCCCATCCGACAGGGAAGAGGCCGTGAATGGGTGCTCCGCAACAAACTGTACTCCTGATTGGCCTTCTTCATCAAGACTGACCAGCCGTTTCTGTTTCCGGTAGCGGTTCACGAATTCCTGCACCATCACGGTGCGCAACCAGCCTTCGAGCGACCCCCGGCCCATGTAAAGATTGAGGCGCGAGACCCGCTGGCCGTCCCTTTCCGACATGCCGTAGAGATCGGCATAGATCGAATCAGCCAGCTCCCGGCCTTGGGAATCTTCCTTGGTAATGCCCCTGGCTATGTCATAGAGCTTTTCCCGGAAGCGCGTCAGGAAATCTTCCCATGCCTGCTCGTGCCCGTTTGCGCATCCCCGGGCCAGGGCCAGTTCTTCCACCTTTAATTCCTGCCACAGCTTCAACTTTTGCTGAGAAGCGCCGCCAGGAGCGTACTTACAGGCAATTTGCTCCAGCACCGTTTCAAACGAGCCTAGGGTGAAACCATAGCGCGCACCCCCGCTCCGTTCAAAAAGCTCCAGAAGAGCGTTCGCTTCGGCCTGCAGCGGCTTATTCACGGGGCCCATGTCTATGCACGGATAGTATCAATTTTTGATGCAAGAAGTCTTCAACGGCGCGTTCCTTGACTGAGGGGAAGGTGTCTTATGAAGATAGTCATGTTTCTGGGAGCATGTCTCTCGATTCTGGGGATGGTATGGTCGGCTGCGCCCGCGTCTGCCTATGGCAACGATGTGAGTGACAGAGAGTATAAAGTCCTCGCGCCCATTACCCACGGCAACCTCACGATCTTTCCGGTAGTAGCGGTAAAGACCCACGACGCCAGCGGCTTTCTCACCCTGGACGAAGGCATACGCTCCGGTGAAGTGACGGTCACCGAAGTTGGCAAGGTCATTCCTATGGTGCGCCGCACGCCCGTCCGGCCATCCGGTGGCGCGCAGGTAAACAGCCTGGTGCTGATCAACAACTCGAAACGCCCTTTGATCCTTCTTGCGGGCGAAGTGGTGACCGGGGGCAAACAGGACCGCATTGTAGGCAGAGACCGCCTGGTTCCGGCCGAAAGCGATCCGGTCGATCTCTCGGTCTTCTGCGTCGAACACGGCCGATGGGCAGAAACGTCTTCCAAGTTCGACACCCACGCCAACGCCATGGCCAAACCCAGCATTCGTAAAAGCGCCATGGCCGACAACAGCCAACAGAAGGTCTGGGACGAAGTCGGCCGCTCGAACCAGGCCGTATCTGACCAGCTTGCCTACGCTCACAGAAATAGCCCTGGAGCGTCCAACACCGTCGAGGTCACCGGCGCCCAGATGGAAATCGCCACCACGTCTTCCTACGCTAAAGTCATGGAAAACAAGGTTGTCCGGGGCCAGGTGGAAGCTATGATCGAGCCCATCCAAAAATCATTTGACAGTGTAATCAAGCAGTTACGCGACCAGAACGCTGTCGGAGTCGTAGTAGCGGTTAAGGGGCGCATCATCTGGGCCGATATCTTTTCCAGCAGCGCATTACTGAGCAAATATTGGGCGAAATTGCTGCCCTCGTATGCCGCGGAAGCGCTGACGGTGCCGGGAGAACAGACCGAAGTTTCCGCCAAGTCGGCACAGGAATGGGTCAATCAATGGCAGGCCCGGCACGAAGTGACGGAAACCGAACCGGGGCTCTACAAACAGACGGAAATGACGGGTGAGAAATTCAAGGCCTTCCAGCTCACGTCGCTCCTGCCAAAACAGGGCTTCGACCTGCATCTGAGCAAGATGGCGGAATGAACTTTGCGCGCGGGGTTTCCGTAAAGATCTGTCAGGGGCAGTTCTTGCAGCTCAATTACTTTCGTGCCGTTACCAAGGTTCGATTAAATGTTTTTTTTATGCAACAAAAACCGCTGCAAATGTGTCTAATGTTGTAACAGAGGTAGCAGGTATGAGGGTTGGAGGTGACTTTATGGGAGAGAAATTTTCAGTAGCCGAAGTTGCCGCGCTTCGAAACGAGTTACTGCAAGGTGGGCTGGATTCCTTCCAGACCGCCGAGTTGCTCAAAATGTTTCTGACCGGCCGCGGTTATGGCATCTCGCCGGAATCGGCGCTCGACGCCGCTGGCCGCATCGATGGTACCGGCTGGGACGTTGAGTCTCTGCATAAGGAATTAGAAAGTTTGGCCTTAGTGATGTAACGCCACGTGATGTAACCGCATCACGAAGCGCACGAAAGCCGGGCCAACCAGCCCGGCTTTCGTGTCTCTGGCGAACGGGAAAAACAATAGCGTATTTGGTATTCGGTACTTGGTAGTTGATTTCAGGAAGGTCACGGTTTTTCCAGATTCAGCAATCCGATCGGCCCCGCAATACCGAATACCGATTACCAAATACCTGTTGTTTCGTTTTCCTCATAGCAGGACGTTGTCGATGAGCCTGGTCGTGCCTACATAAGCAGCCACCGCCACCAGCGCGCCCGGTTTTACTTCCGGCAGCGGATCCAGTGTTTCCCAATCCACGATCTCGAAATAATCAAGATGCACATCCGGTTCCCGTGCCATCTCTTCCTTGCCTGTAGCCAGCAACCTGGCTGCGCAACGCTCGCCGCTGGCGGCCAGACGGTCCACCTGCTGAAGCGACCGGTGTAATATCAGCGCCTGTTGACGTTGCGCCGGATCGAGATAGATATTGCGGGAACTCATGGCCAGGCCATCGGCCTCGCGCACAATCGGGCCCGCTACGATGACCACGTCCATGTGCAGGTCGCGCACCATGCGGCGGATGATCGCCACCTGCGCTCCATCCTTTTGGCCGAAAAATGCCAGGTCGGGCTGCACGATATTGAAGAGCTTGGCCACTACGGTGGTCACGCCGCGAAAATGCCCCGGACGAGATCGCCCATCCAGCTTGGCGGTCAGCCCTTCGACCGTGACCCATGTGGTTGCATCCGCCGCGTAAATTTCTTCCACCGCCGGAAAGAAAACATAGTCGGCGCCTTCGGCGGCCAGCATCGCGGAATCCTTCTCAAACGTACGCGGATATCGGGAAAAATCTTCATTCGGCCCAAACTGCGCCGGATTCACGAAGATCGAAACCACTACCATGTCGCACTGTGCGCGCGCCAGACGCACCAGCGAGAGATGCCCTTCATGCAGAGCGCCCATGGTCGGCACAAATCCCAGCCGCCGCCCCGTCCGGCGGGCGGCCTTGCTCAGCGTGGTCATTTCGGTGGCGGAGGTGATGGTGTGCATAAGTGGCTGCTGGCGGCTAGCTGCTGGCGGCTAGCCTTTAGCTCTTAGCCCTTAGCCCTTAGCCCTTCCGGTTGCCGCGGATCAACGCGCTCAGAGGGCAAGGGCTGAGGCCGCAGATGCGCAACGGCTGCTTGACTAAAGGCTAATGGCTAATGGCTAACGGCTAAGAGTTAATGGCTAGCAGCTAGCCGCCAGCACCCTCCTCACCGCGAACACGCCTTCATCTGCTTCCTCAAGCGGATGGCTTCGAGTTCCTCGCGAGTCTCCTTGGGCAGGTGATAGGATTCCTCATCCGATGGATAGCTGCCGGTTTCCACGTCGGTCTTGAACTGCTGCAAAGCATCCCGAATCAGGGCTGCGGCGTCGGCATACCGGCGGACGAACTTGGCTGCCGGAGCAAACGTGAGGTTCAGGATGTCATGAAAGACCAGCACCTGGCCGCCACATTCCGGGCCGGCGCCGATGCCGATCGTAGGCACAGAGACTTCCTGTGTGATCATGGCTGCCACTTCCCGCGGCAGGCCTTCCAGCACCATGCAAAAAACCCCGGCGCGGTCGAGGGCCAACGCGTCTTTCATGAGATGCTCAATGCCTGAGAGATCTTTGCCCTGCACCTTGTAGCCGCCCATAAGGTGCAGCGATTGCGGAGTGAGGCCGATGTGGCCCATCACCGGAATTTCAGCGTCGAGCACTCGCTTTACCAGTTCGACGCGCTTCTGGCCGCCTTCCAACTTCACCGCTTCCGCGCCGCTTTCTTTGACAAAACGCACCGCGTTGCGCACGCCTTCCTGCAAGTCGTTGTGATAGGCCCCGAAAGGCATGTCGGCGATGACCAGCGCCGATTTCACCGCGCGGCGCACCGCCCGCGTGTGGTGCATCATCTCTTCCATGGTTACCGGAAGGGTATTGTCATAACCGAGGACCACCTGGGCCAGAGAATCGCCCACCAGAATCATGTCGATGCCGGCTTCATCCACCAGGCGCGAAGTGGCATAGTCATAAGCGGTCATGCAGGTGATAGGCTCACGCCGCTGTTTCTTTTCCTGAATGTTATGGATTGTGACCTTAGGGCGCAGACGCGCCATGTGCCCTTCGCCAAACGAAGTAAGACTCATTTCCCCTCCAGTGCAGTTCGGGAAACTCCCGATACCACCTGTTCGCCGGGCATTTGAGGATGCCAGACACGGGCTATTCTAGTCCTGGCGGCGGGAAATGCAACGGAAAAACTGATTGCCATAATTGCCAAAATCGCCGGAATTGCCAAAAATTGCTAAGAACTTCCGAGTTTCAATTCCCCGATTACCCGATTTTGGCAATTACCAATCTGGAATTTACCTTACCCCTCAGTACTTCCGGCCAGCGGCAGGAAGTACTGCGTTCCCCTGATCGGCTCGCTGACCCGGCGCAGCAGCTCCTGCAGGTCGGAATGGCGCTCTACGAAATCGATGTCGTTGGTATTGACCACCAGCAGGTCGGACGAAGTGTAATGAAAGAAGAAGTGCTCATAGGCCCTGACCACTTCTTCGATGTAATCGTCGCTGACTGCCATTTCCGCCGGGGCGTTTTTCTTGCGCAGCCGCTTCTTGAGCACTTCGGGCGAGGCCTGCAGATAGATCACCAGGTCCGGAATCGGCAACTGGTCGCGGAAGTGCTGGTAATAGAGGTCGTAGATTTCCAGCTCCGCGTCCGTGAGGTTGATGCAGGCGAAAATCTTGTCCTTTTCGAAGATATAGTCGGCCACTACGGTCTTGCGCGAGTTCGGCCCGACTTCCAGCCGGTGCAATTGCTCGAAGCGCCTGACCAGAAAGGCGAACTGTGCCTGGAATCCGGCGCCCCGTTCACCTTCGTAAAACGCCCGCAAAAAAGGGTTCTGTTCCAGCTCCATCACCCGCTGGGCGTTCAGCCGATCGGCAATGATGCCGGCCAGCGTGCTTTTGCCGACGCGAATGGGGCCTTCAACTGCTATATACCGGGGTGGTTCGAAAAGCTTTGCCATGGGACGTTATGAGGTGACTGGCGGCAGCATATATCCTCGGACGCTCGGATGCAACAGGCACGAAATCTGGTGATCGGGTGATCTGATGATCGGGTGATCGGCTCTGGAATATGGGCTGCACTCGTACACTGGGTAAATCGGTTACTTGAACTGCATAGAGCTTTCAATGCACGCAAGAATCCGGTAGTTTTGTGATTGGGTAACCGCGATGTGTCGGGTGAACTCAGATCACCCGATCAGCCGATCACCCGATCACCCGATGATCCAAGTAATTTCCATCATCGTCTCTGCTGCGGCCGCTGCGGCCGCCTACGCCGGCTACGCCTCCATGTCTCCGGGGACCCAGCTTTACGGACGCACCCGGACGCGCGGGCGCAACCCGCAGCAGATTGCCCTGACCTACGACGACGGCCCTAACGATCCGCACACGCTTCGGTTGCTGGAAGTGCTGGCCCGGCACGACGCGCGGGCTACATTCTTCTTGATCGGGCGATACGTCCGGCAGCGGCCCGATATTGTGCGCGCCATCCGCGATGCGGGACACGCCATCGGCAACCATACATACAGCCATCCCAACCTGGCACTGGTTTCGCCGGCGCGCCTGTGCCGGGAGCTCGAAGACTGTCACAAAGCGTTGCAGGATGCGATCGGCGACTACCAGCCGCTGTTTCGTCCGCCGTTTGGCGGCAAGCGGCCCGATGTCTTGCGGGCCGCCCGCCGCATGGGCCTGGAGCCGGTCATGTGGTCGGTCACCGCCTACGATTGGAGCGCGAAATCCTCCGACAGTATCGTCGGCCACGCCACCCGGCAAATGGGACCTCGAGACGGGAAGCAAGGAGAAATCATTCTGTTGCACGACGGCGGCCATCTGGAATTCGGCGCAGACCGCAGCCACACCGTCGAGGCCACACGCCGCCTGCTGGAGAAATACTCAGCGGAAGGCAAACGCTTCGTGGCGATTCCCGATCTGGAGTAGAGCAAGGGCCCGCCACGGAGGCACGGAGAAAAGCAAGAGCGGGTGGTTGGTACTTGGTATTCGGTATTTGGTACTTGTCTTGATTTTTTATAACGAATAACCGTCGCCCAACTCCAAGAGGCGGGACCAGGAGTAAATACCGAATACCAAGTACCAACTACCTCTTTCCTTGTTAAGAAATCTGTTCGAGCCATTCAGCGCAGGCCTGCAACGCATTGTCACAGACCATCTTGTGCCGTAGTTTCTTGTCGCGTATGCGCTTGCGGATGTTCTCGTCGAGTTGCGGCAGCAGGTCAAAAGTAATGTTGGCGGGCTGAAAGTTCCGGCCCTCCGCGTGACATATGTAGTTGACCAGAGACCCCAGGGCCGTGGCCCGTGGTGGCGGAACCGCCTCCATACCCTTCACCCGGCGGGCCACGTTGATTCCAGCCAGCAGGCCGGTGGCGATCGATTCGGTGTAGCCTTCCACGCCGGAAATCTGCCCGGCAAAAAAGATGTTGCCATGCCCTTTCATGTTCAGTTCTTCCGTGAGCAGGGCCGGCGCGTGGATATATGTGTTGCGGTGGATCTGTCCGTAACGCAGGACCTTGGCGTTTTCGAGGCCGGGAACCAGGCGCAGGATACGGGCCTGATCTCCATACTTCAGATGGTTCTGGAAGCCCACCAGATTGTAAGAATCGGCGCGCAGGTTTTCCTGGCGAAGTTGCACCACCGCCCACGGCATCCGGCCGGTGCGCGGGTCGATCAAGCCCACGGGCTTCATGGGGCCAAAGCGCAGGGTGTCGCGTCCGCGGCGCGCAATTTCTTCAATCGGCAGGCAACTTTCAAAATAATTAAGCTTCTCCCAGTCATGGCCGTCGACGGATTGCGCCTCCAGCAGCGCATCGTAGAAGCGGTCATACTCCTCTTTCGTAAACGGACAGTTGATGTAGTCAGCCGTGCCTTTGTCGTAACGGGCGGCCATGTAGACACGGGACATATCGATGGAATCCGCTTCTACGATGGGGCTGATGGAATCGTAGAAAAAAAGATGCTCGCTGCCGGAAAGCCGCGCGACCTCGCCTGACAGGCCATCCGAAGTCAGCGGCCCGGTAGCGATCACCGTGATGTGGTTGGAATCCAGTTCCATTTCATCGATGCGTGTGACTTCTTCACGTACCACGCGGATCAGCGGCTCGCGGGAGATCGTCTCCGTCACCTTTGCAGAGAAAGCGGCGCGATCCACGGCCAGCGCGTGTCCGGCGGGCACCTGCGCCGCGCGCGCCAATTCCAGCAGCAACGACCCGGCCCGCCGCATTTCTTCCTTTAGCAGCCAGGGGGCGGTATTTTCCGTTTCAGATTTGAGGGAGTTCGAGCAGACCAGCTCCGCAAACTGGTCCGTCTGGTGCGCCGGGGTGTTCTTCACCGGACGCATTTCATACAGCTCAACCTCAAGGCCCCGGCGTGCGCACTGCCAGGCCGCTTCGCATCCGGCGAGGCCGGCGCCGATGATTGTGATTTTCACTGCGGCTCCCCGGCGAGTTGACGCAGCGCCAGACCGGCCAGGCACACGTTCTTCCATTCATTGATGGTCGCATTGCGCATGGAAAGCATTTTAGGTTTCTTTCCTAATTCGCGTGCATTCGCGTTAATTCGCGGCCAAGTGCCTTTCGCTGAGACCGGGTAGCCGTTGTGTTTCAAGATTTTGCTTTTCTCCGTATTGCTATCTCCGAGTTTCTTTTTTCTTGCGAAAATTCTCAGCCCAATCCGCGTTCATCTGCGCAGATCCGCGGTAGGTTTCGTTTTTATCAGTATTGATCAGTGCTTCTATCGGTGTTCATCGGTGGTGTGATTTTTGGTTACGGTTACGTCGCACTCAAAGAATCACCCTCTCATCCCCCACGCGCCGGGTCACCCGCTCGCGGTCGAGATATTCGAGCAGTGGGATCGCGTACTTCCGCGAGACGCCGGTGAGGTCCTTGAACTTGGCGACATCGATCTTCGGCGATTGGGCTTTGTAGCTGGCCAGTATCTGTCTCAGGCCCGCGAGCGCGCTCTGGTGGAACACCAAGTCGTCGGCCAGCTTCACCAGCACGCGGTCGCGCAACAGCAGGGTCACCAGCTTTTGCGCCCGGTTCTTGTCGATGGGCAGCTTGCCCAACACATCGAACATGGCGGGCACTTTGAGTCCGGCGGAAGCGAAGGCCTTCTCGATGTCGCCTTTGGCTTTGGCTTCATCGTCTTTGAGCTCCACGCCGCGTCCTGCTAGACGCACCTGTTCTCCGGTGGCTTCAGCTTTTTTGTCACGCGCCAACTGGGCCAGCAGCGCTTCCAGAACTTCCGGACGCACTCCCAGCTTCTCCCGTAGTTCCTCTTTGCTAATTCCGGCCACCAGCGGATTGGCCTTATGAAACGCATCGAGAACCGCGATGATGCGCGCCAGGGCCTTGGTGAAGGCCTCGGCGGCCACCAGCAGTTCACCGGCCTGCAAGACCTTCTTCTGTTGCAGCAGGGCCGCGATCAGAGGTTGTAACATGCTCTTCTTGGCGCCGGTTTCCCGCACCACGCCTGCCAGCGAAAGCCCTTCGGGGCCTTGGCGCAGGATGCGGGCCAGCACCACTTCCGGCAGCGAGCCGCCAGCCAGCGTATTCAAAAACGCGATGACCGCGTCTTTTTTCTGCCGGCGATGCGGGAAGGCATCGAGCACCACCGCGCCGCCGATGGTGATCACCGGAGAAAACTGCCGGAGAATGCAACGGTCGCCGGGCAGCAGCAGCATTGGAGCGTCCGTCCGCAGTTGGGCGAAGGCCGATTCTCCCGGCTTGAGGCTGTTGCCTTCGTGCAGCATGACCTCGGCGATCGTTTCCGACGCGAACACGTGCAGATGGACCCGCGCCCGGTTCTTCAACGGTTTGGCGTCATGCAGCAGCGATATGCGGACGTCAATCTTCTGCGTCAGCTCCAAAATTCCGGGGGTGGCCAGCGTCATGCCTCGCGCCAGCTCTTCGACCGCCACGCCCGCCAGATTCAGAGCGGTACGCTGGCCGGCAATGGCTTTCTCTGAGCTGCTGCCGTGGACCTGCACGCCCCGGATGCGAATCCGCTGGCGCGTGGGAAACACCTCGACCTCGTCTTCTTTCTGTACCTTGCCGGCGATCAATGTTCCCGTTACCACCGTGCCAAAGCCTTTCATCACGAACACACGGTCAATGGGCAGCCGCAGCAGTGCTTCGGTATCACGCGCCGGAATCTCCCCGGCCAGCCGCGCGATCTCTTTCTTCAACTCTTCGAGACCGGCGCCCGCGAGGGCGCTGACCGCCAAGATGGAAGAGCGGCCGGCATCGAGAAAAGATCCGCGCACGAATTCTTCGATTTCCATGCGCGCTACGCTGAGCGTATCTTCATCCACCAGGTCGGCTTTGGTGATCACCGTGATGCCGCGCGGAATCGAGAGCAGCCGGCAGATTTCAAAATGTTCGCGGGTCTGGGGCATGATCGATTCATCGGCGGCCACCACCAGCAGCACCAGGTCGATGCCACCCACCCCGGCCAGCATGTTGCGGACGAACCGCTCGTGTCCGGGAACGTCGATGAAGCCGAAGCGCAGCTTCTCTCCACTGTCCGCCATGAGTTCCATGTGGGCAAAGCCCAGATCGATGGTGATGCCCCGCCGCTTTTCTTCTTCCAGACGGTCGGTATCGATTCCGGTCAGGGCGCGGACTAGCGCGGTCTTGCCATGATCGATGTGTCCGGCGGTGCCGATGATGATCGATTTCATCGTTCTTCAGTTTAGCAGGGGGCACTTAGCCGTCAGCACTCAGCACTCAGCCCTGAAACAGATTGGTAATTGCCAAAATTGGTAATCGGGTAATTGAAGAACAATCTTTGGCCGCTGATTTCCGCAGATGAACGCTGATAAGCCTTTCAATGCAAGTTGGTGGACGCCGGGGTCGCCTTACAATTCCCCGAGTACCAATTTTGGCAATTACCAATCTGTTTCAGGGCTGAATGCTAATTGCTGAGTGCTGATTGCTTGTCTTTCATGCGAAAATAGAGCTTCCACCATGTCTACCGCCCCCGCTTCTGCCATTACGCCTGCCATTATTGAAGAGCACGGCATCACGCCTGAAGAATACAAGAAGATAAAAAGCGCCTTGGGCCGCGAGCCTTCGTTGACCGAACTGGGTATCTTCAGCGTCATGTGGAGCGAGCACTGCTCTTACAAGTCGTCGCGTGTCCATCTGAGGCGCCTGCCTACGCGCAGCAAGCTGGTGGTGCAGGGGCCGGGAGAAAATGCCGGCATCATCGACATCGGTGACGGATGGGCCTGCGCTTTCAAGATCGAGTCCCACAACCATCCTTCATTCATCGAGCCGTTTCAGGGCGCGGCCACCGGGGTCGGCGGAATTCTGCGCGATATCTTCACCATGGGCGCGCGTCCGCTGGCGGTGATGGATTCGTTGCGCTTCGGCCCGGTGACTTCGGGGAAGGCCGCCGACCGGGCCACTGTACACCGCAACCACTCGATTGTCGATGGAGTGGTCGGCGGCATCGCTTCCTACGCCAACTGCTTTGGCGTGCCCAACCTGGGAGGAGAGACCCGCTTCGAGCCCTGCTACTCGCAAAACCCGCTGGTCAATGCGTTTGCCCTGGGCTTGGTGCGCCGCGACCAGATCTTCTATGCCAAGGCCGCCGGGGAGGGCAATCCTGTGATCTACGTGGGGGCCAAGACCGGGCGCGATGGCATCCATGGGGCCACCATGGCCAGCGAGGAATTTACCGAGGGTTCCGAACAGAAGCGGCCCAACGTTCAGGTGGGCGATCCTTTCCTGGAAAAGCTGTTGCTCGAAGCTTGCCTCGAAGCCATGCAGACCGGCGCCGTGGTCGGCATACAGGATATGGGCGCCGCCGGCCTTACATGCTCCACCTGCGAGATGGGAGCGCGCGGCGGCGTGGGTATTGAGATCGAGCTCGATCTCGTACCGCAACGCGAAAGCGGCATGAATGCTTACGAGATCATGTTGAGCGAATCCCAGGAGCGCATGTTGCTGGTGGCCGAAAGCGGACGCGAGCAGGAAATCTTCCAGGTCTTCGAGAAGTGGGGCCTCGATGCCGTGGTGATCGGCAAAGTCACCAGCGGCGGACGCCTGCGCGTGCGCGAGCATGGCCAGCTCGTAGCCGACATCCCCAACACCGCGCTCACCGACGATGCTCCTCTTTATCAGCGGCCAATCAAGACCTGGGAATCACCGGCGCCCAAGTTGAAGCCGGGCAAGGTCCAGTTCAAAGGCCAGGGAGATTTCACCGCCGAGCTAAAACGCCTGCTGGCCTCGCCTAACATCTGTTCCAAGCGCTGGATTTTCGAGCAATACGATTCCATGGTGCAATCGAACACCGTGGAAGGGCCGGGCGCCGACGCCGGGGTCATGCGCATCAAAGGCTCGAAGCGGGCCCTCGCCATGTCGCTCGACGGCAACGGACGCTGGTGCTGGCTCGATCCCAAGCTGGGCGCCATTCATGCTGTGAGTGAAGCGGCCCGCAACGTCTCCTGCACCGGGGCCTTGCCGGTAGCGGCCACCAACTGCCTGAACTTCGGCAATCCGGAAAAGCCCGAGATCATGGGCCAGTTCTCGGCCGTGGTCGATGGACTAACTGCCGCCTGCGAAGCCCTCGAGACTCCCATCACCGGAGGCAATGTAAGCCTCTACAACGAGACACTGGGCGAAGGAATTTACCCCACGCCTGTGGTGGGCGTGGTGGGGATTCTCGAAAATATCGACGATGCCATGACCTTCCATTTTCGCGGTCCTGGGCGGGAGATCTTCCTGCTGAGCGCGAATACTGAGCAACGTGCGGACGCTGCCGAAACCGAATTTGGTTCTTCCGAATACGCCTGTCATCTGCTGGGTGAAATCTGGGGTGTGCCGCCGCAGCTCGATCTCAAGCAGGAAGCCGCATTGCAAAAGTGCCTGCGGGCGTTGATTGCCGCCCACGAAATCGAATCGGCCCATGATTGCTCCGAAGGCGGATTGGCTGTGGCCCTGGCGGAATCGGCGTTTGTCGGCGGCGTGGGCGCGGAGATTGCGTTGAAAGCCGAGGGCCTGTTTCCGGAAGCCCTGCTGTTTGGTGAAGAAGCCAGCCGGATCGTGATAAGTTGCAGCCCCGAAAAGGGCAAACTCGTGCTCCAGAGAGCGGTACAATGGGGTATCAGGGTCGAGCGGATCGGCGAGACCACGTCCTCTGGAAATCTGGTGATGAGCATTGACGGCCGTCAGGCAGTGGCCACCCCGGTGTCGGAACTGAAGCAAGTCTGGGACACTGCGTTGGTTGGGGCGTTGAGCGCGACGTAGAGGTTTATGTCTTACGACAAATTCAAAGACGAATGCGGCGTAGTGGCCATCCATAACCATCCTGAGGCTTCCAAGCTCGCCTATCTCGGTCTTCACCAGCTCCAGCATCGCGGACAGGAATCGGCCGGCATGGTCTCCGCCGATGGTGTGCGCATGTATCCCTACAAAGATATGGGCCTGGTGGTCGATATCTTTACCGAAGACGTGCTGGCCAAACTGCCGGGCACGCTGGCCATCGGCCACACCCGTTATTCCACCACCGGAGACTCGGCCTGGCTCAACGCGCAGCCCATCCTGGTCGATTGCAACAAGGGCATGATCGCCGTGGCCCACAACGGCAATCTGGTCAACGCGGCCGAGATCCGCGGCCGCCTGGAAGCCCACGGCTCGATCTTCCAGACCAGCAGCGATACCGAAGTCATCGTCCACCTGATCGCCCAGTCGAAAGAGCTGACGCTGCCGGACGCCATCTGCGATGCGCTACGGCGCATTGAAGGCGCGTTCTCGCTGGTGATCATGACCCGTGACCGCGTCTTCGCCGTGCGCGATCCGCGCGGCTTCCGCCCGCTCTCCATGGGACGCATCCGCAACGGCGGTGACGCCCAGAGTGACACGGTGGTGTTCGCCTCCGAGACTTGCGCCTTTGACCTCATCGGCGCAACCTACGAGCGCGACGTCAAGGCCGGCGAGCTGGTGATTGCCGGAAGCGAAGGCGTTTCTTCCCGCTTCTACGCCGCGGAAGCCAAGCAGTCGAGCTGCATCTTCGAACACGTATATTTTTCTCGTCCTGACAGCGTGATCTTTGGCCGCCCGGTGCAGGCCAGCCGTGAGGCCCTGGGCCGGCAACTGGCGCGCGAGACCGCCGTGGATGCCGACCTAGTCGTTCCCGTGCCCGATTCCGGCGTCACCGCCGCCATCGGCTACGCCGCCGAATCGGGCCTTCCCTTTCGCTTCGGGCTTATCCGCAATCATTACGTCGGCCGGACTTTCATCGAACCCGAGCAGCGCGTGCGCGACTTCGGAGTCAAGCTCAAGCTGAATCCCGTGCGCAGCATGCTGGCCGGGAAGCGCGTGGTGCTGATTGACGATTCGATTGTGCGCGGCACGACCAGCCGTAAGATCGTGCGCATGGTGCGCGATGCCGGGGCCACGGAAATCCATCTGCGTATTTCCTGCCCGCCCACCATTTCGCCTTGCTACTACGGCGTGGATACGCCGCAGAAAAGCCAGCTCATCGCCGCCAACAAATCCATCAGCGAAATCCGGGACTACATTGGCGCCGATTCGCTCGCCTATCTGTCGCTCGAAGGCCTGCGCGAGGCCTGTGGCGATGGCGAACTCACCACCTATTGCACTTCCTGCTATACCGGAAAATATCCTACGGATTTCATTCCCGTAGACCAGGTACAGCCGGTGGCGGTGGATAAGAAGTTGTAATTGGGCAAGCGCAGCCCAGTGACGCGATGCGCACTCCAGGTTGTTATCAGCGTTCATCAGCGAAAATCAGCGGCGAAACCATGGAAAAAGCCAAAGCGGTTTACTTCTCGCATATCGACTCACCCGTTGGCCGGCTGCTGATCGCGGCTACCGACGATGGTCTCCGCTACATTCACTTTGAAAATAGCAAAACGCCTAAACACCGGAAAGACGAAGCCTGGATCGAATCCGCCGAGAAAATAAAACCTTACGCCGATGAGCTGCGCGCCTATTTCAAAGGTGAGCTGCGCGCCTTCAAAAGCAAGCTCGACCTGGTGGGCACGGAATTCCAGAAGAAATGCTGGCGGGCGCTGACCCGCATTCCTTATGGCAAGACCTGTTCCTATGCCGATATTGCCCGCGAGGCAGGCAGTCCGCAGGCCTTTCGCGCCGTAGGCCAGGCCAACCACAACAATCCCATTCCCATCATTGTTCCCTGCCATCGCGTGATCGGCGCCAACGGCGCCCTGACCGGCTACGGCGGCGGGCTCCCTACCAAGGAAAAACTCCTGCGCCTCGAAGGCGTAGCCGAGTGGGGCCAGCGGACAATCTGGTAAAGCCAAATCCCACCAACTGCCGTGGCAGAACGCCTTGGTCGCGGCTTTCGTCAGGCTCTCGCGTTTCTACATTTGCGGTGATGCCAGTCCATTAGAGGAAGTCCCGCACCCGATGGGTGAAACTCCAGCAAGACTTTCCTCGTGCTGTGCCCCCACGGCCAGGGTCAAAGCTTTGGTTTTGATTGCACTGGCTTGTAAAATCATTTCATCGGGGATTTACGGTTCGTCATGTCCAATTTCAGCGAACAATTCGACGTGGTAGTGGTGGGCGCCGGACACGCCGGCTGCGAAGCCGCCATGGCGGCGGCCCGCATGGGCCTGAAGACCGCCCTGTTTACGCTGAACGCCGACCTCATCGCCCAGATGTCCTGCAACCCGGCGGTGGGCGGCATTGCCAAAGGACATCTGGTGCGGGAAGTCGATGCCCTCGGGGGCATCATGGGTGAAGTCACCGACGCCGTGGGCATCCAGTTCCGTCTGCTCAATACCTCACGCGGACCAGCCGTATGGTCCCCACGCGCCCAGTGCGACAAGCAGCAATACCGCATCAAAATGCGCGAGATGCTGGAAGGCCAGCCAAATCTGCATATCCGCCAGGCCGAGGTAGCGGAGCTGATTATCACCACCGATTCACCATACTCAGGGCAAACTCCGGCGCAGCGCAACCAGGCAGCAGCCGCCCCCTGCGTCACCGCCATCGCCCACACCGACACCACCGCACACGACACCGCTGACACAACCGTCAAAGAGCACGGCTTCAGCCGTGCGTCCAGCGCACCCTATGATTCTGGGGCTTTAGCCCCGGTTGTCCGCACAGCCCGCGGCATCAAACTCCGCGACGGACGCACCATTGGCGCCCAGGCGGTAATCGTCACCACCGGCACATTCCTCAACGGATTGATCCACTGCGGCGAACAGACATACCCTGCCGGACGCAGCGGCGAACCGCCTTCCCAGCTTCTGGGAGAATCTCTCAAGCTGCTGGGCCTCCGCGGATGCCGCCTCAAGACCGGCACGCCGCCCCGCCTCGACGGACGCAGCATCGACTGGTCGCGCTTCGAAGCCCAGCCCGGTGACGCCGATCCTACGCCCTTCAGCTTCCGCACCCGCAAGATCACGCAGAAGCAGGTGCCTTGTTACATCGCCTTCACCACCGCCGAGACCCATCGCATCATCAGCGAGAACGTCCACCGGTCGCCGATGTATTCCGGGCAGATACAGAGCATTGGTCCGCGCTATTGCCCCAGCATAGAAGATAAGATCGTCAAGTTTCCCGATAAGACCACACACCAGCTATTTCTCGAACCGGAAGGGCTGAACACGCACGAGATTTATGTCAACGGCATGAGCACCTCCATGCCGATTGACGTGCAGTTGGCGGTCATCAAGTCCATTCCCGGGCTCGAATCCGCGCAGATGCTGCGCCCCGGCTACGCTATCGAGTACGACTCCATCGATCCCACGGAGCTCGAACGCACGCTCGAAACCAAGAAGATCGACCGTCTGTTTCTTGCCGGACAGATCAACGGCACCTCCGGGTACGAAGAAGCCGCCTGCCAGGGCATCATGGCCGGCATCAACGCCGCACGCAAGATCAAGTGCGAGCCGCCTCTGGTGCTCGACCGCACCGAGGCCTACACGGCCATCCTGATCGACGACCTGATCAGCAAGGGCACCAACGAACCCTACCGCATGTTCACCTCGCGCGCTGAGTTCCGGCTGCACCTGCGCATCGACAACGCCGACCGCCGCCTCACCCCTCACGGACGCCGCATCGGCCTGATCGGCGATTGCGCGTGGCAGGAATACCTGGCCAAAGACCAGAGAGCGAAGAAGCTCGCCTCGCTGCTGGAAAAGACCAAAGTATCGTCAGACCTGCTGGAAAGAATTATCAACACCCGCCGCGAGCGGCTGGCCTCCTCATCGGATGAACCGCCGGCCGGCAGCGAGAGCACCCTCGGCAGCGCCATAGGTTCACCGCTGGCGCAACTGCTGCGCCGTCCGGAAATCGTAATAGAAGACTTCTCCCTGGCAATCTCCGCAGCCTATCCGGAATTCCTCGCCGAAATCGCGGCCTTTGCCGGTGAATCCGTCAATGGCCGTCTGTCAGCCGCCGCCCGCAACGAGATGAAGTCGGTCGAGACAGAGATCAAGTACTCTGGATATCTCGACCAGCAGAAGAAGTCTATCGAGCGGCTGAAGAAATCAGAACAGCGTGCCATCCCCGATTGGTTCGACTATTCGGCCGTCAGCGGACTCTCCCGCGAGATGAACGAAAAGCTACAGCGCGTGAGGCCGCAGACGATTGGCCAAGCCTCGCGGATTCCAGGGGTGACTCCGGCAGCGGTTTCGTTGATCAATGTCTATATCGAGATTCAAGGCCGGCGGTTGGCAGAGGCATCGAAGGTCGTATAAAAACTTAAGGAAATCGAGGCAGCGGGTCGCACGATCAAACCAGCCCCAGCAGGGGCGGCAGAAAGTAGCCCAGCACGTGCCTGGCCGCCACGCGCCTTTGCGTGGCGGCCAGGCTAAGTGCTGGGTAAGTACAGGATCAAGCCAATTCCTCGCTGCCGCAGGCCGGCGCGCAGCCCGCACAGCGGGCGGAGCGCCCTTAAAAAATGCTTTTTGCTGGCGCTGGAGAAGTTCTCCAATCACACGAGAATGTTGACGTTTGAGGTTCGTATCTCCTCAAGTGCTTTTGAGCATCCCCGATTGTCTCCACAGCGCCAGCATGGCCTCCGGGTCTTTAATCCTGAACAGCGCCGCCAGCACTTCTTCGGCGAATCCGTCGTCATACTGCCCCGTAACTTCGGCCACGGCCTTGAAGATATGCCCGTAAGCCAGAAAAAACTCCCGGCCCAGGATTTTCTGGAGACTGGCGATGCGCGGCACGGGGAGCGGCAACCACCAGTGCGTGCAGAAGACGCGCCAGACATTGATTTTGAACAGGGCGAGCAAAGCATAACGGTGAAAATCGCGGGCCGCGGGCAGAAGTTGGCGGTGACCGTCAACCAGGTCCGCCGTCTGTTCATCGCCTTCGCCGGTCTTCAGAAAGCCCGCCTCTCTGTGCAATTCGCTGCTGGCCCAGGCCATCAGCACCGGCATGCTGTAGCGGACCGCCCTCATGATCTCGCGGGCTTCGTGCAGCCGGCGGCGCTCACCCTGAAGGAACCTGCGCCGCGAAGTTAGCCCCCGGAGCGCTCCATCGGTAAGAAAAAGTTCAAACAGCCTCTTCAGGTCGGCCCCGCGAAGGAACCTGACCAACTCGGCGGTGCTGGGCTTTTGAAAACGGCTAAGGTATGTGAGAAATGAATACAATGCAAAGGGGAAAGTCGCGCTTATTGCGACCCAGAACCAGAATACTTGCGGTCGAACCATGGTGGCAGTTTCTCCTTGCTCAGTTCTTTCCACCGCTTGATTCGCTCAGCAAGGTCCCGCGGGTCGAGTCCGCGCAGCGGAGCGAAATAATCCGGCGGCTCTGGCCTGATAAATGAAAACAGCCAGATGGCTACAGCAAGCAAATATGCCACGGGTGGCAGAAAATGACGCAAGGCGGGATATTTTGTTCCGAATTCGGAACGGACCAGCGTGAACACCAGCAGGCCAAAAGCCGAGATGCCGAAACCGGCGGCGATCCCGAAAGCGCGATGTTGCGAATATTCCGCATAATAGGCCGCCAGGAAAAATATCAGAACAAGCAATCCGGTTTGCAGCCAGCGTACAGCAAGTTCCAACGCAAAGATCATGATCAGCAGAGGCGGGTCAGGCGCCGTCTGGCCATGAAGAAAGATCCATAGGGTTGACAATGCCAGGGAAACCAGCGCTGTCCCCGGAAAAAGAAGCTTAAAACCGCGAAGATAGTAGAGGTGCCGGAAAAGGTGATCGAACACCTCGTATAAAACGGCAAGGCCGAGTAGGGCATAGATTGCCTCTGTTGACCAACGCACGTAGAAAAATGCCACCGCATCATTGCGCAAAACAAACAGCATGGTTTCCGCAAAAATGGCGAACAGCGTGTATGCAAAAAAAACGCGAAAAATTCTGTGCGCTTCCCGCCTGACGAGTATGACGGCGAGCCCAGCTTGCAGAATAGGAGCGGCTAACCAAAGAATATTCGTTAGATTCATCAGTGTAAGGGGTCCGTATCGAGCGAACCCCTCACACGATTGTACCGGCTACTCAGCTTTTTGACGCCAACATTGCTGCGGGGGAAAGCACATTGGCAGCGGGGCTCCGCCGTCGCTCAGAAGCACCAATTGGCGGTCTCCCAAGCCTTCTAAAAGCTTCCTCGACTTGCTCGTCCGCCGCGAAGGCGCGGCAAAACATTGCTGCGGGGGAAAACACATTGGCAGCGGGTTTGTGCCGTCGGTTAGAAGCACCAGTGGCCGGTTCCCCAAGCCTTCTAGAAACTCCATCGACTTGTTCCGCCGCTCAGAAGGCCCAGCAAAACATTGCTGCGGCGGAAAGCACGTTGGCAACGGGCCTGTGCCGTCGGTCAGAAGCACCAACGAACCGCCCCCCGCACGTTTTGGAACCTCCACCGACTTGTTCCGCCGCTCAGAAGGCCCCGCAAAACATTGCTGCGGCGGAAAGCACATTGGCAACGGGGTTGTGCCATCACTCAGAACCACAAACGGGCGGGTTCCCGCACCTTCTGGAAGCTCCATCGACCTGTTCTTCCGCTCGGAAAGCCCGGCAAAACATTGCTGTGGCGGTAAACACGTTGGCAACGGGCTCCCGCCGTCGCTCAGAAGCACCAGTGGCCAGCTAGACGCGAAATTCTCCGGACACAGTTGGCCTGCAAGGCACAAAGGACTTGAGCCTCCGCCGTCTTTGACAGCCCTGCCACCATTGGACCCTACCGAAGCCGAACCGCAGGCCATCAACAAAGCAACGGCCCAAACCAGGCGAACGACATTTCTCTTCATCAGATTTTTCCTCCCAATGCGATCACCGCTCCGGGCTGCCGTGGCATTCCGGGCGATTCGATTCGCAGGTCAAAGGATAGGGCGCTTCGTGCGGGAAACCGCATGTATTTTCAGTGGCTTGGAGATTCCAAAAGCAGCGGCTGGGCGGCCGGTACGGACCGCCGGCCAGCGGTGGAATTAAATTTGTCTTTCTATGGCATAATTTTATGCTATTATCCCAGCGATGGAAAACCACAGGAGACGCGCATCGATGAAGAGAAACGTCAAGCAGAGGGTCCTGGAAGCCTCGATCCGGCTCTTTTCCGAATACGGCTTTTATGGAGTAACGATCCCGGAGCTGGCCGAAGGGGCCAACACTAACCTGCACGGTGTGTACCGCTCATCCGCCGACAAAGAAGGGGCCTTTAGCGACGCCCTGCAAGCGACCGTGCGCGGCGCTCCCGATCCCGCCCAGATTGCCCTCATGGTGCTGGAGAACAAGGACGAGCAGGACCACCACGCGCTGATCAAGTCGGCCGTGCAAGGCTGGTATGCATCGCTCACGCCGCAGGCCGCGCGCCTCATGATGCAGGCGTATCTATCGAAGAAGCAAAAATGGGAACAGCCGCCGGTCGATTACCTCGACCGGGTGACCAATGTTCTGACGCGCAGCATGGAAGCCGAGGCCCGGCCCGCAAAAGATCACCCAAGAGATAAAAACAAATTCGACGCGCGCAGTGCCGCCAAGACGCTGGTCATGGCCCTGTTCCTCTTCAAGATCATGGAGACCCCGTCGAAATCCCGTCAAGAGGAAGCCGAAGCCGTTTCCGGCATCGTCGAACACTGCCTTCGAGGGCTGGCGTAGCACCCTTGCTCGCCTGCGAGATGAGAAAGGAGCGGATATGACAGCGGTCTTATGGCTGTTCGCCGGCGGCGCGGCGGCGCAGCTTGCAGAACGATTGCTCAAAAGGCTGACCCGGTTGACAGACCAATACCCGGAGGACGTCTACATGTTTTTACAGCCGTTGAACTGGGAGGTCTTCAAAAGGGACCGCGCCTTCGATCACCGGGAATTCGATAGGAATTACGGCAAGCATTGGCTGTGGTCCGGACGCTTTGCGGAACGCCACCGCCGCAGGGAATTGCGCTCCTGGATCGCCTTGGACAGGGAATACCTGGGACGGATGGACCACAACGTTGCGCTGCTGGAGTTATCTGCCGCCAACGACTGGAAGCTCACCCGCCGGTGCCGCAAAGACCGAACGGCGGAAAGACTACGGTGTTTAGAGGCGGTCGCCGCCATGGAGAAAGCAGCCACAGAGTTAGAGCAGGAAGCTGAGCTGCCGGAGAACCATGGCCAGACGGAAGGACTCCGGCATGATGCGGCCCAGATTCGGGTCGGCTCCAGGGACCTGCTCAGCGAAGATGCCGAATGCAACCGAGAACGTGAGACACACGACCGGAGGATCATCGAAGCCCGCAGAGCGTTCCTGGAGTTTCGCAGTGCGGCCGGATGGCAGCTCGCCAAACTGGATTGCTTGAGCCTGCTATTGCGCCTCGACTGGCTGATGCTCCTGCCGGTTCGTCCAGTAGCCGCCCTGTGGCGAAGCGGGAGTTCCGAACTGGTGCGCCTCTATCGGCGCGCCAAAGACAAGGCCGTGGCCCATGCCATGCTCTATGAGAACGACGGCGAAGTGAGCAAACACATGTAGAGGTACTTGCAACGCTGGGCAAGATTCCGATCCGCCTGATGGAAGAAAAATGAGACATCTGGGCAAACGACAGGGGCCGCACATGAGCGGCGCAAAAATCGCGATCGTAACCGCGCGCGTGAAGAAGGCGCTGGGCGCTCGGGTGCGCGAATTACGCCAACAAAGAAACTGGTCGCAGCGCCATCTGGCGGCCGCCTGCGGGCTGGTTCCCAGCCAGGTGGGTAGCATCGAGCGCGGCCAAAACAATGCGACCGTAACCACGCTCTTGAAGATCGCGGACAGGTTTGACACCACACTCACAGAACTTTTCAGCGGCCTCGGATGAACTCTGTAGGACCAACACAACGCATCCGTTCAGCGCTGCCACTCTGACAGCCATACGACATCAAATCTTGACCGGAAACCCGCCGGCGATCACACTCGAGATGAAATGGCTGTGTCCCCAGGGATCAGCTTGCAGTACCGCTCTTTGACAACTGAATAGCCTGTAGCCCAGGGTGCCCGAAGTGAATGGGCGCCCGCGCACCATCGGTCGCGGGCGCCACGGTTCGGCCCAAGCCGGCATGCGGGTCAAGGGTCAACGACCTGTGCTCCGCCGGAAGTCCTCCCCCATTCTCAAGGGCCATGTGTGCGCCAATGCCAATTCACAGAGTCGGCTTAAGCCTGGCTGAAGCCGGTTGTTGCGCGACGAAAATCTCATGAGCAACGGCATAGGCAACCAGATTTTCGTGGAATTTCAATGACTTGCGCGGATGCGCGGATTGAAGCCGCTCTTTCAACTTCCGAACCGCCTATTTGCGAGTTCAAGCGCGCATTTTTCTTTCCTGTATACGGCTTTTATCCTGCTTTTAATCCGGGTGCTCTCTTTTACGCTGAGCCCTAATCCCTTGGCTGTCATGAGAATAGAGAGAAAAAACAAATTGCGATGTGGTGCTGAGTCAATAATTCCGCCTTGTATCCTCCCTGTATCCTGCTTTGTCCGCCAGATCAGTACGCTTGAAGCCGAACGCGGAATGCCGGTGCCCCAACGAAAGGGTTGCTTCATCGTGACCTCGGACAGCAGCGGAGCAGGTTCCTCGCCGCTTCGCGGCTTCGGAATGACAAGAGATGAGGGCTTGCGCCGATGGTTTCTGGTTTGGAGCGAATGGCCTTACCACGTATATCGCCCCGGATCGCCAGCAAATCCCATTACTGGCCCTTGCCGGCGGCGGAACGTTGAATGCTTTCTTCCAACGCCTTCCTGGCGGAAGCATACTTCTTCTCTGAAATCGAACCATTCAGACGGTCGGCTTCCAGCCGGAACAACTCTTCTTTCAACTGCTCATGCAACGGCAACTGCGCGCGCCCACGGCCGGTATCCATCGATGCCACGGACTTGGCTCTGCTCCGCGAGACGACGAGCACAACGAGGGCCAGGACCGCCACGGCGCCCGCAATGAGGGGCCAGAGTGCTTTTCCAGCCGGTTGTGCGCCGGCCGGCGGGTTGGTTGCAGGCTGGCGAGGGGGTTCTTTGGTGGCCGACAGAGGGGCAGTAGCCACCGGAGGTGTGGGCCGGACCACCGGGGCCGGTTGCGGCAATGTACCGGTGCCCGACACCTCAAAAGACGGCGCTTCGCCCACTACCGGAGAGGTGGCAGCTTCTTCAATCTGCATTCCATCAGCGCTGCCCGGGGCCTTAAAAGCGCCGGGACGTGTTCCCTTGAACATCATGGAGGGAGGATGGATCACGGCGAAACGCTCAATGGGATAGGCTAGCTTGATGTGTAAAGCCGTGTGGCCTTCGTTCGGCAAATGGTAGGAAAACTTGAACAGCGTATCGCCGGGCCTGAGCGGAAGGTCCAGACTGTAGTGGCTTTTTTGTCCTTGTAAGTGGGCAGGCGGCAGTTTGATCCAGTCGCCTCCGCCGCTCTTGATCTGCAGCGAATCCAGGTTGGCATTCGCAGGCAGCGAAATATCAAAACTGCGCGGGCCCGACTGAGTGACCGGCGGGTTGGAGAGGTTCCGGATGGAATACATCTCGGTGACCTTCAGGGTCTCCCCCTCCGCTTCCACCTGGGCGATCCCCATGTTGCCTTTCAGTCCGCGGATCTTTGCCACTGCATCAAATACGTTGATTTCGAACGGTCCCTTCCCGCTGACCGCCTGGTCATAGCCCACCCCCTGATGACTGACGCGGACCATGAACTGGCCATCCAGGCTGGCGACGTTCAGCGAAAACGCACCCTGGGCATCGGTGCTGGTGCGCGCCACCTCCTGCTGGCCGGCGCCGGCACGCAGCAGCAGCACGTTGTCGCCCGCCGATAGCTGCCCCGTGGTCCGGTTGCGTACTGTGCCCATGATCGTGGTGTCCGCGGCCGTGGCCGCCATCGCGTACAGACAGCACATCAGCAATAGACAGCCTCTTGTCCCTGCATCAGTTTTCATGGCAGTGTATCTCTCTCGTAGGAATGGAAGTGCTTAGGTATTCTAATTCAAGATCAGGTGGGCGCAGGAAATCCGGGAGATGAAGGCCGGCTTCCTGCATTCAAAAAAACAGGCGAGACACTCGCATGTCTCGCCTCTAAAAGTTGCTTGCAAAAGACTACAGTGAACGCAGGAAGTTCAGCACATCCTGCCGCTGGCTGGCGGAGAGATTCAGGTCGAAAGTGGCCTCCGAGTTGGTGGCCTCCCCGCCGTTGCTCTCGTGGGCCTCAATGGCGCACAGCAGGTCGCTGCAACGGCCATCGTGCAGGAAGAAGATCCGCTGTCCCAGGCCCCACAGCGGTGCGGTGCGGAACTGGTCTCCGCCGGCGCCGCCCTGCGATACGTTATCGTTCAGCACGGTGCCCATGTGGTGGATCTCAAGGTCGCTGAACAGGTTGGCAGTGGCATTGCCCAAGCCGGCCGTCAACCGGGAAGGCTGCGTCTGGAGCGATGGTGTATGGCACACGGCGCATCCCACTGTGCTAAACAGTGAGCGCCCGTTGGCAATGGAAGTGGCCCCGCCCGGAACGGTGGTCGAGGGGGTCGGTGGCGCCAGGAATTGCATGAAAGCTGCAAAAAGCGTGATATCGCTGGCCACCGTCGAGGCGCTGGTCCCATCCGAGTGCGTTACGTCTTCCGGATAACCGACACCGGCAAGGTTCAGGCAGTTAGCAGGAAGCCCTCTTCCCTGTTGGTCTTCCTCCGGCGTCGGCCGGTCTTGTCCAAACAGCTCGTTAGTGATGCCCATTTCCACGTTGTAGGCTTCACCCGCGAACAGCAGCAGCGACTTGTTCTGCGCCTTCCAGCCGAAACGGCTGATGGTGCCGTCGTTGCCGTTGCGGTTGAAGCCGCCGGCAATGCCGAAATTGTTGCCGGCTTGCGCCGCCTGATTGTTCAACAGCGTGGAGTCGTCGATGTTGGCCATCAACCCCGAGCCAAACACCGGCGTGGGAATGCGGAAGATGATGTTGTTCGCTGTATTGGCAGCATTGAAGGGGGGCTGCTGCAAGCTGCAAGCGCCTGCATCCGCCCGTCCGGAGACCGTGAACAGGTCTTCTACGCCGCCATTGGGCGCGTTGGTGTTGGCCGTGCCGTTGGCGTTGAAGAAGAATGGGAACCGCGCTTCACGCACCGGGCCGTTGGCTGCAACGAAGAATGGAATGGTATTGGTATTGCCGCTCACTACACCATTGGCGATCACCTGGCTTTGAGGATTGGCGCCTACGTTGGGGAAGATATTGGCCGACGGGCTGGTGCCGCCAATGGCCGGTTGTGAATGGCATCCACCGCATCCATCAAGGTTAAACCGCGGTCCGAGACCGACATTGTTTCCCGTTACCGTCTGGTGTTCGTTAAACTGGGACAATCCAGCTTGAAAAAATGCCGAATCGTTGGCGTTGGCGGAGACGGAGGCCAGAGGCTGGCCGGCGTTCACTCCAGTGGTGCTGCGCACCCCTGGGTCTGTCTGGGCGATTGCCATTCCCGTCAGGAACAGCATCGTCAAGGCCACAAATAACACAACCTTAGTCGCTTTCATTTTGAGGTTCTCCTTCGTGATTTTTCTTTACCCTTACCGGAAGGCCGCGAATGAAAAACTCGCGGCAAGCGCTCGTGCGTTCAGGTTATAGAACCGGAACACGACTACACGGCCGCCCGCACGGACGGCGGATAGAAGGTGAACGATTCTAGTTGGGGCCAACCGCCACCCGGCTTTCGGATTTGTTGCGCCGAAGAGGTACCGGCCTAGGCGAGCATCATTTGGGAAATTGCGCACTTCTGAAGAAATGCGCGCACACTGCGAATGCGGAGAATACTAGCATTGCGGGCCTGCAAGTCAAAGGAAAAATCATCAGCCGGTCACGCGATTAAGCCAAACTACTTTTAGTTAAAGAGATATAGGCTTGCACCGTGAGATTTCTTTTATGTTAGTGCCAATCCTTATATTTCGTTGCTCTAGCAGTCATAGGTCCTTCGGTCCTTCCACCAATTCTGCCGCGCCCAGGCGTATGGGCTTATCCTATGCATCTTCTATATCTTCCATATCTTCACCACATGTCGCTATGACACAAATGCTATAACACAGATAGAGATGGCCTATATTGGACAAAAAAATAGGCGAGACACTCGTATGTCTCGCCTCTAAAAGTTGCTTGCAAAAGACTACAGTGAACGCAGGAAGTTCAGCACATCCTGCCGCTGGCTGGCGGAGAGATTCAGGTCGAAGGCGTTCTCCGAGTTGGTAGCTTCGCCGCCGCTGCTCTCATGGGCCTCGATAGCACACAGCAAGTCGCTGCAACGGCCATCGTGCAGGAAGAAGATCCGCTGTCCCAGGCCCCACAGCGGTGCGGTGCGGAACTGGTCCCCGCCGGCGCCGCCCTGCGATACGTTATCGTTCAGCACTGTGCCCATGTGGTGGATCTCAAGATCGCTGAACAGGTTGGCAGTGGCGTTCCCCAAGCCAGCCGTCAAGCGCGAAGGCTGCGTCTGGAGCGACGGTGTATGGCACACGGCGCATCCCACTGTGCTAAACAGTGAGCGCCCGTTGGCAATGGAAGTGGCCCCGCCCGGAGCCGTGGTCGAGGGTGTCGGCGGCGCCAGGAACTGCATGAAGGTCGCAAACAGCCCGATATCGCTAGCGACCGTAGAGGCGCTGGTGCCATCCGAGTGCGTTACGTCTTCCGGATAGCCGACACCGGCGAGGTTCAGGCAATTTGCGGGAAGCCCTCTTCCCAATTGGTCTTCACCCGGCAGCGGCCGGTCTTGTCCGAATAGCTCATTGCTGATGCCCATTTCCACGTTGTAGGCTTCACCCGCGAACAGCAGCAGCGACTTGTTCTGCGCCTTCCAGCCGAAACGGCTGATGGTGCCGTCGTTGCCGTTGCGGTTGAACCCGCCGGCAATGCCGAAATTATTGCCGGCTTGCCCCGCCTGGTTGTTCAGCAGCGTCGAGTCGTCGATGTTGGCCATCAATCCCGAGCCAAACACCGGCGTGGGAATGCGGAAGATGATGTTGTTGGCTGCATTGGCAGCATTGAAGCTGGGCTGCTGCAAGCTGCAGGCGCCCGCATCCGCCCGTCCGGAAACCGTGAACAGGTCTTCTACGCCGCCATTGGGCGCGTTGGTGTTGGCCGTGCCGTTGGCATTGAAGAAGAATGGGAACCGCGCTTCACGCACCGGGCCGTTGGCCGCCACAAAGAAGGGGATGGTGTTGGTGTTGCCGCTCACCACACCGTTGGCGATCACCTGGCTTTGGGGATTGGCCCCTACGTTAGGGAAGATGTTGGCCGACGGGCTGGTGCCGCCAATGGCCGGCTGTGAATGGCATCCACCGCATCCATCAAGGTTAAACCGCGGTCCGAGACCCACGTTGTTTCCCGTTACCGTTTGGTGTTCGTTGAACTGTGACAATCCAGTCTGAAAAAAGGCCAGATCGTTGGCATTGGCAGAAACGGAGGCCAGAGGCTGGCCCGCGTTGACTCCAGTGGTGCTGCGCACCCCCGGGTCTGTTTGGGCGATTGCCATTCCCGTTAGGGACAGCATCGCCAAGGCCACAAATAACGCAACCTTAGTCGCTTTCATGTTGAGGTTCTCCTTCGTGATTTTTCTTACTCTTACCGGAAGGCCGCGATAGAGGAATTCGCGGCAGGCCCTCGTGCGTTGAGGTTATAGAGTCAGAGCACGCCTACCCGCCGCCCGCACGGACGGCGTATAGAAGGTGAACGATTCCAGTTGGCGCCAACCGCACCCACATTTCGGATTTGTTTGCACCGGAGAGGTACGGCCTGGGCGAACATCATTTGCAGCAATTGCGCGCACTGCAAACGCCGAGCGATACTAGCATCGCGGGCCTGCAAGTCAAAGGAAAATCATCAGCGGCATCATTCGTTGGCAACGATAGATCAAAGCTACTTTCAATTGGAAATATATGGCTCTGTAAGATAAAGTTTCTTGAAGTTGTCTGTAAGCCCTTATCTTTCATTGCTCCAGCAGTTGATATTCCCGGTCAAGCTGGCTTTGCCCCTTAGCGTGCGGCCTGGCCCCATATGCCGTCGAAAGATTGGCCTATGACACAGATAGAAATTCCCTATCTTTTTAGACAAAAAAAGCGAGACACTCTCGTGTCTCGCTTCTAAGAGCTGCTTGTAAAAAACTACAGTGAACGCAGGAAGTTCAGCACGTCCTGCTTCTGGCTGGCGGAAAGATTGGCGTCGAATGTAAGCTCCGAGTTGGTGGCCTCACCGCCGTTGCTATCATGGGCCTCGATAGCACACAGCAGGTCGCTGCAACGGCCATCGTGCAGGAAGAAGATCCGCTGTCCCAGGCCCCACAGCGGTGCGGTGCGGAACTGGTCTCCGCCGGCGCCGCCCTGCGATACGTTATCGTTCAGCACTGTGCCCATGTGGTGGATCTCAAGGTCGCTGAACAAGTTGGCAGTGGCGTTGCCCAGGCCAGCCGTCAACCGCGAAGGCTGTGTCTGGAGCGAAGGCGTGTGGCAAACGGCGCAACCCACGGTGCTAAACAGTGAACGCCCGTTGGAAATGGAAGTAGCCCCGCCCGGAACGGTGGTCGAGGGGGTCGGCGGCGCCAGGAACTGCATGAAGGTCGCAAACAATCCGATGTCGCTGGCGACCGTTGAGGCGCTGGTCCCATCCGAGTGCGTTACGTCTTCCGGGTAACCGACACCGGCGAGGTTCAAGCAATTGGCCGGAAGCCCTCTTCCCATTTGGTCTTCACCCGGCAGAGGACGGTCTTGTCCGAACAGCTCGTTGCTGATGCCCATTTCCACGTTGTAGGCTTCACCCGCGAACAGCAGCAGCGACTTGTTCTGCGCCTTCCAGCCAAAACGGCTGATGGTGCCGTCGTTACCGTTGCGATTGAAGCCGCCGGCAATGCCGAAATTGTTGCCGGCTTGCCCCGCTTGGTTGTTCAGCAGCGTCGAGTCGTCAATGTTAGCCATGAGTCCCGCGCCGAACACCGGCGTGGGAATGCGGAAGATGATGTTGTTGGCTGCATTGGCGGCGCTAAAGCTGGGCTGCTGCAAGCTGCAGGCTCCCGCATCCGCCCGTCCGGAAACCGTAAACAGGTCTTCCACGCCGCCGTTGGGCGCGTTGGTGTTGGCCGTGCCGTTGGCATTGAAGAAGAATGGGAACCGGGCTTCGCGCACCGGGCCGTTGGCCGCCACGAAGAAGGGGATGGTGTTGGTGTTGCCGCTCACCACACCGTTGGCGATCACCTGGCTTTGGGGATTGGCCCCTACGTTAGGGAAGATATTGGCCGACGGGCTGGTGCCGCCAATGGCCGGTTGTGAATGGCATCCACCGCATCCATCAAGGTTAAACCGCGGTCCGAGACCGACGTTGTTTCCCGTTACCGTCTGGTGTTCGTTGAACTGGGACAAGCCAGTTTGGAAAAAGGCCGAATCGTTGGCGTTGGCGGAAACAGAGGCCAGAGGCTGGCCCGCGTTGACTCCAGTGGTGCTGCGCACCCCCGGGTCTGTCTGGGCGATTGCCATTCCCGTCAGGAACAGCATCGTCATGGCCACAAATAACACAACCTTAGTCACTTTCATTTTGAGGTTCCCTTTCGTGATTTTTCTTGCTCTTACCGGAAGGCCGCGAAAAGAACAGGCTCGCGGCGCACTTTTGTGCATTGAGGTTGATAAAATCAAAGCGTACCTCCACCCGCGCTCTTTCGGACGCGGACAAAGCCGATTGGATTCTAGTTGAAGCCAACCGCACCCGGATTTCGGTATCATCTGCGCCGAAGAGGTGACGGCCTGAGCATAAGTCTGTAGCAGACCCTGATAGAAAGCTGCAGGAATACACACATGTTCTGAACGGGGAGGATACTAGCATTGCCCGGTCGTAAGTCAAAGGGCAATCACGCACGGATTTGGAGACTGGGCAGATTAGTTTAATATAAAAATATATTGCATTCGTGTCTTGAAGATATTCCTAGGGCGATGTAAATCCTTGTTTTTCAACAGTTCCTTCACGCGATAATTCCGCCCGTCCCTGGGGATACCGGCTTTGGATCTATGTGCCGCCGACACAAGGAAGCTATGACACATATAGTCAGATCCTGTGGCATTTAGGGAAAACAGGCGAGACACCCGCGTGTCCCGCCTCTAAAAGTGATTTCAAAAAACTACAGCGAACGCAGGAAGTTCAGCACATCCTGCTGCTGGCTGATCGAGAGAATGTTGAAATTGGCCTCCACCTGGGTGGCTTCGCCGCCGTTGCTCTCGTGGGCTTCAATCGCCGCGTTCAAGTCGGTGGTGCGGCCATCGTGCAGCAGGAAGATCCGCTGTCCCAGGCCCCATAAGGGCGCTGTGCGGAACTGGTCTCCGCCGGCGGCGCCTTGCGAGACGTTATCGTTCAGAACTGTACCCATGTGATGGAGTTCCAAATCGGAGAACGTGTTCGCCGGGGCGCTGCCCAGGCTGGCGGTAATATTCGACGGTTGCGTGTTGCCGACTGTCGGGTTGTGGCAGACCGCGCAGCCGATAGAGATGAACAGCGAACGGCCGTTGCTGATAGATGTTGCGCTAACCGCTGCGCCATTCAGGACCACCCCGCCTGTGGGCGGCGGAGCCAGCAGCCGCATGAAGTTAGCAAATGCCGAAACGTCGTCAAGAACTGCAGCATTCGGCGTCGAACTGGGATTGGAGCTGTCCTCCGGATACCCGGATCCGGTAAGGTTCAGGCAGTTCGCCGGGAGCCCTCTTCCCATTTGGTCTTCGCCCGGCAGCGGGCGGTCCTGGCCGAACAGCAGATTGGAGATGCCCATCTCCACGTTGTAGGCTTCACCAGCGAAGATGTGCAGCGACTTGTTTTGGGCCTTCCAACCGAAGCGCGTAATGGTGCCATCGTTGCCGTTACGATTGAAAGTCCCTGTAATTCCTAAATTATTATTGAGGTTGCTCGCCTGATTGTTTAACAGGGTTGAGTCGTCGACGTTTTCCATCAAGCCCGCGCCAAAGAGGGGCGTGGGAATGCGGAAGATGATGTTGTTGGCTGCATTGGCCGCATTAAAGCTGGGCTGCTGAAGGCTACAGGCACCCGCGTCGGCGCGTCCGGTGACCGTGAACAGGGCTTCCACTCCGCCGTTAGGAGCGTTGGTGTTGGCGGTGCCGTTGGCGTTAAAGAAGAATGGGAACCGGGCTTCACGGGTCGGGCCGTTGGCCGTGATAAAGAACGGGGTGGAGTCTTTGGGTGCGGTTCCGTTGCTGGCAAACGAGAATTGGGGATTGACGGCTGAGCCGGTTCCGCCGATTGCGGGTTGTGCATGACAAGATACGCAGCTAACGGAGTTAAACCGCGGCCCCAGGCCGTTGTTGCCCGTCGGGCTGTTGGAAACGGACTCTACGTCCTGAAATCGCTTCTGGCCGTCGCTGAAAAAGGCAGCCAGCCCGGCATCGGCAGCTACCGAACTGAGCGCCGCACCCGTGCCACGGTTGCCACCCTGAACTCCAGGGTCAGTCTGGGCCAATGCCATTCCCGTCAGTAACAGCATTGACAAAGTCACAAGTAACGCGATCTTACTTACCTTCATTGAGGTTCTCCTTGCTTTGATTTGTTTTTCTCTACTCTTACCGGAAGGCCGCAAAATGTGGATTCGCGGCACGCCTTCATTGCGCTGAGGTTGCTAGAGTCAAAGCACCCCTCCACCTCACGGGTGCAGGTAGAAGGGGAATGATTCTGATTGGAGCTAACCGCACCCGGAATTCGGCGTTGTCTGCGCCGAAGAGGTGACGGCCTAAGCCGGAAGTTTATTAGCAGGTCCTGTAAATATCTACAGAACCTGCTTATATTCCAATCGGGAAAGATACTAGCATTATTCGATTTTAAGTCAAAGGAATTTATCGGCGCTTCGGAAGCTAGACTACTTCCAGTTTTAAAAATATCTGCGACCTGTCTTGGAAAGATTTTTTATGCCGCTGCAAATCCTTGTTTCTCAATGATTCCTCTCACCTAAGCCCGGACTCCTGACGGAGCTGTAGTTTCTATAGATTTATTTTTCCCTATGGCACTCGTAGGATTAACCTATGGCTATAACGGCATATTGCCGTGCTTCTTGGGAGGGTTCTTGTCGCGTTTGGTTTGCAGCATTTCCAGGGCGTCGATCAGGCGTTTGCGGGTTTCCCGCGGCTGGATGACCGCATCCACATACCCGCGCTCGGCCGCCACGTAGGGATTGGCAAAGCGGTCGCGGAACTCCTCGACTCTCTGGGCCCGCGCCTGGCGGACGATCTCCAGCTTTTCCGCCTCGGTCTTGGCGGTGGCCGCGGCCCTTTCCAGCTCGCGCTTGTAGACAATGTTGACCGCGCCTTCCGGGCCCATCACGGCGATTTCCGCCGTGGGCCAGGCATAGTTTACGTCGGTGCGAATGTGCTTCGATGACATCACGCAATAGGCGCCGCCATAGGCCTTCCGGGTGATGACCGTGATCTTGGGCACCGTGGCTTCGGCAAAGGCAAACAGCAGTTTGGCCCCATGGCGTATGATGCCGCCGTATTCCTGCTGGGTGCCGGGCAGAAAGCCGGGCACGTCTTCAAACGTAATCAGCGGAATGTTGAAGGCATCGCAGAAACGCACAAAGCGCGCGCCTTTCACCGACGCGTTGATGTCGAGCACTCCGGCCAGGAACGCCGGCTGGTTGGCGACTAGGCCCACCGGACGCCCGTTCAACCGGGCGAATCCCACGACGATGTTCTTGGCATAGTGCTCATGCACTTCGAAGAAATAGCCATCGTCAATCACGCGGTGGAGCACATCTTTAATGTCGTACGGCTGGTTGGATTCCGCGGGCACCGTGGTGTCGAGTTCGGCGTCGGCGCGGTCGACCGGATCGGCACGGCGGATCATCAAGGTTGTTGGACGGAAGGAAGCTGAACAGTTCACGCACCATGGAGAGGCACTCCGCGTCATCGCGGGCCACGAAGTGGGCCACGCCCGATGTCTCGTTGTGGGTCATGGCGCCCCCCAACTGCTCCTTGGTGACCTCTTCATGGGTAACGGTCTTGATTACGTCCGGCCCGGTGACGAACATGTACGAAGTCTGGTCCACCATCAGGATGAAATCCGTGATCGCCGGTGAATACACCGCGCCCCCGGCGCACGGACCCATGATGGCTGAGATCTGCGGGACCACTCCACTGGCCAGCGTATTGCGGAGGAAAATATCGGCATAGCCCGCCAGCGACATTACGCCTTCCTGGATGCGGGCCCCGCCGGAGTCATTCAGTCCGATGACCGGCGCGCCTACTTTCATGGCCATATCCATGATCTTGACGATCTTGGCGGCGTTGACCTCGGAAAGCGATCCGCCAAATACGGTGAAATCCTGGGCAAAAACGAACACCAGACGGCCCTCGATGCGTCCATAGCCGGTGATGAAGCCGTCACCGTAAACCTTCTGTTCGTCCATGCCGAAATCGACACAGCGATGGGTGGCCATCTTGTCGAATTCTTCGAAGCTGCCCTCATCGAGCAGGAATTCGATGCGCTCCCGGGCCGGCATCTTGCCTTCCTGGTGCTGGCGCGCGCGCCGCTCCTGCCCTCCGCCGGCCTCAGCCAGCCCGTCACGGCGTTTCAACTCTGCAAGCTTTTGTTCAATGTTCATGCAGGAAGGATTATAGCTTTCCGGTCATCACAGAAACAGCAAGAGCAAGAACACACCACGGAGGCACGGAGAAAAACAAAGACAGGGGTATTTGGTAATCGGTATTTGGTGATCGGTACTTGGTATTTGGTCTCAAGAAAATGCGAGTCTTCCCGAATTCGGCTCTGCCGCGATCAACCACAAATACCAACTACCGAATACCAACTACCAGATTCTGGCTTTTCTCCGCGCCTCCGTGGTGAGCTTTTCATTCCGGCGTTCCGCCCGGCTGCCAACGCCACCGCTTTCTCTTCTCTTCCCAAAACACCGCGGAATCCAGCACTTGTGTTTCCCGTGCTTTGATCACGAAGATCGGCGGCTTATTTTTTTTGATTAGCATGCGGCCCACTTCGATGGTGTCGAAAGGCAGGTTGACCATGACAAACTTCGCTTTGGGGACCGGAGCGTGCCAGCCTTCGGCGCCTGCGCCGAAAATCACCAGCAATTGATGCTTGTGCTTGGGATCGGAGGTGCTGAACGCCGTTGTAATCGAGGGGTCGCCCATTCCAAAAAAGCCATTGAATGGATCCACGACCCTGTACTTGTACTCGAAAGAATCGGGAATCGGTTCTTTACTGAACGCCACGATGGCAACATCCTCTACGCCGTCGCCGTCGAAATCGGCGGTAATCAGCGGTGTGGGAAAGCCGGCAGGTAGAGTAAAGGTCTTGCCAAACTGCTTCTGCACCAGCGCCGTAAGCTCCTCATTGGGCGATGGGGACGGGGCCTTGGCTGCGGGCTGTGACTGCGCCCAGACCATTCCGAGAAACATGGCCGTAGCCAAGCCGGCAAAGGAAATGTTTTTGTAGCTCATGAGCAGAGTCTACGCTTTTCTAAGGGCACATTCTTCAGGAATCGCCGCCTTCGTATCGGTATGGTCAACACCAGCAAGGCTGTACAGAGAGATGGACAAACCTCAAAGCAGGGCCTGCGTCATTTGGTTGCGACTTCCAACTGCACGTTGACCACTTTGTTGACCTGGTCCACCTGCTCGCGGGCCTTCCATTCCCAGCGCGCGCCGCTGGGCACCAATTTCTTAAGCTGATCGAGGATGTGCAGGAAATAGGTGTTATCGTAAGCGGCGCCTTCCTGCAGCTTCCACAGCTCCGTTACTTTCGGCTTGTACAGATCGGGCGCCACGATCTCAAGCTTGCCCATGCGATAAAGCTCGCCTTCAGATACTTGCAGGGTGTAGCGCACGGTGTCGCCGGTAAAGGCGGCCACGGGCTGGATGCGGGTGTCCTCACGTCCGAATTTCCAGAACAGCCGGGTCGCACTGGCCAGATCATTTTCGAGCTTGACGCTGTTGGCCGGTTGCCCCTCTTTCAGGCCCAGGTGTTTTGAGAGTTCCTCACTGGGAAGGACCGTGTTGCCGGTCCAGGAAAAACCGGCCACACGGTATTGGGTCCCTTCCTGGATTTCAAGGTCTACGGAGACGACGCTATTCTCACCCAGACTTGGTTTGACCTCAACGGACGCTTGCAGATACCCGTTCTGCCGGTAGAGAGTGGCGACCTTCGATTTCACCCAGCCCTCGACGATGCTGTAGAGAAAATCAGAGCCTTTGAGCGGGGCCACCGCCTGGGCCACCAGCGCGGGATCCATACGGGCCACACCCGCGAAATTGAATGCTGCAACCTTCAGTCCCGCGTGCTCGACCTTGAAAAGATATGCGCGCAGCGGCTTGCCGGTTTCGCCTTCCAGCAGGTAAGAAACCTCGCTGGGCAGCTTTCTGGCGGCCAGCATACTGGTCAGGGCGGCGGCCACCTCGTCGGGCAGGCTGCCACTCAACGGCAACTCACCGATATAAAGCGGCAGTGCGTTATGCAGGGCGACCTGCATGTCTTCGAGTGGAAACCACAGGAAGTTATCAAACTTCGCCGGCAGAAACTTTGGGGCGTCGGTAAGATCAAAATCGGCTTCCACGCCGGTCAGCGCGCCGGCGACCGGCTTAAACAGATACTGGACCGTGGAAAAAACGCCGGTGCTGTTCAAACGCTGGGCGGCATCTTGCAGGTCGGCCGCCGTGACCTGCGAATCGATTTTCAGTCCGGTGGCCCGCAACAGGTCGGTCCCGGAATAGCGCTTCGATCCACGCAGCACCACGCGCGCCAACTGATAATGATCGGCGGCCTCGGCATTGATAAATGAGGCCAGCAACAAGAAAGCAAATACCGGGCTGGAGCAACGCATCGCAAAGGATGTTAGCGCAAATCAGTCGTCTGGCAAAAACATATTCACCGCAAAGTACGCGAAGGGGCAAAGGAAAAACAAGACAGGCACTAGCTTTTGGTTCTCTCTGCGTCCTTGGAGTTTACCCAGAGGTCTAGCTGAAGGAATCTCCGCGCCTTTTGCATTGCTATCCATCGGAATCTTCGCGGCTCGCGACGATTTCGGGGCCGCCTCACAACCCCAAAATCCTCTGCTTCCTCTGTGTTTCAAAGGTCCTCGTTGCAACTCGTTGCGCTGTGTTTTAAAGATTTTGGTTGTGGCTACGTCGCGCCGAGGTTCAGTCTTTTGTTTTCCTTTGCGTCCTTCGCGTACTTTGCGGTGGATTGTTTCTTTGTTGCCGCTACATCGGGCTTCTCGGGTTGTCCGGCGGCGCCGGGCTTGCATTCCACATTTCCCGGGCCAGCTTCCATGACCCGCCGGGGACCCGCCGGAAGATGTGGATTCCTTTGCCGTGGGCCAGAGTGGGGGCGCCGCCGGCTTTGCGGGTCACGCGCCAGCTATAGGCGTAGGTATGAAAGGCCAAATCACCTGCCACCACGGTTTCGATTGAAACCCAGTCCAGCCATTCCACCTGGAAACGTTCGACGAAGTCACGCATCCAGCCGCGAAGCTCGGTGCCCTTTTTGGCGCCGCTACCCGGAGGCATCAGGACCGCGTCATCCGCGAGGATGGCAAAGAAATCCTCAGGGGCACCGCCGGTCAAGGCTTGCAGTTCCTGCTCCACCAGGGCGACGATTTGCTGCTGATCTGTTTGCGAGTTCGAACCGATCACCGTTCCCTCCGCCCACTTGGCGCTGCTAGAGAAGTTCAGTCAAGCTATTCCGCAATCTGCTTCCGCTGCCAGCCTTCCAGGGCCTTGCGGATGGCGTCTGGGGCCAGGTTGCTGCACACCATTTTGTATTCAGGAATGCCGCCTAGCGCATCGGCCACACCCCGCTTGCTGATCTGCATGGCCTCTTCCACGCTCTTGCCCATCACCATCTCCGTGGCCATGGAAGAGCAGGCGATGGCAACCGCGCATCCCATGCATTTGAACCGGACATCGGCAATCACGTTGCCCTCAATACGCAGGGTGATCAGGACGGTGTCGCTATCTACCGGACTGCGCAGAATGGCCTCCGCCGATGGATCAATGATCCGTCCGGTGTTGCGCGGACTGGTGTAGTGACTCCGGATCTGATCGCTATACACTGCGGCGGCTCCGTACTTCATTGAATTGCCGTTGCTCTAAAGAATATGATACGCCTTGGGACACATGCCCTCTGACCTTTACTCCAAAGCGGTTGAACTTACGTCACTGCGCCGCGCCTTTGCCATCGCCACGGTGGTGCGCGTGGAAGGCTCGTCTTCCGCCAAACGTGGGTCCAAGGCCCTGATCAGCAGTGACGGCCGGGTCATCATGGGCTGGGTGGGCGGAGGATGCGCGGAAAGCGCCGTCCGCGCCCAGGCCCTGCAGTGCATTGAGAATGGAAATCCGGAGCTGATCACACTCGACATGCAGGATGAACTTCTGGGTGTGGGAATGCCCTGTGGAGGCATGATGGATGTCTATATCGAACCCGTCGTACCCGGGCCCGAGCTGCTGATTGTCGGCCACGGACGCATTGCCGAAACCCTGGCTGAACTCGGCCACCTGATGAATTTCTCAGTCACGGTCAGCGACCCGGCGGCCACCAGGGAATCATTCCCACATGCCGAGCGGATTGTGAATGAAGACTTCGACCGCACGCAGACCGCCATCGATGGGCGGACGCACGTCGTCATCGCCACCCTGCACAAGCAAGACCACCTGTGGCTGCAGAAGGCCCTCGAAGGCCAGGCCGCCTACGTGGCCCTTATCGCCAGCGCCCACCGCTCGAAGCTGGTGCTCGACTATCTGAGGTTGGAACGCGTCGCGCCGGAAAAAATCGACCAGGTATGGGCGCCCGCCGGCCTCGACCTGGGCGCAGCCACCCCGGAGGAAATTGCCCTCAGCATCATGGGCCAGATTGTCTCCCTCAGACGAGGAAGCGGAATCACGCCCTTGAAACGCGATGCCGCCCCGGAAATTGCGGTGGATTCCGGGGCGGCGCCGTCGAAAGTCGTAATCCGCAAGTGTGACGTCTAGGGTTTGTTGATCACATGCAGTTGCTGGTCCAGCGCTTTTGCATAGTGCTGGAAGTCATTGTCATGTACGGCCCTGAATACTTCACGCCCGCCAACACTTTGAATGATCACCAGAGAAGTGATGGCCTGGTTCTCTTTGAAAAACTGCTCCAGGCCCAGGCTGCGGGCCAGCGTCTTCGACTTCGCCGTGGTCGCCGAATCGGTGACATCCAGCCGCACAAAACGGATACGGCCCTTGTATTCTTCATTGATCCTGGCCAGCGTGGGCTTCAGGGCCTGGCACAGGGGACACCAGTCGGCGTATACCACTACTACCAGCGGCTTGTTTTCATCTTTGTCCTGCGCCAGCGCTCCGCCAAAACCGGGCAGAACGCACAAAGACAGCATAATTAACATGACTGAGCCAATGATATTTCGAGAAAGTCTGAGCATCGCAAATTCCTCTTTCCAGCGTTTAGCCTTGAATAGTCGATCACTTGCAGACAAAGTTGCGCCTAGCAGAGGGCTTGCTGACTTGGGGGAGCGCTCTAAGACCCGGTCCTGGTGCTTTCCTGGCGGACACAGATGCAAAAACCCTGCCCGGCAACCGTACCGTGAAAACCACTTGAACTCGGGAACAGAACAACAAGCTGAAGCAGGATAACATAACGGGCACTAAAGATAAAGAGAATCCACCCGAATAGCTTCTAATGTCTCAGGGGAGCGTGGATTCGTGTCGCAAGAAAGCTCTGCCCGAGACATAGCTTGCTGCGCTTAAAAAAGCCGGCGGTCTTGAACAGTCTGGCGGCCTCTAGCTAGCGCCATGACCACTAAAATTGTTGAATGTAGGCAAAACGACGGGCGTGCATTTCCGATGTCCCGATGTCCCAATCCGCGATGATTACTGAATCTGCCGGTCACAGGACTAGCGCTTCCGGGGTGGTCGCGCCGCAACCATTTCCGCCATGATGCTCAACGCAATCTCCTCCGGACTCTCCGCGCCGATTTCCAGGCCCGCAGGAGCGCGCACCTGCGCCAGTTTTTCCTGTGGAATGCCCTTGGCGCGCAGGTGGCGCTGAATTTCCTGGCCGCGCTTCCGGTTGGCGACCAGCGCGACATACGCAGCGCCGCAGGCCAGGGCCTGCTCCAGCGCATCTTCATCAAACTGGCCCCGGCTGGCAACGACCACATGACGCTCAGCGGCAGCCGGAAGTTTTGAGAAATCGAGAACATGCAGAAGACAATCGGCTTCGGGAAATTCCTCCGGCGCCAGTAGCGGATCAACCACGGTCACGGCATACCGCAGCAGGCGGGCCATCGCCGCCAGCGCATGGGCAAAGCTGTCACGGCCTACGATCACGAGTTCCTGCTGGCCGCCTGCGGCGTTGCGTGGGCCGCCGGCAAACTCCAGCAGAGGCCTTTCGGCGGGTCCGCCTGCCGACAGCTTTTTTAAGTCATATTGACTGTCGACATCCAGCAGGATACCTACGTCGTCCACTTCGGCCATTAGAATGCTTTCCGTATGATCGCCAAAGATGGCGCGGCAGCCGGTCTCTCCGGTGAGGGCCGACAGTTCGGGAAAAACTGAGCGGTCGAGCAGCACGGGATTTCCGCGAAAACCCCGATACACCGGGATGACAATCTGCGGGTTCAGTTCGCGATGCCGTTCGATGAGAATGTCGAGCGTCGCCGGGCGAACCAAGGGTTGGTCGGCGAGCACGATCATCGCCCCCCGCGATTCCGGCGCGATGGCGGAAAGGCCCATTCGCAACGATACGCCCATGCCTTCCTGATAGTTCGGATTGACGATGACTTTAACGTTGTCTAAGGGCATCTGCTGCCGGATGGCTTCCGCTTCATGGCCGAGCACCAGGATGATTTCCTGCGCGCGCGACTGGCGCACGTTATTCAATGCATGTTCCAAAAGGGTGGCTCCAGCCAGCCTAAGTAGTTGTTTGGGCGCGCCCATGCGCTTCGACATGCCGGCGGCGAGAATGATGGCGGAGATGCCGGGGCTGGAGTCTGTCATTTGTTCTCGAGCGGCTGCCCCGCCCCTTCGAACATCGTAGTCACGGTCGTGCGTCCGATCCCATAGATCACGAAGCTTTTCTGGTCAAAGCCGTATTCGCAAAACAGCAAATCGCCCAGACCGTCGCCATCCGCATCCACCACGTCGATAAACTCCAGGCGCGGGGCGACATCGAGCCGCGAAGAGTCGGTCACATTGGCCGATAGTTTTAACAGAGTCCCTTCAAAACTCAGCCGCGCGATGACGGCGATATAGCGGGTAACGGGCTTGGCAGGCGGCTGCGCTCCTTTGGCCATGGGCGCCGGATTCCCTCCAGGGACTTCCGCGGTCAGCACCATCACCGCATCATTCGAAAGATCAAGATCGAAGGAGCGGATGACCACCTTGGCCAGTTCCGGCGGCGGTCCTTTGCGGGATCCAGCCGGAAGCTGGGCCAGGGCGAGCTTGCGCATCTGGGCTTCGGCCTTCTGCAGTTCGCCGGCCGTCCAGATGTATTCATAAGACCGAGGCTGGTTTGGTTCAGTGTCGGAGACAGCCACCAGCCTCTGCACTCCCTGGGCTGGCTTGGGCGCCGCGGGCGAAGCGACTGGCACGGGATCGGCCTTGTGCCTGATGATTGGCCGGTCAGGATCGGCGGGATCAGATTTGACTGGCGTTGGCGCTGGCGGCGGTGTTGGCGCAGTCGCAACCGGAGGCGGCTGTGCCTCTCCGCTTCCCGGCCGCCGCAGAATCGGCCGGTCGCTTCCCGGCGCTGGAAGGGCCACCGGCGTACTGGGCTTGGGCGGCGCTACCTCTGAAGGCAGTTGCCACGTTCCCTGGACGATCCATTGGTCCTGTTTTCTCTGGGCCCCGACCACCGTTGCATAGCCAACCGGCAGTCCCGTCTTCTGCGCTTCATAGACCACGCCGTCGGCGATGGCCATCGGCCGGGGACGGGACTCATAGATCGACGCATCGTGAAAACGCTTGTTGTCGAGGATCGTGATGGGCGTAAGGTGCGCACTGGTGGTTCCGCTAAAGTCGGTCGAGACTTCCAGCAGCGCAATGGCCCGCAGCTTATGGGGCGCATGGCGCTGAAACGCAGCCACCGAGACCGCGACTGCCAGGCAGACACACAGAACCGCTATACTGAGGAAGCCATTTTTCTGGCTAAAATTCACTTTACGATGGACCTGAGTTGAAATCATGGAATTAAATGCCAAAGCCCCGGATTTCTCCCTGCCCGATGAAGCGGGGAATACTGTCTCCTTAAGAGATTATCGCGGAAAGCGCCTGGTTTTGTTTTTTTATCCGAAGGCCAACACCTCGGGTTGAACCGCGGAGGCGTCCGGGTTCCGTGACGCACACCAGAAGTTCGCGCGTGCTTCCGCCGTGGTCGTGGGCATCTCTCCCGATAAACCCTCGGCCCTGAAAAAGTTCAAGGAAGCATTTAAATTTCCGTTCAGCCTGCTCTCGGATGAAGAGAAGTCGGTCGCCAAACAATTCGGCGTCCTTAAAGAGAAGAGCATGTACGGCAGGAAGTATATGGGAATCGAGCGGACCACGTTCGTGATCGATGCGGAAGGTAAAATCGAAGCCATCATCGACGGCATCAAGTCCGATGAACACGCGGAAGCGGCGCTGGCAGCGGTGAAAAGCGGCAAATAGCAGATGGCAATTGGCACTTAGCCATTAGCCTTTAGCACTTAGCCAAAAAATCTTTGCCCCGAACCGGCGCGAATATAACGCGCATTGGCGGGAAGATAATTCTGCCTGTTCAAGAACTCAGAGGGGAGCCAGCCAGGCTCCCCTCTCATCTCTTTCAAGACCCAAAGAAATTCACGCAATCCGCAGCTAGCGGGTTTGGCTAAGAGCTAATTGCTAATTGCCAACTGCTAATTGCTTCTCTACTTCGACCCCGTAATCGTAAATGTCAGCACACTCTCGCCGGCGATCACTGCTTCCCGCTTGCCGGTGGCTGCGGCCGCGCCGGTGCCCGCGCCAGCGCCCACCCCTGCGCCGATGGCTGCGCCCTTACCGCCACCCAGCAGGCCGCCGATGATCGCGCCGCCGGCTGCGCCGCCGCCGATCTTGGCGGTGTTGCTCTTGGCGTGGCCAACACCTTTTTTACTCACGGCCGTAGAGTAGACAGTCTCGCCGTTGATCGAAGACAGGCGTACGGTGATCTGACCCGGAGCATGCAGGCGTCCACTGGGTTTCACATACGTGACCTTCCCTTTGACCGAATCGCCGGCCTTGGCAATGGTCTTGCCTCCGGAGGTGATATCGCTGGTGAGGACGCCGTTCCAGCCCTGGTCTTTGTGGGCGCTGCCTGAACTCAGCGCCTGGTTGATGCGCACCGTCGCGTGCGCCCCCGCCGGAATCGTGCCTGCGCCGGCCAGCAGCGCCGAACCCAGCAGCGTGAGAAACACAGAAAATCTCCGGATTGTCATAATCTAATATCTCCTTTGGGCCGGTTTCATCAACCGGGCATGACGTTTGCCAGAAATTAATTCTACCTCGTAGCGTCCTGGGATCAATGCCTGGTTTTGACACGGAGGTGAATGTGCGCTGGTGTCTGGGGCTGTTTATCTTTTGTTCTTGTTTGACCTTCGCCTTCACCCTTACGTAAGCTTTCATGCATTGGAGTTTGCCATGAATGCTCGCTTCTGCGCTTTTGTTGCCTGCCTGACTCTCTTATCTCCCGGTTTGTTCGCCGACGACGATCACCACCATGGCGCGACGGAAAAACTGGGGGCCGTGAACTTCCCGACTTCCTGCGCCACCGTAGTGCAGAAGCCCTTCGAGCGCGGTGTGGCCCTGCTGCATTCTTTCGAATATGAGCAGGCCGAGAACCAGTTCAAGGAAATCTCCGCCAAAGATCCGCAATGTGCGATCGCCTACTGGGGCGAGGCCATGAGCTTGTATCACCAGCTATGGCAGAGGCCGGCGAAGGACGTTTTGCAGCACGGGCACGAACTGGTGGAAAAAGGCCGGGCCTTGCAGCCCAAGACCGCCCGCGAGCGCGATTACCTTGACGCCCTGGCCGCTTTCTACAACGAGCCCGGCAAGCTTGGCCACGAAGAGCGCGCCGCGGCCTACGCACAGGCCATGGAAGGCGCCTACCAGCGGAATCCGCAGGACCGTGAAGCAGCCGTATTCTATGCCCTGGCGTTGCTCTCTTCCGGCAACGAAGAGGATCCGACGCTGGCCAACGCGAAGAAAGCGGTAGGCATCCTGCAGAAACAGTTTGATTTGCAGCCTGACCATCCCGGCATTGCCCACTACATCATTCATAGCTGTGACAACCCGGCCATGGCGGGCCTTGGACTGGCGGCCGCCCGCAAGTATGCGAGCATTGCGCCTTCGTCTGCGCACGCCGTACACATGCCTTCGCATATCTTTGCCCGCCTGGGGTTGTGGCAGGATGACATTCAATCCAATACCTTGGCCATTCAGGCCGCCGACAAGATGAGCGCCATGCACTTCCACACCATGCACCACCGCATGCATTCGCTGGACTTCATGCACTATGCCTACATGCAGATCGGCGACGACGAGAAAGCCCGCGCCACCATGGACCAACTCGCGCACATTTCGAAAAAAGACATCGAAGACGACTATCAGAATTATTATGACGAGCGCTCAGCCGATTTTGCCGCCCGTTATGCCACCGAACGCCGCCAGTGGAAAGAAGCCTTGACCCTGCAGCCGGTCAGTGGCGCGCTGCCTCATATCCAGGCCACCACGTACTGGGCGCAGGCTGTGGCCGCCGGACATCTACTCGATGCCGCCGCCGCGCAGGCTGCGCTCGACAAATACGATGCAGCGGTGGATGCAACACGCAAAGGCCCCAAACCTCACCTGGCGACCCGCATGAAAAACGGACGCGACGAAGCCCAGGCATGGGCGTTCTATGCCCAGGAGAGGAAAGACAAGAAAGACGAAGCCCTGAAACTGATGCGCGCCGTCGCCGACCGCCAGGACAAAATCGGCAAAGGCGAGACCGAGATGCCGGCCCGTGAAATGCTGGCCGATATGATGCTCGCGATGGGCAAGCCGCAGGAAGCGCTAGGAGAATACGAGACCTCGCTGCGCACCGATCCCAACCGCTTCAACGGACTCTTCGGCGCAGCCCAAGCCGCCGAGCAGGCCCAGCAGAAGCAGAAAGCTGCGCGTTACTACGCGCAGTTGCTTGCCAACTGCCAGGGCGCACAGTCAGACCGCCCGGAGCTGGAGAAAGCTAAGACGCTGGTGGCGGCGAAGTGATTGTGGCTCTTTTCAGGAGCTGTCGATGGAACGCTCTTGTGTAGCGCTCCGTGGGCCGCAAAGGATATAGAAAAACTCGGGTCATCCCGTGCTGTAGGGAGCGCGCGCTTTCTTCAGCGCGCGAGTAGGGCCTGCCCTGAGCTTGCCGAAGGGCGCGAGGGACCTTGAGTTCGGGGGTGAGCTTCTGCTCCAAGCGAGTTGTTGTGTCCTTTGTTGGCGCCTACTTTGCGACATAGACCGAGATGGTCTTCTCGCGCACAACTTCGCCCGACAAGTCTTTCGCTGTAAATGTGACATTGAAGGGGCCATAACGGCGACCGGCTTCCCGCCACTTCCAGGAAGAAAAGTCTACTGACGCTTCCTTGTGCCGCATGTCGGTGCTGTCATTGGCCATCGAATTCAGTTTCCCGCCGTCGACGCTCCAGTACATCTGATACGCATCGACCGGCACATTGGCCAGACGGGCCTTGAATGGCTGTGTGCCCGCGAGAACAGCCTTCGCCTTCGGCCACCAGATATTCAACACGGCCTCGCCCAGAGTGTTCTTGACCGTGGCGGAAAAGCCGGTGGTTTCCAGGCCCGCACCACCCTTCCATAATTCGAAGCCCGCCTCTATGGAAATCAGATACCACTCAGAGCGCAGGTAGCCCCTACCCATCGCGTCCCGCAGAAGGGCCTTGAGATCCAGATTACTCACAGAAGCAATGGGCCGGGTGCGGACATAGGCGATGTAATTCCCGCTGTCTCCGCGACGCTCCCACAGGTCATAGGCGGCGCCGCCGATTCTTACGCCGGAAGCGGTCTTCTCTCCTGCGGGTCTCATCCCTGGCGTGTGGTTGAGCCAGACCATCAACTCGGCCGCGTCGGGCCGTCCGCTGGTTGCCGGCGTGGTGTTGAACCAGATGTCGTAGGCAGTCACGTAGTCGCCGGATTCCGGCTGCCGTGTGCTCCAATTGCTGCGCAAGCTGCTCAGTGTACTCACCTGGACCGGCAGGCCGCTATTCAATGTGCATTTGCCCCAGTGACATCCCTTGTAGATGAGAGGATAGGCGCCGGGTCCGCCACTCGAAATCGCCGATTCGGTGACGGCGAAGCCCACGCCATTCACGCGAATGCATTCGCGAGCACGGGAATTGAATTCATTGCTTTGTACGTTATAGGCGCCATCGCCGACCGGGACCGCAGGCTGCCTTCCGCAGAGAGTGGTCTGGGCCAAGGAAAGCGGCTGAAACCAACCGCAGACCGCCAAAGCGAACAGAATGAGGCTGGCGATTGATTGAATGCCGCGCTCCTTGAAATCTCCTATCCCCGTTACGATGAAGGCAATGCCATTCACGCAAACACGCTCTCAGAGCTGGAACTGAATTAGACAACAATAAGGCGATGAAACGGGCTACCTTTACCAATGGCATTCAACGCCTTAAAAACCAAATCTCCAAACTGATTAGCTGTGTCTCGGTACTGAGCACTTTTTGCTTTGTCGAGAAAGCGTTCGATGAGCTCCGATTCGGAAGCGTCCGTAAAGGCAAGAAAATCCTCATACACCTTAAGAAGCTGCTCTATAGTCGTGCGGGCATCGGCCAGTTCTGTCTGCTCCAGAAGCCACTCGAGACGTGCTGTGGGCGTCAACGAAATCATATGTATCGTATTGCCAGGGCTGACCGTTCCGTTCTTCGAATATATGGCGAGCAGATAAAGAAGTGCTGAATAACAGGTTAATAGACGGCTGTGCTTGAGTTTGTAATTCTTGATTTTCCGCTTCGCTTTCTTCTCTTCGGGCTCCTTCTGGGTCCGAGCTTCATAGTTGACACAAAATGTCCGCCACATTCGCAAAATATCATTGGCCAGAAAGGCAGGCATGAATCTGGTCTTGTGGTCTTCGTAGTCTCCCCAATAGGCAGCTATAACAGCCTTCGTAATGTCTTGATACACTGGGATGCCAAGGAGCGGCGAACTTTCGAGCAACAACAGAAGCCGTGCCGTAAACGTGTTAACTACATCATCCTCTGGAGTGCCAAGCCTTTCTGCGAGTTCTGCGACAGTGTGATGCTTTAGATACTCGCCATCTCCTGAGAAATCCGGGAAATTCTGCTTTCTCGTTGCTTCTATGAGATCGGCTTTAATCAGGATTTCGTCAAGTCCGCTCAACGCCGGTTTTGCCTTTGTACCCTTCCCCACGATGAAAATATCCAGATCACTGTGTAAGCTAGCCTCACCTCGCCCGAATGACCCTGTAGCATACACACACGCTGCATCGGAGCATGTGTGCTCCGCTTCGATCAGTTCCTGTCTGAGCTTTTCTGTTCGCTCGGCTGTCTCTAGCCGGCGCCGATTAAGAAATGCGCCCACCTTTAACCTCCCATTGGAAGATATTTGCGAATATTTCCGCTTGCTCGATCGCATCTTCAAGGGCGTGGTGGCTATGCTCACGATTTGGCCGCAACGAATCAAGAAGCTTGGAGCGCGCCGCATCCGCTATTGGAATAGAGTTTTTGACCGCGTATGCAGTCTTGATATCAAAGCACCGAGAATGTCCGAAAGGTGAGCCTTCAGCGGAGAAACGAATAAAATACCAATAGAGCCATGACCAATCAAAGCTGAGCGGGTATGCTACCAAGACGGGCTTGCGGGTTCCAGCAATTTCGTTCACCCACTGGCAGGCTTCTGTCATAACCGATTGAGGCTCTCGCCCTTCTCTGCAGAGTCTTTCCCTGTCGAGACCATTGACTCGCAAAGCCTCCTGTTCATAGCGGTCTGATATCGGCTTGAGCTCTGCATAAAACGTCTGCTTGTAGCTCTCAGGTCGTGTGAAATGATGGCCATCAAAGGACCCCGCACAGACTAGGGCAAAGGAGAGGACCGAAAATGGCCCGGGAATTGGCCCGTCAGTCTCAACATCAGCCGAGAAATAGACATCTGTCATATGCTCATTGCGTCCGTTTTTGTGTTGTCGGCCCTCGAGAATCCGGTTTGGTTTGCGCTGTGCAGTTGGCATTTCGACTATCTTAGCAAGCGTTCTGTCGAGACGTCTAAGAAAAATGCGCAGCTTGAAGATGCAGGACTGTATTCTCTTGAAACTACGCGCCTAAAACCCTTGCGACCCTCGCGAGGATCATGATCACGGCCTTATTTTACCCTGGTTTTCCACACACCCACGCCGACACTCTTGCCACACAACTCTTGCAGATTACACGCTGGATGCGGGTTAAAATCTCGGTTTTCAATAGGGATGATCGGATATCCGGTCAAGCGAATATGTTATGAATCGAACGCCCATCCAGGATTCCATCCGGCTCCGCGGCCACAGCGTCTGGCTGCCCCGGTCCTTCGTCAACCGCGACCCGCGCAAGGTCGCGCGCGAGTTGCTGGGCAAGCTGATCGTTCGCAAATGCGGCCGCAAAACCATCGCCGGACGCATTGTGGAAGTCGAAGCCTACCTCGGCCAAAACGACTTGGCCGCCCATGCCGCCGCGGGACGCACCGCCCGCAACCAGGTCCTGTTCGGCCCACCCGGGCACGCCTATGTCTACTTCATCTATGGCATGTACTTCTGCCTGAACATCTCATGCCAACCCGAAGGCCAGCCAGGATGCGTCCTCATTCGCGCCCTGGAACCGGTTAGCGGCATCGAACAGATGGCCGAAGCGCGAGGCTTACTTGAGAACATTGGCCTTGATTTCAGCCGCCCGGCCAACCTTCGCCGTCTTACCAGCGGCCCCGGAAGGCTCTGCGAAGCTCTGGGCATCACCCGTGACCGCGATAACGGCAAAGATCTGCTCTCGTCCGGCTCCGACCTGCACGTCCTCGACGACGGCTACCGGGCCGCCAAGATTGTGGCCTCCCCACGTATTGGAATTACAAAGTCCGCAGAACTGGCGCTGCGGTATGTGATCGCGGGAAATGAGTTTATCAGCTAGGAGCCGTTAGCCATTAGCAGTTAGCAATTGGCAAGAACAACTTCTTCACTTCCGAAGCCACCGGCCTCTTTTGTAAAAGCATGATTCAGGACAAACGGCAAAGCACTAAGGCTTAAGCCCCAAGCGCCATGGACCGATTACTCACTACAGGAAGTTTTTTCTTTCTTCCTTCCCTGCTTGCCTTTCTTGCAACTTAACGTCCAATAGAGACGTATATCCAAAGCAGGCAGCCCCGGACGCTCGGCTGCTTTGAGGGCCCCGATGTTGCTTTTTGCAGTTTTGCTTGTTTTTTTACCTTTATTTCAGGAGCCATTGCCGCCTCCGCCGGCAGCCGCCCAGAAGCCAGCGGCCGGGCCGGATACGCTCATCAACATCCCGCGTATTGCCCGTCCGCCGAAGATCGAAGAATTCGAACGCCCTGAAGTATCGCGCACCGACCTGCTCAAGCTGAATGCGTTTGTTCAGCGCTCGCCCAAGGATGGCGCACGGCCTTCACAGCGCACTGAAATCTATCTGGGCTACGACCGCGAAAATCTGTATGTGGTCTGGATGTGCTACGACAAGGAGCCCCAGAAGATCCGGGCGCACATGGGCCGCCGTGAGAACGTCTTTGACGACGATTTCGTGGAGATGATGCTCGATACCTTCCACGACCAGCGCCGGGCCTTCGTTTTCAGCGTGAATCCCCTGGGCATCCAGGCGGACGGGCTATTCACCGAGAACGGGGGCGGCAACGATACCTCTTGGGACACGGTCTGGGGGTCCTGGGGCCGGCTCACGCCCTTCGGCTATGTGGTGCTGGAATCGGTTCCTTTTCGCAGCCTGCGCTTCAAGCCCAGTGATGCCTCTACGGTGTGGGGCGTGACCTTCATGCGCTCCATTCCCCGCTCCGACGAGAGCGATTTTCTGCCGGCGGTTTCGCAGAAGCAGGCCGGGGTCCTGAGCCAGGAAGGCGCGATGGCCGGTTTTGAAGGCATTCATCCCGGCCGCAACATGCAGTTCAATCCTTATTTCTCAGGCAGCACCTTCCGCTCCATCAACCAGGATGTGCCCACTAGCCCGGTGCTGGCTAGAAAGACCTTCGACGGCAAAGCCGGCCTCGATTCCAAATTTGTCTTCAAAGACAGCCTAGTGCTCGATGCCACCATCGAACCCGATTTCTCGCAGGTGGAATCCGACCAGCCGCAGAATACGGTCAATCAGCGCTTCGAAGTGTTCTTCCCGGAGAAGCGTCCATTCTTTCTCGAGAACGCAAACATATTCGAGACCTTGAGCGGCTTTCAGGCCGACCGTCTGCTGTTCACGCGTAGAATCGCTGATCCGCAGTTCGGCGCGCGGCTTACCGGCAAACAAGGGCCGTGGACCCTGGGTTTCTTCGTCGCCGACGACCGCTCACCCGGCCGTCAGGTGCCGACCGGCGATCCGCTGCGCGACCGCCGCGCACACTTCGCCATTGGACGCGTGGCTTATGACGTAGGCAAAAACAGCAACATCGGCCTGATCTATACCGACCGTGAATTCGACGGCGACTTTAACCGCGTGGGCGGATTCGATGCGCACTTCAAGCTGGGAACGAACTGGAATTTTACATGGCGCAGCGTGGTCAGCTCTACCCGGACCGGCGCCGCCAATCATTCGTTCGGAAGCGATCACGACGGAGGATTTCAAGGCGGAGGGCAGCACTTTGCTTTTTTTGGCCAATACCAGGATATTACTCCGGGGTTTCACACCGACACCGGTTTCATTCGCCGCGCGGACATCCGCCGCCTGAATGGCTACTACCATTATTTCTGGCGGCCTAAAAAAGGCGCCCTGCTGTTCCATGGCCCGGAATTGAACGGCGATCGCACCTATGATCACTCGGGGTTGGGCGTTGAATACAGCGTGAACTTCGATTGGGCCTTTGCCTTGCACGGCAATACGGTCATCGCCCCGATCATCGGAATGCAGAGCGACACGTTGCGTCCAGTGGATTTCGGCGGCCTGGCCTTCAACCGCAAGTTTGCTGAAGACTTCGGGGGCCTGATTTTCCGCAGCAGCCCTCTGCGCCAGCTTTCGTGGAACATCGCGGCCATCCGCCAGGGCGCGGTCAACGTGGTCGTGCCCAACGGCCAGTTGCCCAACGAGGGTGACGAAACCTCGATCAACGCCGGCATCACCTACAAGCCCTTCAACGGACTGCAGATCGACAACTCCTACATTCTTGACCGGGTCAAGCACAACAATCTCGGCCACGCGGTGTTCAATAACCACATTATCCGGTCGAAGTGGAATTACCAGTTCACGCCCAAGTTCTCATTGCGCGCCATCACCCAATACAACGGCCTCCTGGCCAATCCGGCGTTTTCCAGCCTCACCACCACCAAGAATGTGAACTTTGATTTTCTGCTGACTTACCTGGTGCATCCAGGGACTGCGATCTACGCCGGCTATAACAGCAATCTCGAAAACATCGATCCGGGACTGTGCATTCGCGTGGGAGGCGTTTGCGATCCCAACGGCGCCGGGCTGCTGCATCGCCCCGGCGGTCCGTTCCTAAATGATGGCCGGCGGGTGTTTGTGAAGATCAGTTATTTGTGGAGGCCGTGAGAGAAGCAATTGGCAAATAGCAATTAGCAATTAGCAATTAGCAATTAGCAATTAGCAATTAGCAATTAGCAATTAGCAATTAGCAATTAGCAATTAGCAAAAACTTATTGGCCACGAATCAACACGAATTGCCACGAATAAAAATACGAAATTCACGAACTCATTGTGTGATTTGGTTTTGGCTAATAGCTAATGGCTAAGTGCTAAGTGCTAATGGCTGTTCTCCGGTTTTGCCAATTGCCAATTGCTATTTGCTATTTGCTATTTGCTAATTGCTAATTGCTTACCTCAATCATGGGCTTCGTCGGCGCGACCACTTCGCCAATCGTGACCGCCGGAAGTCCGGCAGCTTGGAGGGCGGCCAGCAGTTTTTGAGCATCCGGCTGGGCGACTGAGAGCAACAACCCGCCTGCGGTCTGGGGATCATAGAGAATGGCCTTTAACGCCTCGGGAATTCCCGGCCCGTAGCCTACTGCGCATTCGGCAAACTCCCGGTTGGCCTTGAGCCCACCGGGAATGAAGCCCGCGTGAATGCATTCCATGGCGCCTTCGAGCAGCGGCACGCTCGCGGCCCGCAGGCGGATACTCACTCCGCTGCCGGCGGCCACCTCTCGCAGATGGCCGATGAGTCCGAAGCCGGTGATATCGGTCGCGGCGTGAACGTGAAAACCGTTGTCTGTAGCGATTTCCGCCGCGGTAGAATTCAGCGTGGTCATGGCGCGGGTTGCGGCTTCGATCCACGCGGTTTTCGCCGCGCCTTTCTTGATCGCCGTGGAAATCACGCCGGTACCGATAGGCTTGGTGAGAATCAGAGCGTCACCCACCCGGGCGGCGGCGTTGGCCAGCACCCGCCCCGGATGGACCAGGCCGGTCACTGCATATCCAAATTTGATTTCCGGATCGCGCACACTATGGCCGCCAATCACCGTGCAGCGGGCTTCCATCATCTTTGCCAGACCACCTGCTAGTATCTGCCCAAGAATTGAAATATCGCCCTGATCGGGGAAGCAGACGATGGCCAGCGCGCTGATGGGCTTTCCACCCATGGCGTATACATCGCTGAGCGAATTGGTGGCCGCAATCTGGCCAAAGGTAAACGGGTCATCGACGACCGGGGTAAAGAAATCCACGGTCTGTACCAGGGCCAGATCGTCGGAAATCTTATACACTCCGGCGTCGTCGGACTTGTCAAAGCCGACCAGCACATTCGCGTCTTGTTGCCGGGCTAATTTCCCAAGCACCGTGTCCAGCACCGCCGGACTCAGTTTGCTCGCTCAACCCGCGGCTTTCACGTGTTCTGTGAGACGAACTGTCTTTGTATCCATAGAGAAGCACCCAGTTCTTAGCATTCAGCGCTCAGCACTTAGCATTCAGCACTGTAGCCCTTTCATTCCCTTGCGTCTTCTACATTACTATCCATCAGAATCTCTTGCGGTACACCGCGATTCCGGCGCCAACAACCCAACTCTTATTCGCGTTGATTCGCGTTCATTCGCGGCTAATCGCTTTTGCTAGCCTCCGGTGTTCACGCTCACGACTCTCGCCTGTGGCAGTTGCCCATCCCATTCGATGGTGATGTGTTCAATCGTCAGGCGGAAATCACGCGCCTGTCCGGGCGCCAGCGGAGCCAGATCGAGGGGGCCGTAGTCCAGATACGGGATATTGGGCTGCACCACCATGACTGGAAGCGCATCCTTCTGCGCAATCTAGCCGAGTGTGTCCTTAAATAGGATTTCGATGCGCGCGCCCGTAATCCTCTTATCGCCATGGTTGGCCATTCGGCCTTCGATATAGGTGACCGTGCCGCCGGCAAAATTTTCAGCCGTCGCCATATGTAAACCGGCAACCTCAACCTTGCTGATATACGGATTCGCGGGCACAGACCGGCCTGAACCTGCACTGTAATGGCCGGCCACGACGACTACAACCACCAGCCCAACCACTACCAGGACCCCCATGACCCACGGCGCTGAGGATGGTCCGTCTTCCTCTGCCGTAGCGGCGGCCTGATATTGTTCCGAATCACCCATGTGCGAATTCTACTAAAGGCCTGGGGGAAAGATCATCCGGCCCTATTCTCCGGCGATGGTCATGCCTTCGATGCGCAGCGTCGGCGCCGCGGTGGAGCTCCGAAACTCCAGATCGTCGCCAACTTCCGCAATGTTGTGGAGCATGTCTTTGAGGTTGCCGGCCACCGTGATTTCTTCCACCGGGTAGGCGAGTTCACCATTTTCGATCCACAGGCCGCCAGCGCCCTGGGAAAAATCGCCGGTCACCAGGTTCACACCGTGCCCGAGCATTTCAGTTACGTAAAGCCCCTGCTTCACCCCGGCAATGATCTGCGCGGGCGGGCACGCGCCCTTTTCAAAAAAGAAATTGCCGCGTCCGGTCACAGGGTTGCCGGTAATTCCGCGCGAAGCATTCCCTGTGGTCTTCAGCCCCAGCTTGCGGGCCGTGTAGGAATTGAGCAGGTAAGATTTCAAAATGCCCTTTTCAATGACCACCGTGCGCTGGGTGGGCACGCCTTCATCATCAAAAGGAGAGCTGCCGAAACCGCCGGGCAGAGTGCCGTCGTCAATCACAGTAACATTTTCACCGGCAACCTTCTTACCCAGCATGCCTTGAAGAAATGAAGCGCCCCGGTATATGGAATCGCCGCTCACTGCTTCGAAAATATTGCCAAGTAAAGAGCGGGCCATCTGCGGATCAAAAATCAACGGTACACGCGTGGAGGCGATCTTGCGGGCACCCAGGCGGCGCAGCGCGCGCTGGGCGGCGGTCCGGCCAACTTCTTCCGGAGACGTCAGCTCACTCAGGGTGCGGGCCGAGGAGTACCAATAGTCGCTCTGCATGGAGCCGTCGTCGGCTTTCGCGATGGGCATGGCGACGATGGAGCAATGGGAGCGGCCATATTCGCCCACGAACCCGTGGGAATTGGCCAGCACGTATTGGCCGATGGCGGCTTCAAACGACCCGCCATCCGAATTCTTGATGCGCGGATCAAAATCGAGAGCGGCCCTCTCTGCCCGGCGCGCGTATTCAATCCGCTCTTCCGGCGCCAGAGAATAAACATCGTCGTAGTAAAGTTTGAGATCTCCCGGAAAGGAACCTAGCTGGTCCGGCGACGGTATCCCGGCATGGGGATCTTCAGAAGTCACGCGCGCCAATTCCAACGCGCCCCTGACCATTCGTTCGATGCCGTCCCCGGTGAGGTCGCTGGTATATGTACTTCCGGCCCGCTGGCCGGAAAAGGCGCGCACCCCCAGAGACCGGGAGCCCGATTCTTTCAGGACCTCGACCTGGCCCATGCGCACGTTGACTGAAAATTCCGCGCCTTCGCGGGCGATAGCTTCGGCGCTGGTGGCCCCGTAGCGCATGGCGCGGGCCACTACATCGGCTGCAATCTCGCGCAGGTCCGTCTTCATGCCGATGACAGGCTCGGTGCTGGCTGCCATCCTGATTACCTCGCCGTTCCGCCCACCGTCATGCTGTCGAGCTTGATCGTGGGTATACCTACACACACCGGGACGGACTGGCCATCTTTCCCGCAGGTGCCTATGCCTTCATCGAGCATCAAATCATTGCCCACCATGGAAACTTTGGTGAGGGCATCGGGGCCATTGCCGACCAGGGTGCAGTTCTTCAGCGGCGCGGTAATTCTGCCGTTTTCAATGAGATAGGCCTCGGAAGCGGAGAACACGAATTTTCCGTTGGTGATATCCACCTGGCCGCCGCCAAAGTTGGCGGCGAATACCCCGCGGTTCACCGACCGGATAATATCTTCGGGGTTGTCATTGCCTGAGAGCATGTATGTATTGGTCATGCGGGGCATGGGAATATGGGCGTAGCTCTCGCGGCGTCCGTTGCCGGTGTCGGGCATACCCATGAGGCGGGAAGATAGCTTGTCGCTCAAGTAGCCCTTGAGAATTCCTTTTTCAATCAACACCGTTTCCTGTGTGGGTGAGCCTTCATCATCCACGTTGATGGATCCCCGGCGCGAAGGCAGAGTTCCGTTGTCCACTACCGTGCATTTCTCCGAGGCCACGCGACGGCCGAGCATCCCTGTAAATGCCGATGTGCCTTTGCGATTGAAATCCGCTTCCAGCCCGTGGCCGATGGCTTCGTGCAACAACACACCTGGCCAGCCCGGACCGAGCACCACTTCCATCTCGCCCGCCGGGGCCTCCCGCGCATCCAACTGTATGATCGCCTGCCGCGCCGCTTCCTGGGCAAAACTTGCCGGGGGCTTGTCTTTCACGAAATATTCGATGCCGACCCTTCCGCCTCCGCCGGCGGAGCCGCGCGACGAGTTTTCGCCGGACTTGGCGATACACATCACCGAAAAACGGGCCAACGGCTGAACGTCTGTGGCAAAGGTGCCGTCAGAGCCGACAATCATGATCTGCCGCAGCTCGTCGGCGAAGCTGGCGCGCACCTGCACGATGCGCGCATCATAGGCGCGCGCGGCCGAATCCGCGCGCATGACCAGATCGACCTTGGCGGCAATATCGGCATCCACCGATGGGGATGGCACCTGGTAAAGCTGGTGGGCATGGCCCTCATGGAATCCCTGGACCAGTTGCTGCGCCGGACCACGGGCAATCAGGGCCGCGGTGCGCGCTGCCCGCATGATCTTCTCCGGAGCGAGGTCATCGCTATAGGCGTAGCCGGTCCGCTCTCCCGCCAGCACCCGCACGCCACAGCCGGCCGAAATACCCTGGGAGGCCGACTTGATCATCGATTCATCCACCGCGATCGACGACGAGGTTTGATATTCAAAATAGAGATCAGCGTAATCGCCGCCCGCGGATAGGGCCTCGGTCAGGTAGCGCTGCAGGTCCTGAGGCGTAATGCCAAACTTATGAAAGAAAAGGTTTTGATTGTCGGTCATGGTTTCCTATCTCTATTTCTTAGATGCGCCACCAGACGGAATGCTCCGCGATTTCTCAAGGTCTAATTCTCGCACCGCTGGCAGGTGACTGCAAATTGCCGGGAAACCCTTCGAATACCCCTGCTTGGCTGCGTCTCGTGGTCCTTAGGTCAGGCGGCTGGGGTTAGTATGCCCTGGCAAAAATGGCCCGCTCCAAAGAAGGCTTGCCGCACAGCACACAGGCGCCAGTTTCCCGCGGTTGCTCCATAGGGATGCACCGCTGTGTGGCCTTGGTTTCTTCCTTGATGCGGCCTTCGCATTCACTGCTGCCGCACCAGTGGGCCGAAGCAAAGCCGGTTTCGACCGCTGATTTGAATTCATCATAGCTGTTGGAAACATGCGTGTGGGCCTGGCGGAAGGCCAGCGCCCGGTCATGCATCGCCTTCTGGATCTCATCCAGCAAGGCAGTGACAGCCTGGAGGAGCCCATCGAGCGCCGCCGGCGCCTTGCCTTCTCTACCCGGCCTATCGCGCCGCGCCAGCATGGCGGATTGTTTGGCTACATCCTTGGGGCCGAGTTCGATGCGCAACGGCACACCCCGCATCTCCCAGTCATTGAACTTCCAGCCGGGGCTCATGCCTTCGCGCTCATCGAGCTTCACACGAATTCCGCCTGCCGTCAGCGTGGTCTTGACCTTTCTGGCCGCTTCCAGCACCACAGTCTTCTCTTCTTCCGATTTATAGATGGGCACCACCACGACCTGAAAGGGAGCAAGCTTCGGCGGCAGCACCAGACCCTGGTCATCGCCATGCACCATGATGATGGCGCCGATAAAGCGGGTCGAGAGTCCCCAGGAAGTTGTCCAGCAGTGCTGTAGCTGTCCACCCTGGTCGAGATAGCGGACTTCAAAGGCTTCAGCGAAGTTCTGTCCCAGAAAGTGCGAGGTGCCGGCCTGCAGTGCTTTGCCATCGCCCATCATGGCCTCGATGGAATAGGTAATGTCGGCCCCGGCAAATTTTTCCGAGTCGGACTTGCGCCCCGGCACCACCGGGATAGCGGCATCATTCACCGCGAAATCGGTATAGATATCGAGCATCTGCCGCGTTTCCACCTCGGCCTCTTCGCGGGTGGCGTGGGCGGTGTGGCCTTCCTGCCAGAAGAATTCCAGGGTACGCAGAAAGAGCTTGGTGCGCATCTCCCACCGGACCACGCTGTTCCATTGGTTCATCAGCACCGGCAGGTCGCGATACGATTTGATCCACTTCGACCACATGTGGCCGACAATGGTCTCCGAGGTGGGGCGCACCACCAGCGGCTCGGCCAGCACTTCACCGCCACCGATGGTCACCACCGCCAGCTCGGGCGAGAAGCCTTCCACATGATGCTTTTCCTTGTCGATAAAGCTGCGCGGGATGAACAGCGGGAACGCAACGTTCTCATGGCCCGTGGCCTTGAAGCGGCGATCAAGCGCCTGCTGAATGTTCTCCCACAGGGCCCAGCCATAAGGGCGGACGACCATGCATCCGCGCACCGGCGCGTAGTCGGCCAGTTCGGCCCGCAAAACTAACTGGTTATACCACTCGGAAAAGTCTTCAGATCGGGATGGGAGTTTTTCGTCAGCCATGCATTAGTACGTTAACATACGCGGCGGGGTTGAATGCCGTACTTGGTACTTGGTATTTGGTACTTGGTAATTTCGGAGCCACGCCCGGTTTGTGAATGACGAGATTCGGCGCCCCCTGGCGGTTTTACCAAGTACCAAATACCAAGCACTAAATACCCCCTCGACACCCTGTCCCCGTGATAATGTGTACTTCCCCATGACCCCCGATCAATTGGCCGGCGCGTTGCAGGAATTCCTGACGGCTTCCCGCCACGGCATGATGCTCGAGGAGAATGAGGTCATCTTCGATCTGGAATCGGCCCGCTATTCCATCTCCGCCGAGCGCGGACGCTGCCTGCTACATGTATGGTCCGTGGAACGAAATGTGGTCCGGGAAGTCGTCGACATTCAGTCGCAGAAAGACGCATTGCAGCTTTCGGTGCGCAAGTTTGGCCAGGCGAAACCGCATAAGCTGCTGGTCTGCCGCGAACGCGACCAGCGCAGCCCGGCGGCCCGCAAGACCGCGCGCACGCGCTACGCCAGGGCCATCGAAAAGGCCGTGCAGCAACAGTTCCCCGGCTGGGTGACGTCAAAGCTGGCAACCAGCATGGACCTGAAGCGCAGCTTCTCACCGGTCTACGCCCGTGGCCTTCTGCGTCACGGGAATAGCGCCCAGGCAGTGCTGGGCGTCAACCACGAAGAGACCCAGGCGGCCGTCGATGCCGCGCTGACCTTCGGCCTACTGTGGCTGGAAGACTGCCGTCAACGGGCCGCCGGACGCATGACCATCGAGGGACTGCGCGTCTACGCTCCTGCGGGCCGCTCAGCCACTTTGCAATTACGCATGGCCCATCTCAACCACCAGCGCGCCCGCTTTGAACTCTGCGAATTCGATGAAACCACGAATGCGGTGACGGAAATCAACATCGAAGCCGCGACGGAGCTGGAGAGCCGCTTGTCTCCCCTTCCGGATTCCGCACAAGCGCAGCGTGATTTCGCCGATGCCATCGCCCGCATCCGGGCGCTGGCCCCGCAGGCGGAGCTGGCAATTCTTTCGCCGGGTGAGATTTCCTTCCGGCTGCACGGCCTGGAATTCGCGCGGGCCCGTGTGCCCGCTAACTCCAAACCGACGTTGCCGGAAATCATCTTCGGCCTTTCGGGGTTTGAAGCTCTTCTGACGCCCGAAACCGATGCCGCCTTCCAACGCTTCGTCACGGAGATTGCCGAAGGCCGCCGCGCCCAGGCCAACCACCGTGACCGGCTGTGGAGGATCTATCCCGAACGCTGGCTGGAATCGTCAATCGTCAAGGACATCGCGGTAATCTATTCCCATCTGCAACACACGCACGTCTACTCTCAGGTCCCGGCCTTTTCCGCCTCCGACCGTTCGTTGATCGACGTGTTGACCTGCACGCGCGCCGGACGCCTGGCGGTTCTGGAGCTGAAAGCCGATGAAGACATACATCTTCCGTTACAGGGTCTCGACTATTGGGCGCGCGTCCAGAGACGCCACGCGCGCGGCGACTTCCAGAAGAACGGCTACTTCAGCGGCGTCCATCTGTCGCCCGACCCTCCGCTGTTGTTTCTGGTGGCCCCGGCATTGAGAGTTCATCCGGCGGTTGAAACGATTTTGAGCTATCTATCACCAGATATAGAGTGGCGGCTCGCCGGCCTCGATGAGCGCTGGCGGGAGGGCATTCACGTGGTCTTTAGGAAAGCTACGGGGAAGGCGGCGATTGAATGAATGATCCCAGTGAAAGAGTGCTGACCTGGAACTACCTGCTAACCGAGACCTATCGCATTTACTGGGAGCGATTCTGGGGGGTCTTCCGGATCGCATTGCTGCCTGCGGTTATCGGTTACATTCTCACTCACGGACGGAGGCTGGCGATCCGCGCTGCGATTCATTTGCACTGGCTGAAGCCTTTCCCCAGCAATGCCTCAGACTGGGCAATCTTGACCGTTCTGGCTCTTGCCGAATCGTGTTTCTTCTGGATACTCAGCACATTCTTCTTTGCAGCGCTGGCCTCCGATATCTTGAACACATCAGGCGATCAGCCAGGTCCGCTTGCCGATGCCTATTCGACCGCCAGGAAAAGGCTGGAGGCGGTCATCGCGATAGGATTGCTTACTTGGGCAGCGTTCTTCTTGGGCCGTGGGATCATCGGTCTGCCTATAACGGTAGCCTTCTCCCGTAGCTCGTGGTTCATGAATTACTGGGCCCTGACCCTCGTGCTCGGTATACCTCTTTTGATGCTAGCCGGCATCTTGGCGAGATTTGGCCTCGCTATTCCCGAGTTAATGCAAGATCCGGCGGTCTCAGTCCGCCAGGCTTTGCGGAACAGCTTCAAGAAAACTGAGGACTGGGAGCTGTTCTTCATGACATTCCTGGCCAAGTCGGCCGCGATTGGGCTCTTGTTGTATTGGCTATACGGCTTGGCCATTGGTTTCCTGTGGCAATACGGATGGCTGAATGACCAAGCCTCGGTGTGGATTGACAGGACCGTCTACATCTCTCTGGCCGCCGTGCTGGAACCACCTTTGTTTATCGCATTCGCAATATTGTGTAGGGACTGGAAACCAGCGCCAGAGGAGCCGTATGCGCCACCGCCAATCGGATAAAGACTCCGGTTGATGAATGGACGCTGGCAGGAGGGTGCTCGTGTGGTCTCCCCAGAGGGTTTGGTCCGTGAATGCTGAGACATCATTCTAAAAACCAGCGTCCGTAAGTAATGCCGCCATGAAATGGATGTGCTGGTGGTTACGGGATAGTGAATCTCGGTTTTTCAGCCAGAAGGGCGCTTGCCGGGAGCATGTTCCCGCTGGCCATCCATAGTCTTCCACGTGGAACATGAGGGCAGAATGATGTCAGAGTGACTCCACTCAATGCTGGGTAAAAAAGCGCCCTGTGACTATCAGTCGCGCAAGGCCCCTCTTGTTTTTTAGATAAACAAATCCGCGCTGACGTGAAGAAAATCCGCAAGCTTCCGGGCTTGGGTCTTGCTGATGGATCGCTTGCCCCGGACCACCTCGGAAGTGATGCCCTTGGAGCCGAAAATCTTCCACAGGTCTTTTTGGGTAAGGTCCCTGGCCTCCATTAAATGGAGAAGCACCTGAAGCGGGCTTGCCTTGCCAATCGGATAACGGCGCTCTTCGAACTCTTCGACGAGCATGGTCAATAGCTCGGCGAGTTCCTGCTCTTCCGGGGAAAGAGAGCTGCGCTCGTCCAGGCCCAGCAACTCGGCTGTGAAGCGCTCGTATTCCTCATCTGTGTGAATGACGTGGGGCAGCGTCCGGCGCAGCAATTGTCCATAGGTTTTCTCATTCAGTTGAGTTGCGCTGGTGGTCATGCCTTCCAATCCCCTTGGTCGTATTGTGCGTGGGTAAGCACGTTCAAAATGAAGACCCGTTGTGTGCGGTAGTTCACGCGCGCGATCAGCCGGTATTTATTGCCGGAAATGTTAAATATCGTTCGGCGGCCATAAAGATCTGCGTTGGGATACACCTGCTTCATTGCAGCCGGCGTGGTCCAGTCCGCTTTGCGCACCACCGCGTACCAGGACTCGAGGCTGGATCTGGCATCCGGATGCTTTAGCCAGAATTGTTCCAAGGCCCCGCGTTTGATGACGCGCATGACAATAGGTTCTCTTTTTGAGAACCGAAAGTCAAGGGCCTCGCTGCCACTGTGTCTCGCTGCCACTGGCGTCAATACAAAATATTTCAGAAGCGCATGTAGCGGGATAGGATCATGCACGGTTCGCCCGAAGACCGAACGAGGCTGGGGCGGGAAACGTGAATCTTATGGACACAAGACCTGGACAATCCTCTGACCGCTTTTAAGACCGACGCCTTTAGACGTAACAAGTTACGTCTCTACGTTGGGCGTTTCGTTGGTATTGGGTGTTTGGTTGGTGGCTGGCATACTCTCTTTTTCATTGCGATGCACACGCTGGACTGCGTTCGCAACCTTTCTGACCGACAGGTCGCCACCCGGTTTTGCCAGCACGATCTCTCCAACTTTATGGCTACGGTAATACCAGCGCTTGAGCAAGGCCAGCTCTTCCATGAACTGCTGAGCGGAACGCGCACCGGCGGGCGCAAACTGTTCCAGGAGTCCGCGCAGGCGTTGGTCGAGTTTCACTGAATTGTCTTCCGGCTCAAGCGTAAATTGCTGCGGCCCGGCCAGTTCGCCCTTGCGAAAACGAAACAGCGTGACGGATTTCGGGTCCAAGGATGGCTGCACCACCACAGCGTCGAGCTGATCGAGCCGCCGGCAGATCTCGTCTCCTAAGGCGGCCACCGCCTTCACCTTCACGGCCCGCGCGTGTTGTTGAGCGGCGGCCTCAAAATCGAGGTCGGCCGAGAGACGGTCACGCTCGGCTTCGATCTCATGAATCAGCGACTGCCCGCCGGAATCGAACCAGGCCTGCGCGCGCGCGACCTCCACTGCGTAAGCGTCATCGGTGCATCCCTTGAAGCAGGGCGCCAGACACATCTTCATCTCGGAATAGACACAGCCGGGAAAGGCGGGATCGGGATTCAGGTCGAAAGTGCAGCGGCGCATCTTGAAGAGGTCGAGCGAGTCGTTCATGAATTTCTCCGCCACCGCCCGTGACCGAAACGGCCCGTAGTAGACGGAGCGTCCGGTCAGGCGTCCGAGACGGCTGGTGACGTAGGCGCGTGCGTACTGGTTATCGAGGTTCAGGCGGACCAGTGGCGCGGGATGAAGACGCAGGCGCTTCTGGTATGTGCCGGGAAATTCCTGGCGCAACGTCTTATACAGCAGCACGACCGATTCAAAATCCGACCCGGTGAGCGAGTATTCGACCACCGCCACGCGCTCGCGCAGGTTCAGGCGCTTTGATTGCGATTCCGGCGGGGCCAGCAGACGCTGCAGGCGTTTGCGCAGGTCCGAAGATTTGCTGACGTAGGGTTCGGCAGTGGCTTCGGCGGCGCGCAGGATGAAAACCGCGGAGGATGCCGGAAACTGGGTAAAGAAGTCCGGAGGGTACGCGGGCGAAAACGGTACGGTCAGCAAGGGACACCCTTCCACGCAAGCACAGCGTCACGTAGCCGCAACAAAAAACACGATTCACCACGGAGGCGCGGAGGCACGGAGAAGGACCACGACCTTTGAAATGCAGCGTAACGCCGGCACAAACAAAACCTTTGAAACACAGAGGAACAGAGGAAACAGAGGATTTTGGGGGTTGTGAGGCGGCGCCCAGAACCGTCTTGAGCCGCCAGGATTCTGATGGACCACAGCGATACCGAGGGACGAAGAGGGTCAAGAAACCGGGGGAAACTTCGATGTTCGGATGTCCCGATGCCCCGATGTTTCGGTGTCCCGATGTCCCGATGTCCCGATTCCGTGATGTCCCGATGTCTCGATCTTCGAAAGCCTGTCACGGCAAAAGTCTACCGGAAATTTGCGCTCTGCACTCTCTGGCGGAAATCGAGGCCTTCCATTTGCACTACGCGGCACATCTCGTGCAATCGTGAACGCATGCGTTCGCCGATACGGTCGCCCAGGGTCTCTTCGCGGGCTGCGCTGCGGGGACCGGAGACCTGGCCGGCGGGCTGGTCGGAAAAGTTGGTAGTAATGATGGTCGTCCGTTTGTCGTTGTAGCGGCTGTTGAGGATGAGGCTGACGGTATCCCATACCCACTCGCTGGGTTTCACCGCGCCCAGTTCGTCAAGCACTAGCACCTCGGCATCGAAGACCGGACGCAGAATTTCCATCTCGGTGGTCTGCACACTGGCGTTATAGGAATTCTGTATCTGCTTGAGCAGTTCACGATAGTCGCAGAACAGGCAGGGGACCCCCTTGCTGCGAATCAGTTCCTGCAGCACGCCCACCGCCAGATGGGTCTTGCCCACGCCGATGGTCCCGATCAGCAGCAGCCCAGTCTTTTCAATCGGATACTCCTCAACGAACCGCCCAGCCGCCAGGCGGGCGGCGGCCAGCGACCGGTGCGCTCCCTGAAAATGTATGTCGAACTCGGAGAGCGTGCAGTGCTGGTAGCGGTTGGGTATATTGGCCACCTGCAGAAGTCTTTCCATGCGGCTGTTCACGCGGCAATCGCAGCGCACGGCACGGCTGGCCTTGCCGGGGACCTCAATGGTCTTCCATCCGGTGCCTTCGCACAGGGGGCAGTCAATTTGCTGTTGTGGAGCGGAAGATGTAGCCATGAGTTTCAGTATAGAGAAAGTTTCACCAATCACTGGTGCATGTGCGGGCTTTTGCGTGGACTGTATACGGTTTGTACACAGCATATTCACAGAGGCTGCACCGGCTCTCGTGCAGTCCTAGCGCTTCACGCAAAAACATCAAACACGTAGTCATGCGCAGCCAGTGCGGCCGGGCTCAACGTGCCGGCCTGTACGCGCTTGACCGCTTGCTCTCGCGACAGATCGAAGATCGCCTCTAGCAATTCCTGGCGTGTCTGTTGGTTGGCCTGCCCCACGACAAACAGAACTCGGGCGCTATGCTGGATGTACAGCGGCGACTGCAACTGCTTTTCCAGAATGGCCATGATGACATCGGCTTTCCCGCGGTCAAAGCGGCCCGGGTCGCCGCGCCGGTCCAGCTCGGCGAAGAACGCCTGGGTCCATTCGTTGTGATAGTTCCACAGCTTGGCGAACAGCTCCCGTGTAAAGCGCGCGCCGGCTTTGACCGCATCGGCATTCGCCGCAGGCTCTACGCCGTCTTCGGTCAGGGCCGGGCGTTTGAGATGGCCGTCTTTCGTGATCGTCGCCTGATGGTGGAGCAGCGTCCATAACCAGGAGACATCAATCCGGTAGGTGGCCAGGTCATTCATGAAGCGGAGCTTGAGTTCGTAATCGTCGATGGCCGCGGCAAAATTCCCATTGAGGATCTGGTAGCCGTAATTGGCTGCCATATAGAAGGCGTGCTGGATATGCTCAATCGTGATATCGCCCTGAGGAACGTCATAGATGTTGTTCCAAAGCTCTTGAGAAAAAAGTTTCTCCGGGGTCTCCAGGGATTCCAGGGTGATGACCTGGGGAGTGATTTTGCCTTGCGCGTTCAGCAGGCCGCGTGACCGCAGTAGGGTGCGCTCCGCGTCATTGAGGCCGCTGGATACGGTGGGCACAGCCCGGTCTTTGACCATGTCGGTATCCTGCGGAGCATCGAGAATCGCCTGCAGCTCGCCAACCGGCGTTTGCAGCGGCACGTTGCCCGCTGCCACATAGTCAGGCTCCGGACTGGCGACCCAGCTCTGCCGGTAGCAGTCGTAGAGGCGCCCTCGCACTCGCCCGGCCAGGATCTCCTCCAAAGCCGGCCGCTGGCCTTCCGGCAATGGCTGACCGGGCACAAAGATCAGGCCCAGCATGCGTTCGCGCAGTTTATCGATCACCATGGCCCGTAGAGCGAGTGGGTTATAACGCGAGCGTCCATAGGGATCGCCGGACTGATAGATCATCACCGCCGCCATGCCGCCGATGGGAGCGGCGTTTGCCAGTTCGCCATTTTTCATTCCGGCCATCAGCATCATCAGCGCGTTGTAACGCTGATACGCAATCATGTTCGGGGACGCCATGCCAATGGTCTGCGGGTCGGGATAAACGCCCCGCCGATCGTCTTTCCAGAGTTCGATCAGGCTGCCGAGGTAGTCCCAGCGGCCGACGTTGGTCCCCATGAGCCGCCGCCGCAGGGTCCAGGCAATGGCAGGCAGGGTCCGGCCGCCGTTGCCTTCTTCATACAGCATCTTGATCTTGAAGGTTCCAGCGGGAACGCCGATCATGTTTTCCAGGCGCGCGAGCAGCCTTTCGACGACCAGCGCCTCTTCCGGCGTTTGCAGTTTAGGGATGTAGTAGTACACCCCGGCGCCGGCGCTTTTGAGACTGTCGTAGTTGTTCAACGCCCATAGGGTCGCAACCACCACGCTGGCCGGGGCTGGCTGGCCGTCAACAGTTACGTGGTCATAAGTGATGTGCAGGCCAGGCGGACGGCCAAAGCGAATCGGCCATTGCGCGGAAGGTTTGTTGATTCGGTATGAGCGTGTCCTGCCTTTTTTCGCTACTTCATACGCACGCTCGTTCCAGCGCCCCGCAAAGATTTCTTTGGCATTGTGCAGTGCCGCAAAAACTCCTACCGGCGCGTTCGAAGGTGTGCCATCAGGAAGAAAGTGGGTCGGGGAGGCATCTTCAAAATCCGGCATGTTCATGGGAGCAGGGCTGTTCAGGGCATTGAAGGCCATATCCAACGGATGCCAGGGACCGGTCAGCTCAAGGCCGGGGTTCCGCAGAGGGTGGGCATTGGCGGGGATGGGCACATCGTCGTTCAGCCGCCAGCGCCACTCGCTCTCATGACCCCGGAAATTGTCGATCATGCCCTGCACGATCTGCCGGTACGTCCAGCGGCGGCCGGTCACCGGGTCCTCGCAAGTGGCCTCCCACCGGGGCCATCCATATTTCTCGCGCACAGGGGCCGGCGACTGCAACATCTCGCGGCGAGCAGTCAACGCCGCAGCGATGGCCGGACGCAGCTCGCGGGTCAATGCAGCGATGGCGTCCTCGACATGGACGTCATGGCCATTGACCTTCTTGGCCCCGAACAGGTCCGGGAATTTCTGGAGAATATCGTTGCGAATCATCAGGGCCGCGCTCCTCACCGAATTGAGCCGAAATTCAAAATATTAATTTTACGACAATGGAAGGGCCAAAGTCCCCAACGGTGGGAAGATTACAGGGAAGAAGATTACGTGAAGAATATCGAGACGATGATTGGGAGCGGGCGAGATCAATCCGCGTCAACTTCCATTCGCGTTGATTCGCGTTAATTTGTGGCTAATTGCCTTTGGTTTTGGTTGTGGCTCCGTCACGCTGTGATTTCGAGGCATGAGTGCTGGTGGTTCCGTGGCTCCATTGCCAAAGTGTTGTTGGCCAGGGTAGCCAAGAACGCCCAAATTCCGTTAAAATAAGGCTTTAACCACGAGAGGTTCCGAAGGGTCATGAAGGCAGCCATCCATCCGGCATACAACGAAGTGCGGGTCCACTGCGCCTGTGGCAACGTGTTTACCACCCGCTCCACCCACAAGGGCGAAATCGGCCTGGAAATCTGCTCAAATTGCCATCCGTTTTTCACCGGCAAGCAGAAGCTGGTCGATACCGCTGGACGCGTCGAGCGCTTCCGCCGCAAATACGCAAAGGCCGAAGCCGCGAAAGCCGAAGCCGCCGCCAAGAAATAGCCCGCCAGAATTGGAAGAGCCTCCGCTGCGGCGGGGGCTTTTTCGCTTCTGGCTCCTGGCTTCTGGCTGCTAGTAAAATCACAGCATCGGCGGCGATTGGGTTTAGCTTTTGCCAGTAGCCAGAAGCAAGTAGCTCCACCCCCATGCGCAAATTCTGGGAAAACCCGGCCAACGAAGTCATCATGCCTGCGGGCGCGAGCGTGCCGCAGTTCGTTCAGATTGGAACGGTGCGCATTGCTCCGGCCACCATTCTGGCCCCGATGGCCGGGGTGACCGATACGGTTTTCCGGCGGTTTATCCGCAATGCCAGTTTTGTGCGGAGCGCCGCGGCGGTCATGGAAGCGCCCCAGGCACTGAACGGCCAGCCAGCCGGAGAACTCTCGCCCTCTGCGCCCGAAACCTCCGGCTGCGGATTGATTATGACGGAGTTCACCTCGGCCGACGGCCTGTTCCGCACACGGGAGAAGAAGCGCAAGCGCTATCTACATTTCTACGAAGACGAGCACCCTATTTCGGCGCAGTTGTTCGGCAGCGATGCCTATACCATGGCGGAATCGGCGAAGATCGTGGAAGACGCCGGCTTCGATATGGTCGATCTCAATCTGGGCTGTCCAGCCAAGCGGGTGGTCAAGTGCAATGGCGGCTCGGGATTGCTGAAAGACCTGCCGGTAATCCGCAAGATTTTCGAGTCGGTGCGCGCCGCGGTCAAGGTCCCCTTCACCGTGAAGTTCCGTATGGGTTGGGACGACACCAACATCGTCTGCGTGGAGCTGGCCCGCATGGCCGAAGACTGTGGACTCAACGCCGTGGCGCTGCACGCCCGCACCCGCGAACAGGGTTACAGCGGCAACGCCCGCTGGGAATGGATCGCCGCCGTGAAAGACGCTGTGAAGATCCCGGTAATCGGTAACGGTGATATCCGCACTCCTGAAGACGCCGTGGCCATGGTGGCCGGAACGCGCTGTGACGCCGTCATGATCGGGCGCACCGCCGCTTCCAATCCATGGATCTTCCGCCAGATCCGCCAGCACGCCGAGACCGGCCTCTACGACCAGCCCACGGAAAGCGATCGTTACCAGATGATCCGCACCTACTTCCAGATGCTGGTGCAGGAAAACATGCACGGCTCCGCCGGTAAGATGAAGCAGTTCGTCGCCTGGTTTACCCACGGGGTTCCCAACGGTACGGCCCTGCGGCGCGCGGTCTACGACGCCAAAGAAGGCCCGGCTATTCTGGCCAGCGTTGAAAGGTTCTTTGAGGACGGCGGTTGGCTTTCGGCTCCGGCGGTCGCGGCTGCCGAAGTGCCTTCCCATATGGCAGTCTAACCTTGGCTTGTATTATTTCTTCCGCGAAGGCGACGTCTTCCCCCGCTGCAACTCACGGTACAGCTCGCTCTTTCCCATTCCCCGCTCTTTCGCCAGCGCCTTGAGCGCGGCTTTTTCGTCAAGCTGCTGCTCGCGCATGATGGCCGCCAGGCGCGTGCGCAGGTCTTGCTCTTCGACTTCCCCGATCGTAGCTTGTTCACCGGCCTTGCCGATCAGCAATGTGATCTCGCCTTTCAGGTCACGGCCGCGCACCTGCTCCAGAACTTCGCCGGCCCCGCCCCGGATGAACTCTTCATACATTTTGGTCATCTCGCACGCGATCACCACCGGACGATGCGGCCCCAGCAACTCGACGATGTCTTCGAGGGTCTCCATAATCCGATGGGGAGCTTCGTAGACAATCACGGTGTGTACCGTGGCGCGCAGCTCTTCAAGGGCCGTCCGGCGTTGGCCGGAGCGGGCCGGCAGAAATCCCCGGAACTCGAAGGCGTCAGTAGGCAGGCCGCTGGCGGCCAGCGCCGAAAGAGCAGCCGATGCGCCGGGAATGGGAACCACGGGAATACCCTGCTCCAGGGCCATGGTCACGACGCGATACCCAGGATCGGAAATACCCGGCATGCCGGCATCGGAAACCAACGCTACCGGGACTCCGTCTTTCAATCTCGTGATGAGTTCCTGGGCGCGGCGCAGCTCATTGTGCTCGTGATAGCTGATGGTGGGCGTTTCGATGCCGTAATGGTTCAGCAGCTTCGCGGTCTGGCGGGTATCTTCACAGGCGATCAGCCCGGCCTGCTTCAGAATGCTGACCGCGCGGAAGCTGATGTCTTCCAGGTTGCCGATGGGCGTGGCCACCAGATATAGCGTGCCCTTGCTGATTGCCTGTGTCATTTTGGCAGCAGTGTATCAGCCCGGTGCTTCATTGATACAATGGACTACGGGTAGCAATCTTCTTGCACTCCATTTCTAAAGGTTGAAACGTGCCTCTCTACGAATACCGTTGTAAAAAATGCAAGCATCATTTTGAGAAGATCCAGAAATTCTCAGACCGCTTGGTCAAGAAATGCCCTGAATGCGGCGGCCCGGTTGAACGTCCGCTGAGCGCGCCCGCGGTCCATTTCAAGGGCAGCGGCTTTTATGTCAACGACTACGCCGCGAAGAAGTCCGGCGATGGCGAGTCCCAAGGCGCCCAGGAAAAGGAAGAGAAAAAAACTGAGGCCAAAGAGACCAAAGAGAAGAACGAGGACAAGGCAAAGAAGCCGGCGGCCAAGAAATTAACCGAAAAAGACTGATTCCGCCGTTTCAATTTCCCCGAAAGAGTGCTATTCTCCGCGAATATGAAGACTATTTCTGCCGACAAGGTCAAGGACAGGGTCGAAGAATTTTGGCAGATCATGTCAGGCAAGTCCCGGGCAAGAATGGAAGAACTATACTCTGCGTCGGCCTTGGTAATCAGCGGTCGGGGCCGGAGTCCTGAGCCGGCCGCTCTGGCGATCACCCGCCGAAAGCGATCAGAGGTTGCCGCGTCCGAAGACCGCGCCGAACTGGACGTGGTGGAGGTACTGGTAGTGGGCGATGTGGCCATCGCCAGTTATGTCTATCAATTTCACCGGTCGCGCAAAGATGATCTGGGTGGCGTGGTCCAGCGCCATACACGCCACGGAAGGGCCACCCAGATTTTTCAACTGGATGAGCAGGGAGTGCTGCGCATCGTACACGAGCACCTGAGCGCTGCGACCAATCCAGAGACTCAACAGTCAGCGAAGCCTGGAAAGAGTATCCGGCCGGACCAAGGAACCTAACGGCAAGACATATCGGGGGCCCGCATGGAAGCCATAACGCCAGAGGATGTCCGCGCAGAAGTACAAAGGTTCTGGACTCAATTCACCGGAAAGTACAAGAGCAAGTTCCAGGAATTCTACAAGCCCACGGCCGCCGTCTTCTCCATCGATGGCCGGCGTAGCGAACCCGCCCGGCTCATGTGGGTGCGCCGCGAACGCGAGTTCTTTGATCCCAGGGCCGTGGCGGCGGCCAAGCTGGGAGCGATCAAGGTACAGGTCCTTCGGCCCAACCTCGCCGTTGCCACCTACGCCTTTCATTTCTCCGTGGTCCGTATCCTGCCAAACGGCAACCGCGTACAGTCGGAGATTCCCTTTAGCCGGGCCACCCAGGTTTTCCAGCGCGATGATAATGGCACGCTGCAGATCATCCATGAGCACTTGAGTTCCGGAGAACCGGTGGTTTCCAAAGAGCTACCCGAGCAGTAAGACAACGCAGCCGGGCCACAACCAAAAAGTATCCACCGCAAAGTACGCGAAGGGCGCAAAGGAAAACCAAAAACTGAGGATGTTGCCGCCTGAAGAAATTTGCCGCAAAAAACGAAGAAAACCGGGGTTAGATAGTAATACAGGCGAGGCAATACCCCTAACTCCCATTCGTGTTTATTCGCGTTAATTCGTGGCCCAATGCTCTTGTTCCAGGCCAGGTCTACGCCACGCCGTGCTTCCGCGTTGCAACCTGTTCCGGCCCCGGCGAATGGGTGGTGAAGCTCATCTGGCGCGCCGGCACATCCGCATCGATCACCACATGGTCTCCATGCAGTACCTCGCCTTCCAGGAGCTTCATCGCCAGCGGGTCTTGCACCAGCTTTTGGATGGCCCGCTTCAACGGGCGGGCGCCGTAGGCCCGGTCGTAGCCTTCCAGAAACAGCAACTCTTTGGCCGTGGAAGAAAGTTCGATGGTGATCTTGCGCTCGGCCAGCAGCTTGCGCAGATCGTCGAGCCGCAATTCAATGATGCGCGTGAGGTGCTCTTCGCCCAGCGGATTGAACACAATCATGTCGTCCACGCGGTTCAAAAACTCCGGACGGAAGTGCTGGCGCATGGCTTCCATTACGTGGCCGGTCGCTTCCATGAATGCCTCGGGGGAACTCAGGCCGTCGGCCTGCAGATAACTGGCGCCAATGTTGGAAGTCATGATGATGACCGAGTTTTTGAAATCCACGGTGCGGCCTTTGGAATCGGTCAGGCGCCCGTCGTCGAGAATCTGCAGCAGCACGTTGAACACGTCGGGATGCGCCTTCTCGATCTCATCGAACAGAATCACGCAATACGGCCGGCGGCGCACCGCTTCCGTAAGCTGCCCGCCCTCATCGTAACCGACATAGCCCGGAGGAGCGCCAATCAGGCGCGCAACGGCATGTTTTTCCATGTACTCCGACATGTCGATGCGCACCATCGAGTGTTCATCGTCAAACAGGAACTCGGCCAGCGCGCGTGCTAACTCCGTCTTGCCTACTCCTGTGGGCCCCAGAAAGATGAAAGAGCCGATAGGCTTCTTAGGGTCGCTTAACCCGGCGCGTGAACGGCGGATGGCATTGGCGACCCGCGTCAGCGCTTTGTCCTGGCCGACTACGCGCTGCCGCAGACGCTCCTCCATCCGCACCAGCTTTTTGACCTCGCCTTCCAGCATCTTGGCGATAGGAATGCCCGTCCACTTCGAAACGATTTTGGCGATGTCTTCTTCGTCAACTTCTTCGCGCAGCATACGCGACTGGCCCTTACTGCCTTCCATTTCTGCGCTGAGTTTTGCCATCTCCGTCTCGGCCTGGCGCAGCTCGCCGTAGCGAATGGACGCCACGCGCTCCAGGTTGCCCTGGCGTTCGGCCTGCTGCTCTTCGAGCTTGAGTTGCTCCACCCGCTCCTTGAGTGTGCGCAACTGCGTGATGCTTTCTTTCTCCTGTTTCCAGCGGACCTTCAAATTATTGGCCTGCTCCCGTATCTGGGCCAGCTCCTTTTCGACCACCGCCAGCCGCTCGCGCGAGTTCCTGTCATCTTCTTTCTTCAGCGCCTGCTTCTCGATTTCCAGTTGCGTCGCCCGCCGGTCAAGCTGGTCGATCTCCGTGGGCAGCGAATCAATCTGGATGCGGATCGAAGCGGCCGCTTCATCCACCAGGTCAATGGCTTTGTCAGGCAGAAAGCGGTCGGAAATATAGCGGTGCGAAAGCGTGGCCGCCGCCACAATCGCCGAATCCTTGATGCGGACTCCGTGGTGTACTTCGTAACGCTCTTTCAGCCCGCGCAGAATGGCAATCGTGTCTTCCACGTTGGGCTCACCCACGAAAACGATTTGGAAACGCCGCTCCAGGGCCGCGTCCTTTTCGATGTACTTGCGGTACTCGCTCAGGGTGGTGGCGCCGATGGCCCGCAGTTCTCCCCGGGCCAGCGCCGGCTTCAGCATGTTGCTGGCATCAATGGCCCCTTCAGCGGCGCCCGCGCCCACCAGGGTATGCAGTTCGTCGATGAAGAGAATCACACGGCCGTTGGAATCTTCTATTTCTTTGAGCACCGCCTTTAGGCGGTCTTCAAATTCGCCCCGATATTTTGCGCCGGCCAGCATCGAACCCAGATCGAGTGAGACCACCCGCTTGTTTTTAAGCAGCTCCGGAACGTCCCCGGAAATAATGCGTTGCGCCAGGCCTTCGACGATGGCGGTCTTGCCCACGCCCGGTTCCCCGATCAGGACTGGGTTGTTCTTGGTCCTGCGGGAAAGCACCTGCACCACGCGCCGCACCTCTTCATCGCGCCCGATCACCGGATCAAGCTTGCCCCGCCGCGCCAGCTCTGTGAGGTCTTTGGCATAGCGTTCCAGTGCCTGGAACTTGCCTTCCGGGTTCTGGTCGGTCACCCTCTGCGACCCGCGGACGGCAGTCAATGCCTTGAGGATGTCGTCATGGTTCACCCTCGCCGAGGTCAGAATCTGCTGCGCATCCGTGCTTTTGGCTTTTGCCAGAGCAAGCAGCAAATGCTCCGTGGAGACATATTCGTCCTTGAACTGTTCAGCTTCCTTAAATGCCTGGTCCAGCACCTTCTGCGTGGAGGCCGCAAGCTGCGCCTGTGCCCCGCCGGAAACCTTGGGAAGCTTATTGATGCGGTCCATGGCTTCGGCTTCAATGTTGGCCGGCTGCGCGCCCAGCTTGGTGAGCACCGGCGGAACGATGCCCTCGGCGTCATGCACCAGAACGGCCAGCAAGTGAATTGGCTGCACCTCGGCATTGCCGTGCTGCGTAGCCAGCTCGCTGGCCTGCTGCAGGGCCTCCTGCGACTTAACGGTAAACTTCTCCCAACGGATCGCCATGTTGCATCTCCTGCTTGGTAGCTCTGGACGCTTGGTATTTGGTACTTGGTATGTGGTATTTGGAACGCCGTTCTAAAACCGCCAAGCGATAGGCAGGTAAACGCCAATTATCAAGTACCGAATACCAAGTACCAACCAGAAACGGGAGACCCGGCTTGCATCTCCCGTTCCGTTCGATGTTCGCAGCCCGGGACCTTAGCTAGCGAGGGTCTTGGGCGTGATGCCGATCTTGATCTGCTTGGGCTTGGCCTCGGCCTTCTTGGCCAGGGTAAGCTTCAGCACTCCTTTGTCAAAGTGCGCATCCACCCGCTCCGGGTCAACTGTGCTGGGTACACGGAAGGTGCGCAGAAAAGTACCATAGCGGCGTTCGATGCGGTGGAAGTTGTCCTCTTTCTCTTCCTTTTCGAACTTCCGTTCGCCCTTCACCGTCAGGGTGTTGTTCTCCAGTTGAACGTCCAGGTCCTCTTCACTGACGCCTGGGATGTCGAGCTTCAACACCAGCGAGTGTTCGTCCTCGTAAACGTCCACCGGGGGGATGAAGGAGCCCGACTGCAATTCTGCCTTGCCGATTCCTTCGGTAAAGTTTTCGAACAGGCTTGCCAGCTCTCGGAAAGGATCAATTCGGGTAATCATCGTCATAACTTGCTTCCTCCAATACACTTGAGTGATTTTGTCGCTTTGCTGCAACCCTATGCAGATCATTAGCGTAAGTAGATAATAAAATATGAGTGTATTGTTGTCAAGCATGGGCCGAAGAAAATATGCACATTATTTTCAATAACTTAATTACTATTTTAGGAAGCCATTAGGATCACGCACTTCAGATAAAACGTCTCTGGAACGCCCAGAAGGATCGGGTGGTCCTGCGACTGGGTGCGTTTTTCCAGAATGCGCACGGAGCGGTGAGAATCCTGGGCGGCGCCGTTCAGCATCTCCAGGAAGTCAGTCTCACTGACATGATAGGAACATGAGCAGGTCACCAGCACCCCACCGGGCCGCAGCAGTTTCAGTGCCCTGAGGTTCAGCTCTTTGTATCCTCGCATTGCCGACTCTAGGTTCTTCTTTGACCGGGCAAAGGCCGGCGGATCGAGCACGATGATGTCATATTGCCGTGTGCTGCTGGCGTAGTCCTTGAGCAGGTCGAAAGCGTTGGCTTCCATCCATTCGATTTCGTTCTTGCTCGCCGCCTGATTCAGCTTTTCATTTTTATCGGCGACTTCCAGGGCCTCGCGCGACATATCGACGGCCGTCACCTTCTCGCAGACACGGGCCAGATGCAGGGCAAAGCCGCCCTGATAGGTGCAGATGTCGAGGGCCTGGCCGCGGGCATAGCGGGCCGCAGCCGCGTAGTTTTCGCGCTGGTCGAGAAAGCCTCCAGTCTTCTGTCCGCCCAGGGCATCGGCATGAAACTGCACGCCATTCAACTGGAACACCGTTGCGCTGCGGTCACCGTGGATCTGTGCGGAAGCCATCTCCGGCAACTTCTCCAGTTCACGGATACGGGCATCGGTGCGTTCCACGATATGTTCTGCCCCGGTCAGCTCCCGCAGACGGTCGATGATCTGCCGCTTGCGCTCCGGGCGGTCCCACGCCTGCGTCAGCACTTGCAAGGTATATACATCGTTATAACGGTCGACAATCAGGCCCGGCAGCCGGTCGGCTTCGCTGAACACCACGCGCCATGCATTCGCATCATGCACCACGCGCTCGCGGAAGGCCACTGCTTCTTTCAGGCGGTGGACAGCCAGTTGCATCAGTCCGTCTTCCGACGTCAGAGGCTCGCGCGCGATCAGGCGCAACGAGATTTGTGAGCTGCTGCTGTAGAGCGCTGTCCCCATTGACCGTTCGCGCGGATCGACCACCTGGACCAGCCCGCCGGGTTCAGCTTTCTGTTTCGCCGAAATGTCGGATTCATACACCCAGACGTGACCATCCCGGAGCCGGGAAGCGGCGCGGGCGCTGATATTGAATTTAGGAAGACGTGCGGGGCTGTTTGCCATGTAGTCAACAGCATATAGGAAACGCTGTGCCCCCCACCTCTAAATCTGTGTTTTACGGCCTGAATTTCGACGCTCCAATCATCCGGGGCCGAAACAGTACAATAGCGACGGTGTTCTCGTTCAATAACTTCCATGACCAGGAGTAAACTGAAGCAGAAGAAACGATTGATTTAGCCATGCTGACGCGCCTTAAAGTCTCGGGCTTCAAGAATTTGGTGGATGTAGAGGTCCATTTTGGCCCCTTTACTTGCATTGCAGGGGCAAACGGTGTGGGCAAATCGAACCTCCTGGACGCCATTGCATTCCTGAGCGATCTGGCAGAACGGCCTCTCGTGGATGCAGCCATGAGTGTGCGCGATGAGGGAAGCCGCACCGGTGACATTAGCAGCATTTTTCACAGAGTGGGCGATCTACAAGACACCTCCATGTCGTTCGAAGCCGATATGATCATCCCACAACATGGCGTGGACGATCTCGGTCAAACCGCAGAGGCAACCACGTCTTGTGGGCTTTTTCGACCTACTATTTGACTCAAGCGATAGGAGCAGGCCCGGCGGTTTCCGCAGTTTCCGCGTCGCTTTTTGGCGCTGTGGCCTTGGCTTTCTTTTTTACCGGAGCCACTGGCGGGGGAGGTTCATGCGCCGGATCGTAAAAAAAGATTCGCGCACACGAGCTGCAGATCACGATCTGGTCGTTCGCCAGAATCTCTTGCCATGTCTGAGGACGGATCCTCACGAAACACGACGTACACTTCTCTTCACGGGCTTCGGCAATCGCGGTCTTCCGCTGGCGCAACACCCGGTCATAGTGGGCGAGAGTGCTGTCGTCTACGCCGACGCGCAACCCGCCCCGCTTGCCGGTCAAAATTTCAAGTTCTTTCCGGTCTTCCGCGGTGCGCGTGTGGGCTTCGGCTTTCTCTTTCTCTACTTCAGCGCCTTCTGTCTTGAGGCTGGCTTCGGCCGCCTTGAGGGCTTTTTCCTGCGCTTCCAGGGCCACCATCAATTCCAGTATCTTGTCTTCACAGCCGCCGATCTGTTTTTCCGCGAACTCCACCTCGTGCATCAGCGCCTTGTATTCTTCATTGGTCTTCACGCCGGAAGATTGTTCGCGGTATTTAACGATCTTCTGCTGAAAGGTCTGAATTTCGGCTTCTAGTTTGCGGCGGTCGGCTTCGTTGGTCTTGAGGGCACCTTTGGCCTTTTCAACCGCAGCTTTGTGCTCAGCCAGTTGCTCTTCGATGGAAGCCACGCGTTTCGGCAGGGCTGCAACCTCATCGCTAAGGCGCGCAATTTCGCGGTCTACTTTTTCGAGTTCAATCAGCTTCTGCAGGGCGGCATTCATCGGCGTGGTTGGGCCATACGTCGATTCTAACACGCGACGACCTCGATTTCCCTTGTGCTCTAGATCAAAAACCCTTTACCGCAAAGGGTTCAAAGGAGAACCAAGAGAATGGAGCGCAGAGATCACAGGGACTAAAGAGGCGTGGGCCGTATAGGCGCACGAGCGGCCCATCCGTACCCGTCCGTCTCGTCCCGTGGAATGAAGTCTGCGAATTCCCGTCCCTGAATTCTTACTGACATTCAAGGCAGGCATCAGCAGATCAGCGTCTCTTCTTTTTTGCTTTTTTCGTCGCTGAGCGTTCCTTCGACTTCAGTTTCCGGGAGGCCTTCTCCAGCAGCACCGCCACATGAGCGATGGCGGCGTGGTCCGTACCCATGCCCTCTGGAGTCTTGGCCTTGATGCCGACCTGGGTAGGCTTGATTCCCAGCAGTTCAGCGACGCGCGCCTGAATGGTCTTGGCGTGTGGGCCGATCTTGGGTGTCGCCAGCACCAGGGTTGAATCCACGTTGCTCACCGTATATCCGGCAAGATGCACCTGCCGGAGCGCCTCCTTCACGAAAATGACGGAATCAGCGCCCTTCCATCGGGGGTCGGAAGGCGGGAAATACCCCCCGATGTCGCCGGCCGCTACCGCACCCAGCAGCGCATCGGTAATGGCATGTAAGAGCACGTCGCCATCGGAATGTCCGGAGAGCCCCTGATCATGAGGCAGATGTACGCCGCCGATCTTCAGGGGCACACCGGGCTTAAATTCGTGGGAATCCCAACCGAAACCGATTCTCATAGAACCTTACCACTGATGAACACAGATAAAAGCACTGATAACACGGATTGAATTGGAATCATTTCTCGCTACCTTTTCGATACGACCTGGCTTGTTTGCGCTCGTTGTCAAACAGCAACCGCCGAATCTGTGGCTTAGGGCCAAAGTTGAGGAGCAGGCCGAGTTCAAGGTCCGTGGAACGAAGATAATTCAGCACTTGAGCTTCATGTGCTGACACAATCGTTGCGACGGTCTTTAGTTCAAGCAGGATACATCCTTCCACGACCAGATCTGCTCTGAAATTGCCGACGTTCTCACCCCGAAAGAAAACAACGATCGGCGCCTCCGCCTGCACCGAGAGGCCTCTGCTCCTTAAAGCTAATTCCATGGAATTCCGGTATACGGACTCCAAAAAACCATACCCAAGTTCGTTGTAAACCTCGTAAAAGATACCAATGATTTTTTTGGTCAGCTCAGCATGTTTGTATGCCATCTGTGTTTATCCGTGCTCCTATCAGTGTTCATCAGTGGCAAGTTTTTTCTTTGCCAGGAAAAACTCCGCCAGCTCCATGTCCGCCGGGGTGGTGATCTTGATGTTCCGCGGCGAGCCCATGACCACCCAGACACTTTCGCCCAGGCGTTCCACCAACGAAGCTTCGTCGGTGCCGATGAAGCCGTCGGCGGCGGCGCTGTCGAAGGCCCGCTTGATCAGTGGGTAGCGGAATCCCTGCGGGGTCTGGGCCTGCACGATGCGTTCGCGGGGAATGGTCGATGTGATGATGGCCCCTTCGGCGGCCCGTTCGACCTGCTTGATGGTATCCACGGCCGGTAATCCGGCGATGGCGGCGCCGTGCTTTACCGATTCGCGCACTACGCTGGCGATGATCTCATCATCGACAAACGGCCGCACCGCGTCGTGTACCAGCACAATGTCTTCGGGGGCGGCGTGTACGGCGGCCAGCGCGTTGGCCACCGATTCCTGGCGATGCTCTCCGCCTTCCACTACCTCCACCTTGGCGGACAGTTTTTCTTTTTCCAGTTGCTGCTCAAAGCGCTGCATTTCGTTCCTACGCAGGGCGACGAGGATATGGCCCACCTGCGGATTCCGTGCGAATACACGCAGGGTGTGGACCAGGATGGGAGTTCCGTTGATCTCAAAAAACTGCTTCGATAGCTGCCCCTTCTTTCCGGGGGAAGCCATCCGGGTTCCAAAACCGGCGGCCGGGATGATTGCGAACACCTTCATAAGGGGTAAAAAAGTATAGCAACTTTGACGGGGGCCGCGTTTCCCGGCCGCGGTGTCTAATTGTGGTGTCGAGTCGTGGGGGCTAATCGTAAAGCGATAAGATGGATGCGTGGTCAACAAGGTCCTGGCCTACGTTCGCGAACGGCGGCTGACTCAGCCCGGCGACCGCATTATCGTCGCGGTCTCCGGCGGGGCTGATTCGGTGGCCTTGCTGCGCGTTCTGATCGAACTGCGCCCCGAACTGGCGATAGGGCTTTCCGTCGCCCATTTCAACCACAAGATCCGCGGCCCGGAGGCCGAGTCTGACGAGCGATTCGTGCGAGCGCTGGCCGGCAAATTCGAGTTGAAATATCACTCAGGATGCGGGGATGCACCTGCCTATGCGCGGGCGCATAAGATGAGTCTGGAAACGGCGGCGCGCGAACTGCGGCAGCAGTGGTTTACCGGCCTGCTGCGGCCGGAGCATGGAGACAAGGTCGCCACCGCCCACACTCTCGACGATCAGGCCGAGACAGTCATGATGCGTGTTCTACGGGGTGCGGGCCCACGCGGTCTTTCCGGCATCGCGCCCTGGCAGAAGGAAAAATCGCTGGTGCGTCCGATGCTGGGTGTCATGCGTAGCGAGGTGGAAACCTGGCTGAAATCTATCGGCCAGCCATGGTGTGAGGATTCCACCAACCGCGACCTTCATCACACCCGCAACCGCATCCGCCATGAGCTGTTGCCGGCCCTGCAGCGGGATTACAATCCGGCGGTGCGCCAGACCCTGGCGGACCTGGCGGAAATCGCCCGCGCGGAAGAAGACTACTGGAACGCCGAAACTGCAAATCTAACGGCCCGCCTGGTGCGTTTTGGAAAACCCAGCCGTAGCGGGCGCAGTCACGCTTCCGGCAGTAACACCACCGAAGATGAAGTTCTGGCGGTCGAATTCAAAGCACTACTTTCTTTGCCGCAGGCGCTGCAGAGACGCCTGCTGCGCACGATCGCCGGGCAACTGGGCGCGGCCCTGGAATTCCGGCACATTCACGATCTGCTGGAGTTTGCGGAACTAAAAAAGCCGGGCAAGACGCTGGTACTCCCCGGCGGGCTGGCCGCGGTGCGCACTTTGCGCGAGCTGCAATTCAGCCGGCGGCCGGAGGCCCCGGCCATTCGGGAGTATTGCTATCGGTTGAGGGTCCCCGGCGAAGTTTCGATTCCTGAATTGGGCCTGGGGTTGCGTGCCCAGATCATCAGCGCCGCCGAGCGGCTTTCGCGATATAATTCCGCCCAACATCAACTCTTGGATCGCGCCTCTCTTGCTGCGGAGCTGACTGTCAGGAGCTGGCGGGCCGGTGATCGTTATTTTCCGGCGCATACTCGCTATCCGAAGAAAGTAAAGGAACTATTGCAGCGCGGGCGCATGGGGCGCGAACTCTCATCGCCGGACCGCGCGCTCTGGCCGGTGATCGAGAGCGCCGGTGAAATCGTCTGGATGAGGGGTTTGCCCGTGTCGGGGGCGTTTGCCGCCAAGCTGGGAGAAGCAGTTCTGATTGAGGAAATTAAGATCGGCGAGGCGGAATTGTGATCAACGAAAACACGCCACAGGAATACACGCGGGTGTTGCTGTCGGCCGAGCAGATCCGGCGGCGAGTGCAGGAAATGGCCCGCAATATCTCGATGGATTTTCATGGCCACACCATTCATGTGGTGGGGGTCCTGGAGAACAGCTTCATCTTTATGGCTGATCTGGTGCGTGAATTGCGAATTCCCGTGGTATGCCAGTTCATTAAGCCGGCACTGACGGAGGCCGATTCCAAGACTGAAATCTTCTTCAGTCCCGAGGTCGATGTCCAGGGCAAGCATGTGCTTCTGGTGGAGGCACTGGTCCAGTCGGGTGTAACCAGCGAGTTCCTGATGCGCAACCTGCACGGACGGGGAGCGGCGAGCGTGAAGCTGGCGGCTTTCCTGGATAAACAATCGGTCCGCCGCATACCGCTGCAGCCCGATTACTTTGGTTTTCTGTTGAATGAGAGTTTTGTCGTAGGCTATGGTCTGGGCACCCCCCATTTTGGACGCAACCTGCCATATATTGCGGCCCGAGCCGAGGCCGCGAAGGGGTGACCACCGGGATGTCCGGGAAGGTATAATCGTAGGTGGAATGGTTAGGAGTTATTTGTGAATTCGACATTAAAGACAATTGCCCTCTGGGTCCTGATTGTGGCCGGCGCTCTGACGATCTGGCAGTTCATTAGCCACCCGCAAGGCGTAGGCAAACCCAAGGAACTTGCGTTCAGCGACTTCATGGTCGATGTAAACCAAGGCAGAGTCGCGGATGTGACTTTCAACGGGCAGGAAGCCAGCGGGAAATATAAAGACAGCAACGCGTTCCACGTTATCGTGCCCCAGAACAACCCTGACATGTACAAGACGCTGGCGGAGCACGGCGTAAAGTATTGGGTCAAAGACGGACAAGCCTCCAACTGGCCGATGATGCTGATCCAGTTCTCGCCACTGCTGCTGCTGGGCGTGCTGTGGTTCGTGATGATCCGCCAGATGCAATCCGGCGGCAATAAGGCGTTGAGTTTCGGGAAGAGCCGCGCCCGCCTGCTTTCCATGCAGCAGAAGAAGATTACGTTCAAAGACGTGGCCGGCGTGGATGAGGCCAAAGAAGAGCTGCGCGAGATTATCGAGTTCCTGCGGGAAGCCCAGAAATTCCAGAAACTCGGCGGACGCATTCCCAAGGGCGTGTTGCTGGTCGGCCATCCGGGCACCGGCAAGACCTTGCTGGCGCGGGCGGTTGCGGGCGAGGCCAACGTTCCATTCTTCAGTATTTCAGGCTCCGACTTCGTGGAGATGTTTGTCGGCGTAGGCGCCAGCCGCGTCCGTGATCTGTTTGAGCAGGGCAAGAAGAACGCTCCCTGCATCGTTTTCATCGATGAAATTGACGCTGTGGGCCGCCATCGTGGCGCAGGCCTGGGCGGCGGGCATGACGAGCGGGAGCAGACCCTGAACCAGTTGCTGGTGGAAATGGACGGCTTCGAATCCAACGAAGGCGTGATTTTGATTGCCGCCACCAACCGTCCTGACGTGCTTGACCCGGCGCTGCTGCGTCCCGGCCGCTTTGACCGCCGCGTGGTGGTGCCGCTACCCGATGTCCGCGGACGCGAAGAGATTCTGCGTGTACACACCCGCAAAATTCCGCTGGCCGACGACGTGGATCTCTCCATCCTGGGCCGGGGCACACCCGGTTTTTCGGGCGCCGAGATTTCGAACATGGTGAACGAAGCCGCGCTGAACGCCGCCCGCAATAACCGCCGCGCCGTCCTCATGTATGACTTCGAACTGGCCAAGGACAAAGTGCTCATGGGGGCCGAACGCAAGAGCATGCTCCTGACCGAAGAAGAAAAGCGGGTCACGGCCTATCATGAAGCCGGACACGCTATCGTGGCGGCCATGATGCCTCATGCCGATCCGCTGCACAAAGTCACGATCATTCCCCGGGGCATGGCGCTGGGCGTGACCATGCAGCTTCCGGAAACCGACAAGCACAATTACACCCGCGAATACCTGTCTACACAGATCGCGGTAATGATGGGCGGGCGTCTGGCCGAGGAGATATTCCTCAAGCAGATGTCCACCGGCGCCGGCAACGACATCGAACGGGCCACCGAATTGGCGCGCAAGATGGTCTGTGAATGGGGCATGAGCAGCCTTGGTCCACTGGCATTCGGCAAGAAGGAAGAGCAGATCTTTCTGGGCCGTGAACTGGCCCAGCACCGCGATTTCAGTGAAGAGACAGCCCGTGAAATTGACGCCGAGGTACGCCGCTTCGTGAATACCGGCTACGAAAACGCCAAAAACATCATTGAATCCAACAGTGACGCCATGGTGCGCATTGCCCTGTCGCTGCTGGAACGCGAAGTGCTCGATGCCGGCGAAATCAAGCTGGTCCTCGAAGGTAAGCCGCTTCCGGCGCGGGTCATTCCACAGAAAGAAGACAGTGTGCAGCAGGTGCTCAAGCCGGAGCCGGGCCGCACCCCTGGAATCCTGCCGGGCAAGACTTCGCCGGCGTAAATAAAATCAAGAGCGCACCACGGAGGCACGGAGAAAGCAAAAACAGGTAGTTAGTAATTGGTATTCGGTACTTGATTTCCGGAAGGCATCAGAAGTCGGCTCAAATTCAGCCAAGCCTTCGCGGTTCAACACAAGTACCAATTACCCATTACCAACTACCTGTTTTTGCTTTTCTCCGTGCCTCCGTATTTTCTATCGGTGTTAATCAGTGCTTCTATCAGTGTTCATCAGTGGTATGGTTCTTGATTGCTGCTGCGTCACTCATTATGCAACGCCTCCACCGGATCGAGCTGAGACGCCCGCGTGGCCGGCACGGTGCCGAAAATCACGCCTACCAGTGAGGCCACGAAGATCGCGATGATTGCTGAAAGCCCCGAGATAGGAACGCGCAAGTCCGTCAGGAACCGCACCGAGAACGGTACCGCCAGACCCAGAATGGTGCCGGCCACGCCGCCGGCCAGGGAAATCAGTACGGCTTCCGTCAGAAATTGCAGTTTGATCTCGCGGTTGGTTGCTCCGATGGCCTTGCGGATTCCGATCTCTTTGATGCGGGTACGGACGTTGGCCAGCATGATATTCATGATGCCCACGCCGCTCACGATCAGTGTGACCAGAGAGACCCCGAGCAGCACCAGCGTCAGCGCAAAGGCCGCATTTTCAGCCACGCTCAGGAGCTGGGTAAGGTTCTGGGCGTGATAGACCGAGCCGGGGCGATGGCGCGACTGAATGACCTTCTGGATCAGGGCCGTGGTCCGAGGAACATCCCCAGCGTCGGAAACGGAAAAGAAGAGCTGCTTGGCGGCGTCGTTGTCGGTGAACAACCTGCCGGTCGTGAATGGAATCAATACGGTATCGTCCTGGATTTCCGACTGGCCGAAGGTCTCGACCCGCTCGCGGAACACGCCGATGATGACAAAGGGCAGTCCGTTGACTTTCATGATCTTGCCGACGGCGGCCTCTTCACTGCCATAGGTCTTTTTCGCATACTTTTGCGTCACATCGGCTACCTTGTGCCGCGATAGAGAATCTTCTGCATCGAACATGCTTCCGGCCAGGATCTCCAGATTGCGAACGGCGGCATAGGCCGGATCGACTCCGATCACCAGGATGTCCCGCTCCTTACCGCCGCCGACGGAGATCCGGTAATTATTTTCCCGTGTCGGCGATGCCGCCCGGATTCCCGGGACCTGTTGCTGAACGGCCCGCAAATCTTCCACGGTCAGGAAATCATTGGCCCGGCCAACTTCATAATCGACGTAGATGAGATTGGCCCCGATCGCCTGGATCTGGCTCATCACATATTGCCTGCCGGTCAATCCGATGGTGACCACCACGATCAGAGACGCTGTGCCGATGACCATGCCCGTGGCAGTCAGCGCAAAGAGGACTTTGCTGGAGCGGAACGAGTCGATGGCGATGCTCACAATCTCGCTGAAGAGCATCGTCTTTCGCGCGGTCCCGGTGAACGGCCTGGTCATAGAGTTATTGTGGCACATCGTGACTGCAATCGAAATGATTTCACCGCAAAGTACGCGAAGGGCGCAAAGGAAAAACAAAAAGACTGAACCGCAGGGGGCGCAGAGAAAACCAAAGACCAGTGGCATGTTTCCCCGCTCAGAAATTTGCGCAAGAAAAGAAGAGACTCGGGTATAGTAATACGAATCTGTTGGTTTTTCTCTGCGCACCCTGCGATCTCTGCGCACCTGCGGTTCAGTCTTTTGTTTTTCCTTTGCGCCCTTCGCGTACTTTGCGGTGAATATTTTTGATCTTGGCTCCGCTATTTGCGGCTACGCTTCTTCTCCGGCAATTCCACCTTGCTGCGCGGACGGTTCTTGATCCAGATGGGCGAGCCCACAAAGCCGAATTCCTTGCGGATCTGGTTCTGGAGAAAACGCTCATAAGAGAAATGCAGCTTCACGTCCTTGTCGGTGAACAGGATGAACGTAGGCGGCGAAGCGTACGCCTGTGTCATGTAGAAGATCTTGACCTTCTGGCGGTGGGGCACCGAGGCGCGCTCGAAATCCACGGTTTCGAGGAAGCGGTTCATCTGGCCCGTGCCAATGCGTTTGCGGCGCTCGGCGGCCACCAGTTCCAGCGTCTTGAAAAGCTTGTCGATGTTTTTGCCGATGCTGGCCGAGACAAACACCATGGGGGCGTAGTCGAGGAACTTCAGGTTGTAGCGGACCTGCTTTTCAAAAACATCGCGGTCCGCCGGAGGTTTCCCGTCGGTGCGCGAGGCGCCCACCAGGTCCCATTTGTTGATTACGATGATGACCGAGCGTCCGCTCTCATGCGCATAGCCGCCAATGGTGCCGTCGAGCGCGGCCACGCCGTCGGAGGCGTCAATCATCAGCAGGGCAACGTCGGCGGCTTCCAGGTGCTTGCGCGCCATCACCACCGATAGCTTTTCAGCCATCAGCTTGGTCTTGCCTTTGCGGCGGATTCCGGCGGTGTCGATAAAACGGTAGGGAAGGCCGTTGCGTTCAATGGTTTCATCCACGGCATCGCGGGTCGTCCCGGCAATGGGCGAGACGATGGACCGTGAGCTGCCGGTCAAGACATTGAGCATCGTGGACTTGCCCACATTCGGGCGTCCGATGATGGCGACCTTGGTTTCCACGGGACCGGCTGGTTCTTCAGGTTGGGGCTCGGCTTCGAATTCAGGCTTCTCGGCTTCGACGAAGGGCGCGATGCCGGCGTGATCGGTAGCGGCATGGACGACGGCTTCCAGCAGCTCGGCGATCCCCCGGCCATGCTCGGCGGAAATCGGGAACAGCCGATCGATACCCAGAGTGCGATAGTTCTCGGCTTCAGCTTCCTGCTTGGCGGAATCCACTTTGTTGACCGCCAGAAATAGCGGCTTGTTGAGCCGGCGCATGAGCCGTGCCAGGTCCATATCCGAGGCCGTCAGTGCCGTGCGGACATCCACCACCAGGACGATGGCGTCGGCCTCTTCCAGGGCCACGCGCGCTTGGCGAAAGATCTCCGCCGGCATGAAATCCTTTTCGTCGGGGATGATCCCGCCGGTATCGACCACCTGCATCCGCTGGCCGTTCCAGGTGGTTTCACCGTAGAGCCGGTCGCGGGTGATCCCCGGCTCATCGCCCACAATCGAACGGCGCGAGCCGATCAGCCGATTGAAGATCGTGGACTTGCCCACATTGGGGCGTCCGACGATGACGAGAACGGGCGTCTTTGTTTTTTCCGGAGCTTGAGGCACAGTAGGCCAACTTCCTTGGTCCATCAACAGCTACTTCCATATTAACGGTTCGAGGGTCACAGTGCCCGGCATTTGGCGTTTCGGGATTGGTTCTGCGGTGGAACCAGGGTGGCGTTTTCTGTTTTTTGCTTCGCCGTCCTGTTTCGCGGCGGGAATTTGCTCCACCTGGAAAATATGAAGCAGAATGACGTCAGAGTGACAGCACAAGAGCTTTAGCCGCGAATGGACGCGAATCAACGCGAATGGGAATTGGATAGGCCGTCCAGAAAAACTCCAGGGCCCGCCGGAAGGCGGGCCCTGGATCAAACCGTCGATTTCTTACTCAGGGTCTCCAGGATTATTGAACAGGACCGTGAGCTTGATGCTGCCGTGCCCGAACTGTGGGAAGTGCGGTGCAGCTCGGTTTCCGGGATCGAGGTTGGAAGCCGTGTCATCCGGCGGAAATATGACGAGTGAATTGAGAAACGCCTGCAGGCTTTCCTGATCTTCGGCTTCCATGCGGGCGTAGGCATCGCGGGAGCGCTGGGCTTCGCCGCCGTGACGCAGGATGACCTCGTGCAGGTTGATGCTGCGTCCGTCATGGCCGTACGGGCTGGTCGAACCTACCCCCCACAGCGGACGGGTAAGGAACTGGGTAGTCAGCGTGCCGTCGTAATTGCGCTCGTAGAATCCGGCGCCTACATCATGACGCTTGAAGTCGCTGAAGATATTGCTCACTAGGAATGGTCCGCCGGCCGGTTTCTTGATGCTGGGGAAGCCGCTGTTGTCGTGGGTTTCGTTGATGAAGGCGGTAGCCGTGGCAAACAGGCTGTTGAGATTGCCGCGGACAGGGTCAAAGACGGTATCCAGATCGGCCACCCGCCGGTCGCGTTCGATCGTCAGATCGGCTACATGGCAGGATGCGCAGCCGGCGCGGCCGAAGTTCCTGCGTCCTTCAAAGGTCTGCCGCGTTTGCCGGTAGAGCGCAGGCTTGAAGTAATGCAGCAGGTAGAACTCTTCGTGGTCGATGATGCTGGTAGGCAACTCGTTGGTTACGCCGTCACCATCCGGATCGGCCCCCGGTTCAGGCGATGCAGGTGGTTCAATCTTGTCGAGCGATCCGTCGAGGACCATGCCCGAGGGCGTTACAACGCGTCCACCGGCGGTGGCTTTGGCCAAGTCCGGGTCCGCGGCTTGCAGGCCCATTTCATTTTTGAAGGCGCCGGCCAGGAATTCACGGATCGAGATGGTGCTGCCCTCGGCAAAGAACGGACGGATGCGCAGGTCAGGATTCACGCCATTGACTTTCGAGGTGTCGACGCTCCCGTCGGGATTCGCGGTAATCGAGCCGAAGGAAACACCTTTCGTGCGCAGACGCATGGTGACTGGCTGCTTTCTTTTCGCGGCTTCAACGATGGCCTGAGCGCGGATGTTGCGCAGATCAGATGTCATCTCGTCGCCCAGCATTTCCTTCAGGCCCAGACCAAACAGGTGGGGAGCATCGCGGCTATCGGGCCGGGTGGCCACATCGCCGCCCGCGCCGGCTGAACCGCGCGGACGCCCGTGGCATCCGGCACAACTATCCGACAGGCCGGCGCCAATGCCGAGGGTAACGTTGATATTGCCTGCGCCGTCGCCGTTGCTGGGACCCTGGCCCTGGGCGCGCGTGAACTTGCGCTGGAAAATCTGCCTTCCGCGGCGAATCGACCGGAAGGGATCGCGGTTGATGATGAAGAGCGAAGAGTCCGGGGTCATCACATCGCCCCGGCCGGCGCCAACTTCCGCCGCCAGAGATTTGTTGATTCCCGCTTTCGCGACGTTGGGCGCCAGTGTGTTGTCGACCAACTGGGCCTGAGCTACAAGTGAAGACAGCAGCAGACACACTGCTGACAGAGCAATTCTAAACCTCAAGGTTCTCATCGGGCCTTCTCCTAGTTATTCAATTGGCTTGCTTGGCTTACTGCTGTGACCGGAAGCTGGACGACCTGTGGATCCCAGACGCTCTGGGCGTGCGCCGCTGGGCAGGTGTATTCCAGGTACAGTTAGGACTGATCGGAAGTTCTGAAGCAACGTGAGTATGTGTCACCGCGCTCGCAAGGGTCAATGCTTTCACGTGGTTTATTTTTTTATTTTGCTTCAGGGAAGCGACAAGAACTGCCGTTTTTTATAAAGGCGTTTTGCAGGGATCATCTGCGTGATTTTGGAATGAAAAATCGACTTTAGTCGCAGGTTTGTGTTGCGCGGGGCTGCGGGAGTGGCGGGACGGGCACTCGCGCGCCGTTTCGTGGTCCTGGGAGCGCGGCGCGGCTGGTTCCTAAGTCCACGCCCGCGCAAAAAACGCGCGTCCGTGGCCTATCGGAATGACACCCGGAAGAGAGTGATTGCGGTGCAAATGAAGTGAGATGGATGGAAGTGGATGAGTGTGATGGGTGAAATGCGTGTATAGCCAACCTCTCTGGCCACGGCTATGATTAAAAGACCTTCCCGTGGCCACGACTCCCAATCCCGAGCCGGCGACCCAGCCAGAGCAGCGTTCGTATCCCTCGCTCTTTCAGTTTTTTGGGCCCAAGGGCATGCTGAGCCAGGCGCATCCGAATTATGAATTCCGGCGAGGACAACTACAGATGGCTGAGGCCGTGGAGCAGGCCTTGACCGAACGCCGCCACCTGATCGTGGAGGCGGGGACGGGCACAGGCAAGACCCTGGCGTATCTGCTGCCGGTGATCCGCAGCGGCAAGCGGGTGATTATTTCCACGGGCACCAAGAACCTGCAAGAGCAGCTTTTCTTTAAAGACATCCCGTTTCTTGAAAACCATCTGGGCAAGCTGCGTGTCTGCTACATGAAGGGCCGCACCAACTATCTGTGCCGGCAGAAGCTTTACGACCTTACCAGCCAGCCGGTGCTGACCGGCCTCGATGAGATCGAGCAGTACCGGCAGATCGCCGCATGGGAGCCGACCACGGAAACCGGCGACCGTTCGGAACTCAAGGAGCTGCCGGAAAACAGTCCGCTGTGGCAGAGGCTGGATGCGCGCACCGACAAGTGTATCGGCGGCAAGTGTCCTCAGTGGGAGCGCTGCTTTATCACGGAGATGCGCCGCCGGGCCCAGGAAAGCGACCTCATCATCGTCAACCATCACCTGTTCTTTGCCGATCTCTCGCTACGGCAGGCGGCGGAAGCGCCCGACGCCGGCGTGCTTCCTGAGTATTCGGCGGTGGTATTCGATGAGGCCCATGAGCTGGAAGACGTGGCCAGCAGCTACTTCGGCGTGAGCGTCAGCAACCTCCGCTTTGAAGAGCTGGCGCGGGATGTGGAAGTGGTGCTAGGCCAAAAACAGGCCATGACTGCGGCGCTGCACCAGGCGCTGGCCAGCCTGCGCGAGCGGTCGCGCTTTTTCTTCAGCCTGCTGCCCAGCGGAGAAGGCCGGTTTGCCTTCGCCGACCGTGACGGGTTTCTGGAAGAGAACGGCGACGGATACGAATCGATCATAGGCGCTCTGGGCCGGGTGTATTCCGAGCTGGAATTGATGAAAGGCAAGCCGGAAGACGTCTTCACATTTTCGCGCCGTGCGCAGGAACTGCGCGCGCAACTGGCGTTCATCCTGGAATCGCGCGACAAGAACACGGTCTTCTGGATCGACTGGCGCGGCGAAGGCCGCCGGGGCCGTGGCGGACATTCCCCCATCTTCCTGCAGGCAACGCCCATCGATGTCTCGCAGATCCTCAAGCAATCGTTATTCGAGAAGACTGAAACCGCGGTGCTGGCTTCAGCGACGCTGGCGGTGGCCGCCTCGCCCCAAGGAAGCGGGTTTGAGTACATCCGCCAGCGGGTGGGGGTTGATCATACGCGGGAGCTGGTGGTGCCCTCGCATTTCGATTATCCCAACCAGGCGATTCTCTACGTGCCGCCCGATATGCCGGAGCCGCGCTCGCCGGAGTTCGTCGAACAGGCCGCCGCAAAAATCCGGCGGGTGCTCAAGATCACACAAGGACGCGCCTTCTGCCTCTTCACCAGCTACTCGCAGATGCACCAGGTGCATGACCGGCTGCTGGGCGACCTGGAGTTCCCCATGTTGAAACAAGGGTCGGCCCCCAGGAATGCGCTGCTGGAAGAATTCCGGCGGACACCGCACGCAGTGCTGTTCGCTACTTCTTCCTTCTGGCAAGGGGTGGACGTGCAGGGCGAACAACTGAGTTGCGTGATTATCGACAAGCTGCCCTTCGCGGTGCCCAACGATCCTATCGTGGCCGCACGCGTGGCCGCCATCAACGATGCCGGCGGCAATGCTTTCTACGACTACCAGGTGCCTTCGGCGGTGATCGCCCTGAAGCAGGGTTTTGGAAGGCTGATCCGCTCGATGAAAGACCGGGGCGTACTGGTGCTGCTCGACAACCGCATCCTCAAGCAACGCTATGGAAAGACGTTTGTGGACAGCCTGCCGCCTTACCGCCGGACGAAGGACATCGCGGATGTGGAAGAGTTTTTCGAAAGGCAAACCGGGGATTCACCACGAAGGCACGGAGGCGCCAACGGCACTTAGCCGCGAATTCACGCGGACGGGTTTGGGTGGTGGTTGCTCCGGCATCGTCGTGGCCACGAATAAACCCATGGTATTTTATTAGGAGAAGAATTCAGCCTTTGCTGGCCAGTGCGAGGATTTTATGGCGCGATTTCCAAAGAGCTTAAGAGGGCGGGAAGCCACACTCAAGAAACGGGCGAAACATGGGCTTCGCGGTTATCCCATAGCTACGGTTGCGTTCTACGGTCCGACCAACCTGCTGGCCACGAAAATGGTGGTGAGCATCTTCCTCAAGGAAGAGGGAGGGCCGGACTTTATGGAGGACCGGTCCACCGATGGAGTGGACATCCGCAACGACGAGCGAATCGCCGAGGAGATGACCGCCTTGATTCAAGGTCACAATGTCAAGAGTGTGTCGATGGCCGATCGAATTATCGGATGTCCGCATGAAGAAGGGATCGATTACCCTGAAGGGCAATCCTGTTCTCAGTGTCCGTTCTGGGCGGGGCGTGACCGCTTTACGCATGAGCGGATTCAATAAACCCTCTCCTCTGGCTGCCAGCCCAAGACACGGATTACAATGGACAGAGGTGAAGGACGCGCGCCGGAGCCGCAGAGTGCGCGCCTTTCAGGGGATTTGATGTACGAAGTCACAGTCGAAGATTCGTTTGCCGCGGGCCACTACCTGCGCAATTACAAGGGGAAGTGTGAGAACCCGCACGGGCACAATTACAAAGTCCGGGTAACGTTGCGCGGCGCCGAACTTGACCGGGCCGGGCTCCTGTTGGACTTCAAAGACCTTAAAGAGGTCATGAAGCACGTGATCGACCGCCTCGACCACCAGATGCTCAACGACATTGAGCCATTCATCGAGATGAATCCCTCGGCCGAGAACCTCGCGAAATACTTCTACGATCAGGCCAATGGGCGGCTCAAGTCGGTCACCAGCGGACGCGTGGCGGTGAAAGACGTCACGATCTGGGAAACAGACGTGACCACGGCGCGGTATTCCGAGTAGGCGTCAGCGAATCGATGCAAATCACTGAAATCTACCGGTCGATCCAAGGGGAATCCTCTTTTGCGGGCTTGCCCTGCACCTTTGTCCGGTTGACCGGCTGCAATCTGCGCTGCGCGTGGTGCGACAGCGAGTACACTTTTACCGGCGGCCGGAAGATGACGCCGGAAGAAGTGGAAAACGAAACCGTGCGCCTGGCGCCCGGCGGGCTGGTGGAAATTACGGGCGGCGAGCCCATGTTGCAGGAGCGGGAACTGGTTCCCTTGATGGAACGGCTGCTGGCCCGCGGCCATACGCTGCTGCTCGAGACCAGCGGAGAGCGTTCTCTGGAGCGCGTTCCTGCGGCGGTACACAAGATCGTGGATGTAAAGTGCCCGGCATCCGGGGAAGGCGGCACTTTCCGGGAAAGCAATCTGGCGACGCTGACCGCGCATGATGAAATCAAGTTCGTTGTGGCTGACCGGAAAGATTACGAGTTCGCGCGGGAGTTTACACGCGCCCACGGGCTGGAAAAGAAAGTGGGGGCAGTCATCTTTTCTCCGGCGTTCAGCCAGCATCCGAGCACGGCGCGCGATGCATCAAACTGCGCTCTCGATCCGCGCCTGCTGGCTGAGTGGATTCTGGAAGACAAATTAGACGCGCGCTTGGGATTGCAGATGCATAAGTTCGTGTGGGAGCCGGCAACGAAGGGGGTTTAAACGGCCAATAACACAGGCTGCCGCGATTAGTTGTGGGCTTTATTTTGGCTTTGGCAGGCACCGGAAGAGGTGGATGCGTCATCTGATATAGACAGTAGTACTGAGGGAAATTGCATTGGCCCAGGAGAAGCCACGGTCGGTAGTGCTGTTAAGTGGAGGCATGGATTCCTGCGTGTGCGCGGCACTGGCGGTGCGTGACACCCGGGCCGCGGCCCTGCATGTCAGTTATGGACAGCGCACGGAAGAGCGCGAGCGCCAGGCCTTTGAGAAGATTTGCGGACGGCTGGGCATTCAGGACAGGCTGGCGCTGAGGAACGAGGCCCTTAAAGCGGTGGGCGGCTCGGCGTTGACGGACAAGACAATTGCGGTGCCACAGGTCAAGAACGAAATCGGCGCCGATGGTGTGCCGGTCACCTACGTGCCTTTTCGCAATGCTCACTTTCTTTCCGCGGCGGTGAGTTGGGCGGAAGTGCTGGGCGCCACCAGGATTTACATCGGCGCCGTCGAGCAGGATAGCTCCGGATATCCTGACTGCCGTCCAGCTTATTACCATGCCTTTAACGAAGTGATACGGACCGGAACACGCGAGGGCGCGATTACCATCGTTACCCCGCTGATCGCCATGCGCAAGGCGGAAATCGTCCGCCTGGGCGTGGAGTTGGGTGCCCCGTTGGATTTGACTTGGTCGTGCTATAGCCGCGAAGATAAAGCATGTGGGACGTGTGAGAGCTGCGCGCTACGGTTGCGCGCTTTCGAGGCCGCGGGGACGGAAGACCCGATTCCGTATGCGCTGGCGGTCCATCGTTCCTGAAGCGATTTTTTTTAGATTTAGGCACCAAGGAGGCTGGAAAGCAAATGAAGAAAAATTCAATTCTGGTCGTTTTCGCCGCCCTGCTGCTGGCGCTGGGTACGCTGCCGGCCTGGCCGCAGGCGACGCTGGCAAAGGTTGAAGGCAAGATCACCGATAACGGCAAGCCCCTTCCCGACGTGACCGTCGCCTGGACGAGCGCAGCCAACGGCAAGGTCATTAAGATGAAGACCGACAAGAACGGCGTCTACTTCGGTCTGGGCTTCGTCGTGGGCGAGTACAAGTTTGAGGTCCTCAGCGCCAACGGCGATCTCTTGTACAGGCTCAATAAGACACAGGTCACCATTGAGAACGGCGCCAACGTGGTGCTGAATGTCGATATCACGAAAGACAGTAAGGGCGGCGGGCAGCCAACGATGACCGCTGAGCAGATGGAGGCCATCAAGGCGCAGAACGCCAAGGCCAGCGACATGAATATCCTGATCACGCAGGCCCAAAACGCGCTGACCGCCAAGAACTGGCAGGAAGCAATTCCGCCGCTGAAGCAGATGGTCGAAAAAGAACCGGCGCACTGGGATTACCACCAGGCCCTGGGGAATGCCTATTTCGGGCTGGCGCAGTACCAGGAAGCCGTGGATACGTATGAAAGAGGCGTCGCAGCCGCCCAGGCCACTATCGCTGATCCTAAGGCAGACGCAGCCAAGGCCAAGATTGGCTTGGGGCAGATGTGGGCTTACCAAGGCAATGCGTATCTCAAGATGAAAAATACCGACATGGCGGTGCAATCGTTCACGAAGGCGGCCGAGATGGACCCGAACCCAGCCGTGGCCTATTTCAATATCTGCGCCACACAGTACAACATCGGCGCGATGCAGGCCGCAGCCAAGGCCTGCGACAAGGCCATTGCCGCCGATCCCAATAAGGCGGATGCCTATTTCATCAAGGGATCGGCCTTATATGGCGACGGCAAACTCGATGCCAACAACAAATACGTCGTGCCCCCCGGAACCACGGATGCCCTGAACAAGTATCTCGAACTGGCGCCGGATGGCGGACACGCGGTCGACGTAAGGGCCATGCTCGAAGCGCTGGGCGTCAAGATCGAAACCACGTTTGGAACTAGGAAGAAGAAATGAACCTAGATACCGGAGCGACGTGGCCGCAACCAAGACTTGGCCGCTGATTTCCGCTGATGAACTCTGATAAGAGTGAAGATCAAGAAAGGCGGCTTCGGGAAGCCGCCTTTTAAATTTTCTGGATTCGGTTCTTGATCGTTCTTATTTCTTCTGCAGCAGGCTCTTGGCCGCGGCGGAGTAAGCGCCGTTGGCGTCCATCTCCAGGTATTTGTTGAGCGCTTCCGCCGATCCCGGCTTACCGGCGTTCTTGAGGGCAGAGCCTTTGAAAAACCACGGATCGGCCTTCGCCGGGTTGGCGGTAATGGATTTGTCGCAGGCTGCGGCCGCGTCTTCAAACTTGCCGGTGTTGTAATAAACGGCGCACAGGTTGAAGTACGCAAGAGCGGGGTTGGGATCGGTTTCCGCCGCCTTCTGGAATAGCGCGACGGCATCGCCGGCCTTGCCCAGCTTTACGTAAGCGTTGCCCGTGGAGAACTGCATCTGGCTGATGCCAACCTTGGCGTGCGCCGGGTTGGCGTCCGGATTTCGCAAGTCTTTGGGGGCTGCCCCGGTCGCCACTGCCTGGGCGACCTCAATTCCCTTTTGGTAAGTCTGGATGGCGTCTTCCAACTTATTCGAGCGTCCCTGCGTATCTCCCAGCGCCTTGTACAGCTCCCAACGGGTGGTGGTGGGGTTCTCGGTGAGGACCTGCTTGAGGTCCTTTTCTGCTTCCGCCCAGTTTTGCGTCTGCATGGCCGTCTGCGCCTGAGTGATCATGGCGTTCATGGCTGCGACCTTGGCCTGCTCGGCCTTGATCTGCTCTTTCGTCATCTTCACGGCTTTGGCGTTGTCAGAGACTGATCGAATCTGCTTCGCACCCTCTTTGGTGATGTCGAGGACAAGCTGCGCCACGGGCTGCCCCACGAGGGCAATCTGCGGTGCCTGATACAGCGTCTCGCCGCTCTCGCTCGTAATCGTCAAGCTAAAGCCGCCAAGGGACAGTCCGACCATGGAGAATTTGCCGTCCTTCCCGGTATTGGCCTTGTAAACCTTGCCGGTGTCGCTGCTGGTAAATACAAGCTGAGCGTTGGCGAGGGGCTGGCCTTCTTGGGTGATAGTGCCGGCTACTTCCTGACCGACGTTTTGCGGCCAGGCCGCCAGAGAACCGAGCGCAAGCACGAACGAGATGAACACAGGAACGTAAAACTTCAGCTTCATTGGTTTTTCAAGCCCTCCCAGATTAAGAGACCTTTAAGGAATGGGGTGTTTCGCTCAATTATAGCCGACTTCATGACCGAAATCGGGAAATGCAGTTGCTCAGGCTGACGGCGCCCAATACCGAGCGACATGGGCGCAACCGAGATTTGGCCGCTGATTTCCGCTGATGAACGCCGATAACAACCTGGGAGCACGCATCGCGCGAATGCATCGGCCAGTGGGTAGAGAGGGTGCGTCAGGCTTTGGCTATCGGGGCCGGCGCTCCCGCTTATCGCCTATGAGCCAGTTGAGGAACATGGAAACCATGCTCAACAGCAGCGCGCCTATCAACGCCGCCCACCATGAACTGATCTCGAAGCCCGGAGTCACGGCTGCGGCCATCTTCAAGACGACAGCATTGACCACGATCAGAAAAAGGCCCAGGGTGAAGACCGTCAACGGGAAAGTAAGAAACTTGAGCACCACGCCCAGGGTGGCGTTCACGAAGCCCACCACAACGGCCGCCAGCAGGGCCGCGATGAATCCCCGCAAATGAAAGCCCTGAACAACGTGCGCCACTACCAGCAACGAGATGGCGCTGATGAGCCAGCGAAGAAGAAGCTTCATGGACAAGATTTTAAATTTAAAATTTAAAAATTTAAAATTTAAAATTTAAAATCTTTCTTCCCTTGGCTATTCATCACTGCTTCTTAAAGATTGCTTTGGGCAGCATCACGTGGACGCCCTTATTTCCATCGACCAGTTCGGTGATATCCACGTCGCCGGCCACGCTGGTAAGCATGTAAGCGTCATCGCGGCTAAGGTGTTTTTCCCGCACCAGGAAGTCGATCATCTCACGCACCGCCATTTTGGTGGCCTCGTAAAGCTCCTCGTGGAAGCCCATGCTAATGAAGTGCGTGGGCGTTTCAGCGCGGGGATAGCTGGTCTTGAGGTCTTTGCGGACGATGAATTGCAGGCGCCCGGTCAGGGAAGTTTCGAGCGCGGTGATATCCACTTCGCCGTTGCCCTGGCCCGCATGGCCGTCACCGATCTCAAATAGCGCCCCACGGGCGTGTACCGGCAGGAACAGGGTCGCGCCTTCCACGAGTTCTTTGTTGTCCATGTTGCCGGCGTGAATTCCGGGAGGGGCGCTGCTGACGCGGCCCGCGGCCTCCGGCGGGGCGATGCCCATGCTGCCAAAAAACGGATGCAACGGAATTTCGATGCCCGGAGCAAACTGGGCCACCATGCGCTGATGGTCGAGAGGAATGATTTTCATCTTGGAGTAAGGAAAATCTTCCGGGAGAAATCCACGGCCTACGCCGAAAGCGTTGTAAGCATAGGGGATGGCCAAGTCGATCTTCAGAAGGCGAATCTCTAAGGTATCGCCGGGTTCCGCGCCTTCGATATAAACAGGGCCGTTCAGTATGTGTCCGCCGGGACCGCGGTTGGTGACGGCCTTCACGATATCGCGCAGGCTCTGCTGCACCTGGTCGGGCGGAACACCGGCCTTTTCCAGGCGGTCGGGGGTGTTGGTGAGGAGCGTCTCAAAAATCACGGTATCACCGGAATGAATGCGCAGCACCGGCGGCGCGGCAGCGTCGTAGTATCCCCAGGCCACGGTGGTGGGCGTGGCATGGAGCGTGTGGGTGACCGGGCCAGCCGGGGCCGATTGACCGTAAGCGGCAACAACAGTGCAGAGCAGAAGAGTCAAGAGCGGGCGCATAATCCTCCAGGAAATTTCCATGCCATTCTAAGCTAATTGAGCGCAACCGTTGAAGGCACAGCGCAACGAGTTGCAACGAAAACCTTTGAAACACAGAGGAACAGAGGAAGCAGAGGATTTTGGGGTTTGTGAGGCGGCCCTAACTTTCCGCGAAACCGCAAGGAGTGTCATCACCACCACTGTTGATACGTAGAGAGCAAAAGAGTGCGAACTGAACTGATGGCGTTTCGACCGAGGCATCGAATCCGCCTCACAACCCCCAAAAACTCTGTTGCCTCTGTTCCTCTGTGTTTCAAAGGTTTTCGTTGCAACTCGTAACGCTGTATTTCAAATGTTTGGCTTGCTGCGCCAAAAGTCCCTACCGCCGCAGCAGCGTATGATCAGGATCCAGCACGATGGTCTTGACACCCACGGGAGCGTCGATCTCGAAGCTGGTCAGCGGTTCGTCGACGAAGACCAGGGAGAGAAACTTCAACCGCCCGTCTTTATCCTGCCCATAGAGCGGCACGGCGGTCACCAGGTCTTTGTCGGCGAAGCGTTGCCGGACCGCGCCACGGACCTTTACACGGGGGCCGGCTGGGGTCATTTTCAAGTCCTCCAGCGAGAACTCCGGGACCGAGTCGCCATTGACCCAGCCGTCGAAGAACCAGTCCAGAGACTTGTGGCCCTCAAAGGCCAGCGCCGGTGGCATGACCTGTTCGAAGGCCCGTTGGAGATCGCGGGTGGAAATCTTGCCGTTGGGCGAGCGGGCCAGCAGTCCGCTCAAGGCTTTGAAGAACAAGGCATCGTTACCGCCGTTCGCCTGGCGCAACATGGTCCGGAGCATGTGGACCAGCCAGGTACCGCGGCCATAGAGCACCGGCTCATAAGCGCCGGGAAATTTTGATGAGGTGAGGCGGTTCCCCAGGGTTACCGGCCCGGCTTCGTTCATTGCGCCATTGGGCGTAGTTTGCAGCAGTTGCTTGCGGTAGTGGTCGAGGGCAATGGTCATCTTTTGCGGGCTTGCGCGCTCCAGCATCAGCAGCGCGCTGTAATTGGCCAGGGCCTCGACAATCCATTCATCCCGGTAGGATTCCCAATCGACGGCGTCACCCCACCATTGGTGGGCGGTCTCGTGGGCCAGCATGAGTTCATCGAGCAGCAGTTCGGAAAACGGGTCGCCAATCTTCAGGGCCCGGCGCTCCTCGACGGTGAGATACGCGGTGCTGGAAAGATAGATCAGCCCGGGCCATGCCTGGCTCAGCAGGGCGGGCAGTTGGGTGATTTCAAGATGGGAATAGGGAAATGCGCCCAGCTCGCCGGAGAGAAACTTTACGGCGCTGACGGCCTGTTCTGAGATTTTTTGCACGTGGCGGGCCGGCTCAGGATGCAAGCCGGCGCGCTGCTCGAGCCGGGCCAGATCGGCTTCCACGTTTCCGGCAGCATAGGTATCGATCACGATTCCATCCACGGTGGCGGTGGCGGCGGTGAATTTACCGAGGTTGAAGCCGGCATGGACGATGGGTTTGTCGGTAAGGAAGTGGGTGGTCTGGACGCCCTCCGCGAGGGCGGAGGAGACACGCCTGCCGGTGGCCACCAAGGTCCACTCTGGCGGGTATTCGAAGGTGAGATCGAAGTTGGTAAAGAACGGTCCGGGGTTCGGATACCAGGTGCCACGGGCGCCGACATAGAGCAGGTCCCCGCCGGTATCGAACATCACCGCGCCGGAGTATTTGAGTGAAAGATGGAAGGGAACGTCCTTTTCCATGGGCGCGGGCAACACTACCGCCACCAGATCGTTACCCCGGCGGGCCAGTTCGCTGCCATCGACCGCTTCATTCTGAATGAACGGCACGGACTGGCCGCCGGCCTTGACTTCCGTGACCTTGAGATTGCGGGAGAGCTCCAGGATCAACGTGCGCTGTCCAGAGCGGCGCACGGAGAGCGTCAATTCAGCTTCGGATTGGAGCTCAGCGGGCGGATTGATCGTGGTGCGAATGCGGATATCGGACGCGCGCAGCGGTCCTCCGCGGGCCACCGGGTTCTTGCCTGCCTGGCGCACGGAGCGCATCGGAAACGATGCCCAGATGTCATAGTAAGGGGCGCCTTTCACAACCGTAGCCTGGGCGAGGCTGATCTGCTCCGTGGCGCTGGTGTTGAAGAACACATCGAAGACCCCGAGGGACGTGCCCCCAAGACGGACATGGAGAATCCTGGACGATGCCTCACCGGAATCGGTCAGCGCCTGCAGCAACTGGAAGCTATCCGAGCGGGCCAAGGACTGGACCGGCTCCTTCCAGCGCTGGATGAAATCTTGGGTGTCTTCGGCCGGGCGCATTCCGCTGCGCAGCTCCTCCACCAGCTTGTCATCCAGGAAGCGCAGATAGGCGCTATGGAATTTCTGGTCGAGCACGCCGGCGCCGGTAAACAACTCGAGCGAAGTCTTCTCCGCGCGGTCAGGCGGCCAGAGGGTGATCTCGCCTTCCCCTTCGAAGAATGCGCCGGTAACGTGGCCATCGACGGCCTGCAGCAGCCCGATCGTGCCGTCGATCAACACCACATGCAGGTCTTCGCGGTCGAAGGCCACTTGGCGAATCTGGAAGACGTTGGCGGCAGTAATCGCCGGGTTGAGCAACTGACGGTAAACGGCCACCGGGTCCGCGGCTGCCGTCTGGGCATGGACTGGGGTGACGAGACAAACGCCAAGCAACCATGGGAAACTCATCACCCAGACGCGCCGCAGTCTGGGAAACCGATACTTGCTACAATTTCTACAGTTGAGAAACAGCATCACATTCCTTTGCCTGGTTGGGCTGAGCTTAGTTCGGCTGAGCTTAGTGTGGCTAAGCCTGGTGTGGCTGAGCCTGCCCGCTCCGGCCGATGTCATCCGGCTCAAGAACGGTGGTCGCATCGTCGCCGATTCCGCGCGCGAAAGCAATGGACGGATTGAGTATACGGTTGGTGAAAACACTTTTGCCATTCCCAAATCCCTGGTTGAGAAAATAGAGGCAGGGAAGATAGACGCCCGGCCGCCGGCGAATGTTCCTGGCCCGGCCGTGGCCGCCGAAGACCTGCCGCCGGTGCAGGGCAATGACCGCTACGAAGCCAATGGCGATATTACGGCGCGCATCATCCGAGACGGGCGCATCGATGCGGCCGCCCTGCAGGCCATTGAAAAAAACGGGACGCCGCAAGCGTCGGCCATGGCGAATTATGCCGCGGGAAGTTTTGAGCTGGCCCATCATCGCCTGCCGGCGGCCGCAAATTACCTGCTGGCGGCGCTGCGGTCCACCCCGGATGAGCTCGTGCTGCTGGAGAGCTATGCGTCCGTGCTACTGCAATTGGGAAGGCCTGCAGAAGCCCTGAGCTATGCGCAGCGCGCCATCCGCCTGGATGCGCGCTCGCCGGATGCGCTCAACGTGCTGGCCTATGCCTGGTACAAAAATGACCACAGCAGCGAAGCGATTGCGGCCTGGAAGAAGTCTCTGGCGTTGCGTCCGGATGAGCGAATCGCACAGCTTCTGGCGCGGGTGGAGCGCGAAGCGAAAGCCGAGCAGGGTTTTCACGTCCAAGAAAGCAGCCACTTTGCCCTGCGCTTCGAAGGCTCGAACGACGGCGCGCAGGAAGGGCTGCGCCGGGAAATTCTCGCCGTGCTGGAGCAGCAGTACAACACCTTGTTCGGCGACCTGGGCGTAGCGCCCCAGAGAAGCATCGCGGTGGCGCTGTACACCGAGGAGGCGTTTTTCGACGTGACCCAGGCGCCCGCATGGACGGCCGCGGTCAACGATGGCACCCTACGCATTCCGGTCTCGGGCATGACGGAGATGACCCCGGCCTTGCAACGGGTGCTGCGGCATGAACTGACGCACTCCTTCGTTGCCCAGATGACCCGCGGACACGTGCCGCAATGGCTGAATGAAGGCCTGGCGCAGATCGAAGAGCCGCTATCTTCCGCAAGGATAGGGCCCCGCTTGGCTTCGCTCTATGGCAGCGGCAACCAAGTGCCGCTCAATCAACTGGAAAGCTCCTTTTTCACCCTCACCGGGCCAGAAGCCGCGGTTGTCTACGCCGAATCGCTGGCCGCGGTGGAGTTCATCCGGGTGCGATACGGGATGAGCGACCTGGCCCGCATTCTACAACGGCTGGGAGACGGCGAATCCATCGAGAGCGCCCTGCGCAGCACCATTCATGGCGGCTATGCGAACCTGGAAGCGGAGCTGGCGGATTATTTGAAGCGGACTTATGGGCAGTGAGGGTCGTAATCAAAGCGGGATCAGGAGGTAGAGTGCCATGTTGAGCAGTGAACCACAAGGTCCCTCAGCCCTACTCGCGCGCTGAAGAGAACGCGCGCTCCTGACGGGCTTCGGGATGACCTCGTTTCTCTTTTGGTCTTCTCTGCGTCTATTTTGCGTTCTCTGCGGTGAAGGGTTTGGTGCGAGCTACATCGATCTGCTCTTTTCCACCCCCAGATCACGCAGCCTCCGGATCCACAGCAAGACTGAGAGTTTCCAGCGGTGGCGCCGTTCGTAGGTTGCGATATCTTGGTCAAAGATGCTCTGCGCTTGCGCACGCGCATTGCTTCCGATGAGGGTTGCTTTTCCCGTAATCTCCTCGATGATGGCTTGGTGGGTGGCGGCCAGGGAGCGGATGGCTTCATCCTGCGCGTGGTCTGCCTCCCATAAATAGATTTTGATCAACTTGCCTTCCATTAGAACTGTCCCGGCGGTCAGGCCGAAGCTGCGCATTTCCGCCGGAATGCCCGTGAACTGATCGCCCGGAAAGCTGACGATCACCAGCCGTCCGCGCTCATTGGGGTTGGCGGAGAAAATCAATAGCCACTCCTGGTGGGCATAGCGGGCCAGCAGTTCGCCCAGATAGCGACCCTGGCTGGCGGGGCAGCCGCGCACCATGGCTGTGTTTTCGGTGCTGCCGGAGAAGATTCCCAATCCGCCTTCTACCGTCGGATGGGCGCATAGCCTGCCCGCCAGGTAGCGGGCCACGGCGAGAAAGTTCCGCTGTTCGTAGGAATCGAGAGACTGCACTGCCGATTCATCGGACATGTGTTCGCGGGTGTTGGGGCTCTCGAAGATATAGGACTGCGCGGAACATACGTGCGCGAGGAGCAAGCCAAGCACAAGCGCATAGCGAGGAAGAGTAATTGCCGCAATGGAGAACATAACGTTCAATGCATTAGTCTGCTGGGCACTAGAGCGCCCTGCAGGGGTTAAGAGCCCGGCGTTTTGCGCTTTCAGAGCAGCACGGCTGGAAGAGCTCGCGGAAAAATGCTTGCTGTCCGTATAAGAGGGCGGCTTCAGCCTAATGTCACTTACTTTACAACAGGGGTAACCCAGAAAAGAGGTCACAAAACTGAGATTTGGGTTCATTCTGGAGGGGCTCTGGAGTTTCTCCTGACATATCGAAAATGGCAGACGAACGATCTTTATTGCAGTTGTTAGCGGAGGTCCTGCCCGAGGAGCAGTGGCGGAAACTGGAAGGCCAAGGGCGGCGGAGCCAGATTTATACGTTGCGGGTGGTGGTGGGGCTGATGCTGCTGCAACGGCTGAACGACCGAGGGAGCCAGCAGGCGGTGGTGGAGCGAATGACAGCCGGGGAATGGGACGGTTGGCTGCCGGACTGCAAGCGGGTGCGTGCGGGAAAGATATCGCTGAACACCGGAGCGTATGCTCGGGCTTGTGGCCGAACCTCGCTGGAGAAGATGGAGAAAGTGTGCGATCAACTGCTGGAGGAACTGGGTAAGCGAATCGAGCCGGACCCGGAATTGAAAATTCCGCTGCTGCTATTGGACGGAAGCAGTCTGCAATTGGAGCACGCGCCGGAATTATTGGAGGACTTTCCGCCGGGTAGCAACCAACACGGCGAAGGACACTGGGGCATCATGAAGTGGGTGGCTTTGCATGACCTGCAAACTGGGGCAGCGTTGCGGCCCGCTTGGGGTGCCATGTATGGAGCCGAGGCAGTCAGCGAACAGCAACTGGCCCAGGAGGTGCTGGTCCGGGCACCCGCCGGAAGTGTGGTAGTGGGCGACGGCAATTTTGGAGTGTTCCGCTTTGCTTATACGGTGGTGCAGAGTCAACACCAAGCCTTGTTTCGCCTAACCAAGGAACGAGCCCATTCGTTAGGAGCGGCAGCCTTACTCCCGACGGGGGAACGCAGAATCGTCTGGCGACCGAGTAGCTACGAGCGTGCCAAGTATCCCGAACTACCGCCGGATGCGCAGATCGAGGGCCGGCTGATCGCCGTCACTCGTCCAGGCTTTCGTGAACCTCTATACCTGTTCACCACGCTGCCGGAGCCCTTGGAAAAGATGGTTGCCTGGTACGCCCAACGCTGGAACATGGAACTGGATCTGCGGACGCTGAAGGGCACTATGCGCTTACAGCATTTGCGCGGAAAGAGTACCGAAGCAGTGGAAAAGGAGTTGTTGATTGCCGTGGTGGCCTATGGACTGGTGCGTGCCTTGATGGCGCTGGCCGCCCGGCGAGTCGGTTTGCATCCCCGGCGACTGAGCTTCACCCGCGCCTGCAATCTGGTCAACCTAATGATCGGCAAACTGTACGTGGCTCAAGGAGAAGAACGGGAACGAGCCTATGATCGCATCCTGGAATTCATCGGCCAATCCAAGTTGCCCAACCGCTCCAAGCCTCGCACCTACCCCCGAGAAGTATGGGGCAGCGGAAAATATTTTCCCCGAAGAGGTTCTCAAAGCAAAAATACACAAAGTAAGTGACATTAGGCTTCAGCCGCCCGTAATGGAACGGAAAAGTGTGTGGCTTCAGCCACGGGTTAATGCCGGTAAGCGGCCTGGATAAACTCGACCACGTCTTTATGCAGCTTGTGGCGCTCATGGTCGTCAATGTACATCATGTGTCCGGCTTCATAGTAGGCGAAGCCCACGTTTTTCTTCAGAGAGGGATCAAGATGCATGTGGGCCACGGTGTGCTCGATGCCATTGAAAGGAGTGGCCACGTCGTAATAACCGCAGAGCACCAGCAACTTTAAGTGGGTCTGCTGGGTCATGGCCGCTCGCAGCACCTCGGCCACTTCGGTGTTGCCGGTCTGGTCCCAGGGGCGGACATTGGCGCTGACGGTGTAGTACATGTCGCTTTCCCATTTCAGGTCGCGCCGGACGTAATCCTGGAAGGTGGCGACGTATGCGCCTTCATAGGAAGCTTCGCTCGAATCGTATTCGTTGCGCTCACCGGCGGCATCCACGTCGATGCCCAGAAAACGCGAATCGAGCCTTCCGATGGTGCGCCGCTGGTCGCGCTTCAGCTCCTTGAACCAGCGGAAAGAGCTGATGCGCAGGTTGGCCTGCTCGATGTATTTGGGCGAGAGCGCGGTGAAATGGGCGATCTGCTCAACAATCTTCTGGTGTTCGGCGGGCGTCAGGCTGTCACCCTTCTGCAGGGCGGCCGCGTACTCGCCGTGGGCGAACTCGCGCGCCTTCTGCGCCACCTCTTCGATGGTCAGCTTCTGCAGGTCGGGCGCCAGCATCTTGTGATACCAGGCGGTGGCGGTATAGGTGGGCAGGAAGAATTCCGAGCGGTCATCGGCGCCGAAGTTCGAGAAAGCCACGGCTGAAAGCAGCACTACCCCGCTCATGTAGATCTGGTGGCGCTCCTGGATTACCCCTGCAAGTTCCGCGGAGCGCGTAGTGCCATAACTCTCTCCAATCAGGAACTTGGGCGAAGACCAGCGCTCATTGCGTGTGATGTACTGATAGATAAAATCGGCGAACCAGTTGGCATCGGCGATGATGCCGTGAAACTGCGCCGGATTCTCGCCCGCCGCCGGACGGCTGAAGCCGGTGGAGATGGCATCGATAAACACCAGGTCGGTGGCGTCAAGAAACGAATCTTCGTTATCGACGGTCGTATAAGGTGCGGGCATTCCGGAGCCATCGGGCAGAAGCACCGGCCGCCGGGGACCGAGCCCCATGTGGGTAAACAGCGAGGCCGAACCGGGGCCGCCATTGTAGACAAACGAAATCGGACGCTTGGCAGGATCGGTCACGCCGTCTTTCGTATAGGCGACGTAGAACATGCTGGCCTTGGGCGTGCCGTCGTCATTCTTGATGACGTACGTGGCGGCGGTGGCGGTGTATCCGATCGATTGTCCGGCGATGCGGGCAGAGTGATGGGTGACAGAGGATTTTTCCTGGGGCGCTGCGAGGCCTTTGGCCATGGCTTCCGGCGGAGGCATCTGTGCGGCGCGAGCCCGATCACGCGGCTGCTGCGACTGTTGGGCCTGGGGAACGGTGGTCTGCTCGGCGCGTCCGGCGCCCGGCTGTTGAGGGCTGGCGTGGGCGATCAAGGCACTGCCCGTCAACAATAACGTTATCACGACTCTGGAATGCAAGCTCATCGGATGGACTCCTGGTGAAGCGAAAATGATACACCACGGGCATGGCATGGTGTTGCCACAACCAAAAGCGATTAGCCGCGAATTAACGCGAATGAACACGAATGAGAGTTGGGTTGTCGTTGTTTCCGGAATTATCGTTTCCGGAATTACTGCGATCTCCGGAGATTCCCAGGAATAATAAACGGAGAAAGTAACTTTGCATCCTTGCAGCGAGCGGAGCACAATGGTCTAGACGCATCCGAGGGATTCATGAAAAGGCTTTTTTTGTTATTGTGCGCTGGGCTGCTGGCGGTGCTTCCGGCTTTTGCTCAGCCAAAGAAAGCTGGCCCAGCCGGCGGTGCGGCTACCGCTGCCGCCAAGATCTGCGCCGAACCTTACCAGGTCCGCGAAGCCGCCGATGGGGTGCCCGAGGGGCCGGTGGTCATCCTCTTCCACCGTGAGAAGAGCAAAGCGCCGTGGGCGCGCAACCTGGCCATTCGCATGCCAGGGGTCGAAGCGGCTACCCCAGCCAGTGCGCACACCGTGGTGTGCGTGGAAGAATCACGGATTGAAGCGGGCCGCTATGATTCAGGCGAACCGGCCTACTCTCCTGCCTGGGACATAACGTTAGTGCGTATCGCAGACCGCAGGGTCTTCTTCGGCCGTACGGGTTTCTACGGCGCGGCGCCGCCGGGCGTCAAGTACCATCGCGGCGCCGGGGTAGGCAAACCGCCGGTTGAGATGTTTACGCGGTGGCTACGGCTGCTGATTGACCAAAAAGTTGCGCGATTCAAGATGAAGTTTCCGGCGAAGGAATATCATGAAGCCTCATCTCTGTCATTTTCCGCGGACGGCAGCCGTCTGGCGCTGGCGCAGGAGCCGCGCAGTTCCAGCAGTGGTACTCCGCCCACGCCCATCACAGTTTTTGACTTGGCCAGCGGAAAGACCGTGACTACGCTGCACACCGACTATATCGTCCGTGCGGTTACGCTCTCGCGTACGGGAAAACTGCTGGCCACCGAACGCTACGGCCATCCTGAGATTTGGGACGTGGCAACCGGCGCCATGATCGCGAAGCTCGATGCCAGCGGCGTGGAATCGCTGGCCTTCGGGCCGGGCAGCGCCCCTGGAGATGAAGTACTGGCTACCGCCAACAAAGAAAGCACGACGCTCTGGGATGCCGGCAGTCGCCAGGCATTGCGCTCCGCCCCAGGCACACACGCGACCCTGTCGAAGGAAGGCAAATGGCTGGTGGCCAGGAAAGAAGGGAAACGCATCAATGTGCAGGAACTGGAATCGGGCCGCATTCTGGCCAACTTTCCTGATGTCAGCGCTCCGGACAAATATGTGATTTCCCGTGACGGCCTTTCCCTCGCCCGCTACTCTTCGCTCGGAGGCAGCATGTTCACGGTGTCCGTCCCTGACAGAATCGACCTGGGCCTGCCCGCTCTTGGTGTCGGAATCCTTTATGCAGTGGCGCCCACCAACGATGGTTTCGCCCTGGGCAATGGCGATGGCATCGCGGGGCTGATTTCCAGTTCGAACACTGAAGCGCGCGCCTTTGCCACGGACCACACCGCAATTCACGCGCTGGCGGTTTCACTCGACGGCAAACTGCTGGCCGTGGGTGACAGCAGCGGCAACGTCAGCGTGTGGGAGCTGCTGTAGGAGCAATTAGCAGCTAGCAGTTAGCAATTAGCATTCAGCAGCCGACTACCCCTGCGGGGTAGTCGCTAATGCCAGAAACTGTGGTCGAGCAAGGGCTGTGCATGCGAAGATTGCAGTGACGAGGAGCGGCAAGCTAAGGCCGGTTTTTGCATTG
>Ga0210403_10000060_pt1 | contig 120019 bp, 98 predicted proteins | sample IncBWC19MmetaG_FD_150863 | JGI IMG/M metagenome (GOLD analysis project Ga0210403, IMG submission 150863) | Forest soil microbial communities from Barre Woods Harvard Forest LTER site, Petersham, Massachusetts, United States - Inc-BW-C-19-M | ecosystem: Environmental > Terrestrial > Soil >... | reverse complement strand
GATCAGCCTGTTCCCGCACATGCATCTGCGGGGCAAGGCGTTCCAATACGATGTGATCTATCCGACCGGAGAAACGCAGACCATCCTCAAGGTCGAAAACTGGAGCCTGAACTGGCAGCTTTCCTATAAGCTCGAAAAGCCGCTCGATCTTCAGCCCGGCACGCGCATGAAGGCGACCGCGTGGTGGGACAACTCGCCCAACAATCCCGCGAATCCCGATCCGAAGAAGGACGTACAATGGGGTGAGCAAAGCTGGGAAGAAATGCTGGTAGGATTCTTCGACGTCGCGGTGGATCCAAAATTCACGAATAGAAACGTGAACGCTCGCCAACAAACACAATAATGTTTCGAGCCGCAGTCTTGATAATCGCGTGTGCCGGCGTCGCCGGGGCGCACGATGTCATCACCACCAAAATCACCTGGTCGAAGGAAGTGTCGCGCCTGGTCTACAAACGCTGCGCGATGTGCCATCGCGAAGGCGGCTCGTCATTTTCACTGATGACCTATGACGAAGCGCGTCCATGGGCGAAGGCGATCAAGGAAGAAGCCCTCGAGCGCCGCATGCCTCCATGGGAAGCGGTCAAAGGCTTCGGCGAGTTCAAGGACGATCGCGGTCTGACGGAAGAAGAACTCGAAGTGATTTCGGATTGGGTGGAAGGCGGGGCTCCGGAAGGAAATCCGAAGCATCTGCCGGAGCAGCCCAAGCCGCAGAAATGGCTCGACGGGGCCATGCCAAAGGGATCGGCCGAGGTGGTGGTTTCTTCGGAGACGAAGCTGGACGCCGCGGCTAACGTTCTAGCCATCCGTCCCAAAGAGATGAAGAAAGGCGCGAGCATTCAAGTCATCGCGGCACGTCCGGATGGAACGTTCGAGCCGCTGCTGTGGATCTACCAGTACAATCCAGATTACCAGCGGACCTATTACTTCAAGACTCCAGTCAATCTCCCTGTGGGGACGCAGATCCAGACCAGCCCACCGGACGCGGGAAAGATCGCTCTGTTTGCGTCGGGTTCGAAGAAGACGGCAAAGCCGAGCACGGGCGGACATTAAGCATGAACGTGCAAGATACCGACCTGGTCGTTCCGAAAAGCGTTCGGCGGCAAGCAGGGATTCGACCGGGCGACAGAATCGAGTTCAAGGTGTCGCGAAGGAAAATTACGATCCTCGCGACTCCGTGCGACGAGTACACGCCCGCGCAGCGTCGCTCGATTGACTTACGGTTGGCGGAGGCACGTAAGGGCCCGTACCATGGGCCGTTCACGACCGCGGACCAGGCAATGACCTTCGTGGAAAAGGAAATCAAGAAGCGTCGACGGAGAAAAGCTCCCGTCCGCGGATGAGGATTGTCTTTTCCGACCGGGCGATTGACTCGCTTGATGATGCGCCCGTCGCGGTGCGTCGAGCCCTCCGCAAACAATTAGGGTTCCTGAGCGCCGATCTGCGCCACCCATCGCTGCGGGCGAAGAAATACGACGAGTCGCGGAACATCTGGCAAGCGCGCGTCAGTCTACACTGGCGATTTTATTTCAGGATTGAAGACGACACATACCGAATCGAAGACGTGATCCTAATAGAGCGCCTAGCTAATAATCCCCTTCCGTACCGCGTACAAAATCAACTCGGGTACGCTGTGCAGGTTCAGCTTTTGGAGAATGTGCGTCCGGTGTGTCTCGACGGTATACAGACTTAGATTCAGCAGATTCGCGACGTCTTTGTTGGTTCGGCCTTCGGCCACCAGTTGAAGAACTTCGCGCTCGCGATTGGTCAGCAGCTCGTAGCTGTCTTCGGCGCCCATTTCGTTGAGCTGATGGACGTAGTCTTCTTTCAGAATTTGCCGCACCGCCGGGCTGAAGAACGATTTCCCTACTGTGATCGCGTGAATGGCGGCGATCAAATCGGCTTCGGCGGAATCCTTCAGTAAATAGGCACGGGCGCCGGCTTTGAGCGACCGGATCACATAGCTCTCATCGCTGTGCATGCTCAGGATCGCGATGGCGGTGTGCGGATTCTGCATGGTGATCTGGCGCGCTGCTTCGACGCCGTTCAGATGCGGCATGGCGATGTCCATCACCACTACGTCGGGTTTTTCGGCGGCGGCCAATTTCACGGCAGCGTTCCCGTCGGCGGCTTCACCCACCACCTGCAAATTCGGCTGGCGTTCGAGCAGAAGACGCAGGCCGCTGCGCATCACGGTATGATCGTCGGCCAGCAGGATTCGGATGGGCATAGTCGTTAACTGGCGATGGGCAGTTCGACTTCGAGCTTGGTTCCCGCACCTGGCCGCGAAACAATCTCGAAAGCGCCACCCAAATGATTCACGCGCTCCTCCATACCGACCAAGCCGAGACCGCGCACGCGGCGCGCGTCGAATCCTGCGCCGTCGTCTTCCACGCTGAGCACGATTCTTCCCGCCTCCTGCTTCACCACCACCTTGACGGTCCGCGCGTGCGCGTGCCGGGCGCAGTTGTGCAGCGCTTCCTGCACCACGCGGTAGATGCAGGTCCGCAGGTCATCGGGAAGTTCGGTCGCCGTTTCCGCCGCGGTTACGTGGACGCGCAGTCCGGTGCGCTTGGATACCTCACGCGCTTGCCATTCGAGCGCAGGGACCAGCCCGAAATCGTCGAGCATCGACGGCCGCAATAGCAGCGTCATATTCCGGATTACGTTGACGCTAGCTTCAGCGAGTTTCTTAATCGATTCGACGTGACGGCGGACTTCAGCCGAGTCCTGCGGGACGCGAGCCGCGGCGTTGCCGGCCTCCATCAACAGCGCTGAAAGCGATTGGCCGACTTCATCGTGAAGCTCGCGGGATATCGCGCGCCGTTCTTCTTCCTGGGCCGAAACCAGCCGGGCCGAGAGTTCCTTCAATTCCTGCTGGGTCCGCTGGCCCTCTTCGTAGCGTTTCTGCAGCTCGTTTTCCAGGCGCAGCGTCCGGCGGATGGTCAGCGCGGCGAGTACGATTCCCACGCCGACGGTGCTGCCCAGCATCAGGATCAGCCGTAGCCGCAATCCGTTGAAGGTCGCGTTCAGCTTCTGGTCGCCGGAGGTCAACTCGCGGGTGCTGATCTGGTCGATCCGGTCGACCAAGTCCAGCATCGCGGTGCGGCGGCGGACCAGCTCGTTGGAAAAGTACGTCGCGCCGCGGCTTCGCTTATCCTTCTCCTGCATTTCGACGATGAAATCGAGGAGTTTCCAGTAGACTTGCACCTCCGCCTGGAGGCTGCGAAAGGGTCCGGACTCGGCTGGATCGATGGATTTCGCCATCTCTGCCACTGCCCGGTCAGTGCTTTGACGGATAGCGGTCCATTTTTCCACCTGAGCTTGGGCGACCTGACGATCGGTAGCGAGGAGATAGTCGCGCATGACGATCGCGGATTGATAAATCCCGGCGCGCACCTCGTCGAGCGCGTGGCTGCGGCGGAAGTAGACATCGCGAATCTGCGCATCGCTGGTACGCACGCTGCGCAGCACGAACAGGGCATCTACGCCGGCGGCGAGCATCAGGGCCAGGAGGCCGCCGAAGCCGGCATAAAGCAGACTGCGGCCGCCGGCGAAGGAACCAGGAAGCATCCTGAATCCAGTCTAACGGAGCTTCTGAAATGCGAAATACCGCCTCAACGGGATTGTTGAAACTCAAACCAATCGGGCTTACTATAAATGCAGATCGCACAATTCTTTTTCGATAGAGAGGACCAATGAAAAGTAACAGCTTGATTCTCCTGACGGCAGCCGCGCTGGTCGGCGTAGTGGGTTGCACTAAGAAAGTTGTCGCCACCACTCCGCACACGGATCCAACGCCGGTTGCATCCGCGCCGGCACCAACGCCGACGCCCGCGACGAGGTCCTCCGCCCCGGCGTCGACACCGAGCCAGCCTCGCCAGGAGGCCCAGGCGCCCCGGCAGATGACGCCTGAAGAGCGCGAGCAACTTAATGCGAAGCTGGCTCGCCTGGAAGATGCGTTGTTCGATTACGACAAGGCGACCATTCGCGAAGACGCCAGTACGCGTTTGCGCGCCGACGTCGGTGTGATCCGCGACATTCTGGCGAACTATCCCAGCCAGAAGCTGCTCATCGAAGGCCATGCCGATGAACGCGGATCCGAAGAATACAACCTGGCTTTAGGCGACAAGCGCGCGAAAGCGGCTGAAGAATTCCTCGCTTCGATGGGGATTCCCGGCGCGCAGCTCACCATCATCAGCTTCGGAAAAGACAAACCAGTGTGCACGCAGCAGTCCGAGGATTGCTGGCAGCGGAATCGGCGGGCGCACCTGACGGCGGCGCCGTAAACTATAAACTATTTTTTCGGTGCGGGCTTTCGCGGCTTGACCTCGATCTCCAGCTCCTTCAGGTTCTGTTCGAGCTGTTTCCGAAGATCGGCGTGTTCAGGCCGCGATTCATCCAACGCGGCGAGTGCTTGTCCAAACAGGCGCGCCGCTTCCTTTTTGTCTCCATGAGCCTGCCGCGCGGTAGCTTCCTGGCTTAGACCGTTGGCCAGAAACACGGCGCGGAGGGCGATTGCTTTTTCGGCGGCGTCCGTCCCCTGGTCCCACTTTTCCTGCATGCGATAGAACACGGCGATCTTATCGAGCGTCACCGCGACCATGGGATGCGTGGGATCGCCGGTCGAGACCATCCAAAGCGTGAGCAGCCGCTGGTAGCCAGGCTCGGCTTCATCATATTTCTTCTGGCCGAAGAGCGCGTAGGCGAGGCCTTCGACGGTTGAAATGAGACCGGCATCATTGGGCCCGACGAGCCTTTCGCGAATAATCAGAGCGCGGCGGAAGATCTCTTCAGCCTTGGGATATTCGCGAAGAGCGATCCAGATGGTTCCCAGGCGATCCAGTTCGGAGAGAATCGCGGGATGTTCGGCGCCAAGCACTTTTTCACGAATTGCGATGGCGGTCTGGAGCGGCGGCGCGGCTTGCTCGGGCTTCTTCTGGTCCATGTATACCAGCGAAATTCGGCTGAAATCGTCGGCGGAAAGGAGGTTGTCGCTGCCTTCCCGGGAATGGATCCGGAGAGCGGTTTGCAAGAGGGCGAGCGCGCGGTCCAAGTCCTTCAGTCGCTGGCACAGGGAGGCGAGCTCGATGTATTCCTCGGCGAGTTTCGGATCGTTACGATCGATGTTTTCGCGCCAGTTGATGGCGAGCTCGACATAGTTCTGTGCCGCGGGATAATCGCCGGCGGCGGAAAGAGTTCCGGAGAGCTGCTTGAGGACGTCGTAACGCTTCGGGTTATCCGGCGGAGTTTGTTGAGCGAGCTCCCACGCCTGTTCCAGCATCTGCCGGGCGGCTGCATAATTTCCTTTCGAATAGGCGGCGCGAGCGGTTTTCTGCAAGGAATCGATATCAGGCAATTCCTGCGCGATGAGCACCGCGGCGATGAAGAGCAAGGCTCGCATAGGGAGAGGATACTATAGAACTCGTACTATCGCTTACGGATTAGCGTATGCGCGAAAATGAAAATATGGCACATAAATTCACGACATCCCATCTGGAAGATTCGCTTGCCATCTTTCGCCAATACAAGAAATTGGCCGAAGGCGCCATGGCTCAGGTGACCGATGAACAGCTCTTCGAGGCGCTGGACCAGGAGATGAATTCGATTGCGATCATCGTGAAGCACATGACCGGCAACATGCGTTCACGCTGGACGGATTTTCTGACCAGCGACGGCGAAAAGCCAGATCGCCATCGCGATAGCGAGTTTATCGATCCGCCCGCGTCGCGGGAAACTCTCATGAAAGCTTGGGAGGACGGCTGGAATTGCCTCTTTTCGGCACTTACACCGCTGACCGACGCAGACCTGGGCCGCACCGTCACGATTCGCAGCGAGCCGCACTCGGTGATGCAGGCCGTGAACCGGCAGATCGGGCACTACGCGCTCCACGTCGGTCAAATTGTGTTTCTGGCCAAACATCTGCAGAGCGCGAACTGGAAATCGCTGAGCGTGCCTCGCAATAAATCCGCGGACTACAATCGTCGCGTGCTCGCGGGCGAAGCCAGTCAGAGATAGCGCTTGCAGGTGAACTCGCTGCCGATGCCGCTGGTGAGTAGTCGCTCTTTACGGTTCGACAGAAGGCGGGCAGTCCAGTCGGTAAAGCCGCCGTCGACGATCGGGTAACGATTTCCGTCGGGAGCCTGTGGCGACATCCGCAGGCACAAGCCGGTGTAGTATCCGATTCCTTCCAGACGCGAAAGGTTGAAACGAAACTCAGCTTCGGGAAACTCGATACGGAGCGGCGCGAAAACAAACTGTTCGATACGTTCCAACCGGGAGTCCTGTACCGACGCCGGCAGTTCAATGCCACGGTCGGCGAGGAATCGCTGCGACGATCCGTGGAGATGCGCGCGAACGGCCTGGCGAATCTCATCGCGAGAAATCCCCGAATCGGCCAGTAGAGCCTCCGTAATCTTCAGATCTGAAATCTCCACCAGCGGATTCTTCGGTGTTTTGAGGGCGCGGAACAGTTCGAGATAGACGCGAATATGTTCGGTCAGATGCTGCATTTCGAACTGGTCCGATCCTACATCGCGACCGGCCGAAACCAGGGCGAACAGACGGAAGTGCGGCGTGAATCCGGGAGTATCGAACGGCTGCATACGAATCACGCGATGCGACGAAGCCAGACGAACTTCTGTGGCACGTTCCTGCTTCCTGCGGCGCGCGCATTCGAGAGCAAGCGCCTCGGTGGAATCGCCGAGAACTTCGGTGTTCCGAATGGTGGTGACGACGTTGTTCTGATCGATCCCGCCGAGCGCAAAGCTGCAGCCGAAGGCGCAAACGGGAGAGAGCTCGACGGCTTCAAATCCTTTCGCCGCCGAAAACGCCATGCGATCGAATTCGTTGAGCAAACGCGCGTCGGCCGTCGAGGGCGCGGTGAGCGGAACGGATCGAGCCATCAGATCGGATTCGCGGATCGATCGCGCGCGTGATTGATAAACGGACAAGAGCAGGGACTGCAAGTCGCTCGACGGAATCTCTTCGGCGAGAACTTCGAGCAATCGCGGGATGCCGGTTTGGCCGGCGATCCGTCGCGTGATATTCGACATCCTTACATTTTCAGCCAAAAACAAAACCGCCCGGCACAAGACCGGGCGGTCTAATGACTGCGCTTGTGGCGAATCGTTTAGAACGCGAATCGCGCGGAGATCTGCAACTGCCGCGCGCCGCTCAGGTTGTTGTTCGACGTGAGCGGAGCAAAGAACGAAGGGTTCGCTACCAGACAGGCGTTGGTATGGCCTGCGCAGGCTCCCGAACCCGCCCCAGAGAAGTTGTACTGGGTCGAATTCACCGTGTAGATGTTGGTGAAGTTGAACAGATTGAAGGCCTCGCCGACGATGGAGAACTTGTAGCGCTCCAGGAAGGAGAATTGTCGCCCGATGCGGAAATCGACGTTCTGGTTGCCGGGACCAGTAAACGAGTTACGAGGGCCAGGAACACGCCCGCCGAAGCCGGTGCCGGAGTTGTTCACCAATCCGCCGGTCAGACCGCCGTCCGGCTGGCCGGCCGAGATGAAGCCGTTGATGCCGCCGGTCACAGGCAGGCCGGTGCCAGCGGAGATGATGGTCGAAAAGTTCCAACCATCCAGCAAGAAGCGCGCGCCTTTGTTGCTGATGTGCTTGGCGTACTCCGGAGCCCACACGACGCTGCCGACGAAACGGGAGCGCTGGTCCAGATCGGAGCGGCCATATTCCAACGCGCGATTCTTGGGATCGAACGCCGAATCGGTTCCGTTGAAGGTTCCGAACTGCCCGGGGACTTGTCCGCCGTCACTGGCTTTGGCGAGCGTGTAGTTCACCGTGAATTCCAGGCCGTGACTCATGGCGCGCCGCAAGGTGATAGCCATGGCGTTGTACCAGGAGTTCACGTCGCTGAAGCCGGTGAGAATCGGTCCGGTGGCTGCGTCGACGCGCTGTGTGTAGAACGGCACAGTGACGGAGTTCTGAGTTGCGCCCGCCGTATTGGTGAAATCGTACGACCGCGTCGTAGTTGAGGGCGCCAGATTCGTGTCGATGAACATAGGCAGACGGAGGCCTCGGCTGAACATGTACGTCCCGGATATGGTCATGGCGCCGGGCAGCGAACGCTCCACGCTGACCTCGCCTTCATGCACCAGCGGATTCACCCAATCGGGCACCTGTCCGCGCGTGGTGGCGGTGTTGGCCCCGGGAGTGAACGTAGTGACCTGCGGTGTCAGCGCCCCGACGAACGGCGCCACCGGCGGAGCACCAGGAGGCGTAAAGATCAAGTTGGGAAAGGTCAGCGTCGGACACGTGGTCGGATTGCAATTGAACGTCTGCTGGAACACGCCGTTCTCCACGCGCGTCGCGTAGTACGTGCTATTTGACGTCTTACCGTAGAAAATGCCATAGCCGGCGCGAACCACCAGTCCCTTGCCCACCGACCAGGCGAGCCCGATGCGCGGGGCGAAGTTGTTCTTGTCAATGTTGATGGTCGAGGTGTACAGTGTCGTCAGCGGAGTCTTCGTATTCGGCTGCGGCGGCGCCGGGATCAGCTGGATGTCGTAGCGCACTCCCAGATTCAGTGTGAGGTTGGGACGAACTTTCCAGGTGTCTTCGAAGAACGCGTCCACATCGTTGTCGTAGAAATCATCCTTGCCGACGTGGGTCACCGGATCGTTCACTTGAACGAAGGTGGTGAAGTGGCGGCCGGTCAAGTTGTCGCCGAGATTGATCCCCATCGTGTCGGCGGCCCAATTCGTAAACGCGGTCGCGCCGGAGTAGCTATAAACGCCGCCGCCCTGGAACAGGTTGATCAGCAGCTCGTGAATCGCATTCACGTCGAAGCCGGCTTTAAAGGTATGCTTTCCGTTGGTTTTCGAAAGAATATCGGTGAACTGGAGACGATGCTCGTCCGGAAACGCCGGGCGAGGGAGGGCGTTCGGCAGGCCGTAGCCGCCGACGTTGGTGATGCCGACGCTGGGAGCGGAGCCGTTGGCGGCGGTCACTTCCAAATCGCGCGACCACTGGAAGCGCACGTTGTTGATCATCGTGGTGGTGATGGTGGAATCCCAGTTCGCCACGAAAATCCGTTCGTGCGTTACGTTGGTTCCGTTCTGCGTGAGCGAGCTGTTGCTGGCCGTTGTGGAAGACGTGTAGGAGTTCGGCGCCTTGAAATTATCGAAATTGAAGGATGCATTGACGTGATTGCGCGCGTTCAACTGATCGTCGATTTTGGCGAAGAAAACGTCGTTGTTGGCCGAGCGCGGATAAGCTCCCAGAATCGACGTCAGGAAGTTGTTGGCTGCGTTACATTGTGCCGTAGTGAATGCGGGCGTGCATGCCAGCGGAAACTTCGAACTGCTGGTGTATGCGATCGGATTGACTTTGCGCGAACCATCGTAGGTCAGGAAGAAGAATAGCTTGTCTTTGATGATCGGCCCGCCGACGCTGCCGCCAAACTGCTGTTGCTGATGGATCGGCTGGGTATAAATCCCGGACGCCTTCTGGATCGGATCGAGCGCGTTGAGCGTGGGGTAGCGGAGATAGTAGAAGAGGTCGCCATGGAACGCGTTGCTGCCAGATCTGGTGACAGCGTTGATCACGCCGCCGGCCGCCTGTCCGAGTTCCGCGCTGTAATTGCTGGTGGTGACCGCGAATTCCTGGATGGAATCCATACTGTAGACGTACGGCAGGCCGGTCGAGGTGCGTCCCTTGGATTCAGAGAAGAACGCTTGCTGATTGTTGCCGCCGTCGACCGCGCTGCTGTTGTAAAGAGCGGAGATGCCGCGATACGACACGAGTCCCGATCCGCCATCGGCAACCGCGCCGGGGACGGTGAGAGCAAATCGTTCCCAGTTGCGCCCCGCGAGCGGCAGGTTCTGAACCTCACCGGCGCTGACCAATTGCGATACATCGGTCTTTTCAGTGTCGACCAGCGGATTCTCAGTCGTAACCGTCACGGTTTCCTGGGTCGTTTGCACCTGCATTTGGAAGTCGATGGTCAGGGTCTGGCCGACCACCAGCGTCAGGTCTTTGCGAATCAACTTCGCAAAGCCGGTTTTACCGACCGTGATTTCGAAGTGACCCGGTTGAAGAAATGGCGCCGTGTAGATTCCCGCGCCGTTTGACGTGAACGCACGGTCCACGTTGGTATCTATATTGTGAATGGTGATGCTCGCTTCGGGAACCACGGCACCTTGCTGGTCCGTGATCGTGCCGGTAATCGTGCCGGCGCCGGCGGTTTGCGCAAACGCTGCGCCCGCCGACCCGAGAAGCAGTGCCATAATCGCGGAAATCGCGATCAGATTCTGAGTCCTCATTTGTTTGTTCTCCTTGCGAAGGATGAATTAAATACTGAACCCGTTGGCTCGGGGGAGAAGGCCAACTGCGATGACTAACGCTCACAGGGCACACAAAGCGGCCAGCAAAATCGCCGCTCAGGCGCGTAATTTTCTTTTGGACTATCTTACCACCGGCTTATTTCAAAATGTTGAAACACGATGCTGATTCAGTTGTATTCGACACAATATTACAATTGAGGGCTCGGGCGAGTTCCGCTCTCCCGCAGGACCAGCGTTCCTTCACTTACGGTAACGATCAAAACCAACCCTTCACCGACCGCTACATCGCGAGCCAGGCTGGTGGTTTTGTAGGTTCCGACGATTACGGGCCGGGACGGATCCGCTAAGTCCACCACTTGAAGGCCCTCGCGTCCGTCGGCCAGGTAGGCTCGTTTGCCGCGGATTGTCACGCGCAGCGGAGTGCCCGGCGTTTTCAAAGTGGCGGCGAGAACTGGAGCCGATGGATTCGAGACGTCGAACACCTGGAGTCCTCCACGGCTGGGAACGCAGGCGATCGCGCCCGCAACCGCAACGGTTTGCCCACTCGCCGACTGGAGCGATCCCGCGAAGTCCAAGGGACCTGACTTGGAGAGGTCGACCGCATAGAATCCAGCGGGAGAATCCACGGCGTAGGCGAGCGAACCGGACAGGGCCACATCGCGGGCGTAGCCTTCCAGAAAAAGCGAGCCTGCAGGTACCGGCTTGGCCGCGTCGGACACGTCGACGAGGGCCAGCCCCTCCATGTGGTCGACCAGCAGAGCCTTGGTTCCTGAAACCACCACTGCTTTGGCTTGACCGTGGGTCTTCAGCGTACTGCGCAACCGGGGCTTGGACGGATCTGAAACGTCCAGGATCGCGAGACCTGCTAAGTCGTCAGCGACATAGACCAGCGAACCAACGATACTGAATCCCCAGATCCTGTCGGCAAATTCGAATTGTCCTTCGCGACGCGGTAACGCGGGGTTGGAAAGGTCGAACATGGTCAGAACCTTTCCACTTGCGAGGTAGGCGCGCGTGCCTTGAAGCTTGGCCAAATCGTGAGGTCCTGGCAAGGATGAAATCTGGGTGAAGTTTACCTGCGCCGCCAGGCTGACGCAGTACAGCAAGGCAAGCGACGGCTTCATTGGTCTACCCGATTGGCAATGCGGTAAAGCTTCGTTTGGGTGCGGATGAGCAGGCTTCCCCGCGACACGGCGGGTGTCGCGAGGGTCATTTCGTTCAGCGCGTTCTTGCCGACCAGTTTGTACTCGGGACCCGCCTGCACCACGAACGTATCGCCATCCTCGCTCAGCAGAAAGACCTTGCCGTTATAGCCCCATGGCGACGCGGTGAATCCACTCGCATCCGGGGAAATACGCTGCCGGCTGTAGATCTGTTTACCGGTCCTGGCGTCGTGACACAGCAGAAATCCACGGTCGAGAAGGGTGTAGTAATAATCGCCATAAGCGAGTGCGGAGGTGCTGTAGGTCCCCAACTGGGGCTGATACCAGGCGACGAACTGATTGCCGGATTCGCCGGGGCGGAGCGAGATATCGCCCGAGGCTCCAGGCCGGATCGCGTAGACCGGGCGCGGCGAAGCTCCGGGATAACCCGAGCTGATGTAAACCAGTCCGTGAGCGCTAAATGGAGTCGGCGTGGCGAGAATCGTCATGCCTTTTAGCTCCCATAAAAGCTTGCCTTCGAGATCGTAGGAACGCACCTTGCCGGTGGCCGCTGTCACGATTTCCGTCCGCAGCTCGTTCTGCCAGATGAAGGGAGTGGCCCAGCTTTGGCTTTCCTCGCGGGACGCGCGCCAAAGCTCTTTACCGGTTTTCTTGTCGAACGCGGCGAGGAAGGACTGCGTCGCGTTGTCGTTGACGATGTACAAACGGTCTTTGTGCAGCACAGGCGAGGAGCCGGTGCCGTACTCGCTGGCGCCGTTCCCTCCGCCGATGTCCTTGGTCCAGACGGTCTGGCCGTTCGAATCCAGCGCGGCGAGAAGGCCGATGGAGGCGAAGTAAACATAGACGCGCTCACCATCGGTGACCGGAGTTTCGGAGGCGAAACTGTTCTTGACGTGCTTGGCGATCGGCGAGATCGCGTTGCGCAGCTCGCGCTGCCAGCGCATCTTCCCGGTCTTGAAATCGAGGTCGCAGATAACCCATTTCTGCGGCGCGGTAGATCGCAATTTGCCGTGGCCCTCGCTCGGATCGTACAGACCCTTAGTGGGAGGCGCTTCGAGACCAGTGCTGATCGCGGTGGTCAGAAAAACGTGATCGTCCCAGACGACTGGCGAGCTCCACCCCAGCCCGGGGATGTCCACTTTCCAGACGACGTGATCTGTCTCGCTCCAGGATTCAGGCAAGGAAGGATCATCGGCAACGACGCCGGCGTGAGGACCGCGAAACTGCGGCCACTGGTCGTCCGCCCGGACGTTCACGAGCAGGCTCAGCGTGGCGGCGAAGGCGACTCGGGTCATGGCACGCGTCAAGCTCCGGGAAGTATATCACCCGGAGTGCGCGAGAATTGGCGGCGGATCGGAAACAGAGCCGCCCGCGATTGCCCCGACGATCAGCAGCGGCTCGGCTGAAGTTGCGACCGGCTGGGGCAGCGGCGCGTCCGGCGATTCATGTGACAGATCCTGCTCGCAAGCGAAGAAGCGCACGAAGGGCCGGCGCTGTTGCGTGACGTGATCGCGGATGGTTCCGCAAAGCGCCGGATAACAGGCCTCCAAGGCGTCAAGAACCGAGCGCAGCGTGATGTTGCCGTGGACTTCGAGCCGCACTTCGCCATTGATTTGCGCGAGCGTGCGCAGATGCGCCGGCAAAACGACGTGAATCACGGATGAGTTCACGACAGGGTCTGCACTTCAACAGAAAGCACGGCCGGTAGATCCCGCACGATGGGCGCCCAGTTGTCCCCGGCATCGGCCGACGCATAGACTTGCCCTCCGGTCGTACCGAAATACACGCCGCAGGAATCGAGCGAGTCGACGGCCATGGCGTCGCGCAGCACGTTGACGTAGCAGTCGCTTTGCGGGAGCCCCTTGGTGAGCGCCTCCCATTCATCTCCTCCGCTCCGGCTGCGATACACGCGCAGTTTTCCGTCGGGCGGATAATGCTCCCGGTCGCTCTTGATGGGGACCACGTAGATGGTTTCCGGCTCGTGTGCGTGGACGTCGATCACAAAGCCGAAGTCAGTCGGCAAATTTCCGCTGATTTCGCGCCACGAATCGCCGGCATCGTCAGTGCGCATCACATCCCAATGCTTCTGCATGAAGAGAACGCCGGGACGCGACGGATGCATCGCGATGCGATGCACGCAGTGGCCGACTTCCGCCGTCGGCTCGGGAATATATTCCGAGTGCAATCCTTTGTTGATCGGCCGCCAAGTCTCACCCTCATCATCACTGCGAAAAGCTCCCGCAGCGGAGATAGCGATGAACATCCGGCGGGGATTACTGGGATCGAGAAGAATAGTATGCAAGCACATTCCACCTGCGCCCGGCTGCCAGCGAGGACCCGAGCCGTGTCCGCGCAACCCGGGAAGCTCGCTCCAGCTCTGCCCGCCATCTTTCGAGCGAAAGATTGCCGCGTCCTCGATGCCGGCATAGACGGTGTCCGGATCGGTGAGCGACGGCTCGAGGTGCCAGACTCGCTTGAATTCCCAGGGATGGGCTGTGCCGTCGTACCACTGATGCGTGCCGGTGACGCCGTCGTACAGGAACTTGTTATCCACCGGCCCCCACGTCTTTCCTCCGTCGTTCGATCGCTGGATCACCTGTCCGAACCAGCCGCTGGACTGCGAAGCGTAGAGCCGATCCGGATCGGCTGGCGATCCCTTGACGTGGTAGATCTCCCAGCCCGCAAAATGAGGGCCGCTCACGTCCCACTTTTCACGCTTTCCGTCCGACGTCAGTATGAACGCGCCTTTGCGCGTCCCCACCAGCACCCGTACTCCATTCGCCTTCGCCATGAATGCCGCCCCCTTGAAATTCAATTTTGAATTACTTCTCCGCTGCCGCCAGCCGCCGGGAATCGGCGTTCGTAGGCATTCCCGCGAGCTCGACCACCGGCCGGATTTCGACGGTACCGCGACGTGCCCCGGGAATCCGGGCCGCGATGCCGATGGCTTCGTCGAGATCCTTGGCCTCGATCATGAAAAAGCCGCCGAGCTGCTCGCGCGTTTCCGCGAACGGACCGTCGGTCACCATCCGCTTGTTGTCGCGCACCCGGACGCTGGTCGCCGTCGATACGGGGTGCAGAGGAGCCGCTGCCAGGAAATGCCCGTGCGAGTTGAGGTCGTGCGTGAGCTGCGTGGACTCTTCGTAACAGTGCTGGCGCTCCGCTTCGTCCATTACCTGCTCGTCTTGGTACACCAGCATCATGTATCGCATGCGTCAATCCTCCATAGTTACGTCGAACGGTGGATGTCCCAATCGACACCCTACTAGAGAATTATTTACCATCGAGGTCATGAACGGGGATGCCGATCAGGCAGTCGAGGCGCTCTATCGCTCGGATTGGGGCCGAATCGTCGCTGCGCTGATTCGCCTGGTGGGCGACTTCGATGCCGCCGAAGAGGCTGCGCAGGAAGCATTTGCAGCCGCTGTGAACCAGTGGAGGACTGCGGGAGTCCCCGAATTTCCAGGCGCCTGGATCATCCAAACGGCCCGACACAAGGCCATCGACCTGATCCGGCGGCGGGCGCTATTCAAAGATAAGGTCGCTATGCAGGTGGCCGAATTAGCGCCGGCCATAACGGCGCCGGACTACGAAACCGCGCTGGATACAGCCGAGATCCCCGACGATCGTCTTCGGCTGATCTTCACCTGCTGCCATCCGGCGCTATCGGCCGAGGCGCAGGTCGGGCTGACACTGCGCACGCTGGGCGGCCTGGAAACCGACGAGATCGCGCGCGCGTTTCTGGTTCCGCCGGCGACCATGGCGCAACGGCTGGTGCGAGCGAAGCGCAAGATTCGCGATGCGGGGATTCCCTATGCGGTCCCGGGCGCCAGCGACATGCCGGAGCGGCTGGACGCAGTGCTGACGGTCATCTATCTGATCTTCAATGAAGGCTACGCGGTCACCAAAGGCGGAGGACTTCTTAGGGCGGATCTCTGCGCGGAGGCCATCCGCCTGGGACGCCTGATCCGGACGCTGTTGTCGCCGCCGCCCGCAGAAGTGACGGCTTTGTTAGCCCTGATGCTTCTGCACGATTCGCGGCGGGACGCCCGCATGGATGATGCCGGCGATCTGGTGGTGCTGGAGCAGCAGGACCGCAGCCGCTGGAATCATGAACAGATTGCCGAGGCTCTGCCGCTCGCGGCTGACGCGCTTCGCAACGGATCGGGTCCATTTGCGATTCAAGCGTCGATCGCAGCGCTGCATTGTCAGGCGGCGCGCGCGGAAGATACCGACTGGCCGCAGATCCTGCGGCTGTACGACCTGCTCGAGCGCCTGCAGCCTTCGCCCATCGTGTCGCTAAACCGCGCGGTGGCGGTCGCCATGGTGCACGGCCTGCGGCCTGCGCTCGCGATCATCGATGAACTCGCCGCAACGGGCGATCTGGCGCAGTACCATCTACTCCATTCCGCGCGTGCCGATCTGTTGCGCCGTCTCGGATCGTTAACGGAAGCCGCGCAATCCTACGCGAAAGCGCTCGCGCTGGTCAGCAATGACACCGAACGTCGATTTCTGGAGCGTAGGCTGCGCGAAGTCCAGTACCCGGAAACGTGAACCGGCGCAGGATCACTTGCCAGGAACTTCTTGTCCAAACGTGATGGTGGAATCGACCCGGTAGACTTTCACGCTGGTATCGGAGGGCCGCAGCATCTGGAGAACGATCGCGTCACCCCACGTAGTCAGGGAGAAGTGTGAGTTCCCGCCACGCGCCACTGGAAACTGCCGCGATCCGAAGGGTGGAATGAGTTCCTGGATGGATTCCGAGCACAGCAGCGTCAGATCGGCTGCGGGGCGATCGTTATGGGGAACCGAGTACAACACGCCGGACGAATAGCATCCCGAAACCCGGACGGTGCGCTCCGTGGTGTTGATCAGCGCAATGATGCCATCGTCACGTTGGCTCACGTCGCCTGAGAACCAGGGGCTGCCGGAGGGCCAGGCCACTTCGCGAACGGTGCTGTGCAGTTCGTCGGCGGTCAGGCACTCGGTGACGCCGGCCACGGCGAGAACCGGTGAAAGAAGCGACGAGGGAATCGTCTCGCGCACGCGCACCCAGGCGCCGGTAGTCTCCTCCGTGAGTTGCAGCTTGTACACGGCGCGTTCGCCTGCGCTCAAGCGCACCTGGATTCCGGTATGACCCGCGAACGGAGCGAGAGCGCCGCTGCTTTTATGTGCCTCCACTTCCACGGCCACTTCCCGGGTCCCCAGATTCTGCAACTCGACCGATGACGAGCACGACGAATTATACGCGAGCCAGGGGACGATGCTCTCGACAATCCTTTCGTGAGGCTGGTTTTGGGCGAGACCTACTCCACCTGACAGCAAGCAGACGAGCATGGGGAGGCGTGGTCTCACACTCATCTCTTCGGCGGCTTGAGTAAATCAGAATAGAGACAACGGCGCGGAGCTTCGTTGCTTTCAATGAATTAACCGGCGTACTATCGTGGATAGCGGCGTAGAGGAGTCGGATTTATGCGGCTAGTGACGGCCATCGTCCTCATGGTTCAGGCTGCGTTTGCGCAACATGGCGGTGGGATAGCGGCGGGCAATGCCGCGGGGCGTGGATTTGCAGGCCATGGCGCGGTTGGCCGAAGTTCCGTGGTTCGTACGCGTCACCGCTCTAACCGGTTTGAGAATCGCTTCATCGGTTCGTATGGGGACTATGGCTTTTGGGGCGATTACCCGGACGCGGTCGGCGATCCATACTTGGGATTGTCCCCGCAAGAATCGCCTGCACCGAGCATCGTGGTGATCGCTCCCCCTACTCCCGCGCCGATTCGACCGGTTCAAACCGTGATTCACGAATACGCCGCGCCATCCTCTGGAAATGCCGGGACGGGGATCGACGCGAACACGTTTACAATTGCGCTGAAGGATGGCTCACAGCGATCTGCGGCAGCGGCTTGGGTTCAAGGCGGCGAGCTGCACTATTTGGACTCTCAGGGCAAGCAACAGATGCTGTCACCTGACGTCATCGATCGAGAAACAACCGTCCGATTGAACCAAGAGAAGCATCTGCGATTGCAGCTACCGCCGGATTGAACGTCCCAGGCCCGCGAAGGGTAGGATATAGGGCGGGAGAGCGGAATGAGCGACTCATATGGCCCACGAATAACCCGTCGCGAGGCACTGAGCTTATTGGGAATCGGCGCGGCGGCAAGCGCCTACGGCGCAAAGGCGTCGCCGTTTGCAAAACACGCCATCATTCGAACCATTCTGAAGGACATGCATCCGGAAGAACTCGGCGGAGGCGCGACGCTGTTCCATGAGCACATGTCGCTTGCCACCGATTTCATGCCGAAATGGATCGCCATCGCGAGGGCGCAAGCAGGGGCGCGCGGGCGAGCGGGCGCGCAGGGTGCGACGAAGCAAGGTACGGCGGCTCCGGTTGCGCCGGTGTCGGCTCAGCCGTACTTCTTGGAAGATCTCGAACTGATGGTGGACGAGATCAAGGCTGCTCAAAAAGATGGAGTCGCTTGCCTGGTTGACGGCGGCCATGAAGACATGGGCCGGAAGCTCGATTTCCTGAAGCAGCTCAGCGAACGTTCCGGTATGCCCATTGTGGCGAGCACCGGCTTTTATACGCAGCCTTTTTATCCACCTGAGATCGCGACCTGGAGTGAAGACCAGATCGCACAGGATCTGATTCATAAAGCAAACACGCAGCCGGTGGGAGCGCTCGGGGAAATCGGCAGTTGGGACGAGATTACGGATGACGAGCGCAAGGTGTTTCGCGCCATCGCGAAAGTGCATCTGGCAACGAATCTTCCGATTTTCACGCACACCGGCATACCCGGCAAGTCCGCAATGGAACAGCTCGACATTCTCGAAAAAGGGGGCGTCAAGCCGCAGCACATCGTGATCGGCCACTTGGGGAACCTGGTCGATCCGGATGTCAAAGTACAGAGCGAAATCTGCAAACGAGGAGCATTTGTCGGCTTCGATCGGCAGGGCGGGCCGGGGGACGCTCAGCAAGTCCCGATGGTCGTCAAGCTGATCGAGAAGGGATTCGCGGCCAACTTAATGTTCGCGTCGGACTTTTCAGGTGCGAACCAACTCAAGCGCAACAACGGCGCAGGATACGCAAAAACCGTTACCGTATTCGCGCCGAAGCTTCGTGAAGCCGGAGTGAAGGAAGAGGTCCTCCACGGTATTCTGGTCGATAATCCGCGGCGGTTCCTGGCGTTTGTTCCGAAGAAATCGAGGAAATCGTTGAGCGTATAAGTTGTGGCGCAGGCGCACTTTGCGTGCCGACCCACGGCCTCGCACTCTCGCGAAAAAGCGTCGAGAAGAGTCTCGACGCGGCACGCACGAGTGCGCGCGCCACAACTAATTAGTGCAGGGTAATCTTCTGGACGCGCCAGTTCATCAACTCACCAACGTAGAGTTCGTTGGCACGGCGGCAGTCTATCTGGTTCACCGCGCCGAACTCCTTAATGAGATGGCCCGCTCTTCCGAACTGCCCGAGGACTTTTCCGTCCAGTTCCATCTTGTAGATCTCGCCATGGTCGAGCGAATTCACTTCGTTCGAATTGGACGCGTACAAGTATGGATGCGATCCCGGCGAAATGCAGATGGCCGTCGGCGCGCCTACGCCCGCGATCTCGGTCTTGAAGGTTCCGTCGTTATCGAAAACTTGAATACGGTTGTTGCCCTTGTCGGCAACGTAGATGTTGCCTTGCGCGTCGGTCGCAAGCGAGCGCGGGTTGTTGAACTGCCCTGGCTCCGATCCCCTGGATCCCCACGACTTGAGGTATTTGCCATTCTTGTCGAACTTCGCGATGCGCGCATTGCCGAAGCCGTCAGAGATGAAAATGTTGCCTTGCGCATCCCAGGCGACGTCCGACGGCCCGTTGAAAAGGTCGCCGGGGGCACCGGCGCCGGGAAGCGGGGCAGGGCCGCCCTCACCACGACCGCGACCGCCGCCTGGAGCTGCTCCGGCTGCGCCGGCTGGAACCGCACCGCGTCCCGCGCCGGGAACACCGCCTCGGGCGCCCACAAAAATCGCTTCGGGCTTGCGGCCCATCGGCATCAGCACGCGGCCGTCCGGCGCGAACTTAACAACCAAGCTCGACAGTTTATCGACGATCCAGATGTTGTCCTGCGGATCGACGCGCACGGATTGCGCGACCAGGAAACCGTAAGAATTCTGACCGATCTCGCCAACATACTTTCCGGTTTGATCGAACTCGAACAGGCGCGATCCACCGTGTGAAAACGTACGCGACGTTCCGGTGGTCGCATATGCGTCGCCGGTGCGCGTGTACACGTAAATATGGCCCTTGGAATTGGTCGCGACACCGGCCGCTTCGCCCATGTACATGCGATCCGGCATTTTCAAAAGGTTGGGCGCGGAATCGAAAGCGATTTCAGGAGCCTGGGCAAACAGCGATCCTGCTCCGATCAAAATGGAAATGATTCTCATAGTGGTCGTCCTACTTTTTCGGATGCAGAACGATTTTCTGCACGCCCCAGCGGTTGATCTCAGCCGTGTAGATCTCGTTTTCCGAGCGGCAATCCATTTCGTGAATCGTGCTGAATTCGCCCAGTTGCTTGCCTGGCTTGCCGAACTTGCCGAGAATCGTCCCGTCGAGTTCCATCTTGTAGACTTCGCCGGTGACCGCCATGATCTCTGAGTTGTTGTTGTCGGGATTCGAATTGGAGCTATACAGATACTGATGCGGACCCGGCGTGATGCACACCGCCCAAGGCGCACCCACCTGGTCGTAAACAGTCTTCAGTTTCAAATCATTGTCGAATACTTGAATACGGCTGTTGCTGCGATCGCCGACGTAGATGTTGCCCTTGGCATCCGCCGTCAAGGTGTGGGGAAGATTGAGCTGTCCCGGCTCCGAACCGCGGGACCCGGCCGACGTGATGTATCGTCCGTTCTTGTCATACTTGACCACGCGCGAGTTGCCGTATCCATCGGAGACGAAAATATTGCCCTGCGGGTCGAACGCGACGTCGGTTTGGCGATTGAATGTGTACGGCTCGGCCGCAGGCGGAGCGACGCCGAAGCCTGGCGTTACCGGAACCTCGCCCGACTCGGGCCGGTGCCCCAGCACCATGAGAACCTTTCCTTCAGGACTGAACTTGACGATCATGTTGGTGCCTTCATCGACGGCCCAGATGTTGTCCTGCGAATCGACGCGCACCGCGTGTGCGAACGCGAATCCGTACACTCCTTCGCCGATCTCTTTGACGAATTTACCGGCCTGGTCGAACTCCAGCAGCCGTGTGTCGTAGCTGCGAGTGTAGACGAAAACGTGGCCCTTGGAATTGGTGGCGACGCCGACCACTTCGCCGAAATAGACTCCCGTCGGCAGTTTCAAAAAATTGGGCGCCGATTCGTACGGAATCTCCGGCACGTTCTGAGCCTTGGCTTTCGCGCGCTCCTGGGCGCGAGTCAGAGTTTGGCCGAAAAAGTTCGGCATGGACAACAAAGCCAAGACTGCCAGGCAAATACGCTGGCTCTTCTTCATTGGGATCCTCCCGAATTCAACATCTTGCGATTGCTCAGTATACCCGGAAATTCCAGCATGATAGGATTGGTCGCATTATGAACCGCAGATCGTTTCTGGCTTCGCCGGTGCTGGCGGCTCCGGTGCTGACGGGGCTCGCTCCCGCCGTTTTCGCCGCAGGCGAGCGAGGGCCGGTCATCACCACCGGCGACGGCATTCCACATACTCCTGAAGAATACTCGGACCTGCTGAAAAAACTCTCTGGCGGCATTACACCGGATTCGTATTCGCGTGAGGGCGTGGTGGCCACGCTGGAGGCTAAAGTCGCTGCGGCTCTGGGTAAAGAAACCGCCGTTTGGTTGCCAACGGGAACGCTGGCAAACCACTTGGCCGTGCGAATCCTTGCTGGTGACAAGCGCCGGGTGCTGGTCCAGCACGAATGCCATCTGTTCAATGATTGCGGCGATTGTTGCCAGACGCTGAGCGGTCTCCACCTGGTCCCGCTGGGTCAAGGGAAAGCGACCTTCACGGCGGCCGAGGTCGAAGAAGAACTCCAACGTGGGGACTCAGGCCGCGTGGCGGTGCCGATTGGCGCGCTGCAAATTGAAACTCCGGTTCGCCGCAAGAATGGTGAATCGTTCGATCTGGCGGAGATGAAAAAAATCGTAGGGTGGGCCCGCGGGCATAAGGTGGGGCTCCATCTGGATGGCGCGCGGCTGTATCTCGCCGCCGGTCATGGAACCACGACGGTTCGCGAGTATGCCGCAATGTTCGATACCGTCTACATTTCCATGTACAAGTACTTCAACGCGGCTAGTGGAGCGATTCTGGCTGGCCCGAAGAGTTTGCTGGACGATCTGTATCACACGCGGCGCATGTTCGGCGGCGGATTGAGTCACGTGTGGCCCTTCGCCGCCGTCGCGCTACATTTTTTCGACGGGTTCGAAGAAAGATATCGTGGCGCGGTCGCTTGCTCGGAACGTGTGATCTCGTCCCTGAATGAAGACCGCCGCTTCGAAGTCCGCCGGGTTCCGAACGGGACGAACATTTTCTACTTGCGGACGAAGAACTCGGATGCCACGGCATTCCGGAAGCACGCGCAAGACGCAGGCTTTCGTCTGGGAGAACCTCGGGACGGCTGGTTCTCCTTGAATGTGAACGAAACCTGGAACCGCGCGTCCTCGGGAGAGATTATGGATCGTCTTCGAAAGAGCCTGGGCTAGAGGAGGGGAAATGAAGAAAAATTTGTGCATTCTGGCGTGGGTGGTTGGTATCGTCGCGAGTTTGAGTGCTCAGGATTGGCCGCAATGGCGCGGTCCCAACCGCGACGGCGTGACGCGTTTTTCTGAGCCAAAAGCGTGGCCGGAGAAGCTGACCACGAAATGGAAAGTCACCATTGGAGAGGGCTACGCGTCTCCAATTCTCGCAGGCGGCCGGATTCTGGAATTTGCGCGTCAGGGCGACGACGAGGTCGCCATGAGCATCGATCCGGAAAATGGCAAGACTCTTTGGCGGCAGAGCTATCCCGCGCAGTACGAGCCGGTTAGTTCTGCTGCCCGTCACGGCAAAGGTCCCAAGTCGACGCCCCTCTATTACGAGGGAAAACTTTATACATTCGGCATCTCCGGCATTCTCTCGTCCTTCGATGCAACGACAGGCAAAGTGGAATGGAGAAAGGACTACTCCAAGGATTTCAAGGGCACGTGGCCGCAATTCGGGACGTCCATGTCGCCGGTGGCCGCCGACGGGCTCGTCGTCGCACTGATCGGCACCAACGATGACGGCGCGGTGGTAGCCTACCAGGCCAAATCCGGCGCTCAGAAATGGATGTGGAAGGGCGACGGTCCGGCCTATGCCTCTCCTGTGATTGTCGAGATCGACGGCGTCAAGCAAGTGGTCACCCTCACGCAGAAATACGCGGTCGGCCTTTCCCTGGCGTCCGGAGACCTGTTGTGGCGAATCGATTTCCCCGGGCGTAGTGGCATGAACATACCAACACCCCTTCGATTCGGCCAGCGGTTGATTCTGGCAGGCGATCCCGGAACGATGTTGCTTCAGGCGAACAAACAAAACAACTCCTGGACGACGGAGAAAGCATGGACGATTTCCGAGCTCACCATGCGTTTCAGTTCTCCAGTGCAGAAGGGCAATCTGATTTTCGGGTTTTCCAACCGCACCAGCGGAATTTTCTTCTGCGTCGACGCGGACACCGGGAAGACACTGTGGACCAGTCCTCCGCGTCAGGGGGACAATGCCGTGGTCCTCATTTCAGGCGACCTGCTGTTCCTGTTGAAGGATAATGCCGAGCTCATCGTCGCCCGGGCAAGCGGGGACGGCTTCGAGCCGCTGCACCGCTACGAGGTAGCGGATAGCTCAACTTATGCGAATCCTCTGATGCTGGCAAAAGGAATCGTAATCAAGGACAACACCACGCTGTCTTTGTTGAGTTGGGAGTAGTTGCTCAGCGTACCGTCGCATAACCAAGCAGTGGTTCCGTGGGTGATGTGCCGGCTATTTTGCCGCGATTCGTTCCCAGGTTAAGTGAGCGGTGGTATCCTTACGAGCCATCCGGCCACCCTTGCCATCGTTGGCGACACTGAGAGTCAGGCGGTTGCCCTGTAGCTCGAAGTAGCGGATGTTGTCCTGACCGATCTGCCCTGGAGTGATCGAACCTTCGAGATGGTGGATCACGATGCCATTCTCGGGTTCAAAGGTGTAGGTTCCGTAGTACGCCGTGTAAGTGTCAAACGCGGCAGCTTTCTCCTTGTCCGTCGCCTTGGCACGGCCATTTGGAAAAGCCGGACGATCTCCCCGGACGATGTGCACGGACATGTGGCCCACGGTGTCGTAGGTAATCATTCCGAAAGGCTTCGCCGTGTTGTTCCGATTCGGCCCTTCAATAGAGATCAGTTTCCAGGAGCCAACGAATTTCTTCTGGAGATCGGCAGCGTTGTCGGCCGCGAAGGCCGCGGAAACAAACAAAGCGATGAAAGGCACAAGAAGATTCATGATTTGCTCCTTTGCTGGGCCTTACGCTATCACACGCGGCGGCGCTGGTCTAATGGCTTTCACGCGCGAGGCCAATTGGGTTGCTCGCTGGTGTCACCGAGTCAGCGGTAGCGGGTGCCGCGCCAATCGCAAGAGCGATCAGTATAATCAACGCAGGAGAAATCGCAATATGAAGCCGATTGCCTGCCTGCTCCTCGCGACATCCACGCAGCTTGCCTGGTGCGCTGCTCCGAACGACAAGCCCTTGTTGCTGCGCCATCCCAGCATCAGCCGAACGCAAATCGTGTTTAGTTTTGCGAATGACCTGTGGAGTGTAAGCCGCGAAGGCGGCGACGCGATTCGCCTGACCACGGGGGCCGGTATCGAGTCCGAGCCTGTCTTTTCACCCGACGGATCGCAAATCGCCTTTACCGGCGAGTACGATGGCAACGTAGATGTATTCGTGATCCCCGCGTCCGGCGGAACTCCCAAGCGTCTTACGTATCATCCGGCGCCGGATCGCGTGGTTGGATGGACGCCCGACGGCAAGCAGGTGATCTTTGCGTCCGCCCGCAGCAGCTATTCGAACTTCAGCCGCCTTTTTGTGGTCCCGGTCGAGGGCGGCGTCGAAACTCAGCTTCCACTGGACCGCGCCGTCGAGGGCGCCTATTCTGGGGACGGCACCAAGCTCGCCTACGTTCCTACCGATCAATGGCAGCGGGCATGGAAGCGCTATCGCGGTGGCCAGACCAAACCGATCTGGATCGCAACGCTCGCCGATTCAAGCGTCACGAAAATCCCGCGCAATAATTCCAACGACTTCAATCCGATGTGGGTGGGCGACACGATTTATTTCCTCTCGGATCGTAACGGCCCGGTTTCGTTATTCGCTTTCGACACCAAGTCCAAGCAAGTCAGCGAACTGATCAAGAACAACGGCCTGGATTTTAAGGCGGCTTCGGCGGCCTCCGATGCAATCGTTTACGAGCAGTTTGGTTCCCTGCACATCTACGATCTGAAAACGCGCAAGGAGCATGCTGTAACCGTACGGATCGCGGGCGATCTGCCGGAGGTTCGCGCACACTTTCGCAAATTCACTCCCAATGAGATTCGAGCCGCAGGCATTTCTCCCACCGGCGCGCGCGCGATTTTCGTCGCCCACGGTGAAATCTTTACGGTGCCGGCCGAAAAAGGCGATGTTCGCAATCTGACCAAGACAGCAGCGGCCATGGAGCGCGACCCGGCATGGTCCCCGGACGGCAAGTCGATCGCCTATTTTTCGGACGTTTCCGGCGAATACGCTCTGGAAGTTCGCGATCAGAACGGGCTCGGAGAGCCGCGGCGCATCAGCCTGGGGAATCCGCCGGCATTTCCTTATTCGCCACGCTGGTCCCCGGATAGCAAGAAGATCGCCTATACAGACAAACAACTGAATGTTTGTTACCTGGACCTCGAAAAAGGCGTGCCTATCCGGATAGACACCGATACCTACGCGGGCCCGGTATCGCTGAACCCCGCATGGTCGCCTGACAACAAGTGGATCGCCTATACCAAAAAACTGAAGAGCCATCTTCACGCGGTTTTCGTGTATTCGCTGGAACAGAGCAAGAGTTTTCAACTCACCGACGGCATGAGCGACGCTGCGTACGCCGCCTTCGATAAGGAAGGGAAGTATCTGTACTTCGCGGCGAGCACCGACACCGCATTGGCTTCCGGCTGGCTGGATATGTCGAGCATACAGAGGCCGGTCACGCGCAGCGTCTACCTTGCCGTGCTCGCCAAGGATCAGCCGTCGCCGCTTGCCCCTGAAAGCGACGAAGAGAAGCCGGCCGCGGACGCGAAGAAACCGGAGGAGGCGAAAAAGGACGTCGCGGTTAAGATCGATTTCGACAACATCGGCCAGCGGATTCTCGCCCTGCCGATTCCCGCGCGGAACTACACTTCCATGTCGGTTGGAAAGCCGGGAGTGCTGTTCCTGATGGAAGCTCCGCCGGTACAATCGCTCGGGGGTCCCTTCGAAGGTCCTCAGTTGACGTTGCATATGTTCGATTTGAAAACGCGAAAGACCGACAAACTCAGGGACAGCATCGGCGGTGTTATCGTGTCGGCGAACGGAGAAAAAATGCTGTACCGCCAAGGGCAGCAATACTTCATTACTGCAGCGGCCAAGCAGCCGGCCGGGCCTCCGGCGGATGCGGCGCGACCCCTGGCGCTCGACTCGATGGAAGCTTTCGTCGATCCGAAGGCTGAATGGGAGCACATGTATCACCAGGCTTGGCGCGATGAGCGCGATTTCTTCTACGACCCCGGACTACACGGGCTGAACAAAGAAGAGATCGAGAAAAAATACGAGCCGTATCTCGCAAACATCGCCAGCCGTGACGATTTGAACTACCTGTTTGAGGAAATGCTGGGCGAGATGACGGTGGGGCACATGTTTGTCGGCGGTGGAGACCGTCCGGAGGTCAAGCGTGTTCGAGGCGGGCTGCTCGGCGCCGATTATGTCGTGGAAAACGGCCGCTATCGATTCGCGCGCGTATACAACGGAGAAAACTGGAATCCGCGTCTCAACGCCCCCTTGACACAGCCAGGCGTTAACGTTGCGGAAGGCGAATATCTTCTGGCGGTGCAAGGACGCGACGTCCGTCCGCCGGCAAACCTGTACAGCTTCTTTGAAGAAACCGCGGGAAAATCGATCGTGATCCGGGTTGGATCGGATCCGGGCGGCGCCAACTCGCGCGAGGTCACGGTGGTGCCGGTCCCCGACGAACGCGCCTTGCGCAATTTCGCCTGGATCGAAGATAACCGGCGCAAGGTGAATCAACTCAGCGGCGGGCGCGTCGGATATGTGTACATGCCGGATACGGCTGACGGTGGCTATATGAATTTCAATCGCTACTTCTTCAGCCAGGTTGGCAAGGAAGGGGTGATCATCGATGAGCGTTTCAACGGTGGCGGATCGATTGCGGATTATGTAGTCGATTACCTGCGACGCCCGCTGCTCGGCCGTTTCACCATGCGCGAAGGCGAAGACATCACGGTTCCCATGGAGGGGATCTTCGGCGCGAAGGTGATGATCACCAATGAAATGGCCGGCTCCGGGGGAGATGCCATGCCGTGGCTGTTCCGTAAGTCGGGGATTGGCCCCCTGGTAGGCATGCGCACCTGGGGAGGCTTGGTGGGTCACTATACGGGACCGGGAGATCTTATCGACGGCGGCAACGTCGGTACGCCGGACCTCGCTTTCTACAATCTGGACGGCTCATGGGAAATCGAGAATCACGGCGTGGCACCGGATGTCGAAGTCGAAATGGATCCGAAGCTGGTTCGCCAGGGGCACGACCCGCAGCTTGAAAAAGCGGTCGACGTGGCGCTGGACCGGCTTAAGAAGAACCCGGTGAACTATGGTACGCGGCCCAGCTACCCGAACTATCAGAAGAAGGGCGGCTCGCTTCAGTGAGGCCGGCATTGAAACTGACAGGCCTTCTCATCTTCGCGTCATGTTGCCACGGCCAGAATGCTAATCCGTTTGCCGCCGACGCCAAGGCTGCTGAAACCGGCCGATGGACATTCCGTATTCTTTGCGCACCCTGCCATGGAATCCATGCCGATGGCGGCCGCGGCCCTGACTTGACGCTCGGGACGTATTCTGTCGGCGATCGCGACAGCGACCTGTATGGCGCGATCGCACGGGGTGTGCCGGGATCGGAAATGCCCGGCTACGCCGACCGCATGGACGCGGACGCAATCTGGCGAATCGTATCTTATATAAGGTCCGTTGCCCAACATGAGACGAGCACCGTCCAGGGCGACCCTTCTTCAGGCGAAAAGATTTTCTGGGGCAAAGGGAGCTGCGGAAAATGTCATCGCGTCGGGAGTAATGGCAGCGGGATTGGTCCCGATCTCAGCCAGGTCGGCCGACGGCGAAGCCTCGCCTATCTGCGCGCGTCCGTCGTGAAACCCGACGCGGATGTGACGCCTGGATACGGCACGCTACGCGTAGTCCTGCGCGATGGTAAAAGCATCGCGGGTGTGGAACGCAGCCTCGACAATTTCTCGGCCCAATTGGTGGATCTTACGGGCAAATACTATTCGTTCCTGCGGGAGGATGTTACTTCCATAACTCGAGAAAATCGATCATTGATGCCTTCTTACGAAAAAGCCCTGGCGCAGAACGAACTGAATGATCTTCTGGCGTATCTGGTCAGCCTGCGAGGTGCCCGATGAAACTTCTAGGTTGCGGGGTTCTCGCCGCAATGATTTGCCACGCCCAGATCGATCCAGGTTCGTGGATGAGCTACGGCAAGAACTCGCTGGGATGGCGCTACAGCGAACTGGATCAAATCAACGCGAAGAATGTATCGCGGCTCGCGTCGCAATGGATGTATCAGACCGGCGTGCCGGGCAAGAATGAAACCACTCCGCTGGTGTTCGATCGGATGATGTTCGTCACCGGACCTTCGAATTTCGCTTGGGCTCTGGACGCGCTCACGGGGCGTCCCATCTGGTCCTATAAGAGCGCGCCTCCCACAGGAGTCGACCTGTGCTGCGGCGCGGTGAATCGCGGGTTCGCCGCCAAAGGGAACAAGCTGTTCAAGGTGAATCTGGAAGGAACGCTGCTCGCGATGGACGCAACCTCCGGCGCAGTGCTGTGGAAGGCGACGCTGGAAGACTACAAGAAAGGGTATAGCGCGACGGCTGCTCCGCTGATCGTGAAAAATCTGGTGGTGACGGGTATGGCGGGAGCGGAATTCGGGACACGCGGGTTCATCGACGCCTACGATGCGGAGACCGGACGTCGCGTCTGGCGATTCTATACCGTGGCCGCTGAAGGCGAACCCGGCGGCGAGACATGGAAATCCGATAGCTGGAAACGCGGTGGAGGATCGACGTGGATCACGGGCACCTACGATCCTGACCTGAATCTGGTTTACTGGGGCACGGGGAATCCGGGTCCCGATCTGAATGGCGACGTGCGTCCTGGCGACAATCTATACACGTGCAGCGTGGTAGCGCTGGACGCCGACACGGGCAAGCTCAAATGGCACTACCAATTCACGCCGCATGATATCCACGATTGGGATTCCACCAGCGATCCGGTTGCGGCCAATTTGGATCTCAATGGCCGATCCACAAAAGCGCTGATTTTCGCCAATCGCAACGGATTTTTCTACGCATTCGATCGAGCCACGGGCAAGCTGCTGCACGCGAAAGCGTATACCAGAGTTACTTGGGCGGACGGCATCGCGCCGAATGGCCGGCCGGTGGTCGTATCCGGCCAGGATCCGACCGACGAAGGCAATCGCACCTGTCCAGGAATGGGCGGCGGTCACAACTGGCAGGCCACTGCGTACAGCCCGCAAACCGGACTGTACTATTTCACGTCCAGCGAGCGCTGCATGTTGTACTACAAAACCACGCAAGAGTTCGTGGAAGGTCAGTGGTATCAGGCGAGTACCGCGGGTCGAAGTGAACCTGGGGGAGGCCGGATCGTCGCCCTCGATCCGAAGACCGGGAATATCGCCTGGCATTTCGACACAGTGAGCACTCCGACAGGAGGCGTCCTCGCCACTGCAGGCGGTTTGGTATTCGCGGGTGACGCCGAAGGATACCTGATCGCGTTCGATGCGCAAAGCGGAAAAGTGCTGTGGCGATTCCAGGCGGGCGGAACGATTATCGCGCCTCCCATCAGCTATGCACTGGATGGACGCCAATACGTCGCGGTCGCTGCCGGCCAGACTATGATCACCTTTGCGCTTCCGAAATAGGAGGGTTGCATGCTCGCTCGTTCTGTGTTGATGTTGGTCGTCTGCTGGACCCTGGCCGCTCAGGAACTCCCGGTTCGTTGGGACGAACTAGTGGCCTCGGATTGGAAGAAGGCGCTCGAACTTTCCAAAGGCACCTGCCTGCTGCCGATCGGCATCCTGGAAAAGCACGGTCCGCATGTACCGATCGGCTCGGACTTGTTTCATGCGACGTATATTTCGCGTGAAGTGGCCAAGCGCGAGTATGTGGTCGTCTTTCCCGAATATTTTTATGGCCAGATTTACGAGGCGAAATACGGCGAAGGCACGTTCGCGCTGCCTCCGGCGCTCATTTCCGAGTTGCTACAGGCGACGCTCGACGAAATTGCACGGAACGGGTTCAAGAAAATTCTCATTTACAGCACGCATGGTGGAAATCCACATTGGCTGCGCTTCTTCATTCAGAGCCAACTCGACAAGAAGCGCGACTACGTCGTGTATTACTACGATCCGCAGCCCGACACTGCGTTCCTGGAGCAATTGTCCAAAATCCGCAAAACGCCCCTGCAAGGAGACGAACACGCAGGAGAGCGCGAGACCTCCAGCATGCTTGCCATCCGCCCCGACTTGGTGAAAATGGATCGAGCCAACAATGAGGATGGCCGCGACCAGAAGCGGCTCGCGGATATGCCGAACATCTGGACGGCGACCAGCTGGTATGCCCGGTTCCCCAATCATTACGCGGGCTCTGGCGCCGCTGCGTCTGTGGAAGAAGGAAAGATGCTGGTGGAGCATAGCATCGGCGCGCTGACGAAAGTCGTTCGAGAAGTGAAGGACGACCAGACGACGCCCAAGATTCAGGAAGAAAACTACCGGAGACAACTCAAGTAAGGCAGGTCGGGGACCTGCCCCACGACTGCGCATCGATACTTGCCAGGCATGTGGGGCAGGTCCCCGACCTGCCCAGCCATTGTGTTGCACGTACCCCCGTGTTAGCATCCCGGTATGATTTCCCGCCGATCGATGCTCGGAACCGCCGCTGCAAGTGGCTTGATCTCTCTGCAAACGCGATTGCTGGCCGCGTCGCCCAACCGCTACGCCGAAATTGAAACGCGTGTCGCACGCCACGATCTCAAAGATCTGGCGAAAGAAGATCTCCCGACGCCGTGCATGATTGTCGATCTGGACATCTTCGAAAAGAATTTGCGCGTGATGGCGGATCACTGCCGCAAAACCGGGATTCATTTGCGGGGCCACGTGAAAGTTCACAAGAGCCCGGAGATCGTGAAGCGCCAACTGGCGCTCGGGTCGATCGGGGTTACCTGCGCGACGGTCGCGGAGTGCGAACTCATGGCGCGATCGGGCATCGGCGGGATTTTGCTGACGCGGCAGCCGGCCAGCAAGAATAATATCGGACGCACGATCGCGCTGGCGAAGCGCGATCCAACGTTTGCGACCGTGATTGACGATCCCGAAGTGGCCGATTGGCTCCAGCAGGCTGCGGCCGCCGAAGGCTTGAAACTCAGAGCCGTCGTGGATGTATACGCCGGTCTGACGCGCCACGGGATCGCGCCCGGGAAGGAGGCGCTAGAGCTGGCGAAAAAAGTGGATGTGTCGAAAAACCTGAAGCTGATCGGGATCATGGGATATGCCGGCGGGTCTGCGCACACGCACGGCTGGACCGAGCGTAAGAGTAAATCTCAAGCGGATCTGGCAGGAACGCTCGAAACCGTGGCTGCCGCCAAAGCCGCCGGATTGCCGGTCGAAATCGTCTCCGGAGGGAGCACGGGCACCTACAACATCGATTCAGAGAACAAAGGATTGACCGAATTGCAGGCCGGCTCGTATATTTTCATGGACACGTTGTATCGCGTGATCGGAGGAAAAGACGATCCGCACGCCTACAGCGATTTCGGAATGGCCTTGACCGTCATGTCCACCGTGATCAGCAAGCGGCATGCAAAGATGTGTACGATCGACGCGGGGAATAAAGCTCTGCTGAAGCCCACGGACGAGGTAAAAGGACGTCCTGAAGTGAAGGTGGAGAACGCGGGCGCCGAATACGGCTCTCTCAAATGGGAGGACAGCGATCGCGAATTCAAGCTGGGTGAGCGCGTCGAATTGTATCCGTCGAACCTCGACATGAGCACCAGCGTTTACGATCGCTATTACGTCGCTCGGGGCGAGCGCATCGTGGATGTATGGCCCATCATGGGCCGCGCAGGCGCGGCGCAGCGCTGACGTTACTTCGTCCGCAGGCCGACGCCGGGGTAGACTCCCTCGACCGTCTTCCCATCGCGTACTACGAAGTTCCCGTTGACCAGCACATGCCGGATTCCGTCGGAATACTGCGCAGGATTCTCAAACGTGGCGCGGTCGATCACGTGATCCGCATCGAAAACGGTGATATCGGCATCGGCCCCGACTCGGATCCTTCCTTTGTTTTTCATCGCTGGAACCGAAGCCTCCAGACGTTGTGCCGGTAGAAGTGTCATACGGCGGAGCGCGTCCGTCAGTGTGATGACCTTCTGTTCACGGACGTAGAGGCCGAGCACGCGCGCAAATGTTCCTGCGCTACGCGGATGCCCTTTGCCATTCGCCATCCGGCCGTCGCTGGCGAACATCACGATAGGATTCGTCAAACCCAGACGAACGGCCACTTCCGGAATGGTATGAGCGATGATCGCGCCGCCTTCCTTGCGATAGCGCGCGAACGATTCGGGTGTCAGCCGCTCGCCGGTCGCGACCCACTGCAGGTCGTGATAAGTGCCACCAGTGCGCTGCGCCCAATCTCCGTCGTAGATGGCCGATTCGATGCGCGTGGCCGAAGCCGTGTAGGGATACATCTCCGTGGTGACGTCAACGCCGTGCCGTTTCGCCCCTTCGATCATTTGCAGGCAGGTTGCGGTCTTAAGCGCACAAACGCTAGTGAGATGGACCACGTGCAGGGCGGCGCCGGTCGCCGCGGCATCGGCGATCACTTCTTGAAGAGGCGGAATCGCTCCGTCCGAATCCCCGCCTCCGCGCATGTGCACGAATACCGGAAGGTGGCGATCGCCAGCCAACTGGAATAATCTCAGGATCTCTTCCCGGCCCGCGGTGGGGACGTAGGCGATCCCGAAGCCGATCCCCATGGCCCCATCATCCAGACCTTGCCTGACTGCATTAATGACCGACAGCTTTTCTTCATCGGTGGCCACGCGATGAGCGGCGTCGCCGCTGGGAAGAAAATCTCCGGGATCGTGCATGACCTTCATCCGGGCGGGCACATGACCGGAACTGGCGCCGAAATGGATCAGAGCCTTGCCGCTTCGTTCCGCGTACCATGGCGCGACCGGCGAAACACCGATTTCCAGCTCCAACGCTGTAGTCACCCCATCGTGCGCTTTGAACGCGTAGTTTTCGGCATCCTGCCCGTGAGAATGCAGATCGATAAATCCCGGAGCGACCACCAGACCGCGGACATCCACCACCGCGCGCCCGTTGATCGGCGTCGCGGAAATGGACTCCACACGCCCTGCGCGGATTCCGATGTGCCGAACCGCGTCCAGCCCGGACTCGGGGTCCATGACCCTGCCGTTCGTCAGAACCAGATCGAAGGTCTGTCCGAATCCAATCCCCACGCAGGCGGACAGGCAAGTAAAGAGAAGTTTTCTCATAGTTTCTTGAAGGATACCGCTGGCTGCAAGGAAGTGGGAGGGCTCGGTTCGTGCGCAATGAGCGTTGACACAATGTTTCAAATACTTAGGACCGTAGTACCGATGACGGTCAACAAACGATCACCATTTAAGGTTTTTACCACCTCCCTGTTGGACCTAAGTCAAGGGCATGCTAATGAACAGGACGATTATGAAGACCACCCTGTTCAACTCAACACGATTTATGGCGGCCCTTTTGGCGGCCACCGGACTGGCCTCAACGGTACAAGCCGCTGGTGTGTCGGGAGCGATTTTTACGACCACCGTCAATGGCAGCGCCGTCAATGCCAACCAGTACGATTCGAAATGCGACGTGTACCTCAATGGCGGTCCTGGTCCGCACGCGCCGGCTCGAGCTGCCGGTCTGCCGGACGGCGACTATTACTTTCAAGTAACCGATCCCAACGGGTCGACCCTGCTCAGCACCGATCCCGTATCCAATCGGCGCTTCTCTGTCTCAGGCGGGATCGTCATCGCGTTCACCGGGACCGGTGGACCGGCTCACCCCACCGGCATCGATCAGGATCATGCGGCCCTGGGAGCCATCACAATCAGGTTGGCCAACTCGAGTTGTCCCACCGACTTCCTCAATTCGCCGAACAATGGGAATGTTTACAAAGTCTGGGCCACCCCGGTTTCCAGCTTCGTTGGGAATGCGGCGAACGTGGATAACCCATGCGGCACGGGATGCTTTCATGGTTTTGTTCCGTCTCAATCCAAGACTGACAATTTCAAAGCAACACCGGCGCCAACAGTGACTTTTTGCCTTACGATCCAAAAACAATTCTTTGACGGCACAACCAATTTTGCGGACACTCTTGGCTGGGGGATGAATGTCACCGATCCATTCGGGGTGACGAATCACTTTACGACCGACTCAACGGGCCAAGTCACCGTTTGCCAACTCAGTTCGGGCACGTATACCGTCGTCGAGGATCCGACGGGAGCAACGCCTCTCAGCAGTTGTGTGTTAACTGCGTTTCCGTATCAAACGTTCGTGAACGGCGTCGCGCAATCCATGCCCGGCACAGCGGCCTTCACGTGGAATTCCACGAATCCGGTTACTGTTTTGTTCGTGAACAGCCTGGGGTGTATCGGCTAGCTCGCAATTCGGTTCAGTGACGATCGGCCTGCGTCACGCCGATCGTTGCACCGCCACTCCGATCTCAAACACGGCTCCAGTCGGAATAGCCGAACGAACCTCCCCAAATGCAACCATTTGGCTCGTTCGCACCTGAACAATCGATCCGATCAGGACGTTTCGAGGCACTCGTACCTGCAAATCGACGCCGGAACAACGGAGGATCTCGGCGTGCATGGAACATCCCGTCGAAGTCACCGGGTTCAGGATCTTGACACGTGCAGGGGCTTGGGGGCGTGCGTGAGCTTGAACCGCGGATTCATCGGACGGAGTCATCTGATCGACTGCGACTGGTTCGGCGTTCATGCTCGCTCCTTCAAGTTGGCCACTCCTAATATCACTCCAGGCGCGTACTGGAACAATCCATCTGAGGTACTAAGTGCCCACTAAGAGAATCGATCCAAACTAAATGATTCGCCTGTTATATGGTCGCCACGGCTGGCCTGCTGCAGCATAGTCTCAGGATGAGAAAGAAATGTCCCGACTGCAAAACCGTATCGATTGGGCCGGTGGGCTACTGCGAAGCCTGTGCGTTCCAATTTCGCGACACTCGACATCAGCAGGACGAAAAGGGATGGCAATATTGGCTCGCGTCGATCGTGCTTTGTCTCTCCGCCGCAATTTGTGAATTTCTCGCGTTGCGGTAGACCGTATAACGATCGGCAAAACTGCGCGGACTAACGCACAAGGTCGATCACGGCAGCGAGAAAACAAAGACGGTCGGAGCGCCGGGATTCTGATCGGTCCAGAATCGCGATGGCTGGCCGGACATGACCGCTACATATTGCTTCCCGTTCTGTTCATACGTAATCACGCCGCCGCCGATGGGGCCTCCTGTATTGAACCGGTACAGCACTTTGCCTGACTTTGCGTCGAGCACCAAAAAGTCGCCGGTCAATTCTCCCGCGAAGAGAACATCTCCTGACGTGGCTGCGACAGCTCCGACGATGGGCTTGGGCGACGCGTACTTCCAGCGAACTTGTCCAGTAGAGCCGTCGATGGCCGTGATCCAGCCGCGCGATTCCTTGTCATATCGGATGGTCCCGCCCATCGAGTTGCGCACCCCCTTGGGCTGCGTCTCGAACTCCGCGAACGTGCCGCACCAATCCACGGCGCCGACAAACAGAGTGTTCAAGCCGGGATTGTAAGCGGGGCCGTTCCATTCCACGCCGCCCAATACGCCGGGGCAGACGTGAACACCTTGCGGCGTGATCGGCTTCTCGACATTCTCGATCGTGGTCACCGGCGTTTTGTAGACGATTTCGCGGTTGGCGCGATCGATAGTTCGCAGCACTCCGTCTTTGCCCACCGTCGCGATCAGGTTGCTTTCGTGGCCCGCGATTCGCGCCTTAAAGAGAGGGCTCACCTGGGTCAAATCGTAATCGTGCGAATCGTTGACCACCATTTGCTTGTACCAGCGCAGCGCTCCGGTGCGGACGTCCAGCGCCACGATCGAATTGGTATAAAGATTGTCGCCGGGCCGCAGATCGGCGGCGATGTCCGGGGCCGGATTCGTGACCGCGACGTACAGCTCGGCTTTTTCCGGATCGAGCGTGAACGGAGTCCAGATCGCGCCGCCGCCAAGCTCCGTGTTGGAGGGGTTCGGCCAGCTTTTCGAATTTCCTTCTTTCGCGCCGGGGACAGTCTGGAATCGCCACATTTCTTTGCCGTCAGAGATCCGGAACGCGCCGACCCAACCTGAAATAATGTTCTCGCTTCCCGCGGGTCCGATCAGAATCAGCTCCTCGAACAGAAGGGGCGCCATGGTGAACGTCTGGCCTTGGCCGTCGACGATCTTCTTTGCCCAAATCAGGTCGCCATTCTCGGCGTTGAGGACCAGCAGGTAGCCGTCGGAAGTCCCGCGAACCACGCGGCCGTCTTTAATCGCGACACCTCGATTGGACGGCCAAATATCGCCTCCGCGCGGATCCCATGTGTTGCGCCATTTCGGCCGGCAAGTTGCCGCGTCCAGCGCGACTGTGGTGTGCAGTGTGGTCACGTACATGGTCCCGCGATAAACGATCGGACCAGCCTGAAAATTGCTCAGTTCGCCCACCTGAAACGCGCATGCGGCCTGGAGTTTCCCCGCGTTCGCGACGTTGATCTGATCGACCGCGGCAAAGCGGGTTCCGGAATAATCGTGCGTGTGGTACAGCCAGTCCCGCTTGGACGTCGCGGCGGCATTCAGTTCGGCCTGCGTCGGGCCGGCAGTTGCAGAAGGTACGCTCTTCGGATCTCCTTTGATGAAGGCGGGAAGGGGAACGCGCGTCTGGTTGCCCGTGGCGCCGATCGCCAGGCGCGTCTGCTGAATGCGTGGAGCATCGGGAGGAAGCGTGGAACTCCCCGCAGGATAGCCGTTCGTCATCAACATGTACGTCAGAATCGCGGTGTGTTGTTCGCTCGAGAGGGGCGCGACCGCGGCGGGCGGCATGGCCTTGACCTTTTCGTAGACCTCGCCGATAGTGTGATCCGACGACCAGCGGCGCGAAAACACGGGTCCAGCGAGTGCAGGCGCGCTCGCGCCCATCAAGTCGAGCCCGTGGCACGACGCGCAATTTGCGGCGTACAGCGCGCGTCCCTGGTCCGCTTGCGCTTGCGTGAACAATCCGGTACGGTTGGGCTGCGAAAGCAATGCCGGCGCCCAGAGTACAAAAGCCACTGTCAGCGATCTACGGTTCATAATGCGACCAATCCTATCACGCGGGAAATTTCAGCGAGCACTGGCCTGGCTCTGCATGGAGCTGCGAGAATCAAGGCCGACTGCATAGCCGTATTCCGGCAGTGGGGATACAATGAACACTGCTCGCGAATCGATAAGGAGATTGGTATGAAGCGTAATCTCTTTGCGGCTGGTGCTTTTCTTGGCGCGATCACCTCTCTGGGTATCGCGTCTGCGATGTTGGGGAAAAGAGCGGTAGTGCATGCCGCTACGGTAGTGGCGCCGCGGTTCGAAGTGGACCCGTTGTGGCCCAAGCCGCTGCCCAACCACTGGATCCTAGGCCAGACTATTGGAGTCTCGGTGGACGGCAACGATCATATCTGGATCATCCACCGCGCCGGCTCGCTGGAGCCCGGTGAACAACACGCAACTACCAATCCGCCCACGGCCCAATGTTGCGCGCCTGCCCCGCCGGTCCTCGAATTCGATCAGCAAGGCAATCTGATCGGACATTGGGGTGGTCCCGGAAACGGGTACGATTGGCCGGAATCGAACCACGGAATCACGGTCGACTATAAGGGCAACGTCTGGATCGGCGGTAACGGCCGAGGTCCGCAGAGCGGCCGGGGCGCGATCGGCGGCAGCGATGAGGAACCTGCGGCCGGAGCGGCGCGAGGTCGCGGCGGATTCAGCAGCTTCAACGACAACATGATTCTGAAGTTCACGCAGGATGGTAAATTCCTGATGCAGATCGGCAAGCCGTCGCATAGCAAAGGCAGCAACGATGTCGAGAATCTGCGGCTCCCGGCAAAAACGTTCATCGACCCGAAAACCAACGAGCTGTTCGTGGCGGACGGCTACGGGAATCATCGCGTGATCGTGTTCGACGCCGAGACGGGGCACTACAAGCGGCACTGGGGCGCCTACGGGCACAAACCCGACGACGCCGATATGGGCCGGTACAAGCCCAACGATCCGCCGCCCCAGCAATTCCGGAACCCAGTGCACTGCGCCGAGTTGTCGCATGACAATCTCCTGTACGTATGCGATCGCGTGAACGACCGGATTCAGGTGTTCAAACCGGACGGGACGTTTGTGAAGGAAACGTTTATCAATAAGGATACGTTGGGGTCAGGCTCCGTCTGGGACATCGCGTTTTCGAAAGACCCGCAGCAGAAATATATCTATCTCGCGGACGGCGAGAATGACCGCGTCCACATCCTCGATCGCGAATCGCTGGAGGTGCTGACCAGCTTCGGGGAAGGCGGCCGGCAGCCTGGTGAATTCTACGGAGTCCACAGCATCGCGACGGATTCCAAAGGCAACATCTTCACCACCGAAACCTATCGTGGACAGCGCGTGCAGAAGTTTACATATAAGGGCCTCGCGCCGGTCGCAAAGAAGGACCAGGGAGTAGTGTGGCCCAAGTCAGGGAAATAGGAGGCAGGTGATGCGGAAACCAATGATCATTCGCTATATGATGATCGGCGCAATCGTGACGTTGGCTGCTTCGGCGCAGGAACCTACCTGCCGTCATTGTCCAGCAACCTACATCGAGCGGAGCGAGCTTGAAACGTATGCGAAACGCGCGATGGAGAATGGACTCACCGATCAGCAAGTCCGCTCAGTCGACATCGGCAAGAGCCAGGTGGGTGTGGGCGTCGTTTACCGCGGCAAGCTCGACCAACCGGGGAAGGACGCGGTTGCGGAGCATGACTTCATCAGTGAGGTGTATCACATCATCGAAGGTACGGCCACGTTAGTTACGGGCCCCGATCTCGTGGACGCGAAACAGCGGCCGAACACGCTCCAGACGGTGCGCGAGTACAACGGTCCGGGCAAGAATGCGGCATCCATCACCAACGGAGTTACCCACCACCTGAAGCCTGGTGACGTAATCGTTATTCCCGCGGGCACGGGACACTTATTCACGCACATTGACGATCACATTATTTACCTGATGGTGCGGATCGATCCCGATAAAGTCGTCCCGCTCAAGAACGAGGCTCAATCCAAAGCTTATCTGGCAAGTCCCGCCAGGAAAGACAACTGACATGTTAGGTTCGTCGTAACTGCAATCCTATTAGGGTGCTGATGGCGCCGGAACATTTCGACGTCCGATAGCGGTATAGTAAAGGGCGATCGTCTAGGAGGCGGAAATGACTCGTAGAGAATTGCTGGCCGGAGCAATTGCCGCTGGATCCATACAGCCGTCCACCGCCGGTACCACCTCAGGAACGGCAGGATTCAAGCTGGGAATCATCACTGACGAGCTAACCAGCCAGCTCGACCAGGCGCTCGAATTCATCAGCAGTTACGGCCTGCATTGGTGCGAGCTTCGAGAGATTTGGGACAAGAACATCATGAACGCGTCCCAGCAGGATCTGGAGCGCGCCAAGAAGCTCCTCGATCAGCACAAGATTCAGGTGAGCGATATCGCCTCACCTGTTTTCAAGTGGAATTTGCCGCAAATGCCCGCCAAGGCGAACGAAAAACGCGACGAATTCAAAGCCAGCTTCACCGAGTCCGACGCCGATACGCTTCTCGAAAAAACCTTCCACCTGGCGCGCTTTTTTGGAACTCACAAGGTGCGGATTTTCAGCTACTGGCGCGTGGACGATGGTGAAAAAGCTTACCCGTATGTTCGCGATCGGCTGGCTAAAGCGGCGCAGCTCGCGGCAAAGAACGACATCATTCTCGTGCTCGAAAACGAGCACGCCTGCAACGTCGGGACTGGTAAGGAACTGGGGCGGCTGCTGAAGGACGTGAACTCGCCAAACCTCCGCGGCGTGTGGGATCCCGGAAACGCGGTAATGCTCGGCGAAGTCCCCTTCCCCGACGGCTACAATGCAGTGCGAGGATTGTTCCCCCACATGCACGTTAAGGATGTGCGCAAAAACGCGCAAACCGGAAAGCTCGAATGGGCACCGGTTGGCGGAGGTTTCGTCGATTTCAAAGGACAATTCCAGGCGCTCCATCACGATAAGTATGAAGGGACCATGTCGCTGGAAACGCACTACCGCCGCGCGGACAAGAACAAAGTCGAGAGTACGCGCGAGTCTCTCGAAGGATTATTGAAGGTACTCTAAGGAGATCATTTGAATGGAACTCGATCGGCGCAATTTTCTAAAGACCGGCGCCGCTGCGGCGGCAATGCTGCAGTCGTCAAGGATCCTGGGTGCGAACGAACGCGTGCGCGTCGCGATTGTCGGGCTGCGCGGGCGCGGGTTCGATCACATAAAGCAGTTGAAGGGAATCGCGGACGTCGAGATTGCGGCGATTTGCGACATCGATGAGAACGTGATCGCGCAGCGGCTCACGGATATCGAGAAACTGGGGATGCCCAAGCCCAAGACGTTCGTCGACGTCCGCAAGGTGCTGGAAGACAAATCCATCGACGCCATTACGGTGGCTGCTCCCAATCACTGGCATTCACTGATGGGCATCTGGGCATGCCAGGCCGGCAAGGACGCCTATATCGAAAAGCCCTGCTCGCACAGTTGGTGGGAAGGCAAACAACTGGTCGCGGCGGTGAATAAGTACAATCGCATCGTTCAGCACGGGACCCAAAGCCGCTCGAGCGCCGGTGCGCGGGAAGCGATCCAGCATTTGCGCGACGGGCTGATTGGCGACGTCTATCTTTCACGCGGCTTGTGCTACAAGTGGCGCGACACAATCGGCCGCAAGCCGGTGGAGCCGGTGCCCGCCGGAGTGCATTACGACCTGTGGCTCGGTCCCGCGCCGGATCGCGGATTTACGAAAAATCGCTTCCACTACAACTGGCATTGGTTCTGGGACACCGGCAATGGCGACCTGGGCAATCAGGGAATCCATGAAGTCGACACCGCGCGTTGGGGGCTGGGCGTGAAGTTCCCCACCAGGGTTTCGGCTATCGGCGGAAAAGTCATGTTCGACGACGATCAGGAAACGCCGAACCTGCTGAACTGCTCGTATCAGTTCGACGGAACCGACGGCAAGCGCCGCATTCTGGAGTTCGAAGTTCGCCACTGGATGTCGAACAACGAGTCCGAAATCGGCAAGTTCGGCAAGAGCAGTTTGCCGCCAGCCGGTCTTCAGGCCGACGCGAAACCCGCTGCGGGGAAAAAGGACCTGGGACCTGCCAGCGGCAAGCCCAACACCATCGGGAACATTTTCTACGGTCCTAAGGGCTATCTCGCGATTCAGGAATACACCACTTACAAGTCGTGGCTGGGCGAAAAGCAAGAACCCGGCCCGAGCGGGGAAGGCAAAGAGACGAATTTCCAGAATTTCTTCGATTGCGTGCGCAGCCGCAAGGCCGCGAATCTGATGGCGCCCATCGAAGAGGGCCACATGTCGTGCACGCTGGTCCATCTGGCGAACGTGTCCTACCGCCTGGGACGGACCCTCAACTTCAATCCTGAAACCGAGCAGGTGATCGGCGACGACGAAGCCAATCGCCTGTTGCGCGAGGAAGATCGCGGTTCTCGCGCGGGATTCAAGATTCCGGACAAAGTCTGAACGTTAGCCCGCTAACCCGGCCAGCACGCCCTTCAGGTATCCGATGGAGTGCTGTGCGCCCGCCAGCGGGTTCTCGCTGTTGATTTCGTACTCGAGATTGACGGATCCGCGGTAGCCGGTCTTCTTGAGTTGTTTGAGAATCGCGACGATGGGCATCACGCCTTCGCCTACTTCGCACTGGCTGTCTTTGTCTTTGCCGTTCTTAAGATCCTTGATGTGCATGTCGAACAGCCGTGGCCCCGCGTTGGCAATCTCCTGCACCACATCCGCGCCGCCACGCATGGAATGACCGACGTCCAGGCACATCCCCATGTGCGCGTCCATTCCCTTGATCGCATCCAGGACCACTTTCGGGACCGGGAAATTTGGGTCCTCCGGTCCGTGCGTGTGGATGGCGACCTTGATGTCGAACTCCTTAGCCAGCCGTTCCACCGCGGGTAAAGCCTGGTGCGTCGGTGCGGCGACCAGCATCGGAACTCCGCAATTGCGCGCGTACTCGAAATAGCGGCGCAACTCGGCTGGATCCTCACTTTTCAGATCCGTATTCCCGGCGCTGACGATCGTCAAGCCGGCTTTCTTGAACTCTCCCAATGCCTTAGTAAGGTCCGCCGGTGATAGCGAATACGGCAGATGAAAATCCTTCACGCTGACGTAGCCGACCGACAGTTGCTTCATCATGCCGATCGCCATCTTCCGCTGGAATTCGCGAAACGTATACGAACAAATACCGAGTTTGAAATCCACTCCGGGGCTATCGCCCGCTGCCGCGTCAGCCGTGGCTGTAGCGGCCATTGCAACGGGGAGCGCAAAAATCTCTCGTCTGGTCATTTTGACCCTTTCCCTTAACAATTTAGACTGCGGATCGCGGACGTTCGCGCCGCACAAATTCATTATCCTCCTTCGGCTCGCCATCGCACTCGATCGCGATCGTCGTGATCGGGTCGTCCGGAGGATTCGCCGGCAAATTGACAAAACGCACGCGGAACCGGTCCTGTTCGAACTTCACTTCCTGACCGCTCGCGAGCAGCCGCGCCGACTTCACCTGGTTCATTAATCCTGAGATCACCGCGGTCGAGCCCGGCCAAAAATGGATGTGCATGTACAAGGTATTTCCTTTGCGGGTGAAGCTCGCGTAATTCGACCGGCGCGGCTGGCAGGGATCCGTATCGTAAATGGATTGCCCGTTCTTATCCATCCATTTCCCGACCGCCGTCATGATTCGCACCGATTCATCCGGAATGGAGCCATCCGGCTTGGGCCCGATGTTCAGCAGATAATTTCCGGTGTCCCGCGAGCACGTAATCAGATTGCGGATGACGGTCTTGGGAGTTTTCCAGTCGTCGTCGGTTTTGTGATATCCCCAGCTCCCGTTCATCGTCATGCACGATTCCCATGCGCGCTTTTCCGCCTGGATGCGCTGCTCCGGCGTCGCGAAATCTCCGTCGAGCTTGTTGCGATTGTTCACGATGATGTCGGGCTGCAGCTTGAACACCATCTCGTTCATCTTTTCGGACTCCCAACCGCGCGCATCCAGAGGCCACGCGACGTCGTACCACAACACGTCAATCTTGCCGTAGTTGGTCAGCAACTCGTGGATCTGGCCGTGGATGTAATCGACGAAACGGCGGCGGGCCTGCTCGTCGGTCGCGCATCGCGCGCCGTCTGGATGGTGCCAGTCCATCAGGGAATAGTAGAAGCCCACGCGCCGTCCCTCGGCTCGGGCGGCTTCCACGTACTCGGCCACCAGATCGCGCCCGGGACCCTGCTTCGGCGCGCAATAATTTGTCAGCTTCGAATCGAACAGGCAGAACCCTTCGTGGTGCTTGGTGGTCATCACCATGTACTTCTGCCCGGCCTGTTTTGCGAGCTTCGCCCAGGCGCGCGCCGCATTCGGCTTCGGCTTGAAAGTCTTGGCATACTGTTCATACTCGGCGACGGGAATGCCTTCGTTCTCCATCACCCACTCGTGGCGTCCCAGGGTGCTGTACAGTCCCCAGTGGATGAACATCCCGAAGCGCGCCTCGTGCCACCATTTCATGCGCCGCTCGCGATCGCTTTCGCCCGCAGGTGCCGCCGCGGCGATTTGAGACGCTCCGGCCAGCGCCGCGCCCGCGCCAAGAATCTGAAGATAATCCCGTCGAGTCATCCAATCACACTCCTGACCGGACAGTATATCGCAGTTTACTTTAGCGATAAAGATACGCGCGGGCTACTCGCGCCGGCGGCTGGAATCGCGAATCACCAGGCGCGGCGGAATCAGAATCCGCTTGGGCTTCAGCGGCTTTTTCGCATCCATGCACTCCGCCAGGATTTCTGCCGCGCGCTCACCGATCAACGTGCTGCTCTGATCCACGGTCGAAAGCGGCACACGCAGCAGGTCCGAATAATGCACGTTGCCCGCGCCGATGATGGCGATCTCTTCGGGCACTTTCAGCCCCGCTTCGAGTGCCGCCTTGATCGCTCCCGCGGCTACCGGATCGTTGTAGCAGAACACCGCGTCGGGGCGGGGATTGAGCTTCAGAAGCTGGATCATTGCCTGGTATCCCCCCAGATCGCCCCATTCGCCGCTGACGATGTACTCAGGACGGATTTTGAGCCCGCGTCGCTCGAGCGCCCTCCGGTATCCGCGCATGCGGCCGCGTCCCGTGGAGACCGCCGGTCCGCGAATATGCGCGATGCGCCGCGCACCCTGGGCGATCAGGTGCTCCGTGGCGATCGCGCCGACGTCCTCATCTTTCACGCCGACGTAATTCGCGTCGACGCCCGCCACCATGCGGTCGATCAGGACATAAGGTGTACCGCCACGCTCCAGGGCTTTGAACAGGTCCGGGTCCCGGTGCCGCTGCGCCGACGCGATGATCAGCCCGTCCACTTTGCGGGCGGTCAGCACCTGCAGATTGCGCTGTTCGATGTCCGGATCCTCTTCCGTGTTCGCGATCACCACCTGATAGCCGAGCGGTTGTAGCTTCCGCGCGACTCCCATGGCGACCTCCGCGAAGAACGAATGCATCAGATCGGGAAGCACCAGGCCCACCAGAAAGGTCCGGCCGGTCACCATGCTGCGCGCGATCCAGTCGGGCTGATAGTTCAGCTCGCGCATCCGTTTGAGAACCCGCCGCCGCGTTTCTTCGCTGATATCGCTATGGCTGCGCAGCGCCTTCGAAACGGTCATCAATGAAACGCCCAGATCTTGGGCGATATCCTTCATCCGGATGGCCACGTTTCAGCATTCAGCAGCAGCGCACTCCATGTCAAGTTCGCTAAAGTTAGCGTTCAAGTAAAGGGAATCGCTTGACACAAGGGGCCGGACAAAATATACTTCTATTCGATCCAGCTCGATCCTCGAGTGTCTATGCATGGACTTGGAGCTCACTAATAAAATTATTCTGGTGACCGGAGGCGCGCTGGGCATCGGCGCGGCCATCGTGCGCGCGGCAGTGGCTGAAGGCGCGGACGCAGTGGTGGTGGATCGATGCGCCGAGCCGGCACGCGCGCTCGAAGCGGAGCTGGGCCGGGTCCACGCCATCGTCACCGACCTGATACATGCCGATAACTGCCGCAGCGCGGTGGAGCAGACCCTCGAGAAATTTGGGAAAATTGATGCGCTGGTCAACAATGCCGGCGTGAACGACCGCGTCGGGCTGGAGCACGGAAGCCCATCTGAGTACGTCGCGTCACTCGAGCGTAATCTTTTCCACTATTACAACATCGCCCACTACGCGCTCGGCGCATTGAAGCAATCGCAAGGGTCCATCGTCAACATCGCCTCGAAAACCGCGGTCACCGGCCAGGGCGATACGTCGGGATATGCATCGTCGAAGGGGGCGATCCTCGCGCTTACCCGCGAGTGGGCCGTAGAACTGCTGCCGTACAACATCCGTGTGAACGCCGTAGTGCCGGCAGAGGTGATGACCCATCTTTACCGGAACTGGCTGCAAGCATTCCCCGATCCCGAAGCCAAGCTCGCGGAAATCGTATCGCGGATTCCACTCGGCAAGCGCATGACCACCGCGGACGAGATCGCAGCCATGGTTCTATTCCTGCTTTCGCCGAAAGCGGCGCATATTACCGGGCAACATCTGTTCGTCGACGGCGGCTACGTGCATCTCGATCGGGCTCTTTCATGAAGAGCGCTCCTCTGACCGAGAAGCGCTTCCTGGTCCCGCTGGCGCTGATCACCAGCCTGTTTTTCCTGTGGGCCCTGGGTGTCAATCTCAACGACGTTCTGATCCCGCACCTGAAGAAGGCGTTCCGGCTCACGGATCTCCAATCGTCATTGATTCAAGTCGCGTTTTTCGGCGGATATTTCTTGGCGGCGTGGCCCGCCGGACGGTTGATGGATCGCATCGGGTACCAGCGTGGAATCCTCGCGGGCCTGTCCATCTGCGCGGGCGGAGCCCTGCTCTTCATCCCCGCGGCGGTGCTGTTGTGGTACGGATTCTTTTTGTTCGCGCTGTTCGTGATGGCGTGTGGACAGAGTTTTTTGGAAGTGGCCGCGAATCCGTATGTAACCGTTCTCGGACCGGCTGAAAGCGCCGAGCGGAGGCTGAATCTCTCACAATCGTTCAACTCCGTGGGAGCCGTAGTGACGCCGTTCATCGGAGGCGCGTTCATTCTTACCAACACGCAGTCCGACGCTGCCGAGGCGGCTACCGTGAAGATCCCATACATGGTGATCGCTGCAATCTTCGCCGCCGTCGCGGTAATGATTTACGTGACGCCATTGCCGGAAGTCCACGCCCATGAGGATCGCGTGGCTCCGGTACGCGAAGTCTGGAAACACCCGCACCTTCTGCGCGGCGTAATGGCGCAGTTTGTATACGTGGGTGCTCAAGTTGGCGTCGCGAGCTTCGTGATCCGGTTTGCGGAGTTCACCACGCCGGGAACTCCGGATAAAATCGCCGCGAATTATTTGAAGCTGCACTTGCTCGGCTTCATGATCGGAAGATTCGCCGGCACGTTCCTGATGAAATACTTCCGCGCATCGCAAATGCTCGCGCTTTTTGCATGCGGTGCGATCGTATCAGTAGCGACCGCGCTCGTTGCAACGGGGCCGTTAGCAATCGGTGGAGTAGTCGCCGCCGGATTCTTCCATTCCATCATGTTCCCGACTATTTTCGCGCTCAGCATCAAAAACCTGGGGCCGCTCACGAAATCCGGCTCGTCTCTCCTGGTGATGGCCATTATCGGCGGCGCGTTGTTTCCGCCGCTGATGGGCTACATTTCGGATACCATGAACATCCAGCGCGCGTTTATCGTGCCGCTGCTGTGCTATTTGTACATCTTGTATTTCGCCGCGCGCGGTTACCGTGTCCGCGATGAAGCCGGGAGCCGGGAATGCCCCGCTGCTGCCTGACCCTCGATCTGAAGGACGATCCTCAGCTGATCGCCGATTACAAAAAGCATCACGACCGGATCTGGCCCGAGATCGTGCGCAGCCTGATGGACAACGGCATACAGGACCTGGAAATATACCTGCGCGGTACGCGGCTGTTCATGATCCTGGAGACGGACGAAGGGTTTTCGTTTGACGCGAAACTTCAGGCCGATGCGAAAAATCCTAAGGTTCGCGAATGGGAAGAGCTGATGTGGAAATATCAGCAAGCGTTGCCCGGATCGAAGCCTGGTGAGAAGTGGCAGTTGATGGAGCGTATTTTCAAATTGAGCCCCGTGGACTAAAATCGAACAACGTTGAAAACCACTTCTGAGCTGCGCCCGACCCACGCACGCTACTGGGTCATCGTGTTCGCGGTGGCGCTCGCCGTCCTTTCGTACATCGACCGCGTCGCTATTTCGCAGGCCGCGGGGCCGATTTCTCACGACCTGAGACTCGACAAATCCGGCATGGGTCTGATCTTCGGCGCTTTCGGATTATCGTACGCGCTGTTCGAGGTCCCCAGCGGCTGGCTCGGCGATTTGATCGGCGCACGAAAGGTGCTGGTGCGAATCGTGCTCGCGTGGTCGGCGTTCACCGCGCTTACTGGGGCGGCCTGGAATTTCGCCTCGCTGTGGACCATTCGATTTCTGTTCGGTGCGGGCGAGGCCGGCTGTTTTCCGAACATCACCAAAGCGTTCAGCGTGTGGCTACCTTCTTCGGAACGAGCCCCCGCTCAGGGCCTCCTGTGGGCGTTCGCGCGATGGGGCGGCGCCTTCACGCCTCCGCTGGTGGTCTTCGCGTTTCATCATATGAGCTGGCGCGCCGCTTTCGGAGCCTTCGGCGCACTGGGGCTGGTGTGGTGTTTCTTATTCGCACGCTGGTTCCGCGACCGGCCCTCCGAACATCCATCGGTGAACCCGGCCGAATTGGCTTTGCTGCGCGAAGTTCGTCCGCTGGCTGCCTCGCGCGATGAAGTCCCCTGGCGGACGCTAGTCACTCATCCGGCGCTCTGGCTGCTGTGGACCCAGTATTTTTGCGTGTCGTTCGGCTGGTATTTTTACATCACGTGGTTGCCGACGTACTTGCAGGAATTCCGGCATCAATCCGCCGAGTCCGCTGCCAGGCTCGCGATCTTACCGCTCCTGTTCGGAGGATTCGGAGCGCTCACCTCCGGCATCGTTTCTTTACGCCGCCCCAAAGCTCGCCGTTCGATCGCGATCGCCGGTATGCTTGGAGCCGCCGCATTCATTTGCATCGTGCCGCGGCCCGATGCGCCGCTCATCGCGATGCTTGCGATGGGCATGGCAAGCTTCGCCAACGATCTTGCGGTGCCCGTCGCGTGGCATTCCTGCATGGACATCGGAGGCAAATACGCGGGGACCGTCTCCGGCTCCATGAACATGATGGGCAACCTGGCCGGGTTTGTCGCTCCTGCGTTCGGCGGATATCTGCTGGACCGGACGCACGGCGACTGGAACCTGCTGCTATACGTAATGGCCGCGATCTACGTGGCGGGCGCGCTGTGCTGGCCGTTCATCGATTTGAACACGTCCATCGATCGAAGCACACAGGAGGTTGTAGATTAACCATATGCCCAGAGTCGAATGGAGCCGCCGATCGTTTCTCGCAGCCACCGTGGCAGGCGCCGCTGCCGCGCAGCAACAGTCGGTATCGCCGATTCCCACACCGCGCGACTGGTCCGGTCATCAGCCCATTCAATATCCCGATCCCGACATCGTAGCGCTCGATCCGCGGTTCCTGCGCTACATCGTGGACAATACACCCATCCGGCGTCTGCACTTCGGCACCCTATGGGCGGAAGGTCCGGCATGGAATGGGTCCGGACACTATTTGATCTGGAGCGACATCCCCAACAACCTGCAGATGCGTTGGCTCGAAGAGGATTCGCACGTCGCCGTGTTCCGCAATCCTTCCGGTTACAGCAATGGAAACACGTTCGATTTCGAAGGCCGCCAGCTCTCCTGTGAACACGGCGGACGCCGTGTGGTCCGCTATGAACACGATGGCAGGACCACGGTGATCGCCGAGAAATTTCAAGGCAAGAGGCTCAATTCACCCAACGACATCGTGGTTCACCCCGACGGAAGCATCTGGTTCACCGATCCGCCCTACGGCATCATCAGCGATTACGAAGGGTTCAAGAGCCCCAAGGAATTGAAGGAAGCGGTGTACCGCGTCGACGGTAAGACCGGCCAGATGACCATGATCTTCGACGGAATGGACGGTCCCAATGGAATCTGCTTTTCGCCGGACTACAAGAGGTTATATGTGGCCGATACCGGGACCGGCCGCGAAATTCGCGTATGGGATCTGGATGGCGCCACGGTCCGGAACGGAAAGCGTTTTATTCAACTCGACATTCCCGGCACCGGCCAGCCATCCTTCGCCGATGGAATCCGTTGCGACGTCGACGGCAATGTGTGGGCCGGTGCTCGCCCCGGAGTCCAGGTGATCACGCCGAATGGTGAGCGGATCGGGATGATCCGTTTACCGGAGACTTGCGCCAATGTCTGCTTCGGCGGAGCCAAACGCAACCGGCTCTTCATGGCGGCGAGCCAGTCCCTCTATACCGTCTACGTGCAGACCACCGGCGCTCACATCGCGTAGCCGAAAAAAGGTTCACGCAAAGACGCAGAGGACGCCAGGTTGCCTCTGCGCTTTGCGTGAACATCAGAAGTGCAGCTTCATAGCGAACTGGATGATGCGCGGATCGAAGGCGGCGCGTGACCTGCCGAACGTCGACGAACTGAGGTTCGTGTCCAGGGTGGTATACGCGCTCACGGTCCCGGCCGGTGAAATCGCTCCGACCAGATTGGTGTGATTCAGAAGGTTGAACGCTTCCGCGCGCGCCTGCAGGCTGAAACGCTCGGTGAGCTTGAAAGTTCGGCTCAGGGCGACGTCGAAATTAAATGTGTTGGGTCCGCGTGCGGCCCCGCGCCCGACGTTCCCATAGGTTCCCAGCGGGTTGGGTACGTATGCTAGCGCATTCAGCCATTGCACGCACGGTGTAGTGCCGTTATTGCAAATCGGATTCGTGGCCGAGACGCTAGGCAGAACCTGATTCGGGCGGTCATTGCTGCTCCCGTTGATCGCCGTGAGTGAATTGTCCTTCCCTGTCGTGACCGTGAGCGGCTGGCCGCTCGAGGCATGAATGAGCGGAGCGAGCGACCAGTCGCTCAGCAAGCGGTTCATCCAGACATTGCTGCCTTTGTACGAACTGGTGGCAATCAGCGAAGTGTTGAAGTTGTGACGCGTATCGAACACGCAGGGGCCCCAATCGGCATGTCGATTGAACGGCTGCGAGTTGGTGGAGTTCGCCAGCGCCGCGCCGAAATCGGCATCCGACACGCAGGTCGAATCCGTATAATTCGCGTTGAATGAGAAGTTGTTTGCAAAACGGCGCTGTACGGAAAGGAGCAGGCCGTTGTAGTGAGCTACAGCTCCGTCATCCATCGTGTTGATGCTGGCGTAGGCTGGGCCCAGAGTCGGATTCAACAGGACCAGCCGTCTGCGGCTCTGCGTGTTCGAAGTGGTCGAACAGAGGCCGTCCTTGGTCAGGCCGTATTGCCCCGCGACACAATTCCCGGGGATGTAAACGGCGGGATTCACTTCGCCTCCAGAACTCCACAGATGCGTGGTTTTGTTTCCGAGATAGCTGGCAGAAACCATCCATCCACCGTGCAATTGCCGCTGATAAGTCGCGTTCCACTGCGCCACGTAGGTGGGTTTGGGATCGATCGGCATATTGATGTAAATGCCGGCACTGGGGAAGAAGGCCTTGCTTTGCGGGAATGGATTCCCATTGGGAAATCCTTGCCATGGATTGGAAAAACCCCCTGGGGGGTTGGGAATATCCAGATTCGTGCCGATGGGAGCGTTAGTGGTTTCGCGCTCATTCCACCACGTTTCGGCGACGTCATACAGAAGCGCCCCGCCCACGCGAAACGTGTCGCGACCGTCGCCATGAGGATTCCATACCAACCCTGCGCGCGGTGCGAAGTTGGCCTTCTTGCCGTTCCACATTGCGTCCGGAATGCCCTGGTCGCCTTTAAAGAATAGGCCTGCGGGAGAATTCGAGAATATCTTGCTGAACTGACCCGCGTTAAATGCGGCCAGGCTGAACGAAGTGCCGCGCCCGTATTTGTCTGGATCCGAGAAGGTCGGCTCCCAACGAACTCCGTAATTCACCACGAAGTGCGAATTGACCCGGAAGCTGTCCTGTACATAGAAGCTCATGATCCATGTGCGCAGGTCGTCTGGAGTAGCGTTGGTCTGGTTGAAGTCGCTCAGCGAACCCAGCAGGAAATCCGCGAGCCCCAGGCCGCAGTTCGCACATCCCGGCGAGGCTGTCGAGCCTGTGCGCGACGCGTTGAAGGTAAAGTTTCCATTCTCCTGGAAGCCGGAAATCGTGTTGTTCTGCACTCGCACCAGGTTGAAGCCAAAACCGATCTGATGCCGTCCGCGGATCAGATCCACGTCGTCTGCCCCTTGGAACGCGTTCACGTTGAAATGTCCTGGAGCGCACGTTCCGCAGAAGGTGCTGAAGCCGCCCGTCACCGCGATCAGCAGGAAATTCGGAACCGCGCTGTACATATTCACGCCCAGCAGGGTCGGGTTAATCGGGATGTCCGTGGGCCCGCGATTGTCGCGCCGCCGCGTAAACGTGAAGTGCGCCGAATTCAACGTCCGCGGGTCAAACGTGAAATTGTCGCCGATGGTCAGCGACTGGGCCATTTCCAGGTTACCCGCCTGCGTGGTGGTCAGCAGGTTCTTGCCGTCGTAGGTCGGCGGATTCTTGAAAGCGTCCACGAAGTAGCGGCCGAACAGCACGTTCTTGGAACTCTGGTTGAAGTCGATCCTGCCAATCCATTGATCTTCGTCACCGGTAATGGGAATGCCGTAGGTAATCTTGCCGCACTGGTCCGCCGAAGCGATGGGGAGATACTGTGAGGCGATCTTGACAGCGATCGGATTCAAAAGATTTTTATCGATTTGATTGTTAGCAAACGGCGCTCCCCCGCTCGGGTTGTAGAGCGTTATCGGTTTGCCGGATGTGCATGCGGCGGATGTGACTGCGCTGAAATCTCCCGTCAGCATGGCCTGGGTCGGAATGAACGTTGTGTTCGACGGCGGATTAGACCGGTTGCGCGTCCCCTGATAACCTCCGAAGAAGAACAGCTTGTCTTTGATGATTCGGCCGCCGCCGACGCCGCCGTATTGGTTCCGCTTCAAACTGTCGCGCTGCAAGGCGAAGAAGTTGCGGGCGTTCACGTCGCCATTCCTCAGATATTCGAAAAGATCCCCGTGAAAGGCGTTGGATCCCGATCGGGTCACCACGTTCACCGTGGCCCCCGGATGCGTTCCAAAGCGCGACGACACTGCGCTGGTTTCCACGCTGAATTCCTGAAGCGCTTCGGGAAACGGAAAAGGCAGATTGACGTTGGACATCGCATCGGTGTTGTCGCCGCCGTCCAGCACGTAGGCGGTGCCGTTCCCTTGCCCGCCCGCTACGGAGATTCTTGTAGAACTGTAAAACGTCTTGCTGCCGGTGTCGCCGCCATCGCCGTACGCAGCCGCTCCCAGTGACATGATCAGATTCACCGCTTGCCGGCCGTTCAAAGGCAGTTCATTAATACGCTGCTGGTCGATCACCACAGAAATCGAGTTTTCCTTGGTCTCGACAGCGCTGGTAGTCCCGCTTACCTCGATCTTTTCCGAGATCGAGCCGACCTGCATGATTACATTGATCTGAATGTTGTTGTTGACCTGCAGCACAATGCCGGATTGTATATAGTCCTTGAACCCCTGGGTCCTCACTTCCAGCCGGTACGGGCCGACCGGAAGAGTGGGGAGCACGTAATGGCCCGAGGAATCCGTAACTGTCGAACGCGTCAATTGTTTGGTCGTCTCAAGCATTGAGACGGACGCATTCGCGATGGCGCTTCCGCTGGGGTCCGTAACGGTACCGCTAACTTCCGCCACTGCAACGGCTTGCCCAAATGCGGCGGGTGTGAAATAGGAACCGGCAAGCACAACCAACGCGAACAGACTACGACTTAACATGGCAGACCTCCCCTTTGTAGCTGCGTGGCTTTGAGACCGCTTGACATAACATACTCAAACCGTCTAGATCTGTCCAATAGATTGATTCGCTCTTCTAAATCGGCTCTACCGATCAATGCGCGGTGGCGTTAACGCTGAAGTAATGGTGGATGCGAGTTCCGCAATCGCCTTGGGAAATACGGACGCGGCCACCGAGACCAGTCGCAACTGGCGCATCAGCGGCTTGCCTTTTACCCGCAGGATCCTGAGTTCGCTGTCGGGCGATTCGTTCGCGACGGCACACAGTGGCAGAATCGACGAGCCCAAGCCCGCCCGCACCAGGCTCTTGATGGCCTCATTGTTTTCGACCTCCATGGTGATGGTGGGCGCTACGTCGAGCGAGACAAAGAAGCGGTCGATCAGGTTCTGCATGGCCGTACCGCGTTCATACAGAATGAAGCGCAGCGTGGATATTTCGGCCGGCTCGATGGTGCGCCGCCGGGCGAATGCATGCTCGCGATGCACCACGATCACCATTTCCTCGCGCACCAGCGGCTTGACCGTCAGCCCTGGCTGCGGGCCCGTGGGCATCACGATGGCCAGATCGATGTGCTGCAAGCGCAATTCCTGCAGCAGAAACTCCGTGTTGCCCGCGATCACGATCAGCTCGATATCCGGGAAGCGCCGCTTGTAATCGCCCAGCACCGGCGGCAGCCGGTAGATCAACGTCGTGGGTCCCACGCCCAGCCTCACCGTGCCGCGTTTCAGAGCGCTGATTTCGCGCACCGCCATCTCCGCGTTTTTCAGCTCGCGGAAGATGCGCTCAGCGTATTGGACCAGAACCTTCCCCGCTTCAGTTACCTGCACCCGCTTTCCTACCCGCAGAAACAGCGGACAGCCCAGTTCGTCTTCCAGCAGCTTGATATGCTGGCTCACCGTCGATTGCGAAAGATGCAGCTTCTCGCCAGCGCGAGTGAAGCCACCGCTTTGGACCGCGGCATGAAATACGTGAAGCTGATGCAGATCCATCGGCGGCACCGATCCAAAAACTTGAATCAATCTATTTTGAACATTCGCCGGAACGTTGTAAAGTCAGGAGTATCGAATGCTTTTCATGGGCCAGAGAGCAGGAGGTAAAATAAACGCCGTGATCACGAAATATTCTCGACGGAACTTCGGCATGTTGCTGCCGGCCTTGGCCGCGAGCCGCCTGCCCGCGCAGGAATCTTCCAAGCGGCTGCCTTCCAAAGCCTTCAAGTTCGAAGAACTGCCCACGAAAGTAAATGCGAATCAAAGTAAGAGCCACGCCGTGCTGAACGGGGAAACCCACAGCGGATTTCGCGTCGAAGTTCACATCACCGAACTGCCCGCGGGAGCCTCGCCGCATCCCCCGCATCGACACCTGCACGAGGAGATGTTCATGCTCCAATCCGGAATCCTGGACGCGACCGTGAACGGAAAAACCGAGCGCCTGACTCCCAGCTCGGTCTTCTACATCGACTCGAACCAGGAGCACGGCATTCGCAACCCGGGCCCCGATCGGGCGGAATATTTCGTGATCGCGCTGGGCGTCGATTCCTAATGCGGATCGCGTATTCTATCTTCGCCCTCGCCGGACTTCTGCGCTCCGCCACACCGCCGGAGATCACGCTCGAAATCCGCGACTACGCGACCATGCCCATGACCGGCGCGGCCGACGGCAAAGGGCAGATCATGGGCCTTTTCGCCCGCGTCAATTTCATGCGGGAAGAACCGGGCGCCAGGAAGCGCATCTTTGTGAACGACCTGAATGGCCCGCTGTATATTTTCGACAAGGCGCGCGGAACGTTTACTACATATCTGGACTTCAACGGGCGCGACGGCAAGCCCGGATTGTTCCATAAGCTTCCGACCGACGCCGGCTTTGCGAACGGATTCATCAGCTTCGCCTTCGATCCGGATTACGCGCATAACGGCAAGTTCTATACGATTCACCTGGAAGATCCGGAAGTCCCTGGCTCAGCGTTGCCGGACAACACGAATTTTCCTGGCTTGAATCTCTCGGGCTACACGGTGACGCCGCCAGTCCAGCCGCCCGGTCCCACGATCCGCGAAGCCGTGCTTATCGAATGGACCGATACCAATACATCGAACACGACCTTCGAAGGGACCGCTCGCGAGCTGCTGCGCGTTCGTCACAACACGCGCATTCATCCCATGGGCGACCTGATCTTCAATCCCACGGCGCGTCCCGGCGATTCGGATTGGCGTGTTCTCTACATTGCGTGCGGAGACGGTGGATCGGGTGAGTCCAGAAGTCCGGAAATGCGCTCTAATCCACAGCGCCTCGACACGCTGGTGGGAAAAATCCTCCGCGTCATCCCCGATTTAAACGAAAAGAAATCAGCCAGCGTACTGAGCGAGAATGGGCGCTACCGCATCCCCAACGACAATCCCTTCGTTTCGAAGACCGGCGCGCGCGGCGAGATCTGGGCTTACGGCTTGCGCAATCCCGCGCGGCTGACCTGGGACGTCGATCCAGCCAACCTGCGCGACAATCATCTGATCGCCAGCGTAATCGGGCTGTACACCTGGGAAACCGTCGTCATCGTCCGCAAGGGAGCCAACTATGGTTACTCGCAGCGCGAAGGGAACCAGAAGCTGGAATCCACGAATCGCACCGCCGCGCTACCTGATGACGACCGGATTCCAGTGCTGATCAACGCCACCGAAACCGACGGGATGGTGACGCCAACGTATCCCGTGATTCAGTACGGCCACGTGAAGGACGGCGGCGATGCAGTATCCAGCGGCTACGTATATCGCGGCAAAACCATTCCGGCGCTGCGCGGCAAATATATTTTCGGCGACATCTCGACCGGCAACGTGTGGTGGGTCGATTACAAAGAGATGCTGGCCATTGACAATGGCAAAACGCCGGCGGAGATGCATCCCATTAAGATCCGGTGGACCAAACCCGGCGGCGAGAGCGAAGTGTACGGTTCGATGGCCCCGGTCACTGAATCCGCTTACCACGCTCGTGGCGGCAAAGCTCCAGGCCTGCCGGGCATTGGAAAGATCGCCGAAAGAGGCCGCTCCGATATCCACTTCTGGGCCGATTCAGACGGCGAACTCTACATTCTGAGCAAGAGCGACGGCATGATCCGCCTCGTCACCAGCGCGACCATCCGGTAGCGCAGGCGAAACTCTTGGCGTCCTTTGCGTCTTGGCGTCTTTGCGTGAATCCGAAAGACTAGACGCACTCAACGTAGCGCCGTTTGCATTGCTCGAAAGTCATATCCACCGGCTGCGCCCAGATTCGTTCGTTCATGATCTCGACTTCGATTGGCCCGCTGTAGCCAGTCTCATCCACCGCACTGCGGATGCGGCGCAGTTCGATCACTCCGTCGCCCATCATGCTGCGGCCGGTCACGATGCCGGGCAGGGGCACGGCCCAATCCGACACATGAAATCCAACAATGCGTCCGCGAGCGCGACTCAGTTCGGTATACAACCGCGGGTCCCACCACACATGAAACACGTCCACCACGACCCCCACCGTATCACCTTGGAATTGTCCCGCCAGATCGAGCGCTTCCGCCAGCGTCACAATGACGCTGCGGTCGGCCGCGAACATCGGATGCAGCGGTTCGATGCCCAGCCGCACTCCACGATGGCGTGCATGGGAAACGACGGCCTCAATGCCCTCCGCAACCATCCCGCGCGCGCCGTCGATATCGCGGTCCGGCGCTGGTCCGCACACCAGCACCACGCACGGCGCGCTCAGTTCCGCCGCTTCGTCGATCGCTCGGCGATTGTCGTCGATCCGCTCGCGCCGTTCGGCTTGTGTCGCAGCTGGGAAAAAACCTCCCCGGCATAAGCTCGAGACCCTCAGCCCCGCGTCGCGGATCATGCGAACACTCTCTTGCAGACCAGCCTCCTGCACTCGATCGCGCCACGGAGCAATCCAGCCGACGCCATGGCGCACGCAGCCGTCGATGCACTCCTTCAGCGTCGCGTGCTTGGACGTGATCTGATTAAAACTCAGCCGCTCGATCATTGCTGCCGCCCCCCGAACCGTGACCAAAGGGAGCGGTTTAACACCCGAGGCTTCACACCGACACTCCTGTCAGCAGAGTCTGCATCCGCGCGCAAGCAAGCTCCGGGTCCTGCAGGACGCCGGCCCTCTCAGCCAGCACCAGGAGTTTCGAAAGATGCTCAATGTCCCGCGCCGTCTCCATCCCCCCGACCATCTGGAAACGCTCCTGATGTCCGTTGAGCCAGGCCAGGAACACGATCCCGGTCTTATACAAATACGTTGGCGCCTCAAAAATCAGGCGTGAGAGCGGAATCGTTGGCGCCAAGATGCTCTCGAATTCACCGACGCGGCCCGCGTCCAGGGCCTGAATCGCAGCGGATGCCGCCGGAGCGATCGCATCGAAAATCCCCAGCAGGGCGTCGCTATAGTGGCGCCCGTCCCCAAGGATCAGAACGTCGTAATTGAAATCGTCGCCGGTATACATCCGGACGCCAGCAGGCAGCTTGCGACGCATGTCGATCTCGCGCTGGGCGTCCAACTGAGAAATCTTGATGCCATCCAGTCGCGTCGCGTGATCGTGAATCAGCCCAAGGCACGTGTCCATCGCTCGATCCAGATCGGTCGATCCCCAATAACCCGCGAGCTTCGGGTCGAACATGTCGCCCAGCCAATGCAAAATCGCTGGCCGCCGCAGTTGCGACAGGATTCGTGAATAGACGTCGACGTAATCGTCGGCCGATGCCGCCGCGCGCGCCAATGCTCGGCTGGCCATCAGGATCACCCGGCCGCCGCGGCTCTCGATCCACTCGCACTGCTCTTCGTAAGCCGCGATGATTTCATCGATCCGCGCAGGCTGATCCTCCGGAAGTTGATCCGTTCCAGCTCCACACGCGATCAAGGCTCCCGTGGCTTGAGCATCCGCCAGGGAGCGCGCGATCAATTCGCGCGCCGTGTTCCATGACAACCCCATGCCGCGCTGCGCCGTGTCCATCGCTTCGGCGACGCCCAATCCGTACGACCAGAGATACCGCCGGTAGGCCAGCGTCGCGTCCCAATCGATCCCACCTACATTCGGCACCACGTGCGCCGCCGCGTACGCGATTCGTGACGCGAGCGGCTTCGTGGGCGGGCGATACGGGCACGCTCGCTCGATACGGCAGGACGCCAACCCGCCTTCGAGGGGAAGCATCAGCTCCGGCATCTAAACCTCCAATTCGGGAACATCCATCCATCGCCCTTCGCGCGACGATGCCAAAGCAAGCTCCGCCAGTTGCACACCTCTCGCGCCTTCCAGCAGATCGTGTGGAAACGGCGCGCCCAGTTCGACGTGCCGCAGAAACATCTCCCACTGCACCTTAAATGCGTTGTCGAAAGACTGATTTCCGGGGACCTCCTGCCACCCGTCGAAAAAGTCGACCGTATTCGCAATATCCGGATTCCACACCGGCTTGGGCGTGTTGGCGCGATGCTGCGTTCTGCAATCGCGCAGACCCGCGACCGCGCTACCATGCGTTCCGTCCACTTGAAGTTGCAGCAGCTCGTCACGATACACGCGCACACACCACGACGAATTCATCTGCGCGACAACGCCGCCATCGATCTCGAAGGACGCATAAGCAGTGTCTTCGGCCGTGCAGTTGTAGGGCTTGCCATCTTCATCCCAGCGCTTGGGAATATGCGTCGCGCACAAACAACTCACACGCTTCACTTTGCCGAACGTATGATCCAGCACATAACGCCAGTGCGAGAGCATATCCACGACGATACCGCCGCCGTCCTCGCTGCGATAGTTCCACGACGGCCGCTGCGCCGGCTGCCAGTCGCCTTCGAAAACCCAGTAGCCGAACTCGCCCCGAATCGAAAACATTCTTCCGAAAAATCCGCTGTCGATCAGCCGCTTTAGTTTACGGATGCCGGGGAGAAACAGCTTGTCCTGGACCACGCCATGGCGCACGCCGCGATCGCGCGCGAGCTTCACCAGTGCGAGCGCCCCCGTCAGCGAATCCGCGACCGGTTTTTCGCAATACACGTGCTTGCCGGCCAGGATCGCCGCGCGTAGCGCCTCCGCTCGCCGTGAGGTCGTCTGCGCATCGAAATAAATTGAGTTCGCCGGATCCGCCAGGCACGCTTCCAAATTCGTGCTGAACCGCGAAATACCGTGCGCCGCCGCCAGCTCGCGCACCTTGGCTTCATTGCGCCCTACCAGGATTGGTTCGGGCCAGAGCTGCGTCCCATCGTCCAGCGGAATCCCGCCCTGCTCGCGGATCGCCAGGATCGACCGGACCAGGTGCTGGTTCGTGCCCATGCGCCCGGTGACGCCGTTCATGATGATGCCGATATTTTTCTTTGCCATGATGTTTTAGTTTTTGGAAGGATCGCGATGGCAGCCGCGCCGGCGATAGCGATCCCCAGGACAACGCCCATCGCGATCGAATAGTCCCCCAGCCGGTCGCGCAGAACCGAAACCAGGTACGGCACCCACGTCTGGCCGATCGTGTTGATCGGCAGGATGACGGCCAACGCGCGGCCCAGGCTGTTGATGCCGAACTGTTCCGCCGCCATCAGCGGAATCAGCATGTAGTCCGCGCCCAGCCCGAATCCGAACAGAACCGCGAACACGTACAGCAGATTCTGACGGCTCGGAGTGATCAACAGAAGAATCGGAATCGTCGAGGCGACCAGCGCAAACGTCGCCGTCATCACCAGTTTTTTCGAGAATCGATCCGCCAGCGCGCCCACCAGCAATCGTCCCGCGACGCTCGACCACAAAATCAGCACGGATGCCGTGCGCCACGCACTATCGGCCGCCTGTCCTTTTGCGAAGCCTTCGTCGAGGAACACGAACTTCATATGAAAGTTGATCGCGCCAACCGCGCCGATCGCGCAGAAGCTGCCGATAAGCAGCAGCCAGAACGGAAAGCTCGCGAACAATTCTCCAAAAGAATGTGATTCGAGCGCGGCCTCGGCGGGCGGCTCGCTGCCGCCGTCCGGATACTGGCCCAGGTCCGACGGCTTGTCACGCAGAATGAGAATCGCGATGGGCCAGCAAATCAGCACCATCGCGGCGAGAATCCCAAGCGCCCCGCGATACCCGAGTTGTTCTGTGAGCGGCTTGACCAGCAGCGATCCCACCGATCCCATCAGTCCGTTGCCGACGTATACCAGGCCCATCGCTTTGCCGCGATTTTTCCGGAACCAGTGCGAAACAATCAGCTGGTGCGGGATCGGTCCGGAAAGCATGTACCCCACGGCGAAGGCCACCCACAGCGCGTAGTAGATCCACAGCTTGGATCCCATCGCGGCGAAACCCGCCAGCGCAAACGCGGTAAGCCCGCTGCCCGCGACGATCAGCTTGCGAGGACTGAAGCGTGGGACCAGCAGCGGTCCGATCCAGATGGTCAGCAGCGCAGCGAGCGGGAATCCGAGCGTGATCTCCGCCCGCGACCATCCCGATGCTCGCTGAAAATAATCGTAAAAGAAAGGAATGTTGTAATACGGGACGCCGACCGTGAGCCCCAGCGTGACGAACGCGGCGGCGGTCATCCGCCAACCAGCAAATCTCCGGGCTTGGAATGCGCGTTCCAGTCCCAAACATTGTGGCATAGGCTTCAGCCTGTGATCTTACAGCCCTAGCCGTTTTCGAATCATCGAATAATAATCTTCCTGACTGATTTTCGAGCGCGCGTCGAGGATCATTTTCGCGTCCTCACCAGCGATGTATCGGAGTTGACCGGTTCCATCCGTCGCGGCCTGATAAATTACTTCAGCCACCATTTCCGGACTCGAAGCATTTCGGCCAGCGCCCCAGCCCTCTCTGAATCGACGGACGAAATCGTCATACACGTCGAGCCCATCCTTCTTGAGCACGTCTAGCGAACGCGTGGAGAAGTCCGTCTTGATGGCCCCCGGCTCCACCAGTTTGACGCGAATGCCGAACGGCTCCAATTCGAAATTCAGCGATTCCGAAAATCCTTCGACGGCCCATTTCGTACCGTGGTACAGGCTAAATAGCGGAAACGTGGCGCGTCCGCCCACCGACGAAATGTTGATGATGGTTCCGCTCTTTCGTTTGCGGAAGTGAGGCACGAACTCGCGCGTGACATACATCAGACCTGTGACGTTGGTGGCGTACTGGCGCTCGATCTGCTCATTCGTGGCTGCTTCGAAAGGGCCGAAAGCCCCATAGCCGGCGTTGTTGACCAGCACATCAACCTGGCCGAAAGCACTTAAAGCCTGATCGAGCGCAGGGCGAATAGTAGCGGCGTTGGTCACGTCAAGCGCTAACGTCCGGACTCGATCCGAAACAAGGTCAGCGTGGTCCGCGGGCGTCCGCATGGTTGCGGCGACGTTCCAGCCCTTATCGTGGAAAAAGACCACCGCGGCGCGGCCGATTCCTGTGGAAGCTCCGGTGATGAACACTGTTTGAGGCACGCGCCGACTATATCAAAATCGTGAGCCAGAGTTTGATGTATAATTCGCGCCAGTGATAAAATGTTTCCGTCCGTACCACGTGGAGGAGGCTATGTCATCCATGCTTAACCGCGGACTCTTGGTAGCTACTATTTTTGGCGCGCACGGAATCGCCGCGGCTCAAAGCGTGACCTTTACTAAGGACGTCGCACCCATCCTCCAGCGAGCCTGCCAGAATTGCCATCGACCCGGCAGCATTGGACCGATGCCGCTTCTCTCCTATAACGATGCCCGTCCCTGGGCCCGGTCCATCAAACAGCAAGTAGTGCAGCGCAACATGCCGCCCTGGTTTATCGATCGCGCGGTAGGTATTCAGAAATTCAAAAACGACGCGTCGCTGAGCGATCAGGAAATCGCGACCATTTCCAAGTGGGTGGACGCTGGCGCTCCCATGGGCAATGCTGCCGACATGCCCAAGCCGCGCGTGTTTGACGATAGCGACCGCTGGCACATCGGTAAACCGGATCTGGTGGTCACTTTAAATAAAGATGTAATCGTGAAGGCCAAGCAGGCCGATCAGTGGCTGGACCTGCCGACGGAAGACCTGGGTTTGAAGAGCGATCGCTACATCGCGGCGATGGAGATCAAGCCGATTCGCGGCACGAAAGTCCTGCATCACGTGGAATCCTCGCTAGTCGAGCCCGAAGAAGCGGGTGCAATGCAAGGCAAAATCCATCTGGAGGAATACGCGGTCGGAAAGTTCGGCGATACGTTCCCGGAAGGAACCGGGATGCTATTAAAAGTCGGCGCGAAGATCATGGCCAACGTCCACGTGCATGCCGACGGTGAGGACACGCCCATGAACATCGCCGTGGGACTGCGGCTCTATCCGGAAGGCGTGGTTCCGAAACACGTCGCCCACGCGCAGCAACTTGGATCGGCCAGCGATCTGGATATCCGGCCCAACACCAAGAATGTCCGAGCCGATGGATATACCGTGCTGACCAAGCCTGCCGTGATTACCGCGTTCCAGCCGCATATGCATAATCGCGGACAGGCGCAGTGCCTGGAACTGATGTATCCGTCGGCGGGCGTCGGCGATCGTCCCGGTGGAGTGCGCACCGAAACGGTGAGTTGCGTCGACCGCTTCAAATTCAACTGGCACGTGGTCTACGAATACGCCGACGACGTCGCGCCCATCGTTCCCGCCGGCACCATCCTGCACGTGATTTCGCTATACGACAACACCAGCGGCAACCAGTTCAACCCCGATCCCACCAATTGGGTAGGGTGGGGCAACCGCACCATCGACGAGATGGGTTTCTCCTGGATCAACTGGTATTACCTGACCGACGAAGAATACAAGCAAGCGCTCGCCGATCGAGCCAAGGCAAAACAAAAGACCATCGCGTCCCTCCAATGAGCAACGCGCCCCAAGCCGTCAGTTGAGGCGCGACAGTAATGGAGCGCGTACTAATGTTATGTCTGCCAATATAATGAGACGCCTCGTGAAACCTCCCACGATTCTGGCGTCGATCTGCTTCGCGTCTTGTCTCGCGTCACGCGCCCAGAGTGTCAAAGATCAACTCCCCCCCGAACTCCCCGTCCCCCGCGAAACCGGCGACAGCGTCCAACCCGTGTTCGACGGCTGGCAGCGCAACGCCGACGGCACCATCAGCATGTGGTTCGGTTATCTCAACCGCAATCGAAAAGAAGTCGTCGACGTTCCCATCGGTCCCGCCAACAATTTCAACATTGCCGTCGATAGTGGCCAGCCGACGCACTTCTACACCCGTCGCCATCAATACGCGTTCAAAGTCGTTTTGCCGAAAGACTGGGACAAGGACAAGAAAGTGATCTGGACCGTCACCGCGCACGGCGAGCCTTGCACCGCCACCGGATGGTTGCAGCCAGAGTGGGAGACCGACGACGGCGTGCGTCAGATGAACGCAGGAGGCGGAGGCCTCGCGCCGCCCGCCGATCCTCCCAACACGGCTCCCACGATCACGAACGGCAGTCCCGATCAGGCCGCCGAAGTTGGCAAGCCGATCAAACTAACGGCATCGGCAACAGACGACGGCATCCCCATAACTCGCGGCCGCGGAGGGCGCGGCGGATTATCGTTCAAATGGATTCAATATCGAGGACCGGGCCAGGTAACTCTGGATCCAGAGTCAACACCCGTCGCCGGCAAGATCGCTGAAAGCAGCACCACCGCGACGTTTTCAGCTCCCGGTGTTTATTGGATACAAGCCGTAGCAAGCGATGGACTACTCGAAGCAGTGCACACAATAAAAGTAACCGTGAAATAACTCAGTGCCTACTTTATTAACGTGCCCGAGTAACCGCGAATGAGCAATATCTCTCCAACTCGGCGACAGTGAATTCGCCACTCTATTTAGGGCAAATACTCGCTTCACACACTCTGTTTTATGGTAGGCTGGCGGGATGCTGCGCGGACTCGCAAGTTCGTTACGGGACCTATCGTACGGAGTAATCAAGAGATTTCTGCTATGGCTTCCGTTCATCCTCCTGGATATCTCAGACTACTGGGAAAAATACGTTCGTCCAACGATGCTGCGTTACACCGGGAGAGACCTCGCGATGCCGAGTGGTGCCTTGCTTGGCGCAGCCGGTGTTGGGGTTGTGTGGAGTTCAATTCTCACGTATCACGAACTTTATCAAAAAAAACTGGAACAGGATGAGCAGCTTTCACCGAACGCTGAAATTGATACGACTCCTACCCTTCAAGAATGGACTGACAATGCAACCGGACAATTAGCGCGAGCATTTTATTTAACAATCCGAAATCCAAGTGCCGCTGCCCTAAGAAATGTTTCTGTGCACCTAACGGATATCTCACCCAGTGTCCCCAATCTTGAATGGCTTCCGATTCCACTTCACATCAAACATGACAACATCTCTCCCCCAAAGGAATTCTTTAATATGCCCCCCGGGGCAGTACGTCACATTGATTTGGTTTCACACATCGTTTCTCTGCCGGAATTTACAATTGAGCATATTGTAGCTGGGGTGAATAATCGGGCGCCAATAGCATCATATGTTCTAAGCGTTAGCGTGCAGGGGGATGATGTTGCGGCACCGCATCTAGTGAAGTTTTTGGTCAGGCTGGATCACCATGGAAAACTTGTTTGCCTTCCGGCGAATTTGTTAGACGTAGATAAGGGTCAGTTGGAATATCGGATAGATAGCAATGCTGCGTTCGCCACTCTAACGCATACCCTTAATTCTCTCGCCAAACTGACAAATGTAATCGGGGCTGTGATACATGATATATCCGAAGAGATGGAGTCAGTTTTGAAGGCTCCGTTTAAATGGTATGAACGAATCACCCAACGAACAGTAGCCGATAGAATCAAGATGCGGGTCCCGCGTTGGTCCAAAAAAATAAACGCCATTTCTTCCGAGTTAAAAACGACTGTTGAACTGTATGTAAATCAGTCCAATGATCTTATCCAAAATGTAACGGGATATGCTGAGTTGGCATCCGCAGTCTCTGCTAATGAACTTGCACAGTTGACGCAGATGCGTGATAGCGCTATTAGCGCAACCGAATCAATCAAGAAATTTCGGGCTCTTGTTGCTACCAGTCAGAGGATGAGGATCACAACGGAAATAACGCGCTCACTACGGCTTCTCGGATCAGTATTGGATATGCAGATCGGCGCAACCAAGCGGATCAGCGAGGCGCTGGATGCAGTTCTGTCGCTGTACGAGCAGAAAGTTGACAACACATGAACTCAGCGCCGCAACCACCGCGCCGAATCTCCGATGCAGAGCCGACCACCCGTTGCCGCTTTACTTCGCGCTTTTCTCTTCCAGCCGCGCGCCACCAAGAATCGCCGGCATCGCGTAATTCCCTTCATGACACGCGTATTCGTAAATCTGATCCTCACTCCTGGTCATGTAAAGTTGCCCCGACCATGGTTGCGTAAAGATGGTGGGATCCTCAACCGTGTATCGGTATAACAGCGTCTTTTCGTCCAGCAGCGAGAATCGTTCCACCAAGTGCAGGTTCTCGTCCATGGGCACGGGAATCAGCAGCGTCCCTGTTCCCTGGTCCTTGAACCTCACCGAATCGACCACCAGCGTGTCGCCTTCCCAGTGACCCCGTGGATCGCCGTTCCACTGCTGCAGCGTTCCATGTGGACGCCCATCCATCGGGACCAAACGCGTTGTATGGATCATCTCGGTATACAGCGCGACGGTTCCGGCGGTTTGTACGATCTGCAGATTTTGGTTGTAGCCGCCGGGGACGATCGGTGGTCCGCTGTTGAATCCGACCAGGCAGCGCTCATACAGCGCGCGGTCTTCGGGACCCGTAGCCGGTCGCAACATTCTTTCCGCATACGCCGCCCGCCTCTTCTGTCCGAACTCAGTAAGCGGAGGCAGGTGGCCGTCCGGCGGATCCACAATCTGCGACTTGGGACGGTCCTGTGGACCCTTCGGCACCGTGTCGAAGAACAGGCTGTTGTAGGCGCCCACGGGATTCTTGGATTCCTCAACCGCGTAAATGTACCCGCCTCTGCCGCCGGGTTTTTCGAGAGGCGTGGAGGTCACATAACTCCAGATTCCCTGCAAGTCCGGATGCCCGTCCGCGGTGCGCAGCGCGGTCCACGTCTTGGGTGTCGATGCCTTCTTGGTAGCTGGCGTCTGAGCGGCCGCCACGCTCATGATCGTGCAGGCGCCTGCGGCGACACGAGCTAACAGAAATCGGTGCGCCATATCAGCCTCCTTACTTCTTGCGAAACTTCCCGTACAACAGTTCTTCCACGAATTCCACGCAGTTGAACTCGACCAAGCGAGCGTTCTTCTCCACGCGCCGGTACAGCGGCATACTCATCTTCCACGGACGGGTGAATACCTTGGAATCCTCGATCGTCACTTCATACATGAGAGTATCCGCGCTGCGAGGCGTGTAGCGTTCGATGACGTGCAAGTTTTCGCTGTGAAAATTGCCCGCGCGATCGAACCACGTCTGGTCGTTCTGCCCAGTGACGTCCACCACCAGAGTGTCGCCTTCCCAATGTCCGTTCGACCATCCTATCCAGCTCTCGGTTTGCGCCTCGGTCGGCTTGCCCATGTTGATGGTGCGAGTCGCCCCCGCGAACTCATAACTCATGAGGATCACTTTGGCTGTCTGGACAATCTGGAACGGAAACGGCATGTAGGTCGCGCGAGGCACGCCGGGGAGATAACACTTGATCTCCGGATCGGAGGTCAGCCAATGTTCCGCATTCTCCTTCTTCTTCGCGGCAGCCCACGGTTGATACGGAATCTCATTGCCTTCCACCACTCCGAGTCCGCCGGGAACCGAGCCAACCGCTCCGAACGCCACCACTGATGCAGCCGGGATCGGACCCACTGGCCCCGGCACCGTCATCAGCGCCGGCCGCGCCGCGTGGTCTTGAATATCCCAATTCGCAGTGTTGATCGCCTGCCAGATTCCGTTCAAGTTGGGCGTGCGCGCCGCCCTGTTTTGTGCAGCGCCCGGAATTGCGCCCAACGCCAGCAACATCGAAGTTCGAAGCCAGTTTTGCATAAAACCGAGAGAATCATGGCTAGTATATCCCTCCGCACTGTGGCGCACGCACTTGGCGTGCCGTGTTCGCACTCGTGCGAACACCATGTTTTCACTCGAAGACCCTCATTTTCGCCAAGTGCGTGCGCCACTGCTTGAAACGAAATCGCACCACGCCTTCAGCCCCCCGAATCAATTGGATACAGGTTTGGTCCAGCCACATACCACTCGAACCAGTGCATAATATGAAGAGCGGTGCAGTAGTCGGAAAGGAACACACGATGACCGGATCCTCCACTTGGCAACTCATGGGAGCTGCGTTCTTAACATTTTCGAGCGCTGCTCTTGCAGCCGATACCGCGAAGCCAGTGACCTTCGCCAAGGACGTCGCGCCTATCTTCCAGGAAAAATGTCAGGATTGTCATCGTAAAGGCGCCATGGCGCCCATGTCGTTTGTCACTTATGAAGAGACGCGTCCGTGGGCCAAGTCCATCAAGCAGCGCGTGGTCACCCGCCAGATGCCGCCGTGGCACATCGATAAGACCGTCGGGGTTCAGCACTTCACCAACGACCGGTCACTTAGCGACCAGCAAATCGCGACCATCGCGAATTGGGTGGACGCCGGCGCGCCACTGGGAAATCTCAAGGATATGCCGCCCGCCAAACAGTGGCCTGCCGATAACGATTGGCAAGCCGCGAAGGATTTGGGCCAGCCCGATTTCGTGATCAAGTCCGATCCCTACACCATGGCGGCGCATCATCAGGACGTGTGGTGGCGGCCTGTGTCGAATGTTCCGGTGACCGAGCCGCGCTGGGTTCGCGCCGTAGAGATTCGTCCCGGAACCATGGCCGGACGCAGAATCACACATCACGCCGTCGCCTATCTCGCGCAGGAAGAACCGGGCGCTACCGACGCGACGGCCACTTTCGAACGGCGCGGCATGTTGATGGAATGGGCCATCGGCAAACAATACGATTTGTACCGGCCCAACACCGGCAAGCTTCTATTGCCGGGTGCGCAGATTTCCTGGGACATCCATATCCACGCCGTGGGTGAAGCGATTCGCGATCACGTCGAGCTGGCTGTGTGGCTGTATCCCAAAGGTCAGGAACCGAAGTATCGGACCACTCTGACGGCGTTTCCGGGAAGAAGCGGAAGATATCTCGATATCGCGCCGAACGAAGTTGCCAAGAACGAAGGATTCACTGTGTTGAGCCGGCCCGCCCGCATCGAGAATTTCCAGCCGCACATGCATTTCCGCGGCAAAGCCATGATGGTCGAAGCGGTCCTCCCGGACGGAACCACGCAGATGGTAAGCTACGTCCCGAATTTCAACTTCAACTGGATGACGAATTATATCTACGCCGACGATGCCGCTCCAGTATTTCCGAAAGGCACCACCATCCACGTGACCTCATGGCACGACAATACGCCGGCGAATCCGAGCAACCCCGATCCGGACCAGTGGGTCGGCTATGGCGATCGCACGGTGGACGAAATGTGTCACGCCTGGATGAACGTGACCTACATCTCGGAAGACGACTACAAGGAATGGGCCGCCACGCATAAAAAGCCGGCTCCGCAGACCAGCGGCCCACCGGCGGCGCCCAACGCACAACCCAAATAATTCTCACGTTGACTCAAAGCCTTTGTTCACTGTGAGTTGTATGTTTTGCCGGCAAAAAAGCTTGGGTTCGTTTGGTCGTACAGAAAAATGAGTGTGAAATTGTCCGGGTTAAGAATCAGCATTGCAGGCTTTGCGCTGATCGTGATGGCCAGCGCGATCGTAGGACAAACTCCTACATCCGCGCCCGCGCAGGAAAAAAGGACCAACGTCACCGGCGCATTCGAAGGATGGTTCAAGAATCCGGATGGGACCTTCAGTCTGCTGCTCGGCTACTTCAATCGCAATGACAAACAGGAGTTCGATATCGCCATCGGCCCCGACAATCGCATCGAGCCGGGCGGTCCCGACCGCGGACAGCCGACGCATTTTTTGCTTGGCCGCCAATGGGGATTGTTCGCTGTAAAAGTTCCCGCCAACTTCGGGCAAAGCAAAATCACATGGACCATCACGTCCAACGGCAAGACCGCCGTGATCCCGGCCAGCCTGCTCCCCGACTACGAGATTTCTCCTTTTAAGGAAGAGGCCGTGGGAAATACACCGCCGGTGTTCAGCTTCGACCAGGCGGGTCCAATCGTGCAGGGACCGTTGGGGTTGACCATATCGCGCACCACCACCGTCGCCGATCCGTTGAGCTTGACCGTCTTCGTTTCCGATGACGAGAAGTGGACGACTCTGTCCGGTGCCAAGCCGCGAACCATGGGGACCCCGGTCACCGTGCGCTGGGTCAAGTATCGCGGCACTGGAGACGTGACCTTCTTGCCGGATCGTCCCACGGTGGAAAAGACCGAGCCGAAAGGCGGCGCAAAATTCAGTGGAAAAGCGACCACCACAGCCAAGTTCAGCCAGCCTGGCGATTACGTCCTGCACGTGGTCGCGAACGACTATTCAGGCGACGGCGGCGGTGGCGAGCAATGCTGCTGGACTTTCGGAGACGTCAAGGTTTCGGTCAAGCCTTAACTGCTCATTCGCCTTGTACTGCTTTCCAGGCCTTGTCGGGATTGAAGCGTGTCATCTGGCGAGCCAACGTGGCGGTTTGCGGACCAAGGTCCTTTTCGTAAACAATACCGCGATGGCTCACGATCAAGGTCTTGACTCCTGAGACACCATACTCCGCCGGCCACGCGACCAGCGCGAAGCCGCCGATCATTTCATTTTTCACCACGTAGTCCATCGCGCCGCCCTGCGCGTCCGGGCCTTGCGCCTTCAGGATGTGATAGAAGTACCCGTGATAGGGTACCGGCTTTTTGCCTTGTCCCTGCAGGAGCACCGCCGCCGCATCGGCGAATGACTTGGGAGCGAAATTCTCCGGCTCGCCTTCATAGTAAAGTCCGTTCCTCTTGCCCGGCGAACTGATGATCCGCTGTGCATATTCCAGACCGCCGTGCGCATCGCGATCGCGTGAGGAGTATTCCATCTGCGCCTCGACATAGCCGCGGCACACGTCGATGGCGGCCAGCTCGTTGCGGCCCACACGGCGCGCCAGAATCTCCACGCGGCCATGTGCGGAGTCGAAAGACCACTGGCCGTTCTTTTGGATCAGTGGTACCGGGAAAGGCCAGTGGTCGTTGCCGACGACGATGGTGGCGCGGTTCTTATTATCGGAGTCGATCTGCACTTGCAAGCTGGCGCCGGCGCGTGCCGCGAACTCCGCGTGCATCGCCTTATCGTCGGCTGCGTCGCCGGATTGCGCGATGTCTTTACCCCCAGGTCCCAACACTTTGAGCAACGCCGCGGTATCGTTCTTCGCTGCGGCATCCACTAGCGCCTGCGCGGCTGCTTGAGGTGTCGAGAAAGTCTGGGCATCCTGTGGAGCCGCCGTCAGCAGCGTCAGCCCGGCCACCAAAATTAGAGAATTCGGAATCGACATAAATGCCTCCTGCTACTCCCGTCCTCGTCCGCCGCCGCGCTGTGGTGGTGGAGCCGATCGGGGCCCTGGCGATGAAAAACTGGGGGGCGGAGCCGACCTCATAGGTGGAGCGCTTCTGGCCGGGCCCAGGCTCGAATATCCATGTTCGGCGTGCGTGGTGGCCGCCGAGCCGTGGTCCATGCCGCCGAAGGCTCCACGGTTGTTTTGTTGGGGTGGTGCGTTGCGAGGAATGTCGCGATTTCCAAAGCGTTCCTGCTGAGCGCCGGGCGAGTTCCGCGAACCTTCAGGCATCGATCGCGGCGCCACGCTCTGCCGCACATTCCCCCGGTAGCGATCATTCAATTCCGGGCGCGAATATGGCACTCCCGCGCGATGCGACGCATCGTGTTCCCACACGCCATTCCCGTGCGCGTTGCCGTAGTGGCCGCCGTTGAAGTTGTTTTGGTGAATGAATGTATTGTTGACGATCACCGTACGGTTGCCCCAGCCGGGATGCCAGCCCCATCCGCCCCATCCATGCCAGCCGCCGCCAAAAAAGAAGCCCACATTAATGCCGACGCCGAATCCGAATCCCACGCCGCCGTAGATCACGCTGCGCGGCGGCCAATACCAGCCCGGATAGGGATACCACAACGGCGGTCCCCAGATCCATAGCGGATCGTAAACCGGAACATAGATCACGGCCGGGTCTGCAGGTTCGATCTGAATCACCGGGCGGCCACCGTCGTCGTTGGTGACCACGTTTTGCTGCGGCGTCGTTGCGAGCTTGCCCGCCTGCTGGGCGCGCTGCCGCATGCGCTGTACCGCGTCCATCACCTCCTGCTGCTGGGCCAGAAACGCGTTGCCAAGATTGGTGGTCCAAGTGACGTCGTCATTCAGACGCTTCAACACGTCCGGAAACACCACCAGGGCTTGAATACTCGGATCCCAATTCTGTTGTTGCGCGGCCTGTGTCAGATCGGGTCCGTTGAGGCCGGGGTTCCGCTGCATCCACTGATACGCCTGCACCACCTCCAGCGGATACGTGCTGGCCACCATGATCTGGCTGATCAATGGGTCGGGGTACAGCGCGATGGGCGCCACCAGATCACTCAACTGGTCGGGCGACAGGACCTGGTTCGGTGGAGGAAGCGACGGCGGCTGATCCTGCCCCAGCAACAATCTTGTGGGAACCACCAGCGCGAACGACAGGAAAATGGAAGCGGCTCGGGCGGAGCCTGAACGACCGGAGTAGCAGGACATCGTGACCTTTCCCGTGACAACAACGGTCCAACACCCCTATTATACGGCTCCCGTGGGAACGTCAGCGCGACAAATACTTCTTCGGAATTTTCAGCGCCATGGTGCCCGCCACCGTGACGACGTCGTACTTGCCGACGGCGCCGATCAACTGATGGGCGGCCCATGGCTCCAGTTGATAATCCGTGGTCAGCCATCGAACCATATCGGTGGTCGCGACTTGCAGCGCGCGATCGAGCGAGCTGACAAACTCGGGCTGCGAACCCATGCTGATCAGGTACTCCGCGGTTTCCAGACGCGGCCCGGTGACATGCGCGTTCTTTTTCACTTCCACCGAAAACTCGACGTCCATGGACGTCTCGACTCCGGTGCCGGTGGGTTCGCCGTCAGCCATTAGCGCGTGCCCGTCGCCCATGAACAGCAATGCTCCCGGATGATAGACCGGCAGGATCACCGTCGCGCCTTCGCCGACCTCGTTGTAATCGAGATTGCCGCCGTAGTTTCCAGAGGGCCCTGATGTCGGGATAAAGTCGCCTTGCGCCGCCACTCCGATGCAACCCAACATCGGACGCGCCGGAAACTCGAGCTTCACTTTCGCGCTGGACGGCTCGCGCAGACGCACTGTGTTGTGCTGGATGTCGAGATCCCACAGCAGCGAACTGTCGCGGCCTTTGGTGACCAGATCCATCTTGTAATGGTTGGGATAGATGGTCTCAATGTAATCCGGCGTAAGCGAAAACAGGCCCAGACGATACGCCGTCGATCCCCAATTCCGGTTGAGGCGCACCTTGCGCAGCTTCACCAGGATGGCGTCGCCAGGCTCCGCGCCTTCAACATAGAAAGGACCCGTCAGCGGATTCCCGCCAGGAGAACTTTGCTCGCCACGAAAATCCTTGCCTCCCGAGTCGAGAGTCTTGGTGGCGATCACATCGCCCGGCTTGATTCGCTCCAGGACCGGATTGTTGTGTGCGAAGGTCCGGTAATAATGTTCGGGCACCACCTGTCGCGTTTGGGCGAACAGGCTGGCGTATGACAAAACAGTGAGAAGAATGTAGCGGCGCATGCTCCATCTTGCCATGGAGGATCGAAGGTTGCATGCCTGCCGTCAGTGGCAACGCGATACTAGTGAGTCTTCACGGCTCGATCCACAATTTTAGGATGCGACTATTTCACGGAAATCTTCACGCGAACGCTGTTCTGATTCGAACTGACGCTGGTTGGCGTGCTCTGAATCGCCCACGCTCCGAACCAGAAATCGCCTGGAGCAACACCCGCAGGTACGCGCAGATTGATTTGCACAACGCCGCAGAGCTGGGTGGGCGCGCTGCCGGCGTACTCGACCAGTTCAAGGCGTCCATCGAAAATACCAACGCTGTTACCGGGAAATAGATTCACGGGGCCTGGCGGATTCAGTCCGCCGGTCTCGCATCCTGGATAGATCGGCCCGAAGCCGGTGCCCCACACCGAAACGATGGAACCTGCAGGCGCAGGATTCGACGGTGCGTTGCGCGTGCCGTCTTCATTGGTGGCGAGTGCTTGAGCCGATACGTTCGGTTCCAGCCGAAAGATCCCGGGCGCTCCGAAAACGATCGGCACGGTGATGGGTCCTAAGACCGACCCGTTGTATTCGATTGTCACCTCGGTGGAGATTCGCCCGGCGAGTTCGAACGGGACAAGCGTGTTCACCTGGCGTGCCTGCGCATACAAGACGGGTGCGGGATTTCCATCGAACAAGACGCGGACGCCCGAAAGACTGAGCGGCGCGCGGCCCTGCAAATCTGGCTGATAAACGACGCCCTCATCCGGGCCGATGCCGAGCCCTGTGAGTGTCACGAACTCTCCAGGAGAGATGGCCCCGCTGCCGAACAGGCTTGTCGAGTTCAGCACGGCTGGAGAAACGCAGGAGGGGGCCTGCCAGCCAGGATCGCCGAAGCGGATTCGCGCGAACGCATGGGGGCCCCCGCTATGGAACACAGTCATCACTGACCCGTCATCGGCAAGCGCGATATTCCAGACCGTCTCGTCGTACAGGCCGCCGAGATAAGTCGCATCGCGCAGGGCTCCGCTTGCATCGAGGCGCGCGATGAGAACATCGTGAGCCCCCCCAAAGCAGGGCTGCGGAGCCGAATCGCTTATTGGAAATCCGGCTCCGGTCTGCGCAGCGAAGTACAGGTCGCCGGAACCGGTCACCGCGATGGACACCACACCTAAAATGGCGACTTGGCCCGGACTTGTTCCGTCCCAGACGGGGAGATACGTGGAGGAGAGCAGCGCCGCGCCGTCGGGCGCGAGCTTAGCGATAAATCCGCCTGGATTCACGTTCCACCACGGGACTTTAGCACTGGACTGATACGCGTCCGATGTGGTGGGAAAGTCGAATGACTCGGTGTACCCGGCGATGTAGATGTTGCCTGCCGAATCGGTCTGAATCGCGTTCGCGCGGTCGGCGCCGGTACCGCCGAGGTATGTCGAAAAGACCACATTTCCCTTCGGATCGAGTTTCGCGACAAAAACATCTTGAGCTCCTGCGAGCTGAGATTGAAATACACCCGAGGTGACTGGAAAGTCGCTCGAGGCGGTGGTGCCGGTGACGATGACGCTTCCACTCGCATCAAAGGCGACAGCCGACGCGTACTCCTGATTGCTCCCAATAAGAAGAGTCGTGTACTGGATTGCCGATCCGTCGGAGTTGAGTTTCACCACGAAAGCATGCTTGGTTGTCGTGACTCCGGCGATGTAAGCGTTGCCGGTGGAATCGACCGCGATGGTGCTCGAACTGTAGGCGATGTCAGGCAGATAGGTGGAGTAAAGAATCTGGCTGCCGTCCGCGCTCAGCTTTGCGGCGAATACCTTGCTTGAATCGCTGGCAGGGATCGCTGCATTCGATGTCGTGGGGAACGAACCACCGGTGGTTCCGGTGATATAGACGTTCCCACTCGCGTCCGCAGTGATCGCGGTACCCGTATCGTTCGTTGGGCCGCCGAGTAGTGAGCCGAACACGGTCTTTCCCGATGGGTCGACTTTGACGATACTCGCGTCGCTGCACGGTCCTGGAAATAGACCACCATGAAAATAAATGTCGTAGCAAGTCCCGCCGCCCGGTTGTGTTTGCGCGGCTCCGGAGGTGACAGGCCCGCCGGTGCCCGTCATGAAGACGTTGCCGGCCCGATCGATCGCGGTGGCTCCGTAGATGGGGAGTCCATGAACGGAAATGCTCCCCGGCTGCGGCTGCGCGTGTAGAAAGAGAACAGGAAGAATAAGAGCGAAAACACGTGCGAGCATTGTTCCTCCGTTTTTTTGATGTTACTAGGTTTTCAAGACCGCTGATGGGTTGTCACAATCTAGGATGTGTGCTCCGCCCAGATTGCTCACGGACCACGGAAGTTATCAAGAAGCCCCATTCTGGGAAGCGGTACACGGGCCGGATTATTGGCTTGTCTTCGTCCGTATCCGTTCGTAGCGCAGCCCCACCGATCCATTCGAGTAGGACTTGCATTCTGTCAGCTTGAAATCGCGCTGCGGGAACGTGCCCGGGAAGCCGGGGATGCCATCGCCTAAAAGAACGGGACCAACGCCGATGAAGAGCTCGTCCACCAAATCCTCTTGCAGGAAACTGCGGGCCAATTCGCCGCCACCTCCTAGATAGATGTCTTTCCCTTTTCGGCGTTTTAGCTTTTTCACGAAGGCTGTCAGAGATCCGCTCACCACTTCGAATCCGTCGCGTTTGCCCGCCTTCCAGCGTCGCGAGAATACGTAGTTGGAGATGCCCGGCATCTCCGGTATCTCGCCACGTTTGCGCATTTCGGCCGTGGCAGCCGCAGTCTTGCGGCCCATCATGGTGGTGTCGATCTTCGCGAAGAAGTCCGCCATCAGCGCTTCGCCTTCCTGGTCTATCGTCAGAAAATCCATGGCGCCGTTCCGTCGCGCAATATAACCGTCGAGGCTGATTCCGAATCCCAGGATGACTTTCCGTGGCATGCCGCGATTTTAACAGGCTGTCAAGCTCCGCCTCACGCCAGCTCGGTCGTTTGTATAAAATCACGTTGCGATGGCACGAGCGCCCGTGGTGGTGGGAGTTGCGGATCATAACGGCTGGGCAGCCTTGGTTTGCGTAAGCGTCAACGGCGGCTCACCCAAGGTGATTGATCGCCGCCGCGTGGAACTGATTGAGCCCGGGTTACCGAAGCAACCGTATGAACACGACACAAAAGGTTTGAACACGGTCGAGGCCGAGAGATTAGTACAGGAAGTCCGGGACTCGGCGGTGAATTGCGCCGAGCGGGCGTTGTCGCGACTGCGGTCCGGCCTGGAAACCACGGGGGAGATCGTCTCGATCGCGCTGAGGACCGCCCCGCTGCCTCGGCTTCCCGGTACGGTGGCGGAAGCCCACGCCTCGTCGCACGTTACCGTGCGCGCAGACCCGATGTTGTATCACGAAGCACTATGCACCAGCGCTGCGTCGTTGGGAATCAATGTCGACACTTTTCCTCGAGGACAGGAGCGCCTGCGGGCTGCCGAGGCTGCGGCGACCACGGCAGAACGCCTGGATCGATTCTTGAGTGGCCTCCGCGCGAGTCTCGGCCCGCCGTGGCAGCAGGATCACCAGGCTGCCGCCGCCCGAGCCATCGCGGCGCTGGGGCGATACACCTCGCTCCAGCTTGACCAGCCCTGATCCCTTTGACGCAGGGGCGAACCTTGAGCGTTCTCTCCATTCGAATCGATGTATAATCCACGCATGCAAGGAATACCCTGGAGCACAATTGCGCTCGGCTCGCTGTTGCTGATCCCGGTCTGCTCAAAAGGAGGACAGGAAGTGCCATCTCCGCAACCTGAAAAGTCGAAGCCGCCTGTCAAAGTAGAGCAGCGCGGGCGCATCCTTGGAATCGGCGGTGTCTTCTTCAAATCCCCTAATCGCGATCAGATGCGCGAATGGTATTCGAAGCATCTTGGACTCGCTGACAAAGGCCAAGGCGCGATGCTTCCGTGGCGCGAACGCGACGACCCGCAAAAGGAACACGCTACAGTTTGGACTGTTTTTCCCACCTCCACTAACTATTTCCCAGCCACGCAACCGTTCATGATCAATTACATCGTGGACGATATGGATGCTTTGCTCGACCGCTTAAAACAGGAGGGAGTAAAGATTGACCCCAAACGAATGGATGAATCCTACGGTCGCTTTGCCTGGATCTATGACTCGGATGGGAATAAGATTGAGCTCTGGCAGCCGGCGTCCGCAAAGCCCTAAGGGCCTTCCGCTGCTCTTACTCAATCGGTCATCTTAATATCCGCATCGGCCCGATTCCGCCCGATGCTCTATGTGCCATGTTGGTCGGTTACTCGTTATATCATCGGTCTATTCACTTATGAAAACCCTGGTTCTACTGATCGCGACCGGATGCTGGTCATTGGCCTTCGCGGCTGATTGCGAGAGCTTGGCGTCGCTCAAGCTCAGGGATGCCACGATCACGTCGGCACACACCGTTGCCGCGGGCGCGTTCACTCCGGCCGAAGGACCGCAGAACGGTCCTTATAAGACGATGCCGTCCTTTTGCCGCGTGCAAGGGGTTTCGAAACCGTCGGCGGATTCGCAAATCGAATTCGAAGTGTGGATGCCGGCGTCGGGATGGAATGGGAAATACTTTGGGATCGGAAACGGCGGGTTCGCGGGGTCGATTCAATACAGTCTGATGGCGGCCGCGCTGCACGGTGGATACGCGAGCTCGTCGACGGATACGGGACACAAAGGCCCGGCCACGAACGCCGATTGGGCGCTTGGCCATTACGAGAAGATCGTGGATTTCGCGTATCGCTCGATTCACGAAACGGCGGAAAAGTCGAAGTCGGTGATCCAAGGTTTTTATGGGCGGAATCCGAAGCATTCCTATTTCAGTGGATGCTCCAACGGTGGACGGCAGGCGTTGGTGGAGGCGCAGCGATACCCGGCCGACTATGACGGGATCATCGCAGGCGCGGCCGCGAATTTCTGGACTCATAACTTCGCTGGATTCATCTGGGACGAGCAAGCGCTGGACGGCGCGGCGCAGATTCCGCCGTCCAAAATGCCGGCGATTGAAAGAGCCGCATTGGCCGCATGCGACGCGCGCGATGGAGTGGAAGACGGCGTCATCGACGATCCCACTAAATGCCACTTCGATCCTGCGACGCTGCTGTGCCACGGCGCTGACTCCGAGAGCTGCCTGACGGCGGGACAAGTCGGAGCATTGAAGAAGATCTACGAAGGGCCGCGAAATTCAAAAGGAGAGCAAATCTTTCCAGGGTATCTGCCCGGCGCCGAATCCGGCCCGGGTGGCTGGAGCCGCTGGATCGCAGGTCCGGACGCGCAGCAAGTGGTATTCGGGAACGGATTTTTCGCGAACATGGTGTTCCAAAACGCGAAATGGGACTTCCGCAGTTTCAACTTCGACCGCGATATGAAAATCACAGACGACAAATCGGCGCGCCTGTTCAACGCCACCGATGCCAATCTGAAAGCATTCAAGAATGGCGGCGGAAAATTGCTGATGTATCACGGATGGAGCGACACGGCGATCGCGCCGGTGAATGCCGTGATCTATTACGAGTCCGTGGTAAAAGAAATGGGGCCGAAGCAGGCCGGCGAGTTCACCCAGCTTTACATGGTGCCGGGAATGCAGCATTGTGCGGGAGGTCCAGGCCCGAATAGTTTCGGAACCAATCCTTCGGCGACACCGTCCGATCCGCGGCACAGCATGGCGCTGGCGCTGGACCGATGGGTGGACCAGGGCGTCGCGCCCAGCCAAATCATCGCGACGAAATTTAAGACCGGCGCCAATCCCGAGAGCGGCGTGGTTCGAACCCGTCCATTGTGCCCCTACCCGCAAGTGGCGCATTATGTAGGATCGGGAAGTACTGACGATGCGGCTAACTTCAAGTGCGCCGTCCCGCCTTCAAAATAGTCGCCCGGTTGCGCCCGGGCGGGTCCAATAGTACTATTGGGACCCTACGCTCTATCGCCGTGGTTGATCATCGGATAGGATTATAGGGCGGATTCTGAGAGGGTCTATTGAATGCGGGTACGCGTGCGCTGCAGCCTTCAAGATCGGCCCGTCCTGCAACGCGTGGGATGGCTGCTGGGCAGCTGTGCGCCTGGATTGCGATATGCGGCATGCCCGGAGTGCGGCCGGGCGGCGTTGAAGAAACTCGCTAAACCAGACCGGATCGAAAGAGTTTCGCGGGCATGGTGGAGCGGTCTGCAGCATTTTTTCGGTGGCGGGCTGTACTATTGTTCTTTTTGCAGACTCCAATTCTATGACTGCCGGAAACCAGTGGAATCGCGACGCTCAGTGAGTGCGATGAGTTCGCTCGAGGGGCATTAACCGATCGAGGCGCGGTCCAGCTTCGAGCGCTTTTTGCCGGCGATGCAAACCACACCGATCGCGCCGAGCCCAAGCAGAGTGAGGCCGAAGGAGCGCGGCTCCGGTACCGTCGAGTCCAGCGAAGTTCCCAGGGTAACCTCGTCGAAGTTGACTTGGCTAAGGGCGTTGGTTCCGGTAGCGGAAAACTCGATTCGGATATGGTCCCCGACGCTGGACGCAAAAGCCGCGGAATCGAACATCAAGTTGAAATGGACGAAGTGACCCGCGCCTGGAGCGCTTGGTATTCCAGAAGCAAGAACGAGGCTGGTAGTAGCGTCCAGCAACTGGATGTTATAAGAAGGCAGCGGTATGTCCGTGCGCTGTCCGACAAAGACACCGAGCGTGTAAGTGGTATTGGCGGCCAGCGCGGCGACGTCCTGATAAAATGTCCCGCCAGGATTCACGTAAGCCGTATTTGAACCGTCGGGGACTGCGTCGGTGAACGTATTGGGGTGATAGGCGCCAACCAGATCGCTGCTGGCCGCGACCACCGTCCAACCCGTCAGAACATTATTGGTGAAAGCGCCGAACCCGAGGACGTCGGCTTCAAAACTTGCGTTGTTGATCGCGACAGTCCCCGCGTAAACCTGACATGCGGCAAATGTTCCAGTCAGGATGAATAACTTGCGTGAAAGTTTCAACGTCCTATGAAAGGCCATGGTTCCTCCGTATGGCGAGTCTTGGGCGAGTACACTGTTAGATGCGCGCAGCGACTGCCGAAGGTAAGCATGGGATAAATCGCGGGCGCAAGTCTTGCGGAGGCGATCAAACTTCGATGAAGGATAACTCAAAGAGTTATCAAAGCGAAGAGGGAAAGCCCACCAATGCAACGACGCCAGGGGTTTACCTATTTGGGCAATACCGGCTGGACACTCACGAACGGATCCTGCTCGCCGGCGGCCAAACGGTTCCCCTAAGTCCCAAGGCGATCGAAACGCTCATTGCCTTGGTGCGGGGGCGCGGCCGGGTAGTCGCTAAAGAAGAGTTGCTTCAGACGGTCTGGCCGGATACCTTCATTGAGGAAGGTGTTCTGGCGCAGAACATCCTCACGCTGCGTAAGGCCCTGCAGAACCCGGATTGGATCGAGACCGTGCCGCGGCGAGGGTACCGGTTTTCCGCGCCCGTTATCTCTCCCGATACTCCTCCCGATCCCAGTGCCACGCAGTCTGAAACCGCAGCGGACATTCCGAAGACGAGTACTCGGGCGGCAAGCCATCGAAATTGGATCGTGGCCGCTGTGGTGTTGGCGCTGATCGTGGCGGGAGTCATTGCGTTTCGCGCCGCGCGCTCGCGCTCAGTTCCCCGAGATGTGCCGATCCGGTCGCTCGCCGTACTTCCTTTTCAATCGATTCCTAACGAGCCGTCCTATCTCGGGTTGGGACTCGCCGATGTGTTGATTAACCGGCTGGGCTCGCTGCGTCAGATCACGGTACGGCCGACCAGCGCGGTGCGAAAATTCGCGGAAGGAGCGGAGGTCGATTCACAGGCCGCGGGGCGGGAGTTGAGTGTCGATGCCGTTCTCGAAGGCAATATCCAGCGCGACGGAGACCGCGTCAGGATCACCGTACAACTGCGTCGAGTGGCCGACGGCGCGTCGCTGTGGACCGCCAAGTTCGACCAACACGACAGCGGTCTGTTTGCCTTGGAGGACTCCATCGCGGGCGAAGTCGCCAACGGGCTGGTGCTCGACCTGACGGCCAGCGAGCGTCAACGATTGGTCCGGCGCTACACCGAGAATGCCGAAGCGTGGCAGGCGTATCTGCGCGGGCGCTACTTGTGGAGCCGGCGAACGACGGAAACGCACCAGAAGGCCATTGAGGAATTCGAGCAGGCGGCGCGCATCGATCCCAGCTATGCCTTGGCTTACGCCGGATTGGCGGACGCTTATGCGCTGCTGGGCTCGAATCCCAATCGCGTGCTGCCGCGCGCCCAGGCGATGGCAAAAGCGCGTGCGGCGGCGCTCAAAGCACTGGAGATCGACGGCGATCTTGCGGAGGCGCACACGGCCCTCGCATTTATTCTGATGCACTATGACTGGAAGTTGGACGATGCGGAACGCGAGTATCAGCGGGCTCTCAACCTCAATCCGAGCTATCCGACCGCGCATCAGTGGCGCGCCGTCAATCTCCTGGTGACGGGCCACCGCGACGATGCGGTGCGGGAGTTAAAAAGCGCCCAGGCGCTGGATCCGGCATCGGTCATCATCATGGCGGACCTGACCGAGCTGTATGTCTTCACCGGCCAGCTCACGGAAGCTGAGGCGGAAGGCAGGCGGGGGCTAAACCTGGATCCGTCGTCCACAGGGGCTCGCTGCTGGTTGTCCTGGGCGTTGATCGGCCAGCGCCGTTTCGATGAGGCGGGCGCCATACTCGTCGGGACGGATCCGCTAGGGACCGATCCGGTGCGGATCTCTGCGCTCGCGTACATGGATGCGGCGGCTGGCCGCGAGGCGCAGGCCCGTGAAAAGATCGCGGTGCTAGTCCGCCTGGCAAAGGACGATTTCGGACTGGCCTCCGTGGTGGCGGCAGCCTACGCGTCGCTGGGTGACGTGAAGGCGATGGGTCCGTGGTTGGAACAAGCTTTCGCAGAGCGATCCGGGGCATTGCTGTTCGTGAACGTCCATCCCGAGTTCGCGCCGGTCAGAAACAGTCCGCAATTTCGCGAGTTTGTGACACGAACCGGCTTGCCGACCACCTTGGCGAAACGCTGAATCGCGACGCTCCGTTCGAGGCACGGAGCGTTCGCAATCCCTTAACTTACTGCACCGTCAGGAGCGTTCCGGCAGGAGTGGTCAGGCCGGCATAGCTGGCGGTGAGTGCGTTGGCGCCGCTGGCGACCGAGGCCGGCACCGTGACGTTGAACTGGTACAACCCTGGACTGATCAAGCCTGCGAAACGTACCACGGCCGGCGTGAACCCGATCTGGATGGCCGGCAACGACGGTAATGAACCGGTTTGAAACGCAGAGCCGTCCGTCAGCGGAGTAGTGGGCAGTCCGAAACCGAAGGCGTAAAACACGATCGTCTCGCCCGCTTTTGCAGGTGTGAACGAATAGCCCGGAACCGAAAGCGACGGAGGACCCACCAAGGATCCGTCTGTGTGGGTCGCCACCACGTACTGGCCTCCGGCGATGGGAATGAACGAAGGCGCGGCCGAATTCATGTTTACGGTAAATGCGGGGCTGGAGTTGGCTCCATTCGTCACCACTACCAATACCGGCCCTTGCGCGGTATCGAGCGGCACCAGGACGTTAATCTGCGCCTGGCTGACGAAGTACACATAGGCGGGCTTTCCGTTGACGAGCACGCCGACGCTGGCCAGCCGGATGGGCATTCTTCCGGAAGCGAACTCCGGAGCATTGCTCCACAGCATTCCACTTACGCCCACGCTGGCGGGCGAGAGGTTGACGCCCTTGATCTCGATCCAGGCATTCTGCGCGATCCCGGGGAATTGCCCCGCACTGTCCACCGACGTGATCAATACGACGTTGATATCGGTCAGCGCACGGATGCGATTGTTCCCAGTGTCCGCGATCAGGAGGACGCCATCCGCGCCGAGGCTCACACCGTGGGCATTGATGCGGGCGGTCAGAGCCGCTCCGCCGTCTCCGCTCGAACCCGCCGTGTCACCTCCAGCGATGGTCGTGATGATGCCCGAAACGGCGTCAACGCGCCGGATCTTGTTGCCTTCGGCGATATACAGATTGCCATTGGCGTCAGAGGCTATGCCATAAAACGCGTTGATAGAGGCTGCGGTGGCTTGGCCACCGTCGCCACTCAAGGGGGGCTCGCCAGCCAGTCCGGCTTCTATGCCATTTCCGGCGACGGTCTGGATCATATCGCCGGATGGCGAGATGCGCCGGATGCGAGCGTTACCACCATCCTCGACATACACATTGCCCGCGGCGTCGACGGCGATCGCGACGGGGTCAAAGAGCTGAGCTTGAATTGCGGGACCGCCATCGCCGCTGAATCCACCATCGACGGTGTCTCCTGGCGCACCTCGCCCGGCGAACGTGGTGGCAACTCCGGTGGCCACATCTACTTTGTCGACCCGGTTTCCATTCAGCTCCGTGACGTACAGGAACCGCTGTGTCCGGTCGAAGGCGATGCCGCCAGCGACTGCGAAGTCGATGCTGCCGATCCGGGTGATCACGCCGTCGGTGCCGATTTTTCGCAGCTTATTCGAACTTGCATCCGAAAATCCTGATTCGGTGAAGTACAGGTTCCCGGCGGAATCGTAAACCATGGCGCCGCCTTGGACGAAACCAAGAAGCGCGTTTATGGCCAGCCCGCCATCTCCAGTGGAGGTCGTGGCAGTGGTCAGGCCACCGGCAACGGTCGTAATCACACCCGACGCGGACACGGCGCGGATACGCCGATTGCCGACATCGTTAATCGCGAACCCGCCCTTGCCATCCGATACCGCGTAGGTGGGACTGGATAGCCTGGCGGCAGTCGCCTGACCACCGTCACCAGCGGCTGAATTCGCACCCGCGACCGTGCTGATGATTCCTTGCGAATTGATGGATCGCAGCTGGCTGGTCTCCAGCAGCAAAAGATTGCCGCTATGATCGAATCCCAAGGATCCCGAGCCCGGGATCTGCGCCTGGCGCGCGAGTCCGCTGTCGCCGGCGTTGCCGGTATTTCCCGTTCCGGCGAACGCGGTAATGAGATGCGAGTCTAGGTTGATCTGGCGAATCCGGCCGGATTCCCATTCGTAAACCAGGTTGCCTGCGGGATTGACCGCGATTCCACCCGGGGAGTTTAGTTGCCCGGCGAGCGCCGCGCCACCGTCGCCGGAATACCCGCAACCGGTGCCCGCGATGGTCGTGAGATTGCCGGTAGTGATCGAAATGGAGCGCACCAAGCAGTCGTCACGCTCCGTGAAAAAGAGATTGCCCAAGGCGTCTTCGGCCAGTCCACCCACGGCATTGATTTGAGCCATGTTCGCAGGGCCGCCGTCTCCCGTGAGACCAGCGGTTCCAGTACCCGCAACGGTAGTGAGCGTCCCGGCGGTCAGGTCGATCCGGCGTATGCGGTTGCCTTCCACGAAAATCAGCCGGCCTTGCGCATCGATCACCATATAGGATGGACTGTTCAGCGCTGCTGCGGCCAAGGGTCCATCCGGAGTGAAACCGCAGGTCCCGGTTCCAGCGACGGTCACGATGACGCCGCTCTGAAGATTCACGCGCCGAATGCGGCAACCCTGGAACTCCGATATATAAAGGTTGCCTGAAGTGTCGCTGGTCAATCCGTAATTGACACTGAGCACGGCTTGGATAGCGAGACCTCCATCGCCCAGAGCGGTGTTGGTGGGATTGCCGGCGATGGCGGTGATCATGCCGTTCATGCCGATCTGCCGGACGCGCCCCACCAGCTCGGCTAGATATATGTTGCCCACATGGTCGGTATAGACCGTGATCGCGTTCAACAGAAAAGCGCTGGACGCAGGACCACCGTTACCGAGTCCTGCGTAATTGCCGGCCACTGTTCTTATATTGTAGGTGCCGGGTTGGGCTGGCAATAACGCAGCAGTCAACCAAAACGCTGAACCAATCAAGAATCGATTTCGCACGGAAGCCCCCAGCGATCATGAGACAAACTCTGAGCGCATCCGCTTACCTTTGGCGGTCTGACGATGACTTGCAGCGCTTGAGTTCACGCCTTGGCAGGGGCACGGGGTTGGCCGACGTCCAGACCGGTCCCATCGGTCTGAATCGGATCACTTTGGCGAGCGCATTCGGGCGAAAAGAGCCGGGCCTTAGTCGACCGTCGACGGTCATACGACCAAATACGGTCTCGTCGAGGCTTCCGGATATTACCATGCAAAATGCAGACCAAGCTGCAGTTCGCGGGGAACATTCGCCTGGTAGGTGACTTGGCCGAAGGTTTTCTGACCAAACGTGGTCAGCGGCGACGCGAACAACGGAGTGTTGAAGGTATTCAGCGCCTCCGCGCGGAACTGAGCTCTAAAATGCTCCCGTACGCTGAAATTCTTGAACAACGATGTATCCCAGTTGGCTTGTCCGGGACTACGGCAGGGAATATCGCGCGCCAGATTGCCAAACGTATATGCCGGCGCTTGAGAAAACGCCGCGGGATTGAGATAAGTGATCAGCCGGGACTCAGGGCTGCCTGAATAGCATGCACTGACGCCCGTCGCGTTGGGGCGCTGCGCGGTTCCGCCGATGCCGGAGTTGAGATTGCTTTGCACCACAAAGAGCGGGAACCCGGTATTGATGACTGCCGTTCCGTTGACGGACCAGCCGCCCACCATCCAATCGAGCAATCTATTGTTGTTCAGAAAAGCTTTGCCTTTACCGAAGGGGAGCTCATAGGTCCAGGTGCCGGTCCAGCGGATGGGAGTATCGGCAGCGGCCAAAGCCCACTCGGCTGCAATGTTGTAAATGTTCTGGATTCCACCGGTTCCGGCGCCGCCGAGTCCGTTCAAGGCATTGCCGGTTCCTGAACCCCACTCGTTATCTTCATTTCTCGACCAGGTGAGGGTGGAGAGGAACGTGATCCCCTTGCTAAATCGTTTTTGCACTTTTGCGACCAGCGAGTCATAGCGGGCATGAGCCGCTGTGGTATTTTCTGAAATCGTCGTGTATTCCGGGAACGGCAGCAACAACTGGGCTCGCGTTACGGTGGACGATGCGATCGCGCCGGCCGCTCCGGGCTGCCCGAAGAACGGATTCGGAACCGAGGCGTTCAGCGCGGCTTGCCCCAGCGCGAGGTTGCTTGGACTCAGCTCATTGATCGGAAGTGTGCCGGTGCCGGTTGGAGCCGGCGTAAGCCCGTTCGACCGCGAGCCGATGTAGCCGACTTCGAACATGACGCCGAAGCCCACTTCCTGCTGTATGTCGGCGGAGTATTGATAGACTGTGCCACCGCTGGACTTATTCGGATCGAGAAAACTGAAGGAGTTTCCGATCGAAGTGAGCGCACCCAACGTGCTTCCGGTCGGTTGCACGATCCCTTGCGGGAACGGATTGCTCAACGAGTTCGCAGGAGTCGCGTTTCCGTTGTTGCTGGCTACATACGTATTGGATTGCGTGAAGCCTGGGACGGAATCGCCTGGACCGAAGACGGTGGGCGCATAGAAGATTCCGATGCCGGCGCGCAAAGTCGTCTTCGGAGTCAATTGATAGGCGGTTCCGAAGCGCGGCCCAAATTTGGTCTTGGACGGCTTGCAGCACGATGTGGGGTTCCCGCTCAAGCCAGCGAATTGAATCACGCCATACGGAATCACGCCTGTAACGCCCGCGCCGATCGGATTGACCTGCGTCTGGTTGAAGCCGACTGCCAGATTACTGTGTACCTCGGACTCGCCGGTCTCATACTCGTATCGCAGCCCGACGTTTACGGTCCATTTGGCGTTGACGCGAATGTCGTCCTGAAAGTATCCCGCGTAGTAGCGCGCATAAACGTTGATGGGCTGCGCCGTACCGGCCGATCCAGCCGAGGGATAGCCGAGCAGAAGATCAGCGAAGTCGGCTCCGGTGGTGGTGCTGGTCACGGTTGGATACTGGCGCGAGAACACGCCGTTGAAGGTGAATGCCCCGGCATTTAAGCTGACGGTCGGGCCGCTGTTGATGACGCGATAATCGAAACCCATGCTGACGCTGTGACGGCCCATATACTTCGAGACGCTGGCCAGCGCGTTCTTGGAATAGAAATTGGAATAGGTCTTCGAGACATTGCTGAGGCTCTCGCCGTTCAGCGTGATCGACGGAAAGTAGTTCGCCTGGACTCCGTTCAGAAAGCTGGCGGGAAATCCAAGGGACGCTTCGTTGAAACCGGCCGCGGCGCTGATGCCCTCGGTAAAATTCGGAAACCGGTTAAATCCATAGCGCAGAGTGACCACAGTGGTGGGATTCGCGGTGAAGATGGCGTTCAGCGCAGTCGCGTCCACATGGCGATACAGAAGATAGGGCGTGTTACTGGTGGTGCTGCCCGCCACGATTCCCAACGGGTTTCCTCCCGGTTCGCGGCTCTTGTAATACATAAAAGATCCGGTGAGCCGAAATCGCTCCGTGACGCTATGCTCCAGCTTGTAGGTATATTCGTCGGCTCGATCGAACAGCGAATCGGTTCCGGTGAAGTTAATGGCGTCGGTGGCGGTTTTCACTTGCGGATTCGGAAGGTAGTTGATGATATTCCGGCCGATCGTACTGATTTGCTCCAACGGAATCTTGTTCCCGCCAAACGGAATGCGCACTTGCGACACGCCCGAGGGGCAGTTATCGGACGCCACGCAGGGGCGCGCCGAGAGCGGGTCGTAAATGACGACGGAGCTTTGGGAGAAGTCCCCAGTCTTTTCGAGCGCGGTCGGAAGCGCGAATGAGTTCGTCACCGGCGTGTGCTGCCGGTACGCTTCCGAAGCGATGTAGAAAAACGTTCTGTTCTTGCCGTTGTAGACTTTCGGAATCACGATAGGACCGCCCATCCCACCGCCGAAATTCTTCCATGAAGTAGGCGATCGGGGGATTCCCGCGGCGTTCGCGAAGTACTGATTCGCCACGAAATCGGTGGTTCGGTAATAGCCGAACACATCGCCATGAAACGTGTTGGTTCCGGTCTTGAGCACGGTATTGAAAACGCCGCCGCCGGTGCGGCCCATGGTGGCGTCATAAGTGCCGGTCTGGAGCTTCATCTCCTGTACGCCTTCCACGGTGGGGATGATTACGGCGCGATTGGTGGCATCGGTCACTGGAATCCCATCGATGAAATAGTTGTTGCCGCGGACCGGGCCGCCGCCCACTGAAATCTGCGACGATCCGCTTTGGTCCTGAAACCGGTTGAAGCGCGGATCTCCGGCGGTCACGACATTTGTGGAAAGCTTGGAGAGCAGGAAGACATTTCGGCCGAGATTAGGCAGATCCTCGATCTGTTGCCCCGTGAGCACCTGGCCGTTGGAAGCGTTCGAGTTTTCCATCAGAGGAATTTCTCCGGTCACCTGTACGCTGTCCGAAACCTGACCAATTTCCATTTTCAAGTCCAGGGTGACGAACTCTTGGGTACCGATGATCACACCGGTCCGCGACAACTTTTTGAAACCGGGAGCTTCGACGTCAATGGAATAGGTGGCTGGCTCCGCCTGCGAAAACACATACTCTCCCAACCCGTTACTGATGGCGCTGCGCACCACGCCGGTCGCGACGTTGATCAGCGACACTTTCGCTTCGGCGATCACCGAGCCGGCTGGATCCTGGATGATGCCGCGAACTCCACCGACGAAGTTTTGAGCGGAAACCTTTTGAGTCGTAACCAAGGATGCGAGCAGGACTGACAGCAGCCACGGACGGAAATTTCTCATAGTGCCCCCTGATGTAGCGTTTAGAAATCCTCGGAGTCGACAAGGTCTCTAGCGGGTGAGCCAACGGGGGTTGGATAATCGACGGGGACTGGAGCGCGTGGGAGCGCGGCGCAAGTAGAACTACGAAATGTTACAGCACTTCTGTTGCGATGTCATCAGAAAACGTCATGTCAATCGATCAAAAGATTTTATAAGTGACATGGGATGTTCACGTGAGGTCAACATCGACCGCTCCCTGTGGTCGCGGCTCAGGGTCTGGCTGAGATGACGGGAAAATGTAAGGTAGAGAGGGAAACATGGCGATTCGAATTGCGCGAAGCCTGATAGGGGTCATCGCGGCGGCCGCTGCCATTGCACAAGTGCAGTCGCCAACCGAATTCGAGGTAGTGTCGATCCGGCCGAATACAGCCAACGATCGTATCGTCACGATCAATGTCGGTCCCGGCGGCAGATTCGCCGCCCGGGGCTACACCCTGGTCCTTCTGATGCAGCGGGCATATGGCGTGATGGATTGGAATGTCTCTGGCGGACCGGGATGGATCCGCGCGGATCGCTATGACGTTGCCGCCAACGCCATCGTTTCGGGTAACCTCACTGAACGGCAGTTGAAACCGATGCTCCAAAAGATGCTGAGCGAGCGGTTCAAGCTCAGGTTACACCAGGGGTCGAAAGAGATGTCCGGTTATGCGCTGGTGGTGCGAAGAATCGGCTCGAAAGTGAAGCCTAGCGCGGACGGCGAGGAGCACTCGGACACGTTCCGAATGGGCGCGGCCGGTCTCAGCGGGCAAGGAATCACGATGGGAGACTTGGCCCGGTATGTGGGAGGCAAGCTGGGCCTGGTGGTGGTGGACAAGACCGGGCTGAAGGGAGTTTACGACTTCAAGGTGGATTGGAGGGACGACACGGATCGGCCCGCGGGCGGGTTGCCGGACGTCGATCCTCGGGAGGCATTGCGGTCGACGGTGTTTGCGGCCCTCGAGGACCAGCTCGGATTGAAGCTGATCGCTCAAAAGGTTGCTGTGCAGATGCTCGTGATTGATAGCGTAGAGAAGGCTTCGGAAAACTGAGCGTCCGATCCGTAACATCGGCTACGATCACAATATGTTGTTTTTCGCCGGACGCCGGCTCGACCAGACGGAGCGATTCTGATGAGTGAAGGACGTGAGATTCATTGCTATGACTACGTCAATCACCCGTATCAGCGCGTTCGCGATGCGCTGAGCAAAGATGCGCTGGCGGTGTTCCAGTCGGCCACCAAGGCAGCGGCTTCCCGGGCGCGATCGGTCGCTTCCGAACTGCGTATCGATATAGGCGGAATTGCGGTCGAAGCCGAGATCGTAATCTCCATCCAGAAGATCGAGGAGCAGGTATCCGACGCTCTTGCGGGTCCCGTGACGCGATTGCAACTGGAATGGCAGGCGGCGAAAATGCCCAGCCTGTTCCCGCTCATGAAGGCGGAACTGTCCATGTATCCGTTGACGGCCACCGAAACGCAGTTGGATTTCAGGGGCGTTTACGAGCCGCCGCTTGGCGCGGTTGGAAAGGCCATGAACGCGATCGCCGGGCATCGCATCGCCGAGGTTTCGGTTCACCGTTTTGTGAGCGATGTAGCGGGATATCTGCGACAGGCGCTTGCTTGATTAGTGTTTTCGGGAGGGCTTGTTCGATGAGTCCTTCGGCTCGGAATAAGGCCAGCTTTCCGGATGCAGCGGAGGGCGAAAATCTTCCGTGCTGAAGATTCGGAAGGGCGCTCCAGGCGGGGCCACTTTCAAGACCAGAGCGACTTGAAAGCGCGGCCCCTGGAAATAGGAGACGCGCATCTGATGGACTCCGCCATTTAGGGTCACCGCGCCGCTTCTGTCTTCGGGCGGATGCATGCCGTCGTTGTCGACGATCAGTTCATCGTCGATGTAGAGTTTGGCGCCATCGTCCGACGTCAAGGCAAAGTCATACCTGCCCGGTTCATTAATCCAGAACCTCCCGGTATCTTCGATTGCAAACCACTCAGTTCGTCTGGTCACGCCAGGGAAGCCCTGTTTGAAGTCTTGCGGAGGGACGTTTAAGGACGACGTGTAGATACTGCCCAATGGTTTCAATCTCCGGAAATCCGGAAGCCTGGTTGAATTGCGCTTAATGTGATACACGCGGCCGTGAAGTCCGGCCGGGATCACCACCGTCGTACCGAAGGTTACTGCAGCCTCCTGCGGAGCCGCGGGCGCACAAAGGTTGGCGACTGCAATCAGGAATGCGAGGCGCACAAGTAGCACTGTATCACCGGCTGGACGCCGCGACTGCCGCGGTTATTCGCAGCGCAAGGCGACAATGGGATCGATCTTCGCGGCGCGGCGGGCCGGCAGGTAACTGGCGAGCAGCGCCACCCCGGCCAGCAGCAGCGAGACAGCGCCGAGCACGACAGGATCCAGCGGACGCACGTCGTAAAGGAGTCCGGTCATCAAGCGCGTGAGCCCGGATGCGCCCGCGATGCCAGCGGCGAGCCCCACCAGCACCCAGGCCATACTGCTGTTCACCATCAGCCGCAGCACATCCGCCGATCCGGCACCAAGCGCCATTCGAATTCCGATCTCATGAGTTCGCTGCGCCACTGAATGCCCCACCACGCCCACGATTCCGACCGCCGCCAGCATCAGCGCCAGCACCGAGAACACGCTGAGCAGCAGCATGGGGAAGCGCTTGGAGCCGGTGGAATCATGCACGATGTTTTCCATGGTTTCCAGGTCGGAAACAGGCCGGTCGGGCAAGACCTCAGCGATCGCTTTCTTGATCGGTCCGGCAAATGTGACGGGTGCACTGATGGTGCGAGCGACAACGTTCATGAAAGGCCAGCCGGCCTGAGCGTAAGGACGGAAGAATTGACGGCGCACGGGCGTATCCAGTCCCTGGTGATGAACGTCTCGAACTACGCCCACGATGGTGAGGCGCGGTCGATCGGCCCCTTCGAACCGGATCGCTTTCCCGACCGGGTCTTCGTTAGGCCAATAGGTGCGAGCCATGGTTTCATTGATCACGATCACGCCCGGCGCGCTTACGGTATCCTGCGTCGTGAACTCGCGCCCCTTCAGAACCGGAATTCCCATGGTCCGGAAATAGTTCGGACACGCGACACTATAATCGCCGCCCGGCCAGTGGCCCGGTTCCGCCGTCGGGCGACCCTCGATCTGGAATGCGCGGCCAGCGTTTCCGCGGAACGGCAAATGAGCGACTGCGCCAACCGACAGGATTCCCGGGACTGCGCCGACATGTTCGTCGAGGTCCGGGCAGAAGCGCGGCAGCCCGGGCGGCCCGACGTAGATCTCTTCCTGAGGAACCGACATCGACATGGTAAGAACGTTGTTGGGATTCAATCCCGGATCGACGCCCAGGAGCAGCGTGAGGCTCTTAATCATGAGTCCCGCGCCGCAAAGTACTACCAAAGCCAGCGCCACCTCCGCCGCCACGAGCAGGTGACGTAGACGGCTGCTGCCACCGGCGCTGGCTGAGCGGCCGCCTTCTTTGAGCGGTTCGCTCACGTTCCCACGCCACGCGCTCAGCGCCGGCGCGACGCCAAACAGTATGCCCGTCACGCCGGACACGGCCAGAGCAAATACGAAGACGCGGTCGTCCATTGGGATCGAGTCGATGGGTCGCATGGGGAGATGCAGAGAGTCCAGCTTAAATGCGTAGAACATTGTGCGCGTGCTCGCGGCAGCCAGCAGAAGTCCGGCCACTCCTCCGGCGAGAGCTAGTAAGAGGCTCTCGGTCAGTAACTGACGCGCGATGCGGAATCCGGCGGCGCCGAGCGCGCGGCGGATGGCGAACTCCTTTTGCCGCGCCGCGCCACGCGCGAGCAGCAGGTTGGCGACGTTCACACAGGCAATCAACAGTACGAACGCGACTGCAGCGAGGAGCGCCAGCATGGTGGTTCGAATGCCATCCATTCCGAAGCCGGCTAGGGAAATCACCGTCGCGCCCATATTAGCGTTATCCGCCGGATACTGTTGTTGGACGCGGATTCCAATGGCTTCCATCTCCGAGCGCGCCTGCGCGAGGCTAACGCCTGGCTTCAGACGGCCGATCGCAAGGAAGCTATTGCTGCCGCGGCCAAAATCGGTTTTCGTGTAGCCGACGGGGACCCACAGCTTGCGCGGTCCGCTCCAGAATTGCCACTCGAATTCGCGCGGCATTACGCCGATCACGGTGAAGTCCGCGCCGTCGACGCGAATCGTCCTTCCTACCAGGGATGGATCGCCGCCATAGCGGCCCTGCCACAATCCATAGCTGAGGACCACTTCGCGATCCGTTCCCAGCGTTTCTTCTTCAGGGAGGAACGTGCGACCCAGAAGAGGTTTCACGCCCAGCACGGAAAAGAATCCCGCGGACACACGCAGCCCCGAAACCTGTTCCGGCTCCTGCTGGTTTCCCGTGGCCGAAAGATTATACCCGCGGCCGGCCGAATCGAAGATGGCCATGCTTTCGAAGGAGGTACTCTGCCGTTCGAAATCCCAGAAGTTCGGCGCGGAGACGATGTTGAAGTTCCGGGAACCTTTGCCGAAGGTTTCGAGGATCAGCATCAGGCGGTCCGATTCGGGAAACGGCAGGGGCTTCAGCAGCGTGTTGTTGATCACACTGAAAATCGTGGTGTTGGCGCCGATTCCCAGAGCCAGCGTCAGCATGGCAACCAAGGCGAAGCCCGGGTTTCGAATCAGGTTTCGCGAGCCGTAGCGGATGTCTTGGAGCAGAGGTCCCATTAACGCGGATACTCCTCGTGTAGCGCAAAGTTACCGGCGCGGGCAGCGCACCTGGGAAGTCAGGTTCTACTCCGCAACCGGTCGATTTCACGCCGATCGCGTTTCGATGGCTTGCCGTCGCGCACCCCTTCGACGTTCATCATCACTCTTCGGTTTGCCGCCAACTGCAAGCGCAATTCCCGGCTCGCTTCAGTCTCGCGGTAAAGCGTTTGCGCAACCGGCGCCGGGCCGCGGATTTCACTGAGGATCAGAATTTCCACCACAAAGTCGCCACTATCGTTCTTGACCAGCAATGGGTCGCCGACGCGGACCTCACGCGCCGGCTTGACTCGTTGACCCTGGATCTCAATCCTGCCGAGTTCACATGCCCGTGCAGCCAGAGTGCGCGTCTTGAAGAATCGTGCGGCCCAGAGCCACTTGTCTATTCGCACGCGGTCCATGATCCCATTCTCGACCAGGACCGGACCGGTCAGTTTCCGATTGCGCCGACTCTGGATGCAACGTGGCTTCCAATCCTGCCGTGGCACAGCCCCATGCGTCAGCTTGGGGCTATCGCTAAGGTCAGGCTAGCCCCAAGCTGACGCATGGGGCTGTACTTGTGGCATTTACAACCGGCTCGTCCGCAGGCTTATCTTCAATTTACATTCAATTGATAGGAGTTGCGTTGGTCTGATCGAGCTTTAGTGAGTTCGGTCCAGCCTTGAGTTGCACGGCCTGACCCCAGACGAGCAACTGGTTTTTATAGCGAGCGGTGATGGTGAGATAGTAGGTTCCCGGGGGGACGCCGGGGAAGACTCCACTGCCGTTGGCGTCGGCCCGGACGGCGGACGCGGCATTTAGGTTGACTGCGTCCAGGACCTTTTGACAATCGGGAGTTCTGCCGACGGCGCACGTGGCAGCCACGTATTTGTATGGCGACATTCCTGGCGGGACCGGGACTCCACCTTTCGCGAGCGCGTTCGCGTAGCTGTCGCGAAGTAGAACGTAGGGACGCCCGGCGAGCGGATTTGGAATTCCAGGTTGCGCAGGAAATCCAGAGACGATGGAAAGAATAGCGTCGCCCAGCGGCGCGGCTGGCGTAGAGAGGCCGCCGGCTCCATTGGACGGCCCGGTTGCCGGTGTTCCGGTGGATGCAACCATCGGCGCAGCGGTGCCTCCGCCCGAAGGGATCTGCTTGCTGGGAGTTAGAGCGGCGAGGTTGCAGGTCTGCTCCATGGGAGCGAAGGTGAAGTCGCCGTTGTCTTTCGAGCCGATGACGATGCGTCCGTGGACCTGATAGGGGCCGGAGCCGGCATCGAGCGAGCCGTTCGGCCCGAAGGCGAGGGTGAGCGGATGATCGGGCGAGTCAACCTTTATACCCATCTTGGTTCCGTCCGCGACGACGGTGTAAGGATAGGCGCGTGCCGAGTCGGGCCCGCATCCGAGGATCGCGGACTCGGGAAAGAACTGGACGCTGAAGCCGGTGGAGGCGGCGAAGATGCCGTGCATCCGGATGCCGGTAGGTGTCGGCGGGCCTTTGTCCCCATCATTGAACATGGATTTGAGCAGGTCGGTCTGCATCGTCTGGACGCCAACTCTCGCGCCTTTCGTGGAGAGATTCAGCGCGGGACAGGTGGTTCGGGTGTGCGTGAATGTAGCATGCCCAGGAACGGCTCCAATGGCTTGGCGAGAGACGCGGTTTCCGAATGAGTCGTATACGGGACCGGGACTGGTGGCAGCCTCATTGGCTGAGATAGCCCTCCCGGATTGGTCTTTATATCCGCTGTCGTATCCAGTGGCAACCACGCCGTCTATCGGGAGCGGGCCGGGACCGACGATGGTTCCATCGGCTCGTACGTTGAGGACCAGGGGCTTGGGAGTGGTGTCGATGGTGAGGACAGCGAGGTTGTTCTTGAAGTCGATCGCGTAGGCATGTTGATCGGGAGACAGGAAGGAGCAATTCACCAGAACTCCGCCGTCGATGAAATCGAGGCGCCATTGCCCGGGGCCCTCGAAGACACCCGCGATCTCCGGACCCGGAGCGGGTTCCTTGGCGACGGAGGGCAGAACCTGGCCGACCATCTGGCCAAAAGCGCCCAGCAGCGAGTTGCCGGTACAGGTGGCTGGAAGGCGTCCAGAGGAGACGCAGCGGCGCATGGCCCGCTCCTCGGCGTTCTTGGGCGGCGTTGGCATCCCGATGCCTTGCGCCTGCGGCCGCCCGCCGTTGGACTGGTTGTTGAGTTGGGGCGGGGGCTGCGGGTTGGCCTTCGCGACGGCGGCATCGTACAGTTCCTGCTGCCTCTTCTGGCGGGCCTCTGCCGCGGCGAGTTCCTTCGCACTGGGCTGTTGGCAGGTCGGGAGGAGCTTTTTCAGTGTGCCCCGCGTTTCATTGGTGTAGGCCATGATGCCGTTGCGCGTGGGGCGGTCGGGATGGCCGACCATGCAGCTTGACGTGTCGGAGAGATCGCGGATGTTGCAGCTTTCGACGTACATGCGTTCGCCGTTGCACACATACGTCACGTTCAGCTTGATGTCCTGCGCGGCGGCGGAGACGCCGAGCAGCATCGCGATGCCCAGCTTCAGGTTGAATTGGATTTTCTCACGGCGGTTCAAACGCATGATAGGTTCTTCCCTTCTGAGCGATCAGAACGGCGGCCGCATCATCCACTTGGCCGAATCCTTATCCTTATAAAACACGCCGAAGGGGATGTTGTTGTACATGCCGGCGCCGATATTCGCAGATGCGACCGTCACGGTGAAGGTGCAGTTGAAACCCTGCGGAGTCGGGTTGTCGCATGCGCCCTTCTTGAAAAAGGTGATGTTGACCGGCGCGGCGACGGTCATGCCGGGCGGGTGATTCATAATATCCAGCATGGCGTCTTTCATTTGGGCCTCAGAAGGCTCGGACCCAGCGCCGCCACAGCCGGCCAGGCCAAACGCAAAAATAGTACCCAACGCAATGTGTCTCAAACGCAAGCGCATGATTAGCTCCTTGCCGCGCAGTAGTGCCCCAGGTGGGCGCTAGAATCGCAGGCTATTTAACATTGCGTGGAGTGTGGACCAAAACCGTCATGCGGGAGCCAGAAAACGTTGTATAGGCGGACTGCCGGAAGATGGTTGAAGCACTTTTTCAAAGAATCGCAGGCTCAGTTCCTCAAGCGGCGTGTCGATCTCGCCTTCGGACGTGGGGCGAGCTTTGGGGGCAGGGCGCGCGCACTATAGCGCAACGCGCCGCTCGAGTTTCAAGGTCGGTCGCTTCGTTTACGACGCCCATGCCTCCGCAACGCACTACCCTCGCGATTCGTGATCGCGCTAGTAGTTCACCGTGGCAAAATCCATCGAAGACTTGCCCGTTGAGTCCGTGACTGTAAGTTGGAAAGTGTAAGTGCCGCGCATCGTCAACTGTACAGTAGGAGTCGCCGTTGTGCTGCCCGATATCGCCGCTGAGGGACTGCCTTGGGGAATGGTCCACAGGAACGACAACGGCTTGCCATCCGCGCTGGTGGACCGCGTCCCGTCCAACTGGACCACGCGTACCGTCGCGGTCAGGTTTTTCGGTCCGGCAACGGCGGCAGTTGGGGAGCCAGTCGGTTTACAACGGTTGGGAGGCTCGCCCGGGCCGCCTTCCAGGCACGGAATCGTGCTGAGATAGGTATAGATGGCCAGAAGTTCGTCGTCCGACATGTTTTGAAACGTGGGCCACGGCATGATTTGGAGCAGATCGCCGTTAAACGGAGCCGGAAGGCACTTTCCATTGGGTGGGCCGGAGCAGGTCGGGTGGACGTGATCCATGTCGATGCCCGTCCTGATGATCTGCAGAAACTGTTGGAAGGTGTTCCCGCCTTCAGGCATACCGGTGCCGTCCGGCGTGAGATTCCGAGAGACGATGTGGGGGAATGGACCGCTGGGATCCGGAAACGCACCGAAATCGTTCCCGCCATTTAGATAGGTTGCCGGATTGACTGTCGTGTGCTGGCCGAAGAACGGGTTTCCGCCCGCCGTGTATTCCATCGAGGGGTCGGTGGTGTGGCAACCATTGCAGTCGCCGATCGCGTTGACCAGGTAGCTGCCGTATCCAACCAGGTTGGGGTCCTTACCCTGCATATTGAGCGGGACGGGAGCGATCTGAAATCCCTTCAGAACCTTGTTTACATCAAATGTTGTGGTCGCCTGCTGGGCCTGCGCCCTAGGCGAGTGAAGGAACAACCCTGCCACCATCAAGGTGGCAATCCCTGAACCGTTAGCAAATTTCTGTATAGCGAAGTGAAGCATCGATCCTCCTTGGAGATTGGAACTTCCGGAGCAAGGCACGCCGGTGGCCGTTGCGTTTGATTTGGCAAATCGCAGTTCCAGTCAGCTACCATCGCTACTTTTTCTTTGGAATGTCTGCACCTGGAACCACTCCGGACTGACCATACGCGGTCAACTGACGGAATACGGTCGTACGATCCTTGTCCCCGGCTCGGTTTCCGACGGAGTCATTCCGCATTTGCGGAAGCGATGGGCTGCTAGAGACAGCCCTGCACATTGAATCCTCCCGCGGTTACAGGAATTTAAGAAGTGCATCGGTCGTCTCGCGTGGGCGTTCTTCCATCACCCAGTGACCGGAACCCTGCAGGACCACGATGTTCGCGTCCGAAGCGACCAGTTTCATCTGCTGCCCCAGAACGCCGCCGTTCGCTTTCTCGCCGCCGATGGCAAGAACGGGCATCGGAAGCTTGGTGCGCGCCAGCACCGCGAAATCCTTGGCGGCTTGCTGGAAGGAGACGAAATAGGCCCAGCCGGCCCGCATTCGTCCAGGTTGGGAGTAGGCAGATGCATACGATTCCCGGTCCGCTTCAGGAATTGAATGGGTCTTGTCGGCGGCGAAGTTGTTCCAGAAGTGCTCGAAGTAGGTGCGTTCGCGTCCTTCCACCAGTGCTTCGGGCGTCAGTCCGTTGAACCGGAAATGCCAAATCCCGGGATTGTTGTAAACGCTCTCCCAGCCATCGACACCGGGAAGGAAGGCGTCCATCACCGCTAGCTTCGCCACTTCCGCCGGGAACTGAGCGGCGTACGCGTAAGCGACCATCAACCCGATGTCGTGCCCGACCACTTCCGCCTTCTGGAACCCCAGCGCCCGGGCGAGCCCATGAATCCGGATCGCCGCCGTCTTCATATCCAAGCCGTCGATTGGAATGGATGAATCTCCGATGCCTGGTAAGTCCGGCGCGACGACGGTGAACCGTTCGGCGAGCGCTGGAATCAGCGGCCTCCACATCCGGCTCGTCTGCGTATAACCGTGAAGCAGGATCACCGGCGCTCCATGGCCGGCCGTCAGGTAATGCAATTTGACACCGTCAACGTCGGTAGTTCGCGAGGCGATCGTTTCGGTCGTGTTCATGGGATGTGCTCCATTCTTGTGTCTCGTTGGTACGTTCGGTGAGGAGTTAAATCGACCCTAAAGCAGGGCTTCTCACGACAACTCCTCACGGGATCGAGATTCTAGTCTACACTTCACGCCCTTTTTATTCGGAGCCTCTAGGGGGCGGAGCCGCTAAAAAGCGGTGCCTCTAGATGCCAACCAAATCCATTGGCTGAAATAGGGACTATATATCCCTTTCCGAGCGACGCATGTTATAACTAACAAGTCTCCCATGCGGAATCTTGCCGCGGCAGCCAGCGTAGCAGCGTGTGTGGGTGTGTTCGTAGTGATTGCGTTTCCGCAACCACAGACTCGGCGGAGCCAGTCTCGACCACCGGAAGCTGACCTGACCTCTTTTCGCGTAGTCTTCGGATATCAGCGGACTGCAGTGAAGTCTTACGGCGGCAGCATCACGGTGACCGGCGGAATGCTAAGAACCATCGAGCCATGGCGCTTCCAGCCGGACGATGCAATCACCGGCCCGAATTCATGGAAGTTGCAGACCAAGCGGACGGTCTTCGAGAACCAACCGGATCAGCCACAAGCGTTGTCGGGCGGGCCGGCAACTCAGAACCTGGTTCCGGCGGGGTTGATCGTAACCGTCGACAGCACCACCGTGTCCGCGCAGCTAAACACTCAGCAGGGTAACTTCTCCATTCCAATCGGCGATCTGGCATATGGCCGAGAGTTGTGGTTTCTGGATCACGATGTTGTGGTGGAACGCGTACCCACTCCGCAGCGCGTTTCACCGCAGAATGCCGAACAGCATGATTACCCATCCATCACGGTGACGCGCAGCGGTGAAGTATGGAGCGCCTGGCAGGCTTACCAGGATCGCGGCGACCACGTTTATGCGCGCCGGCAAGGCGACGATCCAGTACGCTTGACGACCCAGAAAGGCGACGTGTTCCGTACCTCGGTTGCAGAAGACGCTGCCGGCCAAATACACGTGGCGTGGTCGGAGCGACAAGGCCAGGCATGGAACCTCTACGAGCGCGTCTTCGACGGCAGAACCTGGTCGCCGCAGACTCAAATCACGCGCGGGACCATCCCGAATGTCTTTCACAAGCTGATTCCAGGAAAACGCGGGTTAGCCTTGATCTGGGTTGGCCATGAAAATGGCGAATCGTTTTTGTACCTGGCGACGCATGCCCGGTCGGGTGGATGGTCGCAGCCGCAAAGGATCGGCGGACCGAATGTCTGGAGTCCGGATGCGGCCGTCGATGGCGACGACAATCTCCACGCGGCGTGGGACAGCTATCAGAACGGCAACTACGACATTTTCTACCGTCGCATCGCTAGCGACGGCGCGCCCGGGCCGATCGAGCAAATTACTAAATCTCCCGCCTTTCACGCCCATCCATCGCTGGCGATCGACGGCCAGGGACGCCCTTGGCTGGCATGGGACCAATCGGGCGCCAACTGGGGCAAGGACTGGACTCGTGAGGATCAATATCGCTCCACGGTGCTTTATAAAGATCGCTCGATCCACGCAGTAGTGAAGGACGGTGGCCAATGGAAACAGGCACCGGATTTCGCAGCCGCGGTCCCCGATCGTCTCAAACGCTATTGGCAGCTTCCGCATCTGGCATCGGACGGAGCCGGGCGGATATGGGCGATGTTTCAGATGCAGACCAGCGTCGCAGTCCAGCGCGCAGATTACTGGGCTTCGGGAGCCGTGTGGGATTTCTATCTCACCACCATCGATAACGGCGTGTGGCGGCCGGCTGCGTTCGTTCCCCATTCGTCAGGCCGGAACGAAGCGGCGTTCCAGACCGCTTCGGCCGCGGATGGCGTGTGGCTGACTTGGGCAACCGACACGCGTGACCTGTTGGGCCTAGCCGGCAATCCTTTTTCGCCGACCATGCTGCGTTACGAGGTGTTTGCCGCGCGTGCGTCCACGGCTCCGGCATCCGGCGCGCCCGTTTTTTCTGCGTTCAACGAAAGCGGTGGACAAGCCCAGATCATGCACCCGAACGAACGCGACGACATCCGGAGAATCCGTGCCTACCGCACCACGGTCGCGGGGGCGGAATATCGCATTCTGCGCGGCGATTTTCACCGCCACACCGATATCTCGAACGACGGCGCCGGGGACGGCTCGCTCGAAGATTACTACCGCTACAACTTGGATGCGGCCGCCATGGACACAGGCATCGTCACCGATCACAACATGGGAGGTGACGCCGAATACAATTGGTGGAGAACCGAAAAATCATACGATCTGTTCTTGATACCCAATCGCTATACTCCGCTGTTCGGCTACGAACGGAGCGTGAACTATCCGAACGGGCATCGCAACGTGGTTTTCGATCACCGCGGGGTCCGGACTCTTCCCGTTTCGACTGCGGAAAACCAGGGTCAGGTCAACAGCGGTTCGCTGGTTTATCCCTATCTCCGGCAGAACCGCGGGATCTGCATGGAACACTCGCTCGCGACCGGGCAAGGGACCGACTGGCGCGATAACGATCCGGACCTGGAACCGTTGGTGGAACTTTACCAGGGTTACCACGCTGCGTATGAATACGAGGGCGCGCCGCGGGCGGAAAGCGCCAACAATCATCTACTGGTTCACGGCGCCTATGAGCCTGCCGGCTTCTATTGGAACGCCCTGGCCAAAGGATACAAGCTGGGCGTGCAGGCGAGTTCGGATCATATCTCGACCCATTCCAGTTACGCGATGATCTATACGCCGACGACCAACCGCACTGATATCGTCGAGAGCATGCGCAAGCGGCACGCTTATGCGGCGACCGACAACATCATTCTCGATTTCGAAGCCGTGGACACCGACGGCAGCTCGCACCTGATGGGCGACATCTTCACCGCTTCTCGCGGGCTTAAACTGCGGGTCAAAGTGGACGGAACGGATCTCGTGACTCGCGTCGACGTGATTCGCAACAACGCTATCGTTTATAGTGCGCCGGATCAAGGAACGAAAAGCTTGAATTTCGAGTACGTGGACAGGGAGCCGCAGCCAGGCACGAATTGGTACTACATTCGAGTGACGCAGATCGATCGCAATCTTGCCTGGAGTTCTCCGGTTTGGGTCACGTATAGATAAGCCGGCATCGAATGCGTCATGAATTGTGCGGACAATCCAGCAGTGCGATGAGCGATTGAGCGATGATGGGCGCATGCGTTGGCAAGGTGAGTTGTTGCACATCCACGTGGCGCCGAGAGCGTCGGCACCTATGGATGCGCTGTCCGAAGCGCACCTGGTCGCCGGCATCGGACTGGAAGGCGACCGTTATGCGGCCCGACTTGGGACCTACTCGAAGAAGCACCACATCGATCGTCAGGCGACGTTGATCGAAGTTGAAGTGCTGGAAGCGCTCGCTCGCGACCGCAGCATCCAGCTTGCACCGCACGAGCACAGGCGGAACTTGACGACGCGCGATGTGCCGCTCAACCATCTGGTGGGTCAATACTTTCGAATCGGCGGCTGCGTGCTTTACGGCGGACGGCTAAACGTGCCCTGCCTGTACCTTGAGACCCTGGTCGCCAAAAAAGTGTTCAAGCCGCTGCTGAACCGTTCGGGTCTCAACTGTAGGATCATCGTCGGAGGAATCATCCACGCCCACGACCGCATCGAATGGTGCGATCCGGGCTCGCTTGACGTTTCGGTCCGTCAGGCGAACGAAGCAATCCCGTTGGAGCGGCCGCCGGACGCCTGACTAATTTTGCGGTACCCCGCCGAAATTGACACGACCCGTCTTTCGTGAAAGCATGGACTCGCCTTATGCGAATCACACAACGCTGCGCAATGCTAGCAATGGCCTCTGTCGTCGACCTCTGGGCGCAAAATCCGCCCGGTGCCGCCGTGATCGACAGCAAGTTCGACACGCCGCAGGTGCGTGTCTATATTGCAACTCTGGCTCCCCACACACCCGTTCCATCGCGAAACGGTCACGCGACGGATCGCGTCTTGATTTATCTCGATACCGGCGTTATGACGCGACAGGATGGCAGCGACAAGGTTCAGAAGATCGAATTTCATCGCGGCGATGTCCGCTGGCGTCCCGCGAGCGGCGCCTATGTCGCCGAAAACATCAGCGATCGCCCCATTCGAATTCTGGAGATCGACCTGAAGGGCAAAGCTACGAGTCCGGCGCCGGTTTCAAAACTTGATCCCGCGGTGGTGGATGCGAAACACTACAAGATCGCGTTCGAAAACGACCAGGTGCGCATCCTGCGGGTGCATTACGATCCGCATGACAAGGGCGAACAACACGAACACATCCTGAACAGGGTGGTCCTGTATCTAAACGATCAGCCTGGCGCAAAGGCGGACGAAGTTCGCATCTCCGGCGCCGGAACGCACACGGAACAGAATACCGGCGACCAACCCGCCGACCGAATTGCGGTTGAGATTAAATAGATCGTCACGAAAGTTCGCGGTACCAAGCGAGTTGATGGACCTCCGAAAATTGCGGTTTCCTCCCTGAAGTCGGCACACCGATCGGTCGATAGACGATCATGGAAGCGCAACTCACCACAGTGCTAAGCTTCGTGTTCGCGATCGTGGTTGGATACTTCGCCGGTCGAGTTCTTAGCCTTAGAAATCACGCTCGATCCGGTCGAGAGTAGGCGGACAACCGCTCAGCCTATGACGTCAGGCTGCGCGCCGAATCGCATGATACACAAGCAGGACGACGATGGCGCCCACTACAGCCACCAGGAGGCTGTAGAGATTCAGTCCTGTGACTCCGCTCGCACCGAACATGTTGAACAGCCATCCTCCAGCGATGGCTCCGACGATTCCGAGTACGAGGTCGAGGACCAGCCCTTCACCTCGCTTGTTGACGATCTTGCTGCCGATGAACCCTGCGATCAAGCCCAAGACGACCCAAGCAAAAATCGACATAGTATACCTCCCTTGGTCACCATCCTAGAACGCGCCAGAACACCAACTCCAAGCGCCTAAAAGTATACATGACCAAGGTCACCGATGTGATCGCGATCGGCCGAATCACCGACGAAGCTTTGGGGATCAGATCGATCTACTGAGCAGCGCCAGAGGCGTCCCGGTGCCTCAGGACGAATCGCGCTTACCCACGATCGCGAAGAATCCTGCGAGCAGTAACGCCCACGCCGCTCCGAGCGAGATGCCGCTCACAACGTCAGTCGCATAGTGAACGCCAAGGTACACACGTGACGCACCCACCATGACCACCACAGCCGGCACAGCCAGAAAAATTGCGGCTCTCGTGCCCGGATGTTGTATATAACGTGCGGCGATGATCGCGATCGTGAGGTACAGCGCCGACGTCGAAACCGAGTGTCCGCTCGGGTATGAGAAGCCCGATACGACGATCAGTTGCTGAGCCTCCTCTGGACGAATTCTTTCGATCATGTCCTTCGTCACCACCGTCAAAATCCCTGCCCCCGCGGAAGCTGCGAGCAATTGGAGGGCTCCCATCCGGTCGCGCAGCAGAAGCAACACGATGAGCGTGAAGGCGGAGAATAATACCACCAAGGTGATTGATCCCAGCGCGGTCACGTCCACGGCAGTGATCGTGAGCCAAGGGACCCGCTTGTTTTCCACAGCAAGAAGGATCGCCCGGTCCACGGCGTCGACATCTCCTTCGATCAGCTCCCGTGTAATACGAATGAATATCAGCAATGCGAGCGCAGCACCGCCCAGCCACATCCAGAGACGCCCCGCGCGGGCCAGGAAAAAAGATCGACTCACAAGCTCAACCTTGAGAACAGCCTCTTACCTCATCGCGCCGCCGGAGGCTCCTGATCGGTGGGAATTCCGACGGTGTAGCGAAAAAACGCAATGGCGCGGTTGATCGCGGAGGACTCATTCCCCGTGAACAGCCGGTTCGCGTTCTTGCCTGTGCGCACAATGCTGTAGTAGCGCCACACATTCTCCGATTCGCGATCCAGGAAGTAGATCGATTGTATGTCACCGGAGTGGAATAGAGTCATCAGAAGATAACGCACGGTACTGACGTTTTCGACATCATAGACGATCCGGTTCGTCGACGCCTCGTCAATGTGCATGCGATAAATGGCCTTCCCAGAGAGATTGTCAGCTTGTTCAAAGTAGAGTGCACTGCCAGCCTTCATCTCCTCCAGCGCGAAGTCATCGCGACGGTGACCAAGCTGAGCTCCGGTGAGAGCGTGCGCGTCCACAATTAATGTTTGCCACTGTTTGTGAGTGGTCGACCAGTAGCGCATCCCGGTGAGTTCCGAAATCGCCCCGATGTGGTGCAACAGGCCCTCAGCTCCCGAGATATGACGAAATCGTGCAAGGACGGTAACCAACGTGGTGGAGCCCACTGCAGACCAGCCGGTGCATGCGGGCGGTTTCCAGTCGGAACCGACGTCGGACTTGCTCCATGACTTCACGCTGGCCGAATCTTCTAGGCCAGGATAGGGCGGAGCAGGTTCTTTTCCGCACGGCGGCTGCGGTCCTGATTGCGAATAGACGGGCGGCTGCCAGAGCAGCATCATGGGCAATACGAATCGAATCATGGTCATCCAGGGCCTGAGTGCCGATACTCTGCCATCATTCGCGTGTGTTGTGAATCGCCTAGCTCCAGTGGCCCTCCGCCAAAACCCAGCCGTCACGTTGGTGAACCCAACGATGCGCTACCCAATGGGCACCCGGCCGTGGAGCCGGCTCCCACCTTCCCGGGAGTCCAGACGTAAGCATCGCTCTCCTAACGATGGTACCCGGAAACCCATTCATGGTTAGGGCTTGGGCGCTGCGGACGCCTCTCGTAATCGTATGGAACTGCTACCACGCTCGTCTCGGTCTGAGGAGGTGATAGACAACCAGTAAAGCCACTGAGCCAAGCGCCGCCACGAATAGACTGTAGAGGTTGAGTCCAGTTACGCCGGGCGCGCCAAAAAAATTGAATAGCCAGCCACCTGCAAAAGCACCGGCGATTCCTAGCAGGACGTCCAGCACAATACCCTCGCCTCTGCTATTTACAATCTTGCTACCGATGAACCCCGCGATCAGTCCGAGAACTATCCAAGCTAAAAATGACATCGTCTCTCCTGTTTGTCCCGTCAATAAACCTATCGGAGAAGAGGACCTGCCGTAAGCGGCGATGGCCCAAGAGAAACAGAGCACCAGGTTACCGGCCCGGTGTGCTTTTCTCGGTTGGATCATCTGCTCAGTTCTCTTCGAGTTGTGACAGTGCACGTGGGAGGCCGTATGCGGACCACGACATCACGCGGTTACTTGGTCGCACCAGTCCTGGCGAAGGAACAAGCGCCTTTGCATTCCTTGTCGTATCCAGTTCTGACCGCATTTGGTCGACTCGACCGGACGCCGTCAGTCGAGGGCTAGGGCATCAATGGCGATGACGGTTTCGGCCAGCCCGCTGGAGGTGGCGTACCTGTTCTCCCAGCGGCTTTTGCACAAAGGATCGCAGCTTTTGCGACGAATCCCTCCGCCTGCTACTTTTTGGCTTTAGCCGCTGCTTCCTGGGACTCCTGCAGCCGGGCTCCCCGCATCACATCGCCGAGGGCGTAGTTGCCTTCGTGGCAGGCGTATTCGTAGATCGGCTTGTCGGTCGCCGGCCAGGTCATTTCGCCGGTCCAAGGCCGGTCCCAGGTCTCGGGATCTTCCACGGTAAAGCGATAAAGAAGTGTGTGAGCGTCCAAGCGCTTCAGGCGTTCGACGACGTGGAGGTTTTCCGTCGATCCACGAAACCGCGTTTTGTCCGTGAAATTGGTGGTGTCGATGACCAGCGTGTCGCCATCCCAATGACCCACCGAATCCCCCAGCCAGAAGCGCATGTTCTTGGGAAGATGCTCACCCTTCATTCGCACGATGCGTACGTCGTGAATCATCTCGGTCAGGATCATGATCGAGTCCGAAGTTTGGACGATTTGATGGTTATCGTTATAGAAATAGTCCGGCAGCGCCGGCGGACCGGAGGTGGAACCGAAACCGAGCAGGCATCGTTCGCTGAGCGGCCGCTGCTCCGGATTATCGTATTCGCCCGGGCGCGACGCGGTTCTGACGTCCTGATCCTCCGCCGCGTCTGAGGTCGGCAGCCCACGCATCCCCGCGTTCCGCTTCTTCCCCGCCGCATTGAACGGAGGCACATGGCCGTCCGGCGGATCGATAACAATCGACGTTCGAATCTGTCCATCGACCACCGTATAGGCTTTGCCCTGGTTCAGCCACAGACGATCATAGCCGCCCACGGCGCCGCCTCCAGCCTTTTCCAGAATTTCAAAAAACGATTTCCCCTGGCTCTTGTCACCTCCCACGGGAAGCGGAGGACGATTCGGATCCAACTTCCCACCATCCGCGGTCCTGCGAGCCAATTCCGCTTGTTGGACCTTTTCGGCTTGTTCCTTGGTCAGTACCGGCGGATCCCCAGGGAGCCGTTCGATGGGGGTCATCGTGGCCAGATCGTAAATGCCCTGCAAATCCGGATGTCCATCCGGCGTGCGGGGCAGGGCGGCTTTTGCCGCAGTCTTCGTCACCTGGGCCGCCGAGGGGAGAGCCGTCAGCCCCATCCATGCCAGCGCCAGCGCCATTCCAGCGGTGGCGCTCGTGCTCGAGACGAATCGATTTCGCATATTCACAGTTCCAAGAGTGTTCACTAAAAGGTTGCTTCTGGTACGGGCCATATAACGATTCTTCCACAAAAATGCGGGCGAGGCGGCGGCGTGGGCTTCTGGATGCCGCCACAATGCGATTGACTCGCAGCGGGAGTGATGGCAGCGTGCTTGACACGCAATTTGCCTGCCTCTACCGTAATCCTCCGTAGGCCGGAGAGTCCTGCTGCGTCAGGAGTTCGACCAAGCGCTCTTCGAAGGTGTCAAGATCCGCGCCGAGTTCACGCGTCGCCCCGGTGTAGACGACGCGGCCACTCGAGATCACGCTGATCTCGCCGCACAGGCAGCGAACCTCTTGCGCGTCGTGGCTACTAAGGAAGGTGGTGACCTTATCTTCCATCGCCAGACGCCGCAGGAGGTTCCACATTTCGCGTTTGGCAGGAAGGTCAAGCCCCCGCGTGGGTTCGTCGAGAAACAGCACCTTCGGGCCGCCCATCAGCGCGCGGGCGATCTCGACACGGCGCTTCATGCCGGTGCTGTAGGTACCAATGAGCTTGCCTCGGAACCTGGCATCCAGGCCGACATCGTCTAAGATGCGCTCAACCTCTCGAGGGACCTCGGGAATATGGCGGATGCGGGCGAAGTAGGAGAGGTACTCCCGCGCGGTCCATGTCGATTGGCTCTCACTGGTCTCATCGCTGACAAGCCCGACGAGCCGACGCACCGCGAGCGGCTCCTTGACAACATCGTGCCCCCACAGCGTGGCGGTTCCCGCACTAGGCGGTAGAAGCGTCGTGAGCATGCGAATGGTGGTTGTCTTGCCCGCGCCATTGAGGCCGAGAAACCCGTACAAATGTCCTTTGGGAATCTTCAGACTGACCCCGTCGACGGCGACAAAATCGCCGAACCGGCGCGAGAGGCCCCTGGTCTCGATGGCGTATTCTGTACCGGCGCTCATCGGGTCCGCCGCCAGCGGACGAACGCCGCTCCGAAGCAGAGCAAGGGGAGAATCGACGAAGCCGCTCCCATCTCATAAATTGCGCTTGACACCTCCGCTTCAATCGCGCCGCGCGCGGTGAACTTGCGGGACTCGGAATCTTGTCCGACTCGATACGTCGCCGTGACGTTCAACGGATAGCGATTGCCACCAATGTCCCACGGCTTCGACGGCATCAGCGTCACTGGCACGCGAGCGATCCAGCCATTGATGATGTGATGCCCATCCGCTCCAGCGGGACCGAGATTGTTGCCATAAGTGTGTGCCTCCAACTGTCGAGGCGTGCCGGTGGTAATCTCCAATCCATCCTCCCCGGCGATCTGAACCTGCAGGTCGGTAACGGTCTGAGCGGCGTCAACAGGCAGCAGGAGCAGCATGTCACGAGGCGTACGCTCATCTGTCCCCAGAGGCGCGTCTTCGCGATTCAGGAGCGCGCTACAGCAGCGCTCGGGAAATTGACCTCCGGACGGAACTAGCGCGAGGCTGCTGCTGCTGCGTCCAGAGATTCGGAGAGCTGGCGCAAGGTTTGGCGGTGGCGCCGGACTATCGTAGTTGGTGTCCGCTAGAATGACGGGCAGTAGAACGATCGCCGCAATCGAGAGTGTAATCGTCCACCGCTGACCACGGGTGGCCTCCCACGTTTCGACTCCCTGAGCGCGTAGAAAGATCCACACGGCGAGGGCGAAGGCTCCGATCACGACGACCAACAGGCTGATCCACGTCAACTTTGTCGTGGCGGGAATGCGTCCAACCGCAAGGGTGAATCCCAGGGCGTTTTTAAGGAGCACTGCCGGACTCGCCAGCGCGATGTGGCCGGACCGCGTCGCGCCATTGCCCCGCGCCACCATCAGTTCCTGAAGAGGGACCAGCCCCACATAGGCCAGCAGGACGCCCATACCGGCTCCGGTGGGAGCGGCAACGCTGCGACCGATGAATAGGACGCCGATCAACGTTCCAACGGCAATGCTGGCGATCATGATGCCGGGGGTCCAGCGCAGGAATCTCTCGAGCAGGAACGGGAGTCCGACATGATGCGCATACACCAACTGCATCGGGATCAGCGCGAGGTAGTACGCGGTTGCGATCGTCAGAAGCACCAGGACTTTGGCCGTGAGCCAGTCACGGCGTTTCACCGGCGCAGTGAAGACGCTTTCCACAAAGCGATTCGCCCGAGGACTCGCGATGGCGCCGGCCGCGAACGGAATAAACGCGAGCGGGACCAGTCCGTAGGCCACGATGCCGTAGCCATCTAGCCACGTATCCTGGGTGCCGACAGTGGCGAGGCCGCCGATTGCCAGTAGAACAACGGCCGCGCCCAGCCATGCGTAACGGCCGCGCATGGTGGCCTTAAGCTCTTCGAGGTAGAGCGTTGTGAGTTCGCTCACGCTACATCCCGCTGACCACGAATATCGTAATCCCCACGGTTACTGCCAGAAACGCGCGTCGCATGATAGTCTCCACTCGCCTGTAGGACACTCCATGGAAACACATCGCGCTGAATATTCGCTGAAGGTCAGCGGTACCTCGGCGCGGTTCCAGAAAGCGACCCTAGATTTAGGACTGGCGCTAAGGCGTACAGCGTCCTACCTTACGCGCTTATGAGCAGCCCGGGACAAACTACTGCTTGATCACGATAAACCACGCAGCCACGATGGGACCCTGTGGACCTCTTCCGCGTCCCGCCGGCGGTGGCGGGGCGTCCGCGGGTGGCGCTGGAGCCGGACCGCGTTCAGGCTGAAAGAGGTAAACGTTGTGCGTCGCCGGATCAACAGCGATCGTTTTCGCGCCGGCGAAAGTGGGAACCGTGGCGACCACGGTGTACTTGTCGGGTGAATCCTGATGGACGACTGTGACATTGCCTTCGCCGCCATTTGGAATGAAGATCAATTTCTTCGACGGGTCCCATCCGAGGGCATCCACGCGCGTGCCGTTCTGGATGGTCGCCACGATTTTGCCGTTATCTGCATCGACGACGACGGAGGTCTTGTTGCAACCCGAGAAAATGCGGTTCGTCGCTTTGTCATACGCGATGCCCGTGGGCCCTTGGCACGGCGCGAGCGGCCACGATGCGGTCGCTTTCCACGTCTTGACGTCAATCACCTGAATCGTGTTCTTGCTCTCGTTATTTACAAAGATGTGGCCCTTACCATCGGCCGCAGCGCCTTCCGGCGCCGTGTCTTCCAGCTCGACGGTGGCGATGATGTCTCCGCTCTTTGGATCGATCGCCGTAAGAGTGCCGATCGGGCGGCTGTGATTCGTCAATATGATCTTGTCGTCGGGCTCATCGTACATGATGCCATCGAGACCCGGGCCAACCTTGATTTGTTTGATCAGCGCCAGCGTCTTCAAATCGAACATGGTAACGGTCTGGTCGCCGCCATTGGTGGTAAAACCGTGACCAGCTTTGGTGGCCATGCCCGCGCCATGCACCCCGGGCGTGTTCGGAATGTCACCAAGCACTTTGCCGGTAGCGCCTTCCACCACCATCATGTGCGTGCCACGTGAAACGAATACGCGCCCAGTGGCGCTTTCGACGGCGACATAGTCCGTTCCTCCGTCGCCCTTGATGTCAAACTTTTCAACGTTAAACGTTTGAGCGCACCCAATGTTGGGAGCGATGAGGTTGCTTGCCAAGAAAGCAGCAAGTGCGATCACTAGGCGTGTGGTCATATGGTCTCCATTGGTTACGTTTGCGCGCAACGGCTTAACTCGGGATTTCGATTGTGGCTTCCCGGTTTGGGTAGTATACAGCAGTCGCCAGAGCCACGATCAACGTGATATGTAACGCATCGCCGGAAGCCACCTGCTGCGTGAAGATCCAGATTCCCCCGATTTCAAGTTTGCGCCAACTGGCCTCGGTAGCGATTCCGAGACGAACCGACGGCTTCGGGAGACCTCGAAGGGTTCGCTGTTTTCGCAGAGCGCGATAGAGAAGGTCTTGAGGCGTCGCGCGGAACGATTCAAATTGTTACGCGCGGAGTCTGAGCCCGATTCCGAAGCGACGGGCGGCTTTAGGCTCCGCCCGTCCTCTCCTTACATCCGCTCTGAAACTGATCTATCGAATCGCGATAGTCGCAACAGGCGGGCTCGTCACAGAGCCATCCGGACTTTGCAGTTGAATCGGGATCGCATCGCCTGCAGGTGCATTCTCCGGAATGACGATGTTGATCTGATTCACGCCGGGGAACTGAGGCGCCTGCCCGGCAAACAGCACCTCGGCCGTGATTCCAGTGTTGACGCCGCCGATCCATACGACCGGTTTAAGACTCGCGTTATGCAACTCTGTTGTGTCGTTTGCTCCATCGGGGATGGCGGGCGTTAAGTTGCCGAGCCCTGTCGCGTAGAACAAACCTTGCTCCCCGCGATTGACCGGGCGCGTTTTCACGCCGAGCGTACTTCCAGCCGATTCTGGCGCCGCAACGGTGCCATCCGATAGATTTACGAACACAGCGTTTCCGGCGCCTGGCGGCAGCGTAAAGATACCCGGCGCCGAAGGAACGATGGTCAATTGCTGCGACGATGAAGCGACTCCGTTGAACGTTATTACCACCGTTGTATTCCCGCTCTGTCCCACCTCGAAGGGCACCTGAGCGTTGATGATTCCAGCGGCGGGAATCACATTCAACAGCGGAGCTGTTGTGTCGCCGATGGTAACGACGACATCGCCAAGTGAATCCGGAAGCGGCACGGTGGACGCGTCTGTTTCTTGAGTTCCAAAGTTGGATGCAAAGATCGATACAAGCGATCCTGGCGCGACTGGGGAGCCGAATCCGCTCGCGTCCTTCGCGAAGCTCGCCGAATTGAGAACCCCTCCCTTGACGATTGTTGGGCCGGTCGCGGCTACAGCCGGCGTGAGGACGTAAGCCGCTGTGTATACGTGGTCGCCGCCATCCGCCAGGTGATTATTGTTCACGGCATTTCCGGCGACATAGAAGTGCACGTTGCCCACGTTGGTATCGGGAGGCGTCCAGGTGAATGTGTACGGCGTGGTTTGAGCAGAGGACGGAAAGGAATGCTCGATGAATTGCACCAGAGCGTTCGAGCATATACCGGACGCCTTCAACGTCCCGTCCCCGCAAATGACGATCTGATTCTGCCCTGGCGTGAAGTTGCCGGCGGCGCCGTTGACGAGATCGCTTTCCAGCCGCGCTGTCATCTGAAAACCGAAATGAGTATTCGATGGATCAGTAACATTTACGGTGATGCTGATCGGCGCGCCTCCAGGGGTGTAAGTGGATCCGCTCGAAAACGTCGCGGTCACTTGGCCTCCGGCTGCGTTGACCGGACCTCCTTGCGTCGAATTGGTATGGCATGACGCGCAGGCAAACTGGTTTTCGCCAGGCGCTCCAGTGTAGCCCGGGTCTGGACCTTCGACGTGTGCCATAAGAACCGCCGGAACTAAAACGATCCCTGCGGCGGCAATTGCTGAAATCACTTTGTGAACTGACTGCACGATAACTCCTCGATGTTTGAGATTTACTTGTCGGTCTGGGCTTTGGATGGGTCGCCTCAGTCACCGGTTGCCGAGGCGCGAACGATTGCACAAAGGTTTTACATCCCTTACACAAATCCGGGGAATATTTGACAATTGCGCGCCCAACGCCATCGGTCAGAGATTCGCAAATGTCGAATTTACGATTCTTGGACAGCCTCTGAACATCTCCACTGCGCCGCGCGCCGTCAGAATATTGTGTTGACGACAATACTCCGGAAGCGCTTGCTGTTAGGATTCGTGCTGGCTTGTTGCATCGGCCTTTTAGTCGCCAATGGAATATCGCGCGGTCCCAAAAGTTCACCTATGCGCGACAGAACTCTACTGGCGGACTCAACCCTACCTCCGCTAACCCGCGCCATCTTGCAGCGCGCGTGCCGGGACTGTCATTCCGACAATACCGAGTGGCCTTGGTACGCTCACGTTCCTCCGGTTTCGTGGCAGATTCACGGCGACGTTGAACGCGGCCGCACCTTCATGAATTTTTCGAAGTGGAGCGAGTACACGGACGGCGAACGGCGCGCCTTTACGATCGCTATTGTGGCTGCTGCCACGGGACGTCTCATGCCGCCGCCGAAATATGTCTGGATGCACGGCAATGCCAGGCTTTCAGACGCCGACTTGCAGGAGCTACAAACGTGGGCCATCGCGGAAACGAGAGTGCGCTCCCAAAGCAGTTCGCGCTAGGCCGGCCAACCGTGCAGGGCTATTGAATCGGGGCTCAACGACCTGGCTTGCTCGGACCGCTATCGCTCATGATCGGAGCTTCTCAGAAGCAGCGATATTTAGGGTGATTGATCCCGCGGATTTCAGGATTTACGGTCGATTTCGGGAATTATTATTTCGCGACGGCCAAATAGCCGGCAATCGAGCGACATCGATCCCGGGCCGATCAAGGCGATCGCGACGGCGATAACAAGGATCAACAACAACACTTCCGGCGTTCTGAACGGATCCGTCGCGGGACAAGCAATCCAGGATAGCGAGATCGCGATGATAACCGCGGCATACGTGGCACTTGCAAACGGCGTCCAAAGACCGATCAGCAAAAGTAGACCGACCCCCAAGAGGATCGTTCCAGTGAGCCAGCTTTCCATCCCGGAGCCAGTGCGGCCAGCGAGAAAAGATGTCCCCTGGATCGCCGCGGTGATGCCGATGGCCGCCCTGAGGAGGAACAACCCCACCCCGGGCACCCCCCGAGGAAACGCGAAAAATAGACGTTGCAGCTCTCGTCTCCCCTAACTTGTTGAGCTCGGCGGAGCAACGGAATCGGTCGTCCGCAAGCCAACCGATCAATGTTAACGTTTCGGGGAGGGAACATGAATCCCCGCGACTTGGAATCATTTCATACCACTTTTGAGGTACTGAGGCGGCAGCGTAGTCCGAAAGTGGTGGATATGTATACCACGAAAGAGGTATCTGCAAAGTCCAATTCCGAGGGATGCGGGCAATCCAGCGATCTGATAATTTGCAGTGTTGGGATACGTCAGGGGAACTCGATTCTCGGGCAGCCGCATCCTGGTGGGAGAGTAGCTGAGCTGACGCCTTCTGCTCCTCGTCGCGAGCACGTGTCCGGGAGGTCTGATGAAAGGGCGACCCGTCGAAATCCGCTGCTTTCCTGCCCGATTTGCGCTCTCTGGTTCGGTGATTCATGCTGCCAGTGTTTTGGTCTCCTTGATTGGCGTGCTCAGCGGCTGCGGTTCCTTGCACAGCGGTGCGCGCACGGTAATCGAGTTTACGGAGGTTCCCGAAGCTGGCCAGGGCGGGGCCGCGCGCATGGAGAAAATCGCCGGACGGGTGACCGGCGCGAGGAGCGGGCAGCAAATCGTGCTCTTCGCCCGGAGTGGCACCTGGTGGGTTCAGCCCTATGCAAGCAAGCCCTTTACGGCGATTCACAAGAATTCCACTTGGACCACGACGACCCATCTCGGAACCGAATACGCCGCGCTCCTCGTCGAGTCTGGATATTCTCCTCCGAAGGTCGCCGATGTTCTCCCATCCAAGGGCGGCGCCGTCCTCGCGATTGCGACCGTTGCGGGCAAGCCGTCGCCCTTGTCGGCCTTGCCTCCGAAAATCGTGGAATTCAGCGGGTACGAGTGGGACGTTTTTCAGGTACCGAGGGAATTTCTGAATAGCATGCACGCCAACCGCGCTTCTAACATGTGGATCGATGAAAAGGGTTGGATGCATCTGCGCCTTCGACGCGAGTCGGACAATTGGACGGGCGCCGAGATCCGCTTGACGCGCAGTCTCGGATATGGATTGTACTCGTTTGTGGTGCATGAACTGCCGCGGCTCGAACCCGCAACCGTGATCAGCATGTCAACCTGGGACGAGTTTGATGCGGGGCAGAATCACCGGGAGTTCAGCATTCAGCTCGGCCAATGGGGGACAACGTCCACCAAGAATACCCGGTTCGCGATCCAGCCTTATTCCGTCCCCGCAAACGCGTTTCGATTCCGGTCGCCATCCACTTCCGTGGTGCATTCTTTTCGCTGGGAGTCGGACCGGTTGTCGTTCAGCACCGAGGAACGGCCGGGACGAAATGTCGCCACGCATGTTTTCACATCCGGCGTTCCAACCCCCGGAGGCGAAAGAGTCCACATAACCGTGTGCGTATTGGGAAGGCCGCAAATGCCGCAGCAAAATGGGATTGAGGTTGTGTTTGAAAAGTTCGCCTATCTTCCATAGGGGCCGCGTTCCCGCGATCGCATTGGCAGCGTTGTGCTCATTCGGAACGTTACGCGCCGTCGATCCCGACCGGACCATGTCGCAATACGTCCGCCAGCGCTGGGGGGTCGAACACGGATTTCCCCGCGGACCGGTCTACTCCATCGAGCAAACCAAGTCGGGTTACCTGTGGATTGGAACCGATAAGGGCCTGATTCGTTTTGACGGCCTCACTTTTCACACTATCGACTCCGCGAAGCCGGAACAACCGAGTTTAAGCTACATCCTCGGTTTGGTCGCCGACGCGGAGGGCGGCCTATGGTTGCGTTTGCGGTATCCCGGTTCGACGCTGCTTCGCTACGACGGCGGCGTTTTCCATGGCGCCTTGGGCGATTTAGCGACGCGAGTGTCGGTTACCCTGATGACCCGCGGATCGGACGGGGCGCCTCTGTTTTGCCTGCTGGAGGGAGACTCCAGCACGATTGTGCTTCGTGACAGCAAGTTTCACGCGCTCGCTTCGCTGCCCGCGATGTCTGCCCTCAGCCCGTCCGCGATCGCGCAGACCGCAAGCGGCGAGATTTGGCTGGGCACCAGTGATGGTCTCTTTCGGATTCACCATGGACAGGCGGTCGCGATAACCGGGAATTTGCCGGATCCGAAGATCAATGCGCTGGTCCCGGCAGGGAATAGCGAAGTGTGGGTCGGCACTGACAGCGGCATCGTTCGTTGGGATGGAACAAAGCTAACTCAGGCGGGTGTGCCTCGCTCGCTTGACGGCGTCCAAGTTCTCTCGATGACGGTGGACCGGGACTCGAACCTGTGGGTGGGCACGAATTCTCGAGGGTTGCTTCGAGTGAACGCGCATGGCGTAGCATCACTCCAGGACTCAAGTCATCCAGGAATCGAGGCCATCACGGCACTGTTCGAGGACCGGGAGGGCAATCTTTGGATCGGTAGCGCGAGCGGGCTCGAACGACTTCGCGACAGCGCGTTCGTGACTTATTCCTCGCCGGAGGGAGTCCCAACCGACGGGAGCAATCCGGTCTTCGTGGATTCACGGGACCGCGTCTGGTTCCCTCCGGCCGCCGGAGGGTTGTGGTGGTTCAAGGATCGGGAACATGGGCAGATTACCAACGATGGATTGGGAAAGGACGTGGTCTACTCGCTTGCGGGCGGCCTTGCAACTGGCGGTAATGATGAGCTCTGGATCGGCAGGCAGCACGGCGGGCTTACGCATTTGATGTGGGACCGAGGTTCCGTCGTGGCCAGAACCTACACGCAGGTTGACGGGCTTGCGCAAGATAGCGTGTTCTCGGTTGAACGGGCGCGGGATGGGAGCGTCTGGGCCGGAACACTAAGTGGGGGCGTAAGCAAGTTCAGCGCGGGCCGATTCACCAACTACTCGATCGCGAATGGACTCGTGTCCAACACTGTCACCTCGATTTTGGAGAGTTCCAACGGCACCATGTGGTTCGCAACACCACAAGGGTTGAGTTCCCTATCGAACGGACGCTGGAAATCATTTTCGATGACCGATGGGCTGCCTTCCCCTTCCGTGAACTGCTTGTTGGAAGACTCCAAGGGAGTGCTCTGGCTGGGCACCTCATCTGGCCTTGCGGCCGGCAACCAGAACGGATTTAAGGCACGTGGATCGACTGTTGCCTCTTTGCGCGAACCAGTGCTCGGGATCGCCGAGGATCAGCAAGGCTCGCTCTGGATGACGACTTCCAACCGCGTAATGCGCGTGAACCGCGAAAGGCTGTTTCTCGACAAACTGGCCGAAGGTGATGTGCGCGAATACGGATTGGCGGACGGCCTGCGCGGAATCGAAGGCGTAAAGCGGCATCGTTCGGTGGTCGCCGATGCAACGGGGCGGATCTGGCTTTCGCTGAACTACGGCATTTCGGTCGTCGATCCGGCGCGCCTAAAGAGCAGCTCTGTGCCCACGCTCGCGCAGGTTCAAAGCATCACCGCGGACGGACGTTTGATCGGGCTCGGGCAGGAAATCCACGTCCCGGGCGGCAGCCGAAAGATTACATTTGGATATACAGGCCTGAGTCTATCCGTTCCCGATCGCGTGCGCTTCCGTTATCGGCTCGACGACTTCGATCGCGGCTGGAGCGAGCCCGTTTCGACGCGAGAAGCAGTGTACACCAATCTGCCGCCAGGCGCTTATCGTTTTCGCTTGCTCGCCAGCAATCCGGACGGTGTGTGGAATAACAGCGAAGCAGTGGCCGCCTTCGACGTCGATCCCCTCTTCTGGCAGACCTGGTGGTTCCGCGCGAGCTTAGTCATCGCCTTCCTCCTGGCTGCGATGGCTCTTTACAGGTTCAGACTTCACCAGGTGACCGGGCAGCTTAATCTCAGATTCCACGAGAGGCTGGCAGAACGTACAAGAATTGCCCAGGAACTTCACGACACGTTGCTGCAAGGATTTCTGAGCGCCTCCATGCAGGTGCATGTGGCGACGGATCAGCTTCCTCCCGATTCGAAACTGAGACCGGCTTACATACGCGCGCTTCAATTGATGAACCAGGTGATCGATGAGGGTCGAAATGCTGTGCGGGGACTGCGCTCGTCGGCTAGCGTCTCTCTCGACCTCGAACAGGCGTTTGCGCGAATTCCGGAGGAGATCCCTCCGTCCCGGGACGGCGGCCAGATCGCGTTTCGCATCGTCGTCGAGGGCCAGCAACGTGCGCTGCGTCCTCTTCTTCGCGACGAGGTCTACCGCGTTGGGCGTGAAGCCATCGTAAATGCATTCCGGCATTCTCAGGCAAAGAGCATCGAAGTCGAGTTGAAATACTCGCATATTGGGTTGCGGCTGATCGTGCGCGACGACGGACGCGGCATCGATTCTGAAGTCATTCCTAAAGGGCGCGATGGGTACTTTGGTCTTTCCGGAATGCGCGAGCGGGCCGATCGTATGGGCGCCCACCTGCATCTATGGAGTAGCGCGTCCGCGGGAACGGAGATTGAGTTGTCGGTGCCGCGCCGGGTTGCCTTCGAAGATAATCGGAGCGGACGGCTGACTTGGCTTACAAAATATATCCGCAAAACACCTAGGCAGAGCAAGGATGGGGCCAGATGAGCATCAGAGTACTCAGCGTCGACGATCACGCCCTTCTGAGGGAGGGCATTGCAGCGATCATCAACAGCCAGCCAGATATGGAACTTGTCTCGCAGGCTTCCAACGGCAACGAAGCGATCCAGCAATTTCGAGAGCATCAGCCGGACGTGACGCTGATGGACCTCCGGCTGCCCGATTTGAGCGGGATCGACGCGATGATCGCGATCCGGGAACAGTTTCCTGAAGCTCGCATCATCATGCTCACCACATTTGAAGGCGATGTCGAGATCCAACGCGCGCTCGAAGCGGGCGCGCGCGCTTATCTCTTGAAGACGACGCCACCCCGCGAAGTTGCGGAGGTTATACGGCAGGTGCATGCCGGAAAAAAGAGTGTTCCTCCGGAAATCGCGGCGCGTTTGGTGGAACACCTGAGCGACGACGGACTGACCGCTAGAGAAGTCGAAGTTCTCCAACGCATTTCTGGTGGAAATCGGAACAAAGAGATCGCGGACCTTCTGTGCATTTCAGAAGAGACGGTCAAGGTTCATATCAAGCACATTATGGATAAGCTCGGGGCGAAGGACCGGACGCAAGCTGTGGCGATTGGTGTGCGCCGGGGGATCATCCACCTGTAGTACCGGACGCCCTCGATTCCGGGCTCGTTCCCCCAATCCCGATCACCTTATAGACTCGCTCCATCTACGTCTCCTCCGGCGGGCTTGGAGCGGCGTGTCGCGCCGTCCCCTGCGAGGGGCTTCCCGCGCGCGGAGCGAGTTGTGCTGACGTCATCTTCGGCACGTTCATGCCGCCTTGGCGAGGTCGCGAAATGATGTCTGTTCGAGCGGCCCATCTAAGGCTTCCTGACATTCCAGACAAAAAGAGGCCCAAGGCACGACCGCAAGACGCTTGGCCGGAATCTCCTCGTCACACTGCAGACAGGTTCCAAAGCTGCCATCCTGGATGCGCCTGAGGGCCGCACGGGCGTTGCGAATGTGGTTGAAGTCCCGGTCGAGATTACAGACCGCCAGGGCCCGATCGGAAGCTTGCTGGATCTCCTCCAGTTGATCGGCGCTTCTCACCACCACGATTCCGTCGCGATGGCGAGGCAGGCGCTCCAGTTCAGCGATCCTCGCGGTTAGAATTGCCTCGAATCGGCGCAGTTCGTTTTTAGTCATTGAATACCTCCATCTACAATTCATACTTTGCGCGATTGCAGAAAGCGAAACAATCCCGATATGGTGCTGTTTTCAGCTACCTCTTTTGGATAAAGCCGGTTGCGGAAGCAGTGGAGAACGGATCCGGTCCGCGGCTCGGGGGAAGGCCCGTAAGGGGAAGAGGGGCGTTAGGTTTCGTAACGCAACGCTGCGCTGAGAACATGCCAGACCCGAAGCAATTCCTGACCATTTGCCGCGATGCCGGCGCTGTTACTTCCGGGGACGACGGATGAATGCGTAGTCCCTTCCGGTGCGGTATTTGCGGAATGGACGTCTGGAGACGCCGCCTAAAGATGAATGATTCCGCGGCGGGCTGCGATCGCGATGGCGTGTGTCCGATCGCTTGCTCCCAGCTTTCCCAGGATGTGCTTTATGTGAACTTTTATGGT
>Ga0210403_10000059_pt1 | contig 120109 bp, 79 predicted proteins | sample IncBWC19MmetaG_FD_150863 | JGI IMG/M metagenome (GOLD analysis project Ga0210403, IMG submission 150863) | Forest soil microbial communities from Barre Woods Harvard Forest LTER site, Petersham, Massachusetts, United States - Inc-BW-C-19-M | ecosystem: Environmental > Terrestrial > Soil >... | reverse complement strand
GGCGAAAGCTTCTCCAGCCATTGAGTTGTTCGTGACCGAGAACGGCATGGCTGGGAATTGGAAGGACTTGAATTCCGTGCCCGATCAGGTGCATATCTTAACGGATTGCGACACGGTCATCGGCGGCTCGGGATCCTGGAGCGGCAGGTGCCCCTGGGAGGTGACGCAAACGGCAGGCTGGTTTCGACTGCAAACCCGGCCCTGGTGGGCGAGGAACTGGTTGCATATGCCGTTGGCTTGGGCGCGACGAATCCCACGGTGCAAACCGGTCAACCGGCCACTCAGCCTACGCCCACGGCGGAGACGTTCAGATTAAGCTTCAATTTCGAAGCCAATGCTCTACCTTCCGCGCCACCGCTCTCGCAGGTGAATCCAGCCCCGATTCCGTTGTTCACTGGCTTGGCTCCCGGATATCCCGGCTTGTATCAGATCAACTTCGTCGTGCCCAATATGCCAGCCGGGTCGCGCGCCTGTGGTTCCGGCCAGGGTCTAGATCTGGTCAACACGAATCTGACAGTCAACGTGGGAGGTCGAACCTCGTTCGATGGCGCGGCCATCTGCGTTTCGCTTCCGTGACCTACTCCGAAGTCATTTCATCGCCAGCTTGGGATGAGATGTCCGGGCTTGTGGCTCATCCTACCGTTCGCGCCGACGGCTTTCAAAAAGGAATGCATGTGTCTAAAGAAGTGCTGGCGCTACTCGTCCATAATTCCATGCCGTTCACCGATTCAAAGATGTGGGGGTCTCACCGGACAAAGTATTCTAGACCACGGGGAGGGAGATGGAATGCGTAATCAATTGAAAGCGAAGTCCGTTTTGCGATTGGCGCTTATCACTGTAGCCGTCGCGAGTGTAATTCCCGCAGCCGACAAACCTAACTTTTCCGGAAGTTGGAAAATGGACTTGACGAAGAGCGACTTCGGCGGAGCACCCCCTCCGGACTCTTTCTCCCGCAAGATCGAGCACAACGAGCCGGTGGTAATCCTGACCGACGATCAAACGAGCGCTCTAGGCCCTGAACAGGCGGTCCGCAAGTACACCACGGACGGCCAGGAAACCACCTATCAGTGGATGGGCAGCGATGTAAAAAGCGCCGCACATTGGGAAGACAACTCTCTGGTGATCATCGGGAAGGTCAATGCTGGCGGAACCGACCTAATCGTGACTAGTACACTCACGATTTCCGCCGACGGCAAGACGCTAACGGAAAGGGATAAGATAGCGGCGGCAGGAAACGAGGTTGGCGCCTTCAAAATCGTCCTGGTCAAGGAATGAACTCTTCGATGGTGGCCCGATCAAATCGCTTTCCACCGTGTCACCTCTGCGCCGGCTGCTGGCTGGACAGTAGGCCGCGACCACATCAAAACCTCTCATCCAGTTAACAGCCGCCCGGTCCAAGGACCGCAAAGTCTGGCCCGATAAGGTTTCATTATCGGCACCCTGACCGCCAGAGATGCTGGCAGGGGACGCGTGATCCCTCTGAACGGCAATACGATGGCTGCGTTACGGAGGCACGCGGACTGATAACTCATTCAAAACTGATCCATTACCCTACAACGCCGACCAAAGATTCATTTTGTTACGATTTGTCGACGCGCGGAGTAGGCGTCCGTTAACGGTTTCAAAATGTAATAGACGTAATGGAACCAAGTGTCAAAAAAAGTTCGCTTTCAACGGCTCCATAAGAGGAGACCGGTGTTATACTTTCAAGTGCCCGGAGGCCAAAATGGAAATCCCAGCTATACTTTTGGTCTCTTCAGAGATCCAAAGGTGATGATCCTGATTGGAAGGCCCAAGGGCTACTGAACCGAGGAGGCTCCCGTGAGACAACGCTCATCTATTTTGGTCATTATCATCGCCGGTGTTCTTAGCTTCGCCCCGTTGGCGAGCGCCACCGTTTACACCAGCGACTCGAATCTCAGTGATTTCAATACCGGGGGGTACGCGACCTTCAGCCATTTCACGAGTGGTGACGCGAGCTCGCCCTATACTCCCACGATGGCCAACGTAGCGGCCGGTATGCGCATCTTCGGCGGGAACCTCACCGGCACAGGTTTGGACCCCACCAACAACTGGATTCTGGCAACATTCGCCAGTGCAGTATCCTCGATCGAAGTGCTCCCTAACATCGACCACTTCGGAGCCTCGTACGATGGCTATCAGTACCAGATTGAGGGGAGCAATGATGGGATCACGTTTACGCCTTTGTTCGACGCACTCACGGTAACTGGGGCGGGTGAACCATTTACGCTCGGCACCTTCACGGGTACCGCACCGACGCGCGTGAATAACGTGTTGACTCCGGGTGCTGGCTCAGGCGGCACGGTTGGCTATGAGGCGTTCTTCACCTTCGGCGCGGCTTATAGATACTACGCCTTCGGGGCAAGCACCGCCGGGATTAGAGCCGGGAACACTGACCAGGAGTTGACCGCGGTGGCAGCAATTCCGGAACCATCCTCCCTCGTACTTCTTGGTTTTGGCCTGCTCGGATTGGTTGCACGGCGACGAAGCAAGAGACAATAGGCGCGGCTGCGGCAAACTCGCCTCGTTTATCTCTCGAAGGCAACGACGCACCGGATTGTTGTACGCTCGGCTTTCGCTGCAACATCTGAATCCAAAATCTCAAAGGGCGGCTGTGGCCGGGTTTCCCATGTGGACACCAGCAACAGACCTCTCGAAGGCTGCCGACGGAATCTGGCACGGTACGATGCCCGGCGAAAAACTACTCTCCCACCGTGCATTTCCCGCACACCTGGGAACAGGTGATTCAGCCCCAGCAGTTCGACGGATCTCAAAGTCCAAGGCATTGGTGCTTCGCGGGTTTGCTTTAGGAGTCGACGTGTTGGAGCGGTCGCGCAAGTGTGAGCCGTGGCGGCGGGTTGTACAAATGCGTGTTCGGTGTCCTTGCGCTGGAAGTGAACCCGCCCATCCGCCGGCTGGGGCGCCTGGTAACGGCATTATCGGCGACCACTCTTGAGGTGCTGCGACGGCGATCTCGGGACTATGCCGGCGCGCATCGCGATGGAGTAGAATAGCGGCAATTCCAACTCTGGAGACAGCACATGCCGAATCGCAACAAGCTCGCCGCTCGGATTCTCTCTTGCTCCGTTCACTGCCTTGGACTTGGTCGCTTTTGGGGCACCGGCGCCACTGTCGCGGCCAGCCCCGCTGCGGCGCGAACGACAACTCGGGCAAAGAAAGACGTGTGGAGGAAAGCTATGACCCGGGTGGCACTCGCGGTTGCCGCGGTCGCCTTGTGTGGTTCGATCACACAGGCCGCGCCGATCACTTACACACTCACAACAACGGCATCCGGCACGCTCGGCGCATCGACGTTTACGAACGCGACGGTGACCGTGACGTTCTCGGCAGACACGTCAGGAATCACCGCCGGTACCGGCTCCTTCAGTGGCGCCTTGATAAACACTGGAAGCGCGACGGTGACCATCGGCGGCTTGGGGACAGCAACATTTACCGACCCGATTGTAATGATATCGACCTACAATGCCTCCATTGCGGCACTTGGCGGCATGAGCGCCGTGATTGTCCTGGATAATGCTACCGGCACCGGTATATTGCTGCAAGCGGGCCCCATCTTCTCCGGCTATGGACTTGGTCCGATGGCGCCCGTTACGGGCACCGGAGGCGTGGCGAGTGGATCGCATGCGGTGCAAGTTTTTCCGACGACGAAGGGCAACATGACTTGGGCCGTCGGCCAAGATTTGGGAACCTCGACCTTTACTGCGTCAACGACCACGACGACGGCTCCTGGGACCACAACGAACATCACGCTGAACCTCACGCAGACGAACCAGACGCACAGCGTGCCGAATTCGTTCAGCGTCGTCGAAACGGGCTCAGCCGGTCCGCTCGGTCCCGCGACTCTCTCCATGAGCAGCACTCCGACGATCACCAGCAGTGCGCAACTGGTCGCTCCGATCCTGTTCACCGCCACGTTGTCCTTCAACCAAACCGATAGCATCGTCGCCGTTTTCATGAATAGCGACCTGAACGTTTTCAACGAGTCGCCATTGACCCTTTCGGGAGGAACCATCACGGACGGGACGGGAGCGTACGCGGGAGCGTTCGGATCGCTGAATCTCAACTTCACGATGGGCGCCAACAACGTCTACACGACTACCGGCTCGGGAAGCGTGACCGTGGGAAGCAAGACGACGGCGCTGAACCTCACGAATTTTCGCGGGGGCGCGTTTTGCTTGCCGTGCACGGAGGAATTTAACAGCTCCACCGTATCAGGCACCATCACGCCGTTCGGAAACGTGACGATAGCTCTTACAACCGACGTCACCAACTCTCCTCCACAACCGAAGGTGATGTTTGGCACGGTTCCCGTGAACGCGACGGACAGCTTCAATATCTTCTCTCCCACGGGCTTCAACAGCTCTGACACGATTACGGTGGCGATCGCCGGAGGCACCGGAGCCTACGCGGGCGCCACGGGATCGTTTAACCTCACGATTGGTCAAAATAGCGCCGGAGCGGCGATGGTTCAAGGCTCCGGCACCATTACCACGGCGGTGAAGGGCGCGCCAGTCATTACTTCAGTGAAGACGGCGTTTGGCGCATCGTCGATCGCGGATAACACCTGGCTTCAGATCAATGGGACCAATCTCGCGCCCACCAACACTCCGGCCGCCGGCGTCACATGGAGCACCGCGGCAAGTTTCAATCAGGGCATGATGCCGACGCAGCTCGGCCCGATCAGCGTCACCGTTGACGGCCAGCCAGGATACATTTACTTCTATTGCAGCGCGGCCACCGATTCCGGCTGCACGAGCGATCAGATCAACGTGCTCTCTCCGGTGAACACTTCATCGTCACTGTACCCAGTGCAGGTAGTGGTTACCAACAACGGAGTTTCGAGCGCTCCGTACACCGTTCTGAACGGCGGCCTGTCGCCGACGTTCCCGTTGTTCGATGTCACCGGGCACGTGGTGGCGCGGCATCTAGATTTCAGCCTGCTAGGCCCAACGAATCTGTTTCCCGGAGCGTCCACGCCCGCCAAAGCCGGGGAGACGATCATCCTGGTGCTGTATGGGCTAGGTCTGCCGAGCGGCACGCCTCCTGCGGCCGGGTCGGCGACGCAGAGCGGCTCGCTGCCCGCTACGCCGCAGTGTTGGGTTTCCGGAGCTGCGGCGAAGGTGGTAGGCGTCGCGCTGATCAGCCCCGGATTGTACCAGTTGAACCTCACACTTCCTTCGCCGCTGAGCACGGGCGACAACCCGATCAACTGCAGCTATCAAGGGTATCCGACCGCCCCGGGAACCCTGATCGCGGTGCAGTAGTTCGAGCGGTCTCCGAACAATAGAAGGTCCTAACGATCGAGACTCCTACGCAGCCACGCGTGGGCCAGGCGCAGATCGTGCCTCACGACATGAACCGACTGGCCGAGCGCTTCCGCCATCTCCTCCGCAGTCATCCCTCCGAAATACCGCATTTCAATCAGGTGCGCCAGAGACTGGTCCTCTTGCGCGAGTGCGTCAAGCGCCGAGTCTAGATCCAAGAGCTCCATTGGCTCGATCGTCGGGTCGCCGTCTAGCGCGACGCCAGCGTTCCAAGCCGGATCGCCAGCACGCTTCTTGGTCCCGCGGGCTCGCGCATAGTCGACCAGCACCTGTCGCATCACCCTGGATGCCACTGCGAGAAAATGAACTCTGTCGGCGAACTCCCGCCGATCGTCCCCAATGAGTTTCAGATAGGCTTCGTGGACCAGCGCGGTCGCCTGCAGCGTGTGCGCGGGCCGTTCCCCACGTAAGTGCCGCGCAGCGATCCGGTGCAATTCATCATACAGCGCCTTCACCAAATCGTCGAGGGCAGATCCATCGCCCGCGCGCAGCCTCTCGAACAGTTGGGGCACACGCGTCACGGCAACCAGCATACTTCTTTTTGACATAGGGTTGAACTATAATTCAGTTCTGGAAAAGCCATGAATCGCGAGGTGCGGCGACTGTTTCACGAGCTTGCCAACCTCTCGCCGGGCGAGCGCGAACGCGAGCTGGCGAAAGCGCAGATCGGACCGGAGCTGCGCGCGGAAGTACAATCCCTGCTCAGTTTCGATTCAACCAGTATTGAGGGACTCACCGATTGTGTTTCGGTCGCGGCGGCGGAGGTGCTGCACTCGTCTGAAAACCGCGAACTCGGTTACTGCGGGCGATACCGTCTGGTTCGGCTGCTCGGATCAGGGGGCATGGGCGCTGTGTATCTGGGTGAGCGTACCGACGGCGAAATTCAACAGAAGGTCGCTGTAAAACTCCTAAGCGCCATCGGCGATCAGCGCGTGTGGCGCGATCGTTTTCTTAAAGAGCGTCAGCTCCTCGCATCCCTGAATCATCCTTCGATTGTGCACGCCATCGATGCCGGCCACACCGACGACGGCCGGCCGTATCTCGTGATGGAGTACGTCGAAGGGACGCCCATCGATGTTTACGCGGCGAGCATCGAAGTGCTCGACCGGCTCAGATTGTTCTTGCAGGTGTGCGAGGGAGTTTCGCACGCGCACAGCCATCTCATCATTCACCGCGATCTGAAGCCCTCGAATATTCTGGTGGATGCCTCGGGCCTCCCAAAGCTGCTCGATTTTGGGATCGCCAAGCTGCTCGACGAGACCGGGGACCCAACCCAGACAGTGGAACGTCTCCTCACGCCAAACTATGCCAGTCCGGAACAGCTACGCGGCGCGATCCAGACCACCGCCACGGACGTGTATTCTCTCGGCGCCGTTTTATACCGGCTCCTGATAGGCCGCTCCCCGCACGAGTCGGATACCGGCACATCGCAAGCCATGAAAGTCATCGCGGGCACGAGAGAGGTGCCGTCGGCGACCCGCTTGAACCCGAAACTCCCCAGGGATATCGACTACATCTTGAAAAAGGCGCTTCGCGATGAACCGAAAGAGCGTTACGCTTCGGTGGAAACATTCGCCAGTGACATTCGAGCCTTGCTCGAATCGCGACCCGTGGAGGCGCGTTCCGGCAACACCTGGTATCGGACCCGAAAATTCCTGCGGCGTTACTGGTTGCCCGTGACCGCCGCCGGACTCGTGATCGCCAGCCTATCGGCGGGCCTGTATGTCGCCAATCGCGAGCGCACGCTAGCCCAACGGCGATTTGTAGACGTCCGCCAACTCGCCAACAAGCTCTTCGACATCGATACGCAGGTTCGGCAACTACCGGGCGGTTCAAAGACCAGGCAGTTCATTGTGGACACATCCCTGGAGTACTTGCGGCGGCTGGCCGCGGACGTCGCGGGAGATCCCGAGCTTTCGTTGGAGGTCGGCACTGCGTACATCCGGGTGGCGCGCGTGCAGGGCATACCCATCTCTCCAAATCTCGGCCAGATGGACCAGGCCGAGCAGAGCCTGGGGAGGGCCGAGGCGCTGATCCGCTCGGTGATCGTCGCGCAGCCCAGAAATCGAACGGCATTTCTCCGAATGGCGCAGATCGCCCATGATCGGATGCTCTTGGCCTGGTTTAACGGCCATCCCGATCAGGGCTTGCAGTTTGCACGACAGTCCGCGGAGTGGCTGGAAAAGTTTAAGGCCGGGAAGAATGATAGCTCCGAAGCCCCGGCCATACTGGTCACCTATTTGAACATCGCGGATGAGTATGGGCGCTCGCAACAGTTCGATGAGGCTCTCCGGATGTGCCGGCAGGGCATAGAGATTGCACGCTCTTTTGGCGCGCAGTCGTACGTCGGCAACTTCCTGTGGGCCGAGGCGGAGATCTTTCGAAGCCGTGGCGACCTGGATGAAGCTCTCAAAACCGTTCGGGAATCGGAATCGGTGTTGGATCCCGGCCCCGGGAAGACAGGGCAAGGGCAGCAAACCTTGAGTTTTGTGATAGCTCTTGACAAAGAGGGTAAAATTCTCGCCGAAGATGATGCGATTAGCATGGGGCGGTACGAAGAAGCGGTGCCAATCTTGGAGCGTGCCTTTCGAATCGACGATGAGTTGGTTCATCAGGATGCCAACGATCAATTAAGTAGAAACCGGCTTGCCGACGCCGGAGTAAACCTCGCTGACGCACTTCGTCACTCTGACGCCCGCCGTGCGCTGGACGTCTACGACCACACGCTTCGCCACCTGGCCGAAGTCAAGAACAATTCGAGCTTTCGGCGATTTGAAGTGAGCGCGCTGGTTGGATCCAGCTATGCATTGCAGCACCTTGGTCGTCTGGTTGAAGCGCGACAGCGGCTCGACGCGGCCTTCGACCGCTTGCGCCAGCTCAAACTTTATCCATCAGAGAAAATCAAAGCGGGCTCGGAAGCAGAAGACGGTCTCCGCGCGCTCGCGGAATACGAAGCAGGCACGGGCAACCTGCACGGCGCAATTGGGACCTACCAGAAGCTGCTCGAGCAGATCCAGGCATCCGGGCCCAACCCGGAGGTCAACCTTTTCGAAGCCGTGCGCCTATCCAACCTCTACGGGGCCGAGGCGGCCCTCCAGCGCCGGGCCGGGCAGGCTGACTTGGCTGCCGGCTTAGAAGCACGCCGTCTTGAAGTTTGGCGTCACTGGGATAGCAAACTTCCGAACAACCCCTTTGTCCGTCGCCAACTGGCAGCGGTGCGTCTGCCGTAAGGCCCGAACGATCCATATTTTTTGCCAATTCTTGCTCTCAATCTCGCTTCATCGATTGGAGGGCCAGATGAAAGTCAATGCAACGCAGATGCTGCTGGTCGTGATCGGGGCGGGGTTCAGCGCTTTTGATGCAAACGCGCAGTCGCTGCCCAGTCTATTCCCCTTTCCCAATGGGGCGGGAATACTCGAGACCTACAATGCGGGCGGCCAGGCCATTGATCTGACCGGGCCGTTCTTCCAGTCATTGGGGACTAACGGCCGCAGTTGTGGGTCCTGTCACCGGCCGGCGCAAGGCTGGGGAATATCGTCGGACGAAGTGAAGCTCCGCTTCGAATTGACGCAGGGCCTGGATCCGATTTTCAGAACCAACGACGGCTCCAACTGCGACCACAACATCGATACGTCAACCGTCGGTGGACGTCGCAAAGCTTATAGCCTTCTCATCAACAAGGGATTGATTCGCATTGCGCTACAGGTTCCGGCGACTGCGGAGTTCAATGTCATCGGTGTCGTGAACCCCTACGGTTGCGGCGACCCATCGACGCTATCCATGTATCGGCGTCCTCTGCCCTCGACCAATCTGCGGTTCCTGAGCACCGCTATGTGGGACGGGCGCGAATCGTCCACGCAGACCGGTACCCAGCGGATTACGTTTGCGACCAACCCGGGCGACTTGCTGGCGGATCTGGCTCACCAGGCTCTGGATGCGACCAACAACCACGCCCAGGCATCCGTAGCCCTGACGGCGCAACAGCAACAGGCGATCGTAAATTTCGAGATGGCGCTGTCTACTGCGCAGGCGTTTGACTACCAGGCCGGCGCTTTAAATGCCAACGGCGCCACGGGTGGGCCGACCATCCTCGGCACGCAAACTACGCAGGCGTTCTTCGTCGGTATCAACGATCCTCTGGGCGGAAACCCGCACGGCACGCCGTTTACGCCTGTGATCTTCAACCTGTATGATGCCTGGAGCGAAGACGCGAATAATCGCCGGGCCAGCATCCTCAGGGGTCAAACCTTATTCAATTCGAAGCCAATCAACATCACCGGCGTCGCTGGACTCAACGACGACTTGAATCTGGCCTCCATTCCGGGCACCTGCGGCACTTGTCACGACTCTCCCAATGTCGGCAACCATTCCGTATCGGCGCCCCTAAACATCGGCGTGGGCGATGTGAATAGTCCTTTGGATGTGACCTATCTCCCCGTCATTACGCTGCAGAACAAGACCACTCATGAGATCAAGACGACTACTGATCCGGGGCGCGCCCTCATCACTGGACTGTGGAAGGACGTTGGAAGGCTCAAAGGGCCAATTCTGCGCGGGCTTCCGAGCCGCGCACCCTATTTCCACAATGGCTCAGCCGACTCACTTAGGGACGCTTTGGATTTCTACGACAAGCGCTTCAATATCGGCTTTACCGATCAAGAAAAGAAGGACCTGATCGCGTTCCTGAGCACGCTATGAGGATTCTCGTCCGTCGTGGCGCGGGATCTATGAAGTTCGGTCCTGTGCCGATCGCTCCGTTGGCAACCACTTTGTACAGGTTGAGTCCTGTTGCCGGGCATAATGGCACCGCGCACCCGCCGACACTCTCATACACGATTCCTTCCATGCGTTGCGCATTGACGACAGTTGGAAAAAACGCTCCCAAGTTTCACTTCCCTCCGTTGGACGGCGTCGTCGTAACCGCCGCCAGTAGTTGCACGCCATCCACTGCTTGAAACGCGCCAGTGCCGTCGTTTAGGAAAAGTGTTGCGCCCCTCTGTGGCGGAACGCCAGCGTAAAAATCTGTCTGATAGAGTCCGAGGACCTCGAGTACGTAATAGTACGGCTAAGCTGTGAATGCAATTCGAAGTCGTTGAAATGAGTCGGCCTCGCGCCAGATAAACAACGGTTTTCGGTAGCCCCCTGACTCGATCCGAGCGGGAGAATCGCTCTCCGCCGCTCACTCTGAATCTGGCTCGGTCAGGAAGTACGGTCTTCACGATCCATGGAAACCGTGAACGCCATGGTTTCTTGAGCAGGCTGGCCAGATGCCGCGCCGGCGGTGGAGATCGCGAGCTAGGGGACGTGTGTCCCCTTGCAATGTGTCGATTCGCGATTGACACTCGCCATCCCTTCTAATACAATCGGCGGACGTTACCTTGGGGAGGGTTCATGATTCGTCTTGGAATCGCGCTGCTAATTTCGAACTTCGCGTTCACCGCTGCTCACGCCCAAACCGCCTCGACGGGCCAGTTGGTCGGCGAGGTCACTGATCCCTCCGGCGCCGCCATTCCTAGCGCCAGCGTCACTGTGAAGGAGACCGGCACCGGCGCAACCCGCACGGTAACTACCGACCGCGTTGGCCACTACGTCGTGGCGCTGCTCCCTCCCGGCACCTACTCGCGCACGGCCGTTGGCACTGGCTTCGCCACGAGCGCCGCGAACAATATCACCGTCCCCGCTGCCACTTCGACAACCGTTAACCTCCAACTTGCAGTCGGAACCGCGCAACAGACCGTCACGGTGAACTCCAACTCGGAGATGCTTCAGACCGAAAACTCTGCACTGGGCCAGACCACGGACACGACGACGGTCACCTCGCTCCCGCTCACCAGCCGCAACTTCACGGAAATTCTCCAGCTCAATCCCGGCGTCGCCAGCAGCCTCCCGAACGCCGCGTCTCTCGGCAAAGGCACCGTCGATGTCAACGTCAACGGCGCCCGCGTTTCCGATAACGGCTATCAACTCGACGGCCAAGATGCCCTGAATCTCCAGGTGCAGGGCTCGGCCGGCATCCTCGCCGAATCCGGCGTCTCTATCCCCAATCCGGACGCGATCGCGGAGTTTCGCGTGCAAACCGGTGTTTACGATGCCTCCTACGGCCGCTCCGCCGGTGGCAACGTCGATCTGGTCACCAAGTCCGGAACGAATCAGTTTCATGGCGCCATTTTCGAATTTCTCCGCAACACGGACCTCAACGCCAATGATTTTTTCCGCAACTCCACCGGACAATCGCGGCCGGTTCTCCGGCAGAACCAGTTCGGCGGCACGTTCGGCGGACCCATCCTCAAAAACAAGCTGTTCTTCTTCGTGTCCTATCAAGGTACCCGGCAGACCAACGGGCTCGGCAGCACGTCGCTACAATCGGTTCGGATGCCGCTTCTATCGGCCGACGCCTCCGGGCGCACAGCGGCAGCCCTCGGGGCCGAATTCGGCGGTCAGGCCGGCCAGCAAGGGGGTGCTAAGATCGCGCCCGACGGATCGAACATCAATCCAGTAGCACTCACTCTTCTCAATACCAAACTGCCCGGCGGCTCCTATCTGATTCCAGCGCCGCAGGTCGTCCTCCAGCCCAACAACGCAAATACCGGCGGATTCTCTTCCTTCTCTCTCCCCTCCACCTTCAACGAGGACCAAGCGCTCGGAAATGTCGACTACACGCCTACTCCCAAGCAGAAGTTTAGCGAGCGCTACTTCTGGGCCCGCGATTACACCTATTCCGCCTTCAGCACAGCCGACCTGCCCGGCGCTCCGGCCACCAACCTCAACGAAAACACTAATGTCGCGGTGAAGTATAGCTACATCTTCTCGCCCAACATGATCGATCAGGTCAGCGCGGGCTACCATCGGATCTATGGACTGGTATCGAGCCTCTATCCGATCACGAATGCGCAACTCGGCATGGTACCCTCTTGCAGCTCGCAGCTCATTTCGCCCATCGTCTCCGTTTCCGGAACCTTCGCCCTCGGCGGAACTTTCAATGACGGCCAATGGGCGAACACGAAAGGCTACCAGCTCGGCGATCAGTTCACCTGGATTCACGGCATGCACAACATCAAAATGGGATTCGATATCGAAAGAACCACCCTACCTTTTGCCGATCCCGAAACCACGCGCGGCACCATCGGCTTTTCCACGTTCCCCGATTTCCTGCTGGGTATGAGCGCCGCGCAAAACGGCAGCGCTTTCAGCAATCTCTCCAGCGCGCGCAGCCTCTGCGGGGACGCCGAAAAGGAGTTTAGAGAGACCGATTACGCCTTCTATTTCCAGGACGATATCCACGTAAGCCGCACGCTGACGATCAACGCCGGCCTGCGCTGGGATGCTTACGGCCAGATCTCGGATGACAAAGGAAAGTTCGCCGCTTTCTGGCCGCAACTGGCCACGAATGATTTCCCGGCCAGCGGCAATCTATACACCGGGTTTGTCGTCCCGGCGAATTATGTTTCTCGTTACGGGCAGCCGCCGGCCGGCATTGCCGTGAATGGCAACAATACTTTCGCCCAAAATCCCGTCTCTTACCGTAACGTCGGGCCGCGCGTCGGCTTTAGCTGGAATCCCAAGTCCCACCTGGTGATCCGCGGCGGCTACGGCATCTATTACGCGCGAACCTCCGCTAACGACGCCTATCAATTCGTCGGCGATCCACCTTTTGAGATTTCGCAATCGAACTCGGCTACACTCGCCGCGGCGGGCACTTTCCAGAATCCATGGCCGCCATCGGCGCCGCCGAGGGCATCCGATTATCCGACTTTCCTCCCTCGAACCCAAAGCTCGCAGTTGACCCTCAATCTGCCCGGTCCTGTGTTCACCCCTCCCACGGTGCAGCAGTACAGCGGCAATGTGCAGTATCAGGTGAGTCCGTCCACCATGGTTCAGGTCGGATATGTGGGGACGAAAAGCACGCATCTCGAAGGTACGCAAAACATCAATCAGGCTGGCTTGTCGGTCAACCCCGCGTCTTCTCTCGCGCCGACCTTCACGGGACCGACCACGGCCGCCGCCAACATCAATGCCCGCCGGTCCTATCTCGGCTTTTCCACCATCAGCCTGGCGCAGGAAATCTTCATCTCTAACTACAACGGCCTGCAAGTGGTGGTGCAGCGGCGCATGAGCCGCGGCCTCCAAGGCCAGATCGCCTACACCTTCAGCAGGACGCTCACAGACGATACCGGCAATGGAACCTTCCCCGGCACCGGCGGCGTTTCCGGGGACGCGCTCCATCCGCTGAACGGTTACGGCCCCGCGTCTTACGAAACGCCGCATCGCATCGTCGGCAATTTCGTCTGGCAAGCGCCTTCGGGCGGAAAGGGTTTCACTGGGGCGCTCCGAAACGGATGGATGCTCTCAGGCGTGGTCACCGTGCAATCCGGCAATCCGCTGACCTTCACCAACGGCGCTTTCACGAACATCTTTGGTGGTACATCGCGAGCGCAAATGTGCCCTGGCTTCACCTACGGAAGCATCGTTACGTCCGGCGCCGTCGATACCAAGCTCAACAACTACTTCAACATCAACTCCCTCAACTGCGCTCCCGTCGCGATCGGCAACGGTTATGGATGGGGCTCGAGCGGCGTCGGCATCGTGCTCGGCCCACCTGAAAGCGCCGCGGACTTTTCGGTCGGCCGCACCTTCAAAACGCCCGGCCCGACGGAAGTTTCAAACGTCCAGTTCCGCGCCGAGTTCTACAACGCATTTAATCACCCGAACTTCAGCAACCCCGGCACTACCGTGAACAGTAGCTCCTTCGGCCAAATCACTTCGATGAGCGTCGCGCCGCGCCTCGTTCAATTTGGACTCAAGTTTGTCTTCTAAACCCTATTCCCTGGCAGCGATGCGGAAAAACGAGGCACTGAACGCGGCCCTACCATTGAGGGTCACCAGCGCCTCAGAGGTCTAGCCAAGTACTATGCCAGAGCCGAATGAAGAATTTTGACCAAACGCGTTCGCGGATCGGAATGAAGTAGTCCAAGCACTCTCGTTGGAGGGTCGCGACGAGGCGATCGCAATATACATTCGCCCTGGGTACTCGGTTTGGCGCTTTGATCGCCCACCAACTCACGTTGTTACCTATGCAAGCGATCAGGACGATCGAACTGCGCGTATCGGTGTGCGTCATTCGCCGCTCGCATCACTGGTGTGCTGCGTGCGGTGGCGAGTCCCCCAGGCCACCAGTTCCAATCGCCTGCAACACGAAGAAGCGCAGGGCCGATCACAATGCGAACCAGTGTCGCGTCAATAAACACAGCGACCGCCAATGTAAATCCGATCATCTTAACCACCAGGAAGTTACCGAAGGTGAATGCCGCGAATACCACAATCATGATCGCGGCGGCGCTCGTAATCAGGCCTGCGGTTCGGGCTAGCCCCTCGGGGATTGCATCCATTTCACTCAGTCCGCACCTCCTCGCTTCGAGGACTCGGGCCACCAAAAACACTTCGTAATCCATACTCAGTCCGAACACGATGGCAAAGGCGACGATAGGCACGATGGGGAACACGCTGCCCGTTCCCCCACGAACTCCCAGGAAGCTACTTCCGTGTCCATCCTGAAAGACCAAAACCAAGGCTCCGAAGGAGGCGGCAACCGAGAGCAAGTTCAGAACGATGGCCTTCACGGCGGCGAAGAGCGATCGGAACCCGAGCAGAAGCGCCAGGAGCGTACCGACCACTACCAGCGCCATTACCGAAGCAAACCGATCTCCGACAATAGTCTGATAATCGGCGTTGAGCGCCGGGATGCCTCCAATGCGTAACGTGGCCCCGGGTACTCCGGTGAGAACTTCCGCGCCGGTCTTCCGCAGTTCCCGCACCCAATTGACCTGATCGCGCAGGGAAACGGTAGCCGCGGGTAAAACCTCAAGCAGGGCTGCCCGTCCGTCGCGACTGAGGAACGTTCGCTGCGTCTCACGCGAGAGGTTGCCGAGGGAAGAGCGCTTGCTATCCGCCAGCGTTGTGATAGAGAGCACGCGGTCGGCACGAGGGTCGCTCGCCATCCGCTTGGTGAAACGCTCGAGTGTATTCCATCCCGAATCCGTTTGCGCGATGGAATCCTTTGGAAGTTCGAGAATCACGCGTAACGATTGAACAACGCCGCCGCGGTCCATTTGTTCCAGCGTGTGAAGCGCGTGCACCGATTCCGCAGCTGGCGGAAGCCAATTTCCTCTGGGAAGACTGGTATCGAGCCGCGCGGCCTGCGAGGCCAGCAGAAGTAAGGGGCCGCCGGCCAGAAACATGGCTAGCCAAGGATGGGCGACGACCACCCGCCCCCACTGCCTCCAGCGGTTTCCCGTGCGTGCGGCCCGATGCGAATCCAACCTCGCAGTAAAGGGTAACCGGCCAGCATTAATCCGCGGACCGAGAACCACCAGCACCGCCGGAACGAGCGTATTTGTGAGCAACACGCTCATTCCCGCCACCAGAAACCCCGCGACACCGATGGAACGGACTTCACTGATGGGAACCGTCAGGAGAGCTAGAAACCCGATGGCTACCGTCGAGGCTGAAATCAGAAGGGTGGAACCAGCCTGACGCGCCGCGATGACCGAGGCCTGGAGTCCGTTGTACCCGGCGGAAATCGCTTCCCGAAAGCGGCTGACCATGAGGAGCCCGTAGTCGATCCCCAAGCCTAGCCCAAGCATCGTGGCCATATTCTGAACCAGAATGGACAAGTGCCAATGCAGGGCCAAGAGCCCTGAAATCGCCAGAGTGGTCGCGATCGCAAGCTGGCCAACGGCCAAGGGAATCAGGGCCGCTACCACGCTTCCGAAAGCCACTAGCAGAAGGGCGAGGGTTGCGGGAATCACCAGACTTTCGGCGTGTTGCACATCATCGGCGCTAGCTTTCCGAATGTCGAAATTCAGTGGCGTCTCACCCGTCAGTTCGATCTTCAGCGCCGGATAACGACGCTGCCATTGATTTTGAAGGGACCTCGCCCGCTGGTGAAGTCCGGGGACCAGCGACTCGACGGGACCTTCGGTCGACGCCAGTCCCACTAGAACAAAGGTTCCTCCGCCCCTGCCCAGGAAAATCGGATCGCGCAAATCGAGACGCGAAACGATTCCGGATACGCCGGGTTCCTCTCTCAGTCCCTCGACGATGGTTGCCAACGCTTGCTCGCCCTCATCCGAATCTGCAGGTGGGAGTCCCTGAATCACCAGGACCACGCGGTCAACGAAAGGCGAACGAAAACGACTGGCCAACTCCTGCGCGACGGTCTCTGCTTCGCTACCTTCGACCCGGGTTGCAGTCTCCAGATGGCGCTCAGCGTGAAAGGAAAATGGAAGAAGCCCAAGGACGGCGGCGAGGACAACCCCGGCCAGCCAGAAATGCCGCATACGCATTAGATTCATGATTTATGCAAAATGGGTACCAGTAGAACCGGTTCGTATAGTGGCAAGGATACACTTTACAAGGGCTCGCCTGCCGGTCCATCTGAATCTGCGAAGATTGGTTGACGCTGGTAAATTTAGGAGGATCATTGCGCACCCTCGCGTTGCTCGTAGTGGTTTCCGGCGTTCGAATGGTCGCCGCAGACCCCCGTATTGGCTCCTGGACGGTCATCTCTGCGGAGTCTGCCCTGGATCCGCCCAACAAAATCTCCATCACAGCCGTGCACGATGGAGTGCACGTCGTGAGTTCAGGCGACACCCACCTTGATTTCACGGCGAAGTGGCACGGAGATGACGCGTCGGTACAAGGCAATCCAGCGTTCAATCAAATCGAGGTGCGCAGGATCGATAAGAATCAAGCCCAGGTCAGAGAGAAGAAGGACGGAGCTGTGGTGGCGACGATTCGTCACAAACTCTCGAGTGATGGTAACGAGCTAATGATGACGACTGTAGAGAAAGGGCGTGTCAACCAGATCACCGTGTGGACGCGGAGTGGAGGCACGAAGGTCGCCGATAACCGATTCGCTGGCGAGTGGACCGAGGATCTCAGTAAGACTCGCTTGCGGCAAGGGTTGGGGCTCAAGATCGATCCAGACGGAACGGAAGGGGTCCGTTTTTCGGGTGAGTTCAGCTATACCGCCCGTTTTGACGGCAAGGAATACAATCTGAAAAACTCTCACAACGACACCGTGACGCTCCAACTTGTCGATGCTCACACCGTCGATTCGATTTACCGGCGAGACAATCAAGTCGCTCAAAGGGATCGGTGGGTGGTTTCCGCCGACGGACAACAGATGACGCTAACCACGACGGGCGTGTTGGAAACCGGTCAGCAAGTAAGGGAGAAAATAGTTTTTCGGAAGCAGTAACGTTCGCTGCGCCGCGGATGATCCATCCGCCGGGTCAAATGCCTAGCGGCAAGTGACCACGGCTTTGACCTCGCGAGCTGCAACCGAGATGATTCCCTTGCGCTGCATGAATCTCAGGATGCCGTTGACCGTATCTTCGAGAGACGGATCCGCCTTGCCCCACGCGGAAGCGTTCCGCGCCGCTTGATAACAGGAACTGTCATAGCGTTTGAACTCCATCGCCGAAATGTTTTCCACGGAGCCCACCAGAAAGTCCAGCAGCGGGAAGAGCAGATCTTCCTTCCCGCATCTTCTGATCAGCTCGGGAACGAAGTCGGGAAGGCTAAAGATCTCAAATTGCCGCCCGGTCGCCTTGGTAATCAATCCGGTAATATCCAGCATATTCGCATAATCGTCCCGGGTAACATGATAAGTAGTATTGGCCGTGCCGGGAGTGGTGGAGATCGCAACGATATTGTTAGCCACGATGTCCGCGGGCACAAAACTGACCTGGTTCAGAGCATCAACTCCTATGCCGTGATTCACCATGAACGCAATTAGACGAACAGCTATATCGAAGTTATTGCCTCCGCCTGTAACGGAGGGACTAACCAGTGCCGGCCGGAAAATCCGCGTTTCAAGTCCCCGGCTGCGCGCGTCCATAACCACTTGTTCCGCTACCCACTTTGACTGGCTGTATCCAAAATCGAGAAGCTCCATATTCTCGTTCATGTCGGTCTCGTACAGGACTTTCTTAACCGCCCAGCCAAACACGAAGGTAGTCGAGACGTAATTGAAGCTCTTGGGCCGTGCTTCGAACGCCAGTCTTAAGACTTCGTTCGTCCCCAGCACGTTAGCGTCACGCATGCGGTCGTAGTTGAACAGGTAATTTACGGTTGCGCCATTATGGAACACCGTGTCGATTTCATTTGCGAGGAAATCCCAGGCTTCTTGGGTCAGGCCCAGATTTGCCTGCCCGAGATCTCCGCAAACGGGGATCACGCGAGCCTCGAACATCTGCATCAGCCCGGCCGCGCAAGGCCCCATCGTTTCCATCGCGACCCTCAGCCTCTCCCTGCCCTGCTGCTCGTCCGAAGACCGGACGAGAACATAGATCTTCGCGGGCGTCTGTTCCAGCAGACTCTTCACCAGGAACGGTCCGATGAAGCCGGTGCCACCCGTGAGCAGCACTTGATTCAGGATCGGTACCTCGGGCAACAACGCAGGCGTCCGAGGTTCGAAGACGACCTTACGGTCGTTGTCCATCATCAGCTTTTCCGACGCTCGCTGCTCTTCACGGAAAGCCGCCAGGGAATGCCGCAGTAGTATCAGGGCTTCTTCGGGAGCACGCTCCAACTGTTCGGCCAGTCGAAACAGATCGGCTACACTGACACGCTGGATGAGACCGATATCAACCTGCCTCGCGAGCATATCGGCGCCTTTGTCCTTTAAAAGCTCCTTGATCTCGTGCATGAACGAAACAAGATCCAGGGAGTCCAGCCCGGCTTCGACCAGGTTGTAGGATTCCGTGCCGGTCAGGTTGTAGCGGGCCTTCAATATATCGAAAGACGACTGGCCTTCAGAACCGGACGTTGAGGATCCGGCGTCTTTTTCCCGCGAAAATTCAGAGAGAACGGTGAACTGACCATCCAGCCACATCTGCTTGGTTTTGTGGCGCATGATCTTGCCCGAACTGGTTCTCGGAATCGCACGGGGCGCGATGAAGGTAATCCGCGCCACTTCCACGTTCAAATAATTCCGCACTGCGGTGGCAGTCTTCCGCGCTTCTGGAAGCGCCTTGGGATTCTTTACTTCGGCAACCACCGCCAAAGCCGGCTCGCTGTCTTCGTGAATCTGGAAGGCAACAACGCAATTGGTGCGGATCAGGCCGGATGCTTTCTCCACCACTTCCTCGATATCCTGCGGATAATAGTTTTGCCCGCGGACGATAATCATGTCCTTGATACGGCCGCAGACGAAGAGTTCGCCTTCGTGGATGAAACCCATGTCGCCCGTCCGGAGGTATCCATCTTCGTAGGGGCTGTCGTCCGCCAGCCGGGCATGAAACATCTTCAGCGCCAGTTGGGGGTTATTCCAGTAACCCAGGCACTTACTGCCTCCTGCAACCCAAATCTCGCCGATATGACCTGGCGCCAGAACGAAGTGCTTCTCCGGATCCACGATCTTAACGGTCAGGCCCGGTAGTGGAGTTCCACAACTGACAATCTGAGTGGCCGAGTCGATTTCGGAAACCTCGGTGGTCATGCGCGCTTTCCCTAGCGCGATCGCGTTCTTGTTGACTGAAATGATATTGCGGCCACCGTGCGAAACGGCCAGAGTATTCTCGGCCAGCCCATACGCGACGAAAAAGCTCTCCGATTTCAGCCCATACGGCTGAAACTTCTGGAGAAACCGTGTGTAAGTTCCGGGTTTGATGGGTTCCGCGGCAGCCAGCAGCAACCTGAGCGAGCTGAGATCGCACTTCTCCAGACTCTCCTTCGAGATCCGCCCGGCGCGCAGGCAATAGTCGTAGGCGAAATTGGGCGCCGCGGAGGCGCTGGCCCCGTACGTTTTTATCGTGTCGAACCACAGGGCCGGGCGCTGAATGAAGTCCGTGGGAGCGAAGCCGTAAGTCGTGCCGCCTTTCAACGCTGGAAAAAGGTAGCACCCGATAAGCCCCATATCGTGATACTGCGGAAGCCAGGATACAACGATCGGCGCGTGATGGTCGATTACGAGTGGACAGTTATGCAGTATGTTTTCGTGTGTGACCATCACGCCTTTGGGATCTCTGGTCGAGCCCGACGTGTACTGGAGAAACAAAAGCTTCGATGCGCCGTTGTTCGAAGCACCGTTGAAGGTTTCGTCCGAAATCGTATCGACGAAGTCCTCCGTCGCGATCCAACGAAGACCGGAAATGTAGTCGACGTCGACACCGGATGCCGAGACTCCGCTCCTGGCGAGATTCGTCCTCAGAGACCCCTGGTAGTCTTTGCTGGTCAAGACGCCCGCCGCCTGGCAGTCCTTTGCGATGTGGACCATTTTGTACAGAGCGCCCTGGAAGCCATGAGAACTGGGGGGATAGACGGGAACGGGGATCAGTCCCGCGCGGACGCAGCCAAAAAACGCGCAGATCATTTCAAGGCCCGGCGGGTAGGCGAGCAGAAGCCGGTCCTGAGCCGCGAAACGATGCTCTTTCCGCAAATGTCCGGCGATCGCCTTCGTCCGCTGGAGAAACGACTCGTACGAGTAGCCTTCGATCTGACTGCCGTTTAGATCCAGGTAGGAAAAGAGAAGTTTGTGCGGGTGTTCATCCCCGAGACGATCGAGCTCGTCTAAAATCGACGCTTTCATAGATCAGCTTTGTACTCGTGGCGGTGGCACCGCCATTCGCCCCCCTCCATGCAAGAAAACAACTGGGTCTCGGACTGCGAAATTATAGTGTTGGGCAATTTTGTGAACCGGGGTATGGCCGTTCTGCACCTATGCATCGTCGCGTCCGGTCAGGACTTCGACGGCGAACCTGGGCGTGCGATGGTCTAGAACAGTACCGCCGCCATTTGCGGGGCTTGTTGCTTTCACCGGAAACGGGGCGGGGCCCGTTCCCGTATGGGCTAAATCGCCGGGGTCGCCGGAGTTGGTGCCTGCTATGGGCGAAAATACGTCCGCCGATTCTGTTACAACTTTCGTCGCCACGCGACTGCCCGAGACGAGCAGGTTCCGCAGGGCCCAGCCGGGGGTCTGATCACCCGACTCGAAATCTCGTCGTTGCGCAACAACCATCGGTCCATGTTAACAGACGTTTTGCAACCTTGGGAAGAAGCGCCCACCGGTCAAAACTTCCGTGAACACGCGCCCCACGCCGGATCCGAATCTCCTTGATTTGCTTAAGATTTCGGGCTAACATGAGCCTTTGAAGGTGCCAGTAGCGGCGATGGCAACAAATCTCGCTGATGGCCTGGTTCACTGAACATTCCTCGGCCATCACAGTGCGCAAGCGCCAGTGGCGTCCGAAACAGAGGCGGTTATCAGTCTGAAACCGGAAATTGACGATCTTGTACCGTCTGAGGCGTCGCTACGGCTCTACCCTGGCGACCCGGCGAATGTGTCTTCATTTCCGAAAGTGTTACGCCGCCGCCTCGACAACTACTTTTCCGACGGCAACATTTCTCCCAAAGCCGACGGCACGATGTGGATCAAAATCGCCTTGGGTCTTGCAGTGCTTACGGGCAGCTGGATTGCTCTCTACGCGCTCCATCCGGATTCGTGGAAGTTTGTCGCCCTCTACCTTTTGAATGCTCTCGCCCAGACATTCCTTTTGCTGAACATCGCGCACGACAGCAACCACAACGCCATCTCGTCGGTGCCGTCGGTAAACAAGGTCCTGAACTATGTGTTCGATGTTTGTGGTATCAGCTCCTACATGTGGCGGATCCTCCATCATCGAGGACACCACTCCTGCATCAATCTTCACGGTGAAGACGATGCGCTTACGGGACGACGCATCTTTCGGTTTACGCCTCACGAACCCCGCTTGCGCATGCAACGATTCCAGCACCTCTACGCACTGTTCTTTTACGCGCTGACTTCTCTCGATTTTGTCTTGCTAAGGGACTTTGAGTGTTTTTTCTTCCCATCCCATGGATATCTGAAACGCACCAAGCATCCACTGCGAGAATACGTCATCCTCTTCGCGGGAAAAGGATTCTACCTCACCTACATGCTCATTTTGCCAGTCGTGTTATTGGGGAAATCGCCTCTACTGGTCGCTTTGGCTTTCGTGCTGACCCACATGATCATCGGTTTGACGGTAGCGCTCGTCTTCCAGACCACCCACACAGTCGACAGCACTTACTTTCCGTCCAGCCGCACCGAGTTTGACAACGGCGTGTATCACATTTTCGCCACAACTGCAGATTATGCGACGACCGGCCCGCTGGTAGGTTGGCTTGCGGGCGGCCTCAACTATCACATAGTCCATCATCTGTGCCCTTATGTGTGCCACACTCACTATGCTTCGCTGACCCGGATTGTAAAGCAGACCGCCCAGGAGTTTGGCGTTCCGTATCGTCAACATCCCACAATGCGCCAGGCGATAGTGCATCATCTGAACCTTTTGAAACAATTGGGAAATGGAAATTCATTTTCGATTACGTAGCCCAATACATCTGGCGCAGAAACGGGCGCACAGGACCTTATGGCAGGCGATGGCACGGCATATTTCTCTCCTGAAGCGCCTGGGCGGCGTGGCGTGACCCTGCCGCAAACCGTGCCCGTCGTTTCCCGATTCCGCTCATTCTCGGATTCGCGCGGGATGGCGCTCAATCCCGTACAGGTTTTGTCGAAGTACGCTGAACTCCTCGGGGACACCTTCCGGTTCTACTTTGGCGGCGTCAAAGAAGCTATCGTAACCACCGATCCCGTGGTCATTCAGCATGTGCTGAAGACCAATTCGGAAAATTACCAGAAATCCGAAATTCAGGTGAAGCGGATGGGCCACTTCCTGGGCAAGGGTCTTCTCACCAGCCACGGGGAGGTCTGGCGCACGCAACGGCGCCTCATCCAGAAGGGTTTCGATCGAAGACAGCTGGACGTTCTGTCCTCGACCATGCAGGACTCCCTCGCGGCGTCGCTGCGGGATTTTGAGAGACAAGCCAGTATCGGCCCCATCGATGTCTACCCCCACCTGATGAAAATTACCTTCGAGATGGTCGGCAGGTCGCTGTTTGGCGCCCACCTGAAGGACGAAGACATCGCCCTCATCAGCCGGACCATCGCGACCGTCCAGGAATTTCTGGTTCGTCAAACCATTCAGCCCTACCTGAATCCCTGGTTTGCCATCGCGGGCGAACTGCGTAGACACGAAGAAATGCGGGCTCGCGCCGACGGAATCTTGCTCGACTACATCAGGAGGCGACGCCATGAGGCGCCCGGCCACGATTTGCTGCAGATCTTAATGGATGCTCGCTACAGCGACGGCGAAGGGATGAGCGATGAGCTGGTTCTGAGCGAGAGCATGCAGCTTCTGGTCGCGGGCCATGAAACATCGTCGAATGCTCTATCGTGGCTTCTCTACCTGCTAAGCTCGCGTCCGGATTGTCTCGAAAGGTTACGGCAGGAGTTCGATTCTGTGCTGGGCGGAGCGCCTCTGAGTTACTCCGACGTTCCGAAGTTCGAGTTTGCCGCTCAGGTTATCCAGGAGGCCTTGCGTCTTTACCCGCCGTTTTGGATGGTCGACCGAACGGCTCTCGCCGACGATCGCGCAGGGGATGTCGCCATACCCCGTGGGTCGACGGTCGTGGTGTTCATTTACGGCGCGCACCATTCTCCTCAGCACTGGGAGAACCCGGAGACCTTCGACCCGGAGCGCTTCAGCAAAGCGAATGAGAAGCTTCACACGCCCTTCACCTATCTGCCCTTCGGAGCTGGGCCGCGGGGCTGTATCGGCGGTAACTACGCCATGCTGCAGATCCTCATGATTCTGAGCGTTCTGCTCAGAAAATACGATCTTCAGCTGGTTCCGGGTCAGACGATCGAAGCGCGCCCGATGGTCATCCTACGACCGAAGAACGGAATCCGCATCACTTTCACCGAGGCAATCACACGTGTCCATGGCGAATTCCAAAATTGACGAAATCAGGGCGTTGGCAGACCTTATTACGATTGCGGGGATGCGCGATCTCTCGTTCTTTTGCTTCGATTGAGCGCTCTGTCGCTGGCACATTGGCCGCACTACGCCAGGAATTGATCTACTGGAGGTATGCTTTTTTGATCGGTGGAAGGAATGAGTCAAGTGCCAATCTGGTTTGAACGCAGGTTTGAGTTTTCGTTTCCGGTGGAACTGCATCCCAATCTGTGCACGCGTTTGCGCGGCGCGCCAGCCAGACTTGAAGAAGCGCTTCGTGGCCGTTCTCACGAGACCCTGATCTGGAAAGCGCGGGGAAAGTGGTCGGCTCAGGAGCACGCCGGTCATTTGTTTGATCTCGAAGTACTCTGGCTGGCGCGAGTGGACGATTACGTGGCGGCTAGCGACCAGCTCACTGCGGCGGACTTGAAGAACAGAAAGACCGACGAAGCTAACCACAACTCGCGCCCATTGGGACAGATTCTGACCGACTTTCGCGATTCACGAGAACGACTCCTGAAACGTGTGGACGAATTGGATACATCGCTATTTGCTCGGGCCATTCCCCACCCGCGTTTGAAGACGCCGATGCGACTGGTGGACCATTTGTATTTTGTCGCCGAACACGACGATCATCATCTTGCACGAATATGGGAGCTGGTCAACCCGGTCCCCTAGCGTGTTGGGCCAGCTTGCAGAGTGCCCGCAGTTGTGGAGGAGGCATGTCGCCTGATAACGCGCATTATCGGGCCGATCCGGAAAAACATTCGGGACTTATGAATCTAAACTCAACGGATTCGCGGCGAGGTCAGACTCGGCTGAGGTGTCTTCCTCGCGACATCCCCGACCGCAGATACCATTTTCGCGTGCTGCTCGATGAAATCAGAACTGTCCAGAATGTAGCCACTGGCGGGCGGCGCCTCCCGTTCGAGAGTTGCTCGCATATCGAGCAGATCCTCCGAATGAAGCGCCTTTCCCCACCTTGGATTCTCGTAGGCCAGCTTTGAAAGAATTTCCAGGGCCGCGAGGGGATCATAGTTCGCCAGTTTCGTGTAGAGGACCGCATCCGCGGTCGCCAGGACCTCTTCGTCATGCGTCTCACTGGTCCGAATCATCGGCGTGAGCGAAGAACCGAGAACGCATTGCGGCAACAGAACGTCGATGCCCCCGGTTGGAGCAGCGCGGCTGCCGTGTTGTGAGTGGGCGAGCTCGTGCGCCAACATGCCCGCGAGCTCCGATTCACTCTCGATTCTTGCAAGCATACCGCTGCTTAGATAAAGTACTCGGTTCGGCAAAAGTGTGGCTAACAGCTCTGACGACGCCGTGACCCGAACCTCCATGGGATTTGCGCCGATCGCACCTGCAATCCGAACCTCGATTCGCTGTACGTAATCAAGGAGCGGCACATCGTAGACTCTGCCGGCCCGCTGGTCGAGGTCCCGCGCCAGGTGTTCGCCCAGGACCCACTGCTTTCGAATCTCAGACGAGCCAGCATCTCGTATCTGAGCGCGCCCCGAATTTGCGAGATTGGCGACCAGCACCGCGACCAGGTAACCCGTACGCATGAGAGATTCCTATCCGCAGTGTATTCCAATTTAAGCCGAACGGACCATCGCCGCCGACCCTGAAAACCAACGAGCGCCCCGGGTGTTGCTAGCGAATTTCACGCCCGTTATGTGGGGATATCGGTAAGCCCGTCGACGTTGATCAGTGGATTGCAGATCGCTCGGCGGCTGATCGCCCGATAGGATTTCTGGTCGGGCTGACTTTTGGACGCGCGCCGCTGACGAACACTGACATGTCAACTTCCCTTTTCGGCGAGCTTCGACAGAAAGCCACGCTGCCGGGAACTGCATTCGAATCGGTAAGCGAACCCATCGTTCCCAGTCTGTTATTGCGAATCGGTCGGTGGCGATATGGCTTGCGAGCAAGCTTCCCTGCCTTTTGCGAAGCTGAGGGCCGAATCAGTCGATGCGTACGATGCGGTTTTTAGGCCCGGGCGAAACGGGCGAGTGCGTTGCGAAATACTCGACTAAAGCGTCGATGTCAGTGGGGCCGATGATTGCGTTTCGACCTTCGCTCAACGCCGGATAACCGCCTCCTCCGGAGATCAGGAAATCGCTGGCTATGACGCGTACTTCGTCAGCCGCGCCGATGGGTTTTGAATTCAGCGTGATTGATCCAGGAACGACGTGAGATCGTTCCGCAGCGTTGAGTTTGTACTCGTAACGGAATCCTTCTGAGACCTGCAGGATCATCTTTCTTCCGCCGGGCCGGAACTGCTCTTCAAGAAGGCGGCGAAGCGATTCGCCGGTCATGGTGACCACCATCAGGCGATTTCCGAACGGCTGCACGGCGTAGAGATCGCCAAAGGAGACGGTGCGCCCGGTGGCGGCCGTAGAATCGATATCGGCGCGGATTCCGCCTGAGTTCATGAAAGCGATCTGCCCGCCGCCTTTTTCCAGCGCGCGCATACTGGCAAGTTGCGCATCGGCGATCACGTCGCCCAGTGCGGATTCTCCGGCTGCATTATCAGTACTGAGGATTGCGGCCGCAATCGATCCCGCCATGCGACGGGTAAGACGCTCGGCTTCCGGCCGGAACCGCGCGATGATTGCGGTTTGTTCGGGACTTTTCGGCACATCGCGGGAAACAATTTCGTTTTTTGCGGCGGCGTTCAGGACCGCGCCGGTCGCCGCGTCGATGGTCAGGCGGACGCGTGTGTACATCCGGCCGTAGGAACTGGCACTAGTCACAATGTGGCCCGCGATGTTGCAGTTGTAGAACTGATGCGAATGACCGCTGATCACGACTTTAATCGATGGCGACAGTCTTTCCGCAATGCCGATAATCGGGCCGCTGAAGTTGGCGCATCCGTTCGGATCGGCTGGGGCGTCGCTGGGACCTTGCCTTCCGCCTTGATGAATCAGCAGTACGATGGCGCGAACGCCTTCCTTTTCGAGCTTCGCGGCCGCGGCATTGGCCGCTGCGCTTTCCTCCAGAAACCGCAGCCCGCGCGTGGAGGATGCCGTAAGCATTTGAGGCGTTCCCAGCAGGGTCTCGCCAATAAACCCGATCTTCACGCCGCCTATCGTTCGCACCTCGGTCGCGGGGAGCACGAGTTCACCGGTCCCTTCGCGAACCATGTTCGTGGCCAGATAATGAAACCGCGCGGCCGCTGACGTTTCGCCATCGGCGCAGCTATCCTCTTTGAGGCAGCCGCCCCGGGTGACGCGGGTAAACTCCGAGATCCCATGATCGAGTTCGTGATTGCCGATCGAGGTGAGGGCCAGCCCCATTGCGTTCGCGGCCTCGATGGTTGGGCCGTCGTGGAACAGGCCGGAAAGCAAAGGTGAGGCTCCGATCAGATCGCCTGCGGCGACGACGATGGAGTTAGGATTTTCGCGAACCGCGTTTTTCAGATGCGTCGCGAGGTATTCCGCTCCGCCCGCTAACGTTGTGTTGATCAGGCCGTTCGTCCCGCCGGGAGGTTCCAGATTTCCGTGAAAATCGTTTATGGCAAGCACCTGGACCTCGACCGGCTGCGGCGCCTGTGCATCCCCGCGTTGCAGAACGGCTGATGCGAGGGCGAACGTGAGAAGTGCGACGGAGCATTTTCGAAATGTCATGGGTTCAACCAGCCGCGGCCCGACGGATCCTGATGCGCAGGATCGGGAAAAACTTTCAAGCGACATCGCGACCGAGGCGCGCATCGCGGTCGACCTCATCCATCCCGCCGGCTCCAACGGGAGCCACGATTTCGTGGGGTCCCGAATTTCGTTCCGGGCAAAATGGCATCGCGTTCGAATCAGCTTATCGCAACCGCAGCCGGCGGGGCAAAAAGATTCAAGTCCGGGGACCGTTATCGGTCATTATCGGTAGCTACTCCACTCAGCCACGATTCGTCCCGAAGTGCGCGCCACGAATGGCTTCTGCCCCCGGAACCTTGCGAATACTTCCGACGGAATAGGTTCGGCAAGACGATATCCCGGACTCGTCCGTCGGGCCTGGACTCGGTGTATGCCCCCTGATAAGCTGTCTCCCCTTGCCTCATCAAAGGGGATGGCGTCTCGCTTGGCGATTACCCAGTTCACGCTGGAGAGAAAGACAAAGGAGCGTTTTGAGAGATGAAACAGAAACTGATTGCGCACATGCTGATCGCAGTAGCGGTTCTGGCTCTTTCTCGGCCAAGGAAATCAGATCACCTCCCAACAGGTAGCCACGATTCCCCTCCCCGGAGGCTTGCCAAGTTTCGACATCAGTTGGGTCGATCCCGCCAGCCAGCGGTTCTACCCTGCAGACCGGACCTCTAAAAAAGGAGGCGGCCGCATTGATATGATCGATACGTAAGCCAATAAGCTTCTATACGCCATCCCCAGCACCAAGTCGGAGATCGGCTTCGTGGGAACCGTGCCAACCTTTTTGAGGGCAGGTCGTTGCACTTGCAGACCTTTGGCGTCCCGGATAGAATGGAGACCTTCAATGCGACCGCCCCCCCCATCGGTGCCAGGGGAAATGACCGTCCTTCTCGGGCGGATCCACGAAGGTGACCGGAAAGCAGTTTCCGATCTGGCGTCGCTTGCGTTTCCCGAGCTGCGCCGGCTGGCCGTCGCCTGCCTTCGCGAACAGGGCCCGGCCCACACTTGGCTGCCAACCGATCTGGTGAATGAACTGTGGGTACGGCTGCTTCGCCGGGAGAAAATCGAATACCAGAACCGTGCCCATTTCCTCGGCGCCGCCGTCCATCTCATGCGAGCCCTCGTCATCGACCACGCGCGGATTCGCGGCGCCGATAAGCGAACTCCTCCGGCCGGCGGCCTATTCCTCCATGGCTTCGATCCGCATCTCGAGTTTTCCGAGACCGAAGCTGCGGAACTCACGGCATTGGACGAGGCGCTGGACCGGCTCGCCGCCATGAGCGTGCGGCAGGCGCAAGTCGTGGAAATGCGCTACTTCGCGGGATTCACGGTGGAGGAAACGGCGGAGGCGATGGATCTCTCGCCCAAGACGGTCAAGCGCGAATGGGCCGCCGCAAGAGCGTGGCTGCATGGCGAGCTGCGGTCCGGCGCTTCGTCACCTACTGAACCGTGATCAGATTGCCGACTGGGGTATGCCCGCTGCTTCCGTCTGGGAACCCTCCTGCGCAGAAGATCAGGTTGTCGCCGCTCGGGGTTCCCGCCGGGATCGTCAGGTTCAACTGCGCCAAGCCCGGCGAAATAATGTTGGTCGGCACACTCGGTACGCCGTTATTTCCAATCCTGCAATTCACGCCGCCTTGCACAGGGCCGGCTTGAGTTGCAGACCCCTGCGTCGCTCCACCTTTTGGGATGCCGTATCCGATCGCGAACAGGAGAACCGTCTCTCCCACCTTCGCCGGAGTCGACAGACCTGGATACAGGGTGGTGGGACCTAACAGGCTTCTATCCAAGTGAACGCCGACCACGTGACCCTTCGTGCTGAATAACAGAAACGAAGGCTCCGCGAACGAGATCTCGTTGACGATGAATGGTGGGCTCGATGCCGAACCGTTGCTCACCACCACTGCCGCAGGAACGTGGTCGCCGATCGCGTCGAGCGGCGTCAGCACGTTGATCTGGTCGGTCGCGCAGTCTTTATCCGTCGCGGCGCTGCAATAGAAGTACACATACGCAGGGACGCCGTTTACGGCGACGCTGATGCCCTGAAGATTTGTGGGCATCTTGCCCGACGCGAATTCGGGAGCGAGGCTCCAATCCACTCCCGCCGCCGGCGTATTCGCAGGAACAAGGTTGTTGCCCTTGATCACGGTCCACGAGTTGGGAGCGATCTCGCCGGGGCCGAATGCGGTGGTGACCTCGGTGATGACGGGAAGACCCGTGGCGCCCGTGGTGACCGCGCCGCTTCCCGTGAAGGTAACCGATTTGCCATCCGGCGTGATAGCGATATTTACCGTGACCGAACCGGTGGCCCCTGCGTATGCTCCCGTGCCTCCAGTGATCACCTCGTTAAGAGTAGGGGGCGGATTGTCTCCGATGAAATTTAGAAAGAAGGAGATGCTGTCATTCGCATTGAACTTGAGTGTAGCGACCCCCGTTTGTCGCGTGTTGTTGTCTCCGCCAGACCCGGCGACGGTTAGAGCCGCATTTCCCAACGGACTCACGTTGATAGTGCCGGTGTTGGTATCCAGGAAGATGTCGCGTGAGCCAGCCGAAACCATGTTGGCGCTGCTGAGAGTCAAAGCCGTCGTTTCCCCCCCGACTGTGATATTGCCGTTTCCGGCGAGCGCGTAGCTCACGGATTTGAGAGCCTGCGACCTGGGGGCGCTCGGGGGCAGGCCCGCGGATGTGAACCCCATGGAGCCTGTAGCGCCCTGGTAAGCTCCTTTGCCTCCTGTGATATTTCCCATCACCGATGCGAAATTCCCGTTTCCGTTCGGGATCGTGATCGCCACATCGAAGCTGTCGAGGCGATTGAACGCGAAACTGATCGTCCCTTTATAGTCGTCGAGCGCATTACCTGTGTTGCTGATGTCGACTGGCTGCGTCAGGTCGAGGCTGATCGCCACGGGGCCGAGCGCCCCAATATTTCCGGAACCCGAACCGACGGCGTGTCCCGTGGCGGTGTTGGATTCCCCGGTGAGGCCCCCCGTAAAAGTGAAGTTCGTCGTTTTCTGGGCGAAGAGGGCAGAGGCGGTGAGGAAGGCGGCTACCCAGGCGTGTCTGGAGCGATTGGACATGTCGATCTCCTTTGAAGGTCCGCTAATCTCTATAAACGCAAAGCGGCGCCAAACGGGGTCATTTCGGCTTGTATAATTTCCTGAGAGCCGGGCGATGACTCCTACCCAATGGAAACGCGTTAGCGATTTATTCGCGACCGCGCTGGAACTCGACGGCGACGGCTGCGCACAGCTCCTTCAGCACGAACAGGAAAGTGTCCGTGCCGAGCTCGAGCGTTTGCTGCGCGAACACCAGCGGATCGGCTTGCTCGACCGGCAGATTCTAAAGAACACCACGGAGGACCACTGGACCGGAAAGACCCTCAATGGGCGATACCGGATCGATCGCTTCCTCGCGCGCGGTGGCGCAGGCGCCGTCTACGTCGCCAGCGACGAACAGATCGCAGGCCGTGCCGTAGTCGTGAAATTCCTCGAACGGCAAGATCCGTGGCTGAAGAACAAGTTCCACGAGGAAATGGAAGCGCTCGCCCGCATTGAACACCATGGCGTCGTCGGCATCCTCGACGCCGGCGAAACCGCTGACGGCCTTCCGTTCTTGGTCATTGAATACATCGACGGCGTTACGCTCCGTTCAGAAATCCAGAACGGACCGATGCAGGTCGCGCGCGTCGCCCGGCTGATCCGTGAAATCGGCAGCGCCGTGTCCGCCGCGCATGACAAAGGCGTTCTGCATCGCGACCTGAAGCCCGAAAACATTATGTTGGAGCACGCGGGGACACCCGCGGAGGCGGTTCGGCTGATCGACTTCGGTATCGCCCGCGTGGATCGCCCGGACCAGGAGACGCTCACCCATACCACGCGATTCGCCGGAACTACTCCGTACATGGCGCCGGAGCAGTTGGCGGGAAGACCGCAACCCTCCAGCGACATCTACGCCATGGGTGTTCTCGCCTACGAGATGCTCAGCGGGCGGCGTCCCTTCATCGCCGCAAGCCCGGTGGAACTCTACGAGCAGCAGCGTGCCGGTGTAAAGAGCGACCTGCATCGTCTCCGTCCGGAAATTCCGGCGGCTGCCGGTCGAATGATTCTGAAACAGCTTTCTTTCCGGCCGGAAACCAGGAGCGCAACCGCACTCGAAGCAGGGGAGCAGATTGCCGCAGCCATTGAAGGACAACTCCGCGAGGGTTGGTCACGACGTCGTGCAATCTCACTGCTGGCAGGAGCGGGAGCCGCCGGCGTCGCCGGATTCGTTTGGTCCCGCGCCTCGCGCCCTTTCGATCCAGCCGATCGCGTTATCGAGGTCGTCATGGGCACGGAGCTGGTGGAACATGGCTTCATCAGGGACCACGATATCGACTACCGCGTCCAATACAACTCGGATGGCTCCGCGCTCGATTCCATTCGTCTCATGTCCGCGGATCAGGGCTATTACTGGCGCCCTTTCACCAAAGCCCAGGCTCGTGAAGCGCAGCTTAAGGGATGGAAGTTGACAATGGAAGGAGCCGTCGAAGCGGGCAATCTTTGGGCTCTGGTCGACAACCCTCGCGCCTCATGCCGATATATGGCGGTCCTGACGCGCAATCCCGATCAAACCGACAACGCGGCGTGCCTTGTTCATGTCGCACCAGTCAGACAAGGGGTCGAGCGTGTCCTGCCGGGGCCTGGGGGCGCCCGCCACCAACTCGTATTGGCTTGGACGCCTGCGACACAAGGCGAGCTTTGGGTGGACGGCACGAAACTAATCACCCGGTATGCGGGCGAAGCCCATTTTCGCTATGGTCACGGCCTGGAGTTCGGCACGGCTCGGAACCACAGCCAAAGGGCTGAGGGCGTTTTCTGGAAAATTCGACTGGAGATTGGGTAACTTCTCAATCTCGTTGTTGTCCGATTCCGATGCTGATACCGATTCGCCCCCGGGGCTCTCAATGGAACCGCTCTTTGATCATGTGCCTGATGTGGTTCGTTACCGGCAGCGTGTTCGCGTGACCTCTTAGGATAGTTTCCGGGGAGCGGACGATCCGGACGCTGTCCGCGAAGTGTCACTTCAACGGATAGCGCGGTTTCCGTCAACTTACGGTGCTACGTAAATTCAGAATGGCGCGTTATTGTGCCGTCGGAAAACGCAAAGCATGTGGGCGGAACCAGCGTGACATCAAGCGGTACTCAGTTTGCTGCGGGACGGACTGACAACATTCGTTCGCAGCAGCATTCGAAACGCCAAGCCATGCGTTATGAAAAGAAGAGGCACGTAGGCAGTCAGGATAAAATAACCAGCGCCTAACAAGCCTTGCGTATCCGGGAGTGATATGCGGCTTCCCTGGTAAAACGCAAAGAGCAGGTCCGTCATTCCGAAGGTATTGAAAACCCAGGTCACCGCTGTCCCGGCACGGGTTCCCAGGGTAGCCAGAGCGAGCAAAGCCAAGAAGGCGGTGATGAGATCGCCGTAGGCTACTGGTTGAGCAAATGCGGCAGGTAACTCTGGAGACACAACACCCGGCACCACAAATGCCAATCCGAGGAACCTGAACCCATGCAGCAGCAGGATGGGCTTCAGGTTCTCGGGGCTGGGGCGTTCACTTATCGCCGGCCAAATATAGAGCCACGCCACTGCTCCCCAAGCGACCAGGCCGAACGTTACACTGATTCCGAACAAAGCTGGAAATGGCATGATCGATCCTTTCTTACCGAGCTGGCCCGCTGCCAATCAAGGCGCCGAGCGGCATGAGCGGACCGACGGGAATGTACTCGTGGTCCATCAGGTTCTCTTTCGACAACGGCAGTGTATCCATGATGGCGTGGGCTTCTTCTACGGTCTTCACGTCGAGAAAGAAAATCACGCCTCGGCCGTCGCCCCTTGAGTACCATTGGCGAATCTTGCCGTCGAGATAGAGTTTCACCGTTGCCCGGATCTCGTCCGGCATGATGTTCATGATCTGCTGACGCGTCACTCCTTGCTTGACAGTCAGGATGACCATCACTTCCGTAGTCTTAGTCGACGGCACGCCGGAAGGCGGTTGGGGAGAGGCCTGGGTTTGCCCCAGCACAGATGCCGCTGGAAGCATAGTCATAAGGAGGGGGAAGAATAGTTTCATGGTTTACCTCGATTCAGTCGCTGGCGGCGTTTCGCTCGCCTATCTGATATTTGCCCGCGGCACCCGGCCTGTGACACGATTACGAATGATCGATTTCTGACAGGAAGCCGGTCACAAATCCGCCTCGCGCGGCAAAGAGTTTAAGAGTGAGCGAAGGAGATCAGGAACTTCGCGCCTTGATGGTCCGCTATCAGGGCGGATCACTGGAAGCATTTCAGGAGATCTACGCGCAGCTCGCAGCCGCAGTGCGGCGGTACCTGTCACATCTCGCTGGCGGCTCGGAGATCGCTGACGATTTGCTGCAGGAGACGTTTCTTCAGATGCACCGGTCGAGAGCTGCATACAACCCGGCATATGCGGTTAGACCTTGGGTGTTCGGTTTGGCGCGAAACGTTTTTCTGATGAATCGGCGTGCGGCCCGGCGATGGGCAAAGGTTCATGAGTCGCGCGAGGATTTGCCTGAATTCCCCGTGCTTCCGGAAGCTGACCGGCTCGGCTCTCAGGACGAGATCCGCAGATGTATTGCGCATTTAGCCCCGGATCAGGTGGAAGCGTTGCTGCTGCACCATGAGTGGGGGTTCAGTTTCGAGGAGATCGCCGGGATGCTGGGCATTAGTGCGGCGGCGGCTCGCGCGCGCGCCAGCCGGGGAATGGCAGACCTGCGCGTGGCGCTGAACAGTCTACAAAGGGCTCGTGCATGATCGATCAGTCTTCTAATAACCAGCCGCAGGCGCTAAAGCCACCGGAAGCGCTGATGCGGGCGATCGCCCATGATCTCAAACCCGTCAGACCATCGCCGCAACCGCTCCACCTGGCGTTGCGAATGGTCCCTCTCGCCCTCCTGGTTTCGTCGGTGATTCTTCTGGCTATCGGCCCCCGTCAGGACTCAGGGATATTAGGACCGCTCTTGACGTGGGGCGCCTCCGCCGCGCAGTTCGTGTTGGCGATCGCGCTCGTCTGGATCGCCGCGCACGAAGGCATACCGGCTGGCAGGCTGCCGAGGCAGATGGTTTACTCCGCGGCAGTCGCGGCGTTTTTGGTGGTTGTATCGATCACCCTACTAACCTTCTCGACAAGCCCTGGGACCGCAGCCCTGCGTGTCCCGCCGCAGATTAACGAGCTCCTGCGTGTTTCTCCATGGATCATGGGCTTCGGCTGCGGGATCGGCAGCACGCTAGCCGGGGGAATCCTAGTCCTGTTCTTCAGTTGGGTGTTTCGAAACTCTCTCGCGACCCAGCCAACTGTAGCGGGCGGTCTGTATGGCGCAGGCGCGGGTCTCGCGATCAATGCCGGTTGGCGCATTGCATGCCCGTTTTCGACCCCGTGGCATGCGCTGGGAGCGCACGGAGCAGCGATCATCGCTACAGCGATCTTAGGAGCACTCATCGGGCGTTTTTTAGGAAATCGCAGATTTCACATCTAGCGGTGCGGCTCATCCACCCGCCGCGCTAGAACAGTGCCCTCGTTTTGAGACATCCAAACTCAATGAAACCGGAACGGTTGACCGAAATTGAGAGTTTGTGCAAGGCGGCATTGGAGCAGGAACCAGAACGCCGCGCCGATTTTTTGCTGCCGCGTGCCAGGACGATGAGGAGCTTCGTCGCGAAGTAACGGCATTGCTGAAAACAGCGTCGGCACCGCAGAATTGTTCGGCGTTAGTCCCGATACGGGATCTGCGGTCGTTGAGCCCCGGGCGACCCTCGCTCCCGGAATGAAGCTGGGGCCGTATCAAATCGTCGGGCCGCTTGGCGCCGGCGGAGTGGGTCGGTTTTTCGAGCGTTTGATACACGCCTTGACCGTGCGGTGGCGCTCGAGATCTCTTCCGAACAGTTCAGCAAGCGATTCGAGTGGAATCACTAACATCGTCAGAGGCTTCTAAGGTAGAATGCGTTGCGTGAAGGCTCGATGACTACGCGTCGGACGTTCATAAAGACAGCCTACGCGGTGGCTATCACATCAACCGCATCGAGGCCGTCCGTCGGCGTGGGCCAAGCCCAACAAGTTCCGAATTCTTCCGGCACCGAAGCGGCCAAACTGAAAGCGCCGCCCGGTGCCTGCGATTGTCATCACCATATCTACGATGCTGCCCGGTTTCCGCCGCTGAAGACGGGAGGAACATTCACGCCGAACGCCCGCGTAGCGGAGTACCGACTGTTGCAGAGGCGCATCGGAACGACGCGTAATGTCGTCGTGACGCCGTTGCCTTACGTGACGGACAACCGCGTCACGCTGGACGCGATTGCGCAACTGGGGAACGCGGCGCGCGGTGTTGCCGTTATCCACCCTGCCACTACGGACGCCGAGTTGAAGGTGCTGGCGGACCGCGGTATTCGCGGTATCCGGTTCTCGCTCACCGTTCCGGAGGATGCGGTGACCTCCATTGACATGATCGAATCTCTGTCCAAGCGTGTAGACGCCCTCGGCTGGCACGTGCAGCTCAACGTGCCGGCCGATCAAATCGTGGCTGCTGAAGGGTTGTGGAATCGACTACCTTCCGTGATGGTGTTCGACCATATGGGACATGTCCCGCAGCCAGTAGGGTTGCGCCATCCAGTGTTCGGCGTGATTCGCCGGTTGGTAGACAAGGGCCGGACATGGGTCAAGCTGTCAGTGACTGGCGACAACACCGCGGATGGCCCTCCGGGCTATGCTGATATCACAAGGGTGGCGCAAGCCTACGCGAGGGCGGCGCCGGAGCGGATGGTATGGGGGAGCAATTGGCCACATCCCACCGAAGCAAAGAAGCCCGATGACGCTATACTCTTCGATCTGCTGTCCAATTGGGCGCCGGATGAGGCGACACGCAACCGTATCTTGGTGCAAAATCCTGAAGAACTGTACGGATTCCCAAAGCTAGCGTAAAATCCTCCTGTTCGCTCTGCGTCTGCTCATCCGGAAGTTATCCTTTTCGATCCGGAAGTCAGATTCTAGGAATTTGCCCGACATCCTTATCGGCAACGGACGTCCCGATTCAACCCGCTAAGGCGTCTGTCTGGCTAACTTCCGGTTACTGTCCACAATGGCGGCTTAATTGGTGTAGGGGAAGAACACGCCAGTTTGCGACGATTGACCATCGATCTGAATCATGATCGGGAAGTTGCCGCCGTTCGGAAGGCTGGGCACTTTAAAGTTGATCTGAAACTCGCCGGGAGCTACGAGGCCCGAAAAGTCCGCCGCGAACGTCGCCGGGCCGATGGTCACCGTAACGGGGTGCGTAGTCCCACTTACGGAGACCACTCCCGCGGGCGACGGAGCCAGACTGTTGGCGAAGAGAACCACCGTATCACCAGCCTGGGCGCGTCGCGCACCGGGAAAAACCGTGGGATCTCCCAAGCGAGTGGAATCGGTAAAGACGGCGGACGGAAAGAACGTTCTTCCGCCATCGAGCGTGTAAGAAAAGACTCCGGGCGCGGCCTGCACCGCTTTGGTCGTGAGGATGTTGCTGGCCACGTTGTTGCGCACCACCTGCACCGAAACGTTTCCGCTCAGGTTCGCCGGCGCCTGCACGTTAATCTGCTGCAGCGCACCGTCGATCAGATACCACATCGCTCCGGGCTGGCCATTGAACAAGACTTGCACGCCGTTGAGGATGGTTGGAAGACCGTTCGAGAAATCAGACTTGCTCCAGTCTACCGTGACTCCCGGGTCCGTAAAACCTGAGCCCTTGATCGCCACCCAGGACCCGCTTACCACCTGTCCTGGCTGATAGCTCCCGCCGTTGATCACGCCGGCCGCATCGGCGACAATGCTTGGCCCAGCCGAGACGAAGGAGGCCTGGAGTGAGTAGCCTGCAACTGTGATGGTGTCATTGCTGGTCGATGCCGTCACGGAGATCGTCGCCGATTCTATGAGTGCGCTGACAGGTGAAAAGCTGGCCTGACCGAATACGGCGACTGCGATTCCCGGCGTGGAGGTTTTCGGGCAGTTCAGCGTAGAACTGCCCGCGGGCGTAGTGATCGTCAGAGTAGCGGTCGCGTTTCCCGTCACACCGCAAGTGATTGACGCGCGCCCCCCGCTAAGGGCGGGTTGGCCGCTGACCGTCGAGAGGTTCAATGTCCCGCTAAACGAGGTCTGAACAGGACCGCTCGCCTCCAAAAGTGCATTGGCTCCGGCGGCGACGCTGATGCCCGGGCTCTGAGGGTCATTGATGAACGTGGCGATCGTTTTTCCACCGCCGCCTCCTCCGCCACCGCCGCCTCCTCCTCCGCCGAACAATTGGCCAGTAGCGCTATTCACCAGGAGAGTACCCGCGATCGAGCATGGAAACACGTTCGCGTTCGCGCTGCAGGGAGTGCCGTAATCTAATCCAAACACGAGGCCTATGGTATTCAGGCCACCCGACGGTTTGGTGGGATCGCCGATCACGGTGGCCACCGTCGAAGCGGTTGTGTCGGTAAATGCAACGCCGTCCAGAATTCCCACGACTGGTCCCGTTGAAGCCGACCAGATCATATCGATCAGGAGCCTGCCTTGGTTTGGATCGTAGGTGAACGGAGTCGAGAAGAGGATCACGATGTCGAAGGAACAAGGTCCGGGCGTCGCACAACCGGGAGAGGATCCGGAAAACGGGCCATTGAAAACCACGGTAGCGTCCGGCCCGACATTGTTGGCATACGCTACGCTGGGGAGCGTGCGACCATTAGCGTTGTTGGGAAACGCCTGAGTCGTCGAGAGCGTGATCTGCAAGGTAGTCGTGAACTTGACCTGGCCTTTACCGGGGTACGCGCGGAGGCGAAGTGCCGTGATGGTGATCGGGGCGGTAAACTGGCTAAACTGACCGGATCCGACCGTCTGCTGGATACGGTTGGGGCTACTGGTCGGGCTGAAAAATACGCTGTTGCCTGGCGACGTGGTTTGCGCGTTTGGCACCACCACCGTCCCGCCGAAAGCGGCGACGCAGATCACGATGAGCAACACTGAGATTTTCAGTTGGATTCGTGCCCACGTTCTGGTCGTGACTGACGCCGTTCGATTGGTTCGCACCGCGGTTTCTAACATGGCTTTTGCTCCTGCCTGCAAAGAATTTGGAAGTTCCTCATCCTTTACAGGCGACACTTTGCGCCCAGACCTGTCATCGCGGAACTGTGATATTCTCAAAAGCTCCTAGAATCTGGTAGCTACGGGTATTCAGGATGTCTGATCCAGGCGAGATCACGCGGCTCCTTTCCGAATGGAACGGCGGGAATCCAGCCGCGCTCGACAGCCTGGTAAGGATTGTTTACGACGAGCTGCGGCGCCTGGCCTCCAATTACATGCGCAGGGAGCGCCCGGATCATCTGCTCCAGACAACCGCGCTGGTAAATGAAGCGTATTTGCGCCTCGTCGATCGGCACCATGTGAGTTGTCAGACGCGAACTCAGTTCTTCGCCGTTGCCGCTCAGGTAATGCGCCGCGTGCTGGTGGATTACGCCCGCGGCCGGAATCGCGTAAAACGTGGCGACGGGATCGCGCCTGTATCCCTGGACGATGTCGCCGTTCTCTCGGCTGATCGCGCCGAAGAGCTCATTGCGATTCATACGGCTCTCGAAAAGTTGACGGCTTTCGACGATCGCAAGGGCAGAGTTTTCGAGTTGCGCTACTTCGGCGGCATGTCCGTCGAAGAGGTGGCGGAAACATTGAATGTGTCGGACGTGACAGTCGCGCGCGACTGGAGAATGGCGAAAATGTGGTTGCGCCGCGAAATTGCTCCGGGATCCCAAAATGCGATCTGAACGCTGGCTGGAGATCGAAGAGATCGTGCAATCGGCGATCGATTGCGCCCCTGGGGAAAGGCCAGCGCTTCTCGATGCGGCTTGCGGCAATGATGTCGAACTGCGGCATGAGGTCGAATCGCTGCTCGCCATGCAGGAAGACGGCGGATTCACCAGGTCCTCCGGCTTTACCGACGCCGTCAAGGTGTTGGAACAGCACACCGCAAAACTGAATGAAGGCCGCAGCATCGGGACCTATCGGGTTCTACGCGAGATCGGCCGCGGAGGCATGGGAACCGTATATCTGGCCGCCCGCGCCGACGATACGTTTCAAAAACTCGTAGCCATCAAGCTCCTCCGGCGCGGTCTCGATACCGACGACATCGTTCAGCGTTTTCGAGGCGAACGCCAGATTCTGGCCATGCTCGATCATCCCAATATTGCTCGCCTTCTGGACGGCGGGACAACCGATGACGGGCTGCCCTACTTTGTAATGGAATACATCGAGGGAGAGCCGATCAACCTGTACTGCGACCGGCTCGGGCTCACCGTCACGGAAAAGCTAAAGCTTTTTCAGGGCGTCTGCGCGGCGGTTCGATATGCCCACCAGAACCTGGTTATCCATCGCGACATCAAGCCTGGCAATGTTCTGGTCACAAAGGAAGGCGTGCCGCGGCTCATGGACTTCGGGATCGCCAAGCTGTTGGTGCCGGGAAGCTCGCCGGACGAGATGACGCGGACTGGTCTGCGCCCCCTCACGCCGGAGTACGCCAGCCCAGAGCAGATACGCGGCGAATCAATCACTACCGCGACCGACGTGTACTCATTGGGTGTGTTGTTGTATGGATTGTTCTCGGGCAAGAGGCCGTATCCGTCGACGCGGCGAACCGGGGTGGAGCGAGAAGAGCCTGAGCCGCCCAGTGTAGCGGCAGGATCAATGGCCGGTCGCCGCCTACGTGGTGACCTCGATAACATCGTCCTGACGGCCATGCGCCACGAGCCGCAGCGGCGCTACGGTTCGGTGGAACAATTCTCGGAGGATATCCGCCGGCATCTGGATGGATTGCCGGTTACCGCTCGCCCGGACACCGCCGGCTATCGCGCCGCGAAATTCGTGGTGCGTCACAAAGCCGGAGTCGCAGCGGCGGCTTTGCTGGTGGTGACGTTATCGGGGGGGATTATCGCCACCGCGTGGCAAGCCAAAGTGGCAGCGGCTCAGCGCGATCGCGCGCGCATCGAATCCGCAAAGGCGGAACGGATCAACGCGTTTCTCCAGGATATGTTGGCATTCTCCAGCCCGTCCTACGATTCCCCGAACGCGACCAAGAACAAGGATGCTAAGGTTTCGGAAGTCCTCGAACAGGCTGTAAAACGCGCGGAAACCGAGCTCGCAGATCAGCCCGAAATCCTCGCTGAGGTGCAGCGCAACATCGGCGGCGTGTACGCAACTCAGGGGCGCATCGATCAAGCGGAGCCGCTGCTTCGATCCGCTCTTGAGAAGTTTACGAAACTGCACCGTGCCGACAGCCCTCAAGCCATCGAAACCGGGAATACGCTCGCAAACTGCCTCCTCGTCAAAGGCGACCACGCGGGCGCGGAGGCATTATTTCGAGGGAACATCGACATCCTCCGCGCTGCGGCGCGGCGCGGGCGTGCTGACGCAAGCTCCATGGCGTATTCGCTGGGAGGCTACGGAGGTATGCTCGACCGCCAGAGCGATAACGCAGCGGAACCCTATCTCCGCGAGTCGCTCCAGTATGCTTCCGCATTCCACGGGAAGGATCGAGCGTTCGTGGCGATGCTCTACAACAATCTCGGTCACGTGGCGTACCGCAAAGGCGACTTGAAGGAATCGGAACGGCTGGGCCGCGCCGCCATCGATGAATATCGCCGGTTGCCTCCCGGCACATACGTCGAAATGGCCGTCAGCCTTTCGAATCTGGGCGCCATCTTGATTCGCCAGGGCAAGTACGCTGAAGCCGAGCCGTTCATACGCGAAGGACTGGATCTCCGCCGAAAGGTGTTGGGCGATGATCATCCGGACACGGCAATGGGTTGGTACCGCCTTTCGGATCTGTTGTACAGCGAGGGCAACTATCGGCGCGCGGAGCAGGCCGCCAGAACGTCTCTTGAGGTCTTCCGGCGGGCCCTCGCCAAGCCCGAAGGCGACTTGTCTTTCGCGTCGCCGCTCACCGAGCTCGGCATGATCCTCAATAAATTAAACCGTCCGCATGAGGCCGAAAAGCCCCTGCGCCAGGCGCTGGAAATTCGCACGCGACTTCTTGCGCCTGGAAATCAATTGATTGCCTCCACCCAGGCAACGTTAGGCGAGGCTTTGGTTGCGCAGAGACGATACTCGGAGGCCGAGCCGCTTCTGGTCGAGAGCTACCAGATCCTTAAGTCGACTTGGGGCGAGCAGCACCCGCGTACGAAAGAGGCGCGGCAGAGCCTAAAGCTTCTCCATGAGGCATGGCACAAAACCGGATAGACCGCTTGCACCAATTAGAGCAGTGAATGGCAGAGCGCATGTTCTCGACGTTTAATCCTGCCGGATTCCAATACGCTGGCAGCCTGTGAAGAATTTCTCGAGCGCGCTGGAAAATGGACCATCGCTCCCCAGTTGCACGCCCGACGATGCCGGCAAGCACGCTGAGGAGTCGCTCGACGAGCTTGCGCGTCAGCTTCGACCGCAACCATTGAACGCATTTGTCTATCGCGATGCAACGGGTACTCTGATGAGAACGTCAGCCTCGCGCCCCGACGGCAGATCATCAAAAACTGCTTCGGCCGGTACACGGACCGTTGTCACGCCATCTTTCGGGTGCCGAGCGCCAACCCGCCGGTCAAGGATCGCATCAATTGCTTCAATGCGTTGCTGCGCAACTATACGGGCGAGCATCGGATACCGGTCGATCCTGGGTACAGGCATTTGATTCGGGATCTGGGGCAAGTGTGTTGGAAAGCCGATCCTTATCGGAACCCATAGGCAGAGCTGGATAGATGCGGACTCACGTTAACGACGCACTCGGATATTGTTTGTCCCGCGCATTTCCGCTGTGCTCGCAAAAAGGCGAGCAGCCCGGGCCGGCTATCGTTTAGTGAATCCTCATCCTTAGCTCGGGTTGTCGCGAGCGATCTCGATGATCGGATTCTTTGGCTTCTGCCCTGCGATAGCGACATTGCATTCTATGGCCGGGATGGTGGGCATCGAACTCCCGACTCCCTGCGCCCAAGTCGGATTCCGGGGCATTGCCCGAGAACGCCTATTTTCGGACGACATGCTGAAGATTCTGGATTCTGACGAAGTCGGCGGCTTCGGTATCCTCAAAATCCGATACAGTCCGCTGGTGCCCCCGCAAACCCAAGCTTGCATACCGCGAATGCACCGTGAAAACGAACTCGCGTTCTCTACGGAACCGATTTTTTGCGGACCACAGGTAGAGAATGGCTACCTATCGTGCAAACTTCCTGCGCGCGCGTGCAGGCTTCGCAGGCTGATGGACATAAACGCATAGGCCGTCAGATGCGTGAATCCAAGCGCCGTAAATACCGGGATATACCCAAGACTCTTGATTACGTGCCCGGTTAGCAACGTTGAAAGGCCGCCTCCCACGGTGCCGCCCATAAGAGTCAGCGCCACCACCCGCGCGACGTTTTGTGGCGGAGTAGATTCGATAATCAGTGTCGTCAGGTTGGTGTTCCAGGAGGCTTGCAAGAACATGACCAGCGTGATCAAGCTGACCGCGAGCGGGGCCGAGGCAACTCGAACAGCCACCAAAGTCAACGGTGTCATACACGCCACGACGAACAGAATGCGGCGTCGGGCAAGGGGCGCATCCGTTCCACGGCGAACCAGCCAGTCGGAGACCGCCCCGCCCGTCAAAGCGCCAAGATCGGCCCCGAGAAATGGAATCCACGCCATCATACCGGTCTGTGTTAAGGAGAACCCGTGCGACGTTTGGAGATAGGCGGGAAGCCAAAAAAGGAAAAAAAAGGTAAAGGGATCCGTGAGGAAACGTGTGAAAAAGAAACTGCGGACCGCGCGCTGGGACAACAGGCCAAAGATCGAGATGTTTTCCTGTGCGGCCGTGTTTGACCCGCGACCATGCAAAATGACGGTCAGCTCGGCGGCGGACAACCCAGGCTGCCGCTCTGGAGAATGGTAAAACCAGAGCCAGCCCCCCAACAGCACGAAACCTGAAGCCCCGGTGATGACAAAGCTGAATTGCCAGTGATAACGCAGTGCCAGCCACGCTACCAGCGGAGGCGCGATCATTGCACCGACAAAATTCCCGGTGGAAAATACCGCCCAGCAAACTCCCCGTTCACGCGGCGGAATCCAATCCCTCAATACCCGGGCGGCGGCAGGCGTATAGAAACTTTCCCCCAATCCCAACGCAACACGCAGAACCAGGAACAAAATCCATCCTGTCGCCAAGGAGTGAGCAACCGCGGCTACAGACCACACCGTCAGAGCGACAGCAAAGCTTGTCCGCACGCCAACCCGGTCAATAATCCCTCCTGCGAATAAATATCCGAGACCGGTGGCAATCAGGAAACCAGTGACGATATAGGAATACTCGACTGCGGAAAAACCAAGAATCTCCTCCAGCGTTCTTTCCAGGACGGAAAGTGTCTGCCGGTCGAGAAAAGCTATTGTCGAGATGAAAAAGAGCAGCCCGGCCACCAGCCATCGCCGGTGTTCGCGAAACACTGCGGTCATACTTAGTAATCTTCCTGGGTTACGGCTTATGTTGCGTGCGGCTATGATAGTCTCGGTGAGTCTTTAAATGCAACCCGCATTGTCCGATGGCGAATTGAATGAATTGCGGCGGTGGAGCACCGGCGCTGTCTGCAATGGTTGGGAGAAGATCACGCAGCGAGACATCGCCGGGGAGGCGATCAATCTTGAGCCGGTACAAGATTTCATGCCATTTCTCGGACCGATGGTAGGTTACGCGGTCACCGTTGTGATCCAACCCAGCGACGCTACGCTCAAACAGAAAGCTCCCCACGCCTGGGGAGAATACCGTCGTTATGTGGCCTCAATTCCAGGTCCAAAAATCGTGGTCGTGCAAGACCTCGACAAGCCGCGGCTGCTCGGGGCGTTCTGGGGTGAGGTGACAGCCCACTTTAACCGTTCAGTTGGCTGTGTCGGCACAATCATTGACGGCGGTATCCGCGATGTTGACGAAATGGGACAGGCCGGATTCAAGGCGCTGGCGCGGGGTTTGTGCGCGGGTCGCGCACACTCACATCCGATCCGCTGGGGCGGAGAGGTCGAGGTTTTCGGGCGGCGCATTGTACCCGGACAATTGATCCATGCCGATAAACACGGGTTCCTTGCCATCCCGCCCGGCGAGGAGCCGGGGCTGCTGGAAGCAACGCGTTTCATGGACGCCAAGGAATGCCAGACGGTAATCGTGGCCGCGCGAGACAGCGTAGGTAGATCGCCTTCGGAGATTTGCGACGCCATGGATCGGGCAGGCGCAGCGTTCCGCGCGGCGGTACGCGAGAAATTCCGTAGCCAAAAATGACGCGTGTTCAGCTTTTCGCTGGTGTTCAGCCGTATTCGATGCGGCTGAGTCCACAGGATCTCTGAGTGCAAGTGTTACGGTCGCGGGCCGTAGTGCGGCACAGGCTGCCCGGCTTCCAATGCGCCGAGATCGGGCGCCCGGCCGGTGAATCCGTTTGTCACATTGTGAAGGACCACGCCTCGATCAATCGCCGCTGAACCGGGCTTTAGTGTGAAATCGAAATCCTTGGCCTGATAGAGCTTCTGGACCGTCTTGATATCCTGGGCGTCCAGCTTCGGAACGTGGACAAAGATATCGTAGTCCAACAGCACGCTGTGCTGGTCCTGGCGTGTTGCCTGGCTGTATTGCTCGAGAGTCGCGAATCGGCGCACTTGTAAAGCGCGGTTGGCACCCGGACTCGCGTCGCGCCTTACGAGCAGGCCGCTGTAATCCGCTTGAATACTTTCGGGGGGCGAGGTCCATTGGAAGGAGAACTCCGCACCCGGATTCGGGCGAAACCCATTGTAGTCGGAGGAACTGTAATTCGTATTCGTATTTACGCTGAAGATGGCCGGGGCGGAGTTTTCCCCCAGCATCAGGTTGTTGCGCCAGTGCACATTTGCCGAGGATCCGGCGTTGGTTTCGGTCAGGATGGTGTTGTTGTAGAACAGCACTCCGGGCGCACCATTTGTCATCCTCGTCGATCCACCCGGTGCATGATAGGCGATGTTGCGAATCCAATAAATCGGCCCTCCAATCGCCGGCTGATTGCAAAAAGGTTGCGACGCCGAATTTACGATCATATTCCGCATCACGCGAACGTTGTGCATGCTGCCATCGATCTCGAAGGCATTGTCATGAAAGTTCGTCATGTAGTTGTTGTAGTAATCGATGGCAACCGGACGACGGCCCCAGTACTCTCTGGGCGGATAATGCGGACCATCGATCGCATGCGATCCGTCCGGATTCCCATACGTTTCGATATCGATTCCGTCATGGAAATTCGCGACGTAGTTGTAAGCGACAACATGGCCGGGACCATAGAGCCTGACGGCTGTATAGGATGCCAGCAACGGCGGGAACTTCTGACCGTCCACTCCGTCGAACTTGGCCCAGAAGGCTCCAATCCATCCGATAAGATGATTCGGGTCGTCGCGGCCAATGAAGTAGCTATCGGCGATATAGAAGTCGCTCGAACCGGAGTAGTTCGTGAAGACACCCAGATTAATGTTCTCAAACCGGCACTTCTTGACAGTCAAGCCCTTCGATCCCGCGATAAACTGTGTGCCCGCCCAGATCGCGATTTCAGTATTTCGAAAGGTGACGCCTTCGAAATAGTTGTAATTTGCGGCCTTCACATTAAAGAGGTTGAAGTTCCCGTTCCCGTCAAATATGACTTCTCCGTCTCCGGCTGCTTTGATCACGATGGGCTTGTCAGGAGTGCCATTCGCTGTCAGATAGTAGGTTCCCTCCACCGGCGTCGTTGCGTTGATGCTCCGGTCTCCCGTGTAGTATTCCGGATGGTATTTATACAGCCCGGCGTGGACCAGGATCGTATCGCCCGCCTTGACCCGCGGCCTGCCCGCGGTCACCGTATCTCCGCCGCCGCAGTAATAGTTGTAGGCGCACATCAGGGCGTCAAAGGCCGGCTCAATCTTCGTCCCCTTGTACGCAGTGGGATAAACGTGGAAAACACGCCCTCCGGCATAGGGCTTTGGTTCAGCGCGAGTCCGCACGGTGACTGTCTTGGTCACAGTCTTAGAGGTTTGCCCGGCGAATCCGTCCGGATCAGACATCACAAACCGAGCTTCGTATTCGGTGTCCGGCTCCAGATCGAGAATACTGCCCGCAAACATATTCGGAGAGATAACGTCAAATACGCCCTGGTCCTGATAGATGCGCTCGCCTTGCAAGCGGAGGAGTGGCAGCCCCGGCTTCCACTGAGTCTCACTTTTCCTGCGGTATGAGACGTCCACCTGCGCGTTACGATTGTCGTCCCCTTCGATCAACCACTCAAAGCCGAGATTGATCAGCGTCGGATGGTCCACTACAAGTTCCCCCGGCTTGACCTTGTTGTTCATCTCCGCCGCCTGCGCGCGGTCCCTGCTCAGGCCATGCAAAACGAGAAGAACGGCGAGAACCGCCCATCGTGTATACATGTTCATAAAAAGGTCTCGATCCTTTGCCCGATGCGTTCGTTTTAAACCATTAGGAATCCGCCATTGACTTCGATGACCTGGCCCTGAATGAACCGTGCCTGTTCGGTGCAAAGGAAGACGATGACGTCGGCTATTTCTTCCGGTGCCCCGATCCGCCCTAAGGGAGTGGCCGCTCGGACCGCGCTCAGCATCTGATCGTTCGAAAAGTTCCGATGATAATTCGTGTCAACCGTGCCGGGGGAGACGGCGTTGATACGGACGCCGAGGGGAGCGAACTCCGTCGCCAGACTTCTGGTCATTGTGGAGAGGGCCCCTTTTGCGGCCGCATAGGCCAGTGCACCCACGCCACCGCCAGTGCGTGCTGCCACGGACGAAATGTTCACCACAAAGCCGCGCTTTCGCGCCACCATGCAGGGCAGGATGGCCTTGGTGAGAAAAAACGCGCTCGACAGATTGAGCGTCATCATTTGTTCCCAGAGTTCCTCGCTGAAGTCCAGCACCGGCGTGCGGCGGATCAAAGAGCCGGCGTTGTTCACAAGAATGTCGATGATTCTCCCGTCCATTTGTCTCGCGAAGCTTCGCACACCGTCCATGGTGCTGAGGTCTGCCTGTACCAACGCTCCATCACCGCCAGCCTGCCGCAAACGCTTCAGCACATCGGTCGCTGCGTCCTTTTGACGGTTGTAATGTATTTGCACAGCGGCGCCGCGGGAGCCGAGAGCGAGTGCCGTGGCAGCGCCAATCCCACTGCTGGCACCCGTAACGAGCGCGGTCATTTCACGAAAGCAATTGGAGTCGTTCATAGAGTTCTTGAGTGAATGCGACTAGCGGCTCCGCCGGCGTCATTAGGGCGCAGATGCAATCGTGGCCCGATCCGCGCCCTACTTTTTAACCGCGTACGGGCCGACTTCGGGCTTCCCCTGGGTGTCCTTCAGCCCACCGAGTTCGTCGGCGACCCCGCGGGCAATGGCAGCCGTTTCGCTGCCATTTTGGAAGCAAGTGAAATCCGGCCGGTCACGCCATGCGAACGGACCGCACAGCCGCTTCCCTGCCCCGAGCGCAGCGTCATGCACAATGTTGATCAGACGCTCATAATCGGGTGAGCCTTGTTTATAACCCGAGAAATTGCCCAAGTCTCCGCTGGCCGCGAAGATCGCGGTCACGCCCGGAATCGCTGCGATTTCGCGAGCGTCTCTCGCACCATCCAGTGTCTCGATCATTTCGATCAGCACGACGTTGTCGTTGATCGTGTTGCGATACCCACCGGGAACATCGCCCCAGAAATCGGTTCCAAAGGCTTGGCCGCCACCCTGGCTTCGTTTGCCTAGGGGCGGGAACATGGTCCAGTCCCTCGCGGCGGTTCCTTCGGCCACGGAGCGGACCGTCGGAATAACGACCACCAGTGCCCCGAGATCCATCGCGTGCTGGATTTCCCGCTCGTCCGTGTAAGCCACACGCACGCCCGGGACAGCTTTGGCATGCGGACACGCTTTCCACATGCGGCCGACTGCCTCCCAGTCGCGCGCATCGTGTTGCATCTCGGTCCAGATGAAGTCGTACCCCGCATTGGCCATGGCGCAATAGGTTTCCGGACTGTCGGTATTGAACACTGTGCCACCGGTCACTTTCTCGCCCTTCATCATCTTGAGCATCACCGGATTCCATATCTTCGAGTTCGGCGGGGCGTCAAAAGCCGTCCCGTATTTCCACTTGGCGGGATCGAGCATTCCTTGATTCACGGCCCCAGGAGGCGCTGTCGTGATTGCGCCGGAGTCCTTGCCGGCTGGTGCCGCAAGCGGGAACTTCAGCTTTCCCGCATCCGGGTTATTCGCGTAGGGATCCGCCGACGATTGGGGCGTTTGCCGCGGCGGCGTTTGCCCTTGCACACCCAACATCACGAATCCGAGCGCTGCCGTAACTGCTAGTGTCGAATACAGTCGATTCATGTCGAACTCCCCTCTGGTGCTCTTGCTCTACTGACCGGGCCGACTCCGCAAGCCAGTCCGACAGTGAGTATAACTCCGGTACGCTCGCTCCGTTCCTGTGCCCGATTCTCCAGTTTCTGCGGATAACCAGATCACAAGTGGCTACTTCAGACCAAACAAGGTCAATGGAATGGCTTCGCCCATTGCTTTGTAACCTGCGTCTCGCGGATGCAATTGGTCCCCGCTGTCGAATAGAGGCAGGATCGAATTTGGTTTCGCCGGATCGCGAACCGCCGTTTCGAAATCGACGTATCCATCGAAGCCTTGACCGGAGCGGATCCATGCATTGACCGCTTCCCGGATTTTGGCTTTTTCCGGCGTCCAGTACCCGCGTTTGAGAGTCCCTTCGCCTTCGAACGGCGTCATCGTGGCACCGATGACCTTGATTCCGTGCTCGTGTGCGCGTTCGATCATCTGGGTGAGTCCGGCGATGATATCGTCCGCACCAACGGCTTCCGCTGCGGGCGCCGAGGATCCGGGATGGCCGATGTCGTTGATGCCCTCAAGGATGAGGACGTACCTGACTCCGGGCTGGGCTAGCACGTCGTGGTCGAAGCGGGCGAGAGCATTGATGCCGAATTGCGGGCGAGCGCCGTGGTGCAAGATGCGATTGCCACCAATACCCATGTTGACAACGCCGAGTTGTGGACCCGATTCGCGGGCGAGCAGGCGCCTCACCAGAAAATCGGGCCAGCGGCGGTTCTCATTGATCGTAGATCCGGAGCCATCCGTGATGGAATCGCCAAAGGCGATGATGGAGCCAGTAGTGGCTGGCGCGAGGACATCGACGCCGCTGAGGAAAACCCACGACGTTATGGTAGCCGGATTATCCAGAGAAGTGGTTCCCGTGGTATCGCCGGAGGCGATGTAGCTGGTCTGTTGGGCGGAATAGTGAATCGCCGCGCCGATCGCGTCTTTCGGAAGATAGATGCTGATGGCGATGTCGGCGGCAGGCGCGACTTTGAGTTGGACGGGGTCGCTGAGGACGGCTGCTCCCGCCGGGATTTCCACGCGGCGACGCCCGCTGAAGGTGAGGACGCGATCGGTACCAGGGGCGACGCCGGAACCAGAAACGCGGCTCGCGACGTGAGCAGTGCCTATCTCAACGGGCTGCGAGCCAAAGGTATTTGAGAGACGAACTCGAACCGTGTCGCCACCAATGCTGACATGCACGATTTCGCGAAGGGTCTGGTTATGGAAGACTAGTTTCTGTTTTTCCATTTCCGCGGTTTCGAGTTGTGGGGCGGGGGCTGCGCCCCAGGTGCCGACCCAGTGGTTTTGTGCAATTGCCGACGCGGTGAACAGCGCGGCGACAGCAGCCGCCAGAAGAAGGTTTGGGAATCCCATTTGGTTCACTCCGTCCATCGAACTTAACAGATAATACCGGTCGAGGCTCCGACCGCTAGGCGGCGGAGGAGCTGCCTAGATAAGGTCCAGATCGGAAACAGTCTCGCCGACGCTCATCGCACTTCTCTCAAAACTGGTCGGCTGCAGGCGTCGGCACATGCAGCACCAGCACTGTCATGCCCTGCTTCTTGTCGATATTGGTGAAGTAGTGGACGGTATTCTCCGGCACCAGGATATAAGTACCCTTCTTCACGCGATGCGTGACCCCGCCCTCTACCCCGTCGCCCACCAGGTTGGACGAGTTCTGGCATCTGGGATTGGTCAGTGTCCCACCCAAGATCAGATCCGCCTCACCGTCCACCACTTGGAAGAATTCCGCCATGCGGGTATGCACCATGGGTGGCGTGGACGATCGGCGATATTCCACCGCTGCGTGGTGTAGCGAGCCGGCCCTCAGCACCACCTGTCCCTTCGCCATCGCTTGGTCGGGCGTGATGATTTTCTTGGAAACGCCGACGCGGTCGGCAACTTCGGCATCGTCTGACAACATGCGGTTCTGCGCAGCGCCGGCCGGCGACGGCATCACCGCGACCGTGGCGCACATCTGCCCCTGCGAGGTCTCCTGCGCCGATGCCTGCGCGGCGGCGGTCAACAAGGCCAAAGCGAGTAGCGAAGATTTCATGTCGATCCCCCTGACTCTGTGGTCGCGACGCAAAGTTGCGCCGCAACCACTCCTCCGTATCAGAACACGAGCTTAAGGCTGACCTGCAACTGTCGCATGCTTACATTGGAGTTGAGGCTGGTAATCGTCCCGAAGCCGCCGCTGCCGGGGATGGGCACACCATTGGCATCCAGATGGTTGGCAGTCAAACCATTGCCCGGGCTGCCAAAGTTGGGATGGTTAAAGGTATTGAAGGCATCGAGCCGCAACTGCAGCTTGAGTCGCTCGGTGAATCTCATATCCTTCGTGAGGGAGGAATCCACACTGAACAATGGCGGGCCGATCACTGTGTTCCGTCCCAGGTTTCCGAACGTGTACTGCGGTTGCAGAGCAAAGGCCTGCACGTTAAACCATTCGTTGGGAGTGGGATTGCTGAGCTTCGACGACTGGCCTGCCACTGCATTCGGCCGGTCCATACTGCTGCTACCGATATTGGATCGGTCTTGGCCGTCCATGATGTCTACAGGGGAACCGGTGGCCATGGACCAGATCACTCCGAGATCCCACCCGCCGGCGAGGGCGCTGGCCACTCGGCCATTCATGAGCCCGTGGCCTTTTCCGAATGGTAATTGGTACAGCGTCGAAGCCACAAAACGGTGTTTCTGGTCGAAGATCGACAGGCCACGCTCGCATGGGATGCAATACGAATTCTGAGCGCCGATCTGATCGGTGCCGAGTGTGCGCAGCCCGCTGCCGTCGTCGATCGACTTCGAATAGGTATAGCCGAGCAGGTAAGTAAAGCCGCTGGACATGCGCCGCGTCAGCTTAGCGGAGAGCGCGTTGTAGTTGGAGTCCACAATGCCAATGTTCTCCACGGTATTGTTGAAGTTCGGCCAAGCTTCGCGGCTGAGTTGTGAGCCCGGTCCGGGCGCCGCAGCGTTGAAATACACATAACGAGGCAGGCGATGGCCTTGCGTTCCCAGGTAACCGATTTCGAGGGAAGTATTGTTGCCGAATCGCCGTTGGACATTGAACTCGTACGTTGCCACGTAAGGCGTCTTGCGGATGTAATAGGTGTTGACTAGAGTGGGTGTGGGGACACACACCAACGGAGGCGCGAGAGCGCCACAGGGGCTCGCACCGGCGAAGAAGGGAGCTTCGAACGTGAGGTTGTGAGTGGCAATGTTGGCGGTATTCTGCAGTTTTCCGGAAAGACTGCGCGCCATGTCGAATACCGGATTGCCGGTGTCTTGTGTGTAGAAAACGCCCGCGCCCGCGCGGACCGTCCACTTGTCGGTGGGACTCCAGGCAACTCCCAGGCGCGGAGCGAAATTCTTGTGATCCGAGTTGACTAGATTTGAGCCCAGCCGCCCATCGCGGGCGGTACAAACGCCGCCCTGAGCGACCGTCGGAAAGACCACATTGCCACTATTAAAGTTGCCGGTTCCGTTTTCGATAATGCAGGGTTGGGTGTTCACTGGCTGTGGATTGAGACCCTTGGGGTCGCCCTGGAGGTTGTAACCGGCGGGAAACCAGGTATCGACCAGAGGCACCCTGTCACTCCAAGCCGGCACGTATTCGTAGCGCATGCCATAGCTGATGGTGACGTTACGCCGGACCTTCCAGCTATCTTGGATGTAATAGAACTGGCTCGTCTGACTGAACCGTGCGACCGCCAGAGCGACGGCGTCTGTCGTACTGGCGACATAGCCGAGCATGAAGTCGGCAGGAGTATACCCGGTGGCCTGATTCGTGATGCTATATGCCCCGCGGGCGTATTGGTTCCCAGTCTCGTTGAAATTTGTGCGGTCAACCTCGACGCCGAACTTGAATGAGTGGCTCCCGTGGGTCCAGGAAATATTATCCACCAACTGTAAGACGTGATCCGAGGTCGTGTAAGGACCGTCCGTGTTGTTACCAAAACCACTAAAGCCATCTCCCAGGCCGACGTTGGGAACGCCCCAGGCCGGAGGCGCCGGGTCGCTCAAGAGGCCCGGCAGATTCAACTGTTTGACGACGTCCGTTACGTTTGCCAGCTCGGGGGCAAAGTTATTGTAGAAGTTCAGAAAGCCGAAACGGAATTCGTTTAGAAGGTTCGGCGACAGAATGAACGTGTTATTGATCGCCACCTGCTTGGTATTGGTGACCAGGCTCATGCCGTTCTTATCTAAAGCCGGCATCACCCCGCTTTCATTCTGCATGCTATAACGGACAAACCAACTTGATTTCGCGCTTTGCGCAAAGTCCACGCGTTCGGTTATCTGCCATTTGTTTGACGTGACGTTGTCCAGCGCCAGGTAGTTGTTGGACAGGCTTGCGCCTGGGACGTTAGGCGCTGGATAGTACTGCAGGAGCCCTTTGGCGATGGTGTCCAGCTGGGTCGGGAGAATCATATTGCCCTGGAACGGCACGCCGGTGGATGGATCTTTGATGACGTGCGTCGCTAGCACTGAGGAGAAGTCACCGGTTCGGAATGCGGCGGGGAATGTCGAGTAAACCGTCTGGGTCTGCTGCCGCAGCTTGAAGCCTTCATAGTTGGACATGAAGAACATCCGGTTTTTGCCATTGAAGAGTTTGGGGATCCACACCGGTCCGCCCACCGTGTAGCCATACTGGTTCCACTTAAAGGGCGCGGACACCGGCGCGACGCTGGTAAAGGCATAAGGGCGTGCATCAAAATCGTTATTGCGGAGGAAATCGAACAGGGCACCGTGGAATTGATTGGTTCCACTGAGAGTGGACACGTTTATCTGAGCCTGCAGACGCCCAAATTCGGCCGGGTAAACGCCGGTCTCCACCTTGAATTCCTGCAAGGCATCAATCGAGGGAAGCAAGGCGTAGGTGTTAAAGCCAGGATCCCAGTTTTGGACGCCGTCCAGCGTAAAATTCAAGTACTCGCGGCGCGCGCCGGCGACAAAGATTTCCTGTGTAGTTCGATCGCCGCCCTGACGAGCGCTGGCTTGACCTCCATTGGCGACGCTGTTGTAGGAGACGTTGGGGCTAAGAGCGATAAGCGAGGTGAAGCTGCGCCCGTTCAGTGGTAGCCCAACAATGCGGTCATTGTCGATGACCGTCCCCACGGTGGCGCTCTCAGTGGTGAGCAGTGGAGCGCCACCCGTCACTTCCACCGTTTCAGTGACGGCCCCGACTTGCAGGTGAAAGTCAATACGCGCAGTCTGCTCGACCGCCAGTTCCACGCCTTGGCGGACCCCGCCCTTGAAACCCTGCATCTCCGCTTTCACGTTGTAAACGCCTGGCGGGATCGCGGCGAAATTGTAATCCCCTGCGCTGTTCGTCGTGGTCGTGCGCGCGACATTCGTCTGGGAGTTAGTTACCGTCACGGTGGCGCCCACGACTATGGCATCGCTGGAGTCCGTGACTTGGCCGGTAATCTGGCCGGCCGTTTGAGCGAAACCGGTGCCGCTCAGAACGAACATCGCCCCGACAAAAAAGGCTATGCGCATTTTTTTGACCTCGTTGAAGCTCTGAGTTATTGCAAACGTTTCCAACGCAATGATGGTAACGTACCGTGAGGGCTTTCAGGAGTCAAGGAGATTCTGTAGTTTAAGACAATTATTTATTGTTATGATAAAATAAATATTTCTAATCATACTAAGGCTGTCCATGGCTGCGTACCGGCCTCATGATTCCATCCAACTCTACATATTCGCAATTAAATTAATAAGATAAAGGAATGGCACAACAGAGAGTTTTGCCGCCCGCTTCACGTCGGCACTACCCTCCAATGTGTCGGTGGCGACGGAGCGTTACACGCCCTTCTGCCGCCAGGGTCAAGTATGTCCGGAGAGCGGACTCACTTGGCGCTTGACATCGCCAGCTTTCAGCATGCGCCAATGCAAACGATTGCGTCGTGCGGACAGGAAAACATCCTCTCTTCTCTTCAACGCGGCGATCGGGCCGGATCCACGCACACAAAGTTAGCCGCGTCATTGATGCTCCCCGTACCGCGCCATTTCGCAACTTTAGGAAAGGGACACAGCGGTCTGGTGCGATCCGTCACACCGTTGTTGGCGTGCGATGCGATGACCTTCTCGGGTGGTTTTCCATGCTCGACCCATTGGTCCAGGGCATCCAGGGCATCGAAGGTATTCGGGCCATTACCTCCCGAGCAATGCCCCATGCCGGGCGCCATGAAGAGACGGAAGAAATCCGTGGTCTGGCCGGGACCTCCCATCGCGCGCGCGACCGCTTCGTAGTAATGGATGGCGTCCTCTGCCGGAACGTTGGCGTCGGCCCAGCCGTGATACATGATCAGCTTTCCATGGCGATCCTTAAAAGGCTTCAAATTTGGGTTCACCGTATTGACGACCGCCATTTTCGTATCGGCATAGGCTATATCCTGATCGAAGTCGAACGTGCGCCAGTCCCAGTTGGGATCGTTAAATACCCAGAGTCTCCAGAATTCGTTCCGCCTTGCTTCGGGAGGATCCACAAAGTACGTGCTCCAGCTGGTCTCGGTTCCGCGGGGCCATCCCGCGAAAACCTGTTCGCCCGTGCGTGGGTTGAGGGCTCCGCCGTACACCTTCTTTACTGATTCCACCTGAGACGCGGTGAGACAGTTCTCCCCATCCGCGCCCTTGCACAACAGCGTGACCGGATCGAACTTGCACCGGCGCGGATCATCGAGGATGCCGTCCGCCAGACCATCGATCGCGTCACACTGAGCCATGACGGCCTTCGTGATCATCGGCAGTTTCGAGGCCGGTAAGGGACTCGACGCATCTTTGTGGATCGCCTCCCAGGCCCACAGAAAGCTCGCGATGAGGTGGACCCGGTTGTGGCCCGGATCGCCCGCGACGATGCCGTCGTAATCAGCGGGAAAACGTTGCGCCTCCGAGAGCGCCTGCTGCCCACCGGTCGAGCAGCCGGTGAAATAGGAGTACCGCGGCAGACGGCCGTAGTAATCGCGAACGATCAGCTTCGCCGTGCCGGTCATCACATGAACCGCTCGATAGGCCCAATCGTTGATTTTCTCGGGGTGGCCGACGCCGAAACTCAGATCATCTCCTTCGTGTCCGGTATCCGACGCGGCCGTGGCGTAGCCGCGATTCAGTGCCGCCGCCATGGTGGTGTAGCTCATGACCCCGTTGAACCCGCCGTTTCCGGTGCCTTCGAATTTTCCATTCCATGCCGCTCGCGCCGGCAACCAAAGCTCGACGTGGATTTCAGAGTCGGCGACCGGACGCGACACGATCCCGACGCGGCAGAAGGAAGGCACGCTCAGGGACGTAGATGTCCCGGGAGGATTGTACGGCCCGGCGGGCACATCATTGGCGAGCGTGATGGTAGTGTTCGGAATGGTCAGATTTGTCAGACTGGAACACGGCGGTGAAGCCGCCATCGCGATCCGGACGATAAAGAAAACGATCGGGAAGAATCGCAATGTCAACGTTTAACGCTCCGGCACGATTGCCTTTCGATGAGTTCCACGCCGAGCAGGCGATGCTCGGGCATCTGCTTCCTCTTGTCACTTCCGAGCCGCAGCAGGATTTCGATTGCGGCCTGGCCCATCTCGTACTTAGGTTGATGGATGGTCGTCAGAGGCGGATGAATAATGCTGGAGAATTCAAGATTGTCGAAGCCGATAAGCGAGACGTCTTCGGGAATGCGCAACCCACGCTCCAGAATTGCGCGAACCGCCCCGTAAGCCATTACATCGTTCGCCGCGAAGATCGCGGTGATGTTGGGGTGCTCTGCAAGTAGCTTTCGGGTCAGGTCCGTTCCGCCGGTGAAGTTGTATCGACCATGCACTACAATCGCTTGAGCAGGATTCTTCGCGGACCGCAGGGTGCTGACAAACCCCCTGGCCCGGTCGCTGAGATTGCCGTGCTTGCGCGGCCCGGTTATGTGGGCGATCTTGCGATGGCCGTGATCGAGCAGGTACTGCGCAGCCAGAGCGCCTCCCAATTCATTGTCGGCGCAGACGGTGGAAAACATGCGGCCCGAAGCGGAGCGGTTGAGCAACACCACCGGCACACCGGAAGCAGCCAGTTGAGCCTGCTGCTCCCGGCTCAACACGGCCACGGAATTCATCAGGATGCCGTCGACGCGCTTTTCGAGCAACGACTGCACATATTGCATTTGTTTGTCTGCATCCAGATCGCTGTTGCATAGAATCAGATCGCAGTTCGCCATTCGGGCGGCATCTTCCGCGCCGCGAGCGACCTCGGCAAAGAACGGATTCCGAATATCGCTTACCACCAGCGCCAGAGAGTGGGAACGCCCGGTCACCAGACCGCGCGCGACACGATTCGGCCGATAATTCAGTTTCGCGGCCACCTCGAAAATGTGCTCACGAGTCTGGTCGTTTACGCCATTGCCATTGTTGAGCGCTCTCGACACCGTCGAAATATTCACGCCCGATTCGCGGGCGACGTCTTTGATCGTCACTGGCATCACAAACGTTTCCAATTATCGGCGCTCTTTGAGGGCCTTGTCAATTCCGAGTTCGATCGCCGAAGGATTGCTCGATCATTGCGCAGACGCCTTCCTGGCGACAGACAAGCAACCACGAAGGATGCCTTCCAATGGCGAGTTTATAGCAAACGTTTCCGTTGACACGCTATTATTTGTGTGATAGTCTCGCCTTGATTGAGCGGAGCCCGCAGCCGGTCTGGACGCTGCAGCATCGTAAATCTGGCTAATATCAACGTTCTACCGGAGCATTCGGCCGGGTTGAGGAGCAGGCAGCCAGAGGGCTGTTCTCGGGATAAATGATGCAAACGATTGCATATTTGTGAGGTCCCATGATTCGGACAATAGAATCCTTGATCAATAGATTCGAATGCGGCACTCTGAATCGCCGCCAACTTGCCCTTTCCCTCGCCGCGTTGCTGGGAAGCGCAAAGGCGGCGCCCAAGGACGAGGAACTTAAGGCCGTCAGCATAAACCACGTCACGGTACGGGTCCCCGATCTGCAACGGACGTCCCGGTTTTACCAGGAATTTTTCGGGATGCCGCTCAAACAACAATCGGCGACGACCCATATTCTCGGCGTGGGAAACGGCTTCTTCGGCATCGAGCAGGGCGACGGCAAGGCCGCCAGCGTGGATCACTACGATTTCGGAATTTCCGCATTCAACGCCGATGGGGCACGCGCCAAGCTGAAAAAACGGGGCCTGAAGTTTGATGGCGATTCGCAGGAATCGTTTAAGTTTCATGACCCCGACGGATTTCTGGTTCAATTGAACGCCCCCGATTACGTCGGTCATGTCGGCTGATCGTCTCCAAACCCACTGGATTGGAGGTCCACGTATGACGGCTCAACTGAAGGTAGCGCCAGAAGCGCACGCATTTTTCCTCGATCGCGCGAATCGAAATCAACTCTACCCGCTCGATTCACGTAACCGCGTTGCTCAAAAACCTGGAGACAGACCATGCGAATTGCCTTCCCACTGATGGTATTATGCGCGTTGCTTCCGATCGCCTTTGCGCAAACGGGCGGAGAAATCACCGGCGAAGTGACTGACTCGAGCGGCGCCACGGTGGCAAATGCGGCCGTAACCGCCACCAACAGCACCACCAATGTCGCACGCTCGACCACCACCAATACGGCGGGTGTATACAGCTTCCCCGATCTGACACCTGGGACTTATCAGTTGAAGATTATCGCTTCGGGCTTCGACACGGTCATCAAAACCGACATCAACCTCCAGGTGCAGCAAACCGCCCGAGTCGATTTCAGGCTGACGATTGGACAGGCTACGCAGACCATTCAGGTAAGCGCCTCAGGGGAACTGCTGACGACGGAAAATGCCACCGTGGGCACAGTCATTGAAGAAAGGCGAATCAGCGAGCTGCCGTTGAATGGCCGCAGCTTCTTCAGTCTGGTCGCGTTGGCTCCCAATGTGGCATTCGGATTTTTGCCCGCCCAGCAGGCGAGCGGACGCTTGGGTGGGACGCGTTCCACTCTTACCATCTCGCTGTCCGGCGCACGCGCGACTTGGGCTAATTACACTCTTGACGGCATCGCGAATACCGACGTCGATTTCAACACTTACATCATGCTGCCCTCGGTGGAGGCGATTCAGGAATTCAAGGTGCAGTCCGGTATTTACCCGGCGGAGTTCGGCCGCGAAGCCGGGCAGGTGAATGTCTCCACCAAACCCGGCACTAACTCCTACCACGGAACCGCCTTCGAGTTCCTTCGCAATAACATTCTTGACGCCCGGCCCTATGACTTCAGCGCCAGCCTGCGCAGCGCAACCAATCCGTCGCCTCGGAGCCAGCCTTACCGTCAGAATCAATACGGCTTCACTTTGGGAGGGCCGATCCAGATCCCTAAGATCTTCAATGGGAAAAACAAGCTGTTCTTCATGTCGAACTATGAAGGATTCCGATCCCGCCAGGCCCTCACTACCTTCGCAACAACGATCACGGCGGCAATGCGCACCGGCGATTTCTCAGCCATTCCCACGGTTCTGCTGGATCCGCTCTCACGAAAGGGCACGCCACCCAACGTGACCACCATGCCGTACGGGGGGAATCAGATTCCGCAAGGTAACATCGATAAAACCTCCGCACTTCTGATGAGCAAATTCTTCCCATTGCCCAACCAGCCGGCGCTGCCAGGACTGCCGAACCGCAACTACCAATACGTCGTGGACACTCCAGTCGACAAGGATCAGTTCACTCAGCGCATCGACTTTAACGAACGCTCAAGTTCGCAGTGGTTCGGACGGTACAGTTGGACCGACGAACTGACCATCATGCCGGGGCTCACCACGGACGGGCAAAGTCTGTACACGCGTGCCAGCCAATGGGTTCTGTCGAATGTGCGGGTTTTTTCTCCGACTAAAGTGAACGAGGCACGGTTCGGCTACAGTTCCCTGTTCAACAACATTACCCAGCAGTTGGCAGGTGTAGAGAATGTGGATGCTGAAATCGGAGTGCCGGTCAACATTACGGACAAGAACTCCTGGGGCATTCCCAACATGGCGCTGAGTAATAACCTGACCAGCTTCGGTAACCCAACCAGCAGTCCGTTTCTGATCGATGACAAGATTTTCCAGTTCGTGGATAACTTCTCATGGAACATCGGAAAACATTCGCTGCGGATGGGAGGGGAGTACCGGTATAACGAATTTCCTCAGATCGGAAACGAATTCCCGCGCGGACAGTTCTTTTTCACCGGGGCATACACCGGCAATCCGAATACGCAGAGTACCGGCTACTCAGGGGCCGACTTGGTACAAGGTTATATCAGCAACTCCCTGATTGCCGTCGCTCTGGTTTCGTCCGATTTCCGAAATAGCGAATGGGCAACTTACATTGATGACACCTGGAAGGTGGCGCCGCACTTAACCATAAGTTACGGTCTTCGCTGGGAAGTGGCGCAGCCGCTCCTCGACGTATCTGGTCACAGCCTCAATGTTCAGCTCAATGACAACGGCTTGCCTAATGTCGCGAATGTCGCCGATATGAGTAAGCACCCGGTGCTGGTTCGCACCGGCAGCGGGGATTTTTATGAAGGAGTCGGATTTCGCTACCAGCCATATTGGGCCAGCACGGGCGTGGCAATCCCCGGGTCGCCGCCTCTCCAGACGGTCAGAGACGGCCGGCTGGGCGATCGTCTGATTGCGACCAACTACCTGAATTTCGCGCCGCGGCTCGGCATCGCGTGGAGCCCTTCGGATAAATGGTCGATCCGCACCGGTTTTGGCTTCTTTTACTCTCAGGAAAGTAAGAACTCCATTTTCGATCTCAACCGGGGCCTGGGGGGCCGAACCGGGAGTATGCCGGTGAATACGTATTCACAGCCGACGATCACTTACACGAATTTTCTCAATACCGCAACGCTCCCCGCCACCATCCCCGTGAATCTTCTTTGGGGCGCGAACTATCGTCTGCCAACCACCTACAGCATGCAGTATGTGCTCAACGTCCAACGCGCGCTCGGGAAGTCGAGCACCTTGGAGGTCGGCTACTACGGGTCGGAGAGCCGTCACCTGGCGAATCTGCTGAATGCGGGCCAGCCGGTTTCGGGCACGACGCCTGAAGTCACACGTTTGCCTTATCCGGAGTTCGGGGCGGCGGGGATACAGTTCCTGAAAGCCGACGGAGTCGGGAACTACAACAGTCTAAGTGCGAAATTCAGCCAGCGCTTCGGGACCAATCTGAGCACTCTACTTAGCTACACCTGGTCCAAAGCGCTCGACGACGGGAGCGCCATCCGCGGCGCACTGGATTTCACCGCCCAGGATTCGCGCTGCCGCGCTTGCGATTACGGCTATTCGACTTTCAACGTTCCCCAGCGTTTTGTCGCCTCGGTCCTTTACACGCTGCCATTCGGAAGGGGCCAGCGCTTCCTGAATCGCGGAGGAGTCGTGAACCAGTTGGTCGGCGGCTGGCAGCTCAGCACCATCGCCACCGCGCAGAGTGGTCAGGCATTGGATACCAGTTCATGGGATTCGCCGGGCACAGGATTCTCGTTGAGCAACAGGCTGAACTGCGTGGCTGGAGCCAATCCCGTGTTCGCCAATCCGACGGCGCAAGCCTGGTTCAATCCGGCGGCGTTCACCAACACCGTGGCCCCGCTCTTCGGGACGTGTGCCCGCAACAATTTGGTGAGTCCCAGACAAGTGAACTTCGATGCGTCGGCGATCAAGGATTTTCAAATCACCGAGCGGCAGGCCCTCCAGTTCCGGATGGAGATGTTTAATGCTCCGAACCACGTCGAGCTGGGCAATCCGAATATAAGCTGGGGAAGCTCAAACACAGCAGCGCAGGCGACGTTTGGCCAGATTACGTCGACTCGAGCAAACATGCGGCAGATTCAGTTCGCGCTCAAATACAACTTTTGAAGAGTTGGTTAATCTGATCTTCTGAATCCGCACAGAATCGTCGAACCGAGTTGTTCTTGACGTGCTTCCAAACATAGGCGATCAGAAGAGGAATAGCAGATGGCTACGTCTCCTGGCCTACGTTACGCGTCTGTTGTGCCGAATTCTCACCGGGTACAGTCACCACTATCAGGTGAGAGGAACCATCAAGGCAAAGGGAACCGGCTACTCTTTCCGGAAGTGAAGCCACAGAAGAAATCAGTCGACACAATCGATTGAATGTCGTAAGCGACTTGGCGGCTTGCTCAAGTACTATCGGCGCGCCGCATGAATATTTTTACCAAACGGGTGTCGAAGAAATGCTATTCATCATTCTTGCGGAATAATGTTCGAAGATCTTGTCGGCGGCGACCCGATTGCCGGCTGGCGTCAAATGGCAATAGTCGGTGAACGTCTGGACATTCAAACCATCGAACACAGAGGTCAGATCGAGGAAATGGTATCCCTCGGCCGGAGCATCTTCGGTGAGTTGTTTCGCGATCAACGGATACAACGTCTGGTAAGAGTAGAATTCCACGCGCCCAAGGCGCGTGCACAGAACCAACGTTTCTGGCGTTTGTCACACCAATCTTGTTGTGAGCCGACTTCCCTGCCATGTCCAGTCGCGTAGCTACCGCGAGCTGCATTTTCGCGATCAAACTCCGTTTGGAATTGGCCGGTTTGGGTCAGCGGTACGCAGCCGCCTGGATGGTATAAAGCTCCGAGTAAGGTCCGCCTCGAGCCATCAACTCTTGGTGCGTTCCGAACTCTACCAGACGAGCTCCGTCGAGCACGATAATCAGATGGGCCATGCGCACCGTGGAGAACCGGTGGGAGACCAGAATCGTGATCCGGCCGTTGCCACTTACAGCCGTACCTTGTGCGTGCGCTGCATAGCGCTCAAATAGCGCGTGTTCCGTCTCTGCATCCAATGCGGCAGTCGGCTCATCGAGCACCAGCAGCAACGGTTGATCGCGCATGAAACCGCGCGCAAGCGCCAGTTTCTGCCATTGGCCGAACGAGAGTTCCACACCGCCAGGCCAGGTCGGACCGAGCTGTGTGTCCAGGCCCGACCGCAAGCGCGCAACCACATCGCCTGCGCCGGCGCGGTCGACAGCCGCCGCCACCGCGGGCTCATCGTCGAGCCGCGGCACGTCGCCCAAACCAACCGACTGGCGCGCGCGGAATTCAAAGCGGAAGAAATCTTGGAACGCGCCCGCCAGACGCGCCCGCCACTCTCCGGCTGCAAAGCGAGCGAGCGGTGTTTCATCCACCAGGATGGATCCGGATGATGGCTCATACATCTTCGCCAGCAGCTTGACCAGCGTCGTCTTACCGGCGCCGTTTTCGCCGACGATCGCAACCACGGCCCCCGCGGGCAACGTCACCGACACATCCTCCAGCACCACGCGTGACGTGCCTGGGTAGACGAAGGTCACGTGGTCCAAGCGGATGCCGTGGTGCAACTCCGCCGGCACTGGCAGATCGCCCGACCGGGCAACAGAAGCGGCGTAATCCTCCAGCCAGGCGAGACGCCGCGAGCCGTCCATCCAAAATCCGCGCAGGAATCCAATCTCGCCAACTGTAGCGCCGATGTACGCCGAGAGCCTTGCGCCCGCGGCCAGCACCAGCAGCACTTCCGCGGCCGGCGCGCGGAGACCGGAAGACACGAACACCACCGCGCCGGCGTACGCGCATCCGAATACCGCCCACGCCAGCGCGTGCCAAAACGCGGAGCTCCAACGTGCGCTCGCTACCGGCCCATACCATCGCTCCCAGGCAGCGCGGCGCTCTCGAATCAAGCGCTCTCCGATGCCCGTGACCCGCACTTCCTTGCCAGGAGGCGCGGTCGTGGCGATGTCGAACAAATGCCGCGCCAGCCGCTGGGTTTGCGCCCCCCGCTCTTGCGCGTCCCGCTCGACCGTGGGGCGCCACGTAGAGGTGAGAACGGTCGGGACTGCAAACACCGCCAGCAGAATCAGCGCCGGATGAATCGAGGCCAGCAGCGCCATGGTCACGCCCAGCCGCAGAATCCATCCCAGCGTGGAAAACACGGACACGTACATGTGGTCGAGCACGAACACCTGATTCCGCAGCATCGACAGACGATCGAGATATTCCGGGCGCTCCTGATGCGCCACCGTTCCGATGGATGCTTGCAGGTGCGCTACGTGCGACTCGAGCGCGATGGTCACTCGATCGCGGAAGCGGCGCTGCACCCGTGTGCTGACGGTGCGCAAAAACCAGGTGGCGGCCGTCGATGCGGCGAGACCAATCGCCGCACCTTTCAACAGGCCCGGCCGGTGCTCCAGAACGCCTTTGCCGAGCAACGCCAGCCACAAGGCAAGAAGGGCGTCGGGAAGCGCGGCGAGTTGCGACAGCAGAAACGACACCAGCATCAGCCTCGGCTCGTGACGGTACCCCAGCTTGCACAACCGCCACATCGACCGCAGCGCGGGCGGCAGGGGCTCGATCGCGCTTGCCTCAGGAAAGAACGTCATACGTGGTGCCTTCCTCTTCCGGAACGTTGAAGCGCTGCGCCTGCAGATCGAACATGGTCCGATAGCGCCCGCCCAGCGCCATCAGGTCATCGTGGGTGCCGAGCTCGATCACCCGCCCATGCTCGAGCACGCAAATCCGATCCGCGCGGCGGACGGTGGAGAACCGGTGCGAGATCAGGATGGTGGTGCAATGCCGTGTGGCGTCCAGCAGGCGGTCGAAAATCTCCGCCTCCCCGCGCACGTCGAGTTGGGCCGTGGGTTCGTCCAGCAACACCACGCCGGCGCCCAGTTTAACCGCGGCCAGCGCCCGCGCCAGCGCCACCCGCTGCCACTGCCCGCCCGAAAGATCGGTGCCGCCCGTGTACCCTCGAGCCAGGACTGTATCCAGTTGTGCCAGATTCTTGGCTCCTGCCGATTCCAGCGCAGCTTTGATCACGTCGTCCGGCGCGCCGGCAGGCCCCACGTTATCGCGCAGCGGCAGCTCCAGCCGTATGAAGTCCTGGAACACGGCCGCAACGCGCGAGCGCCACGACACCAGATCGAACTCGCGAAGATCGGTACCATCGATCTCAATAGCTCCTGTCTGCGGGTCATATAGGCGGCACAGCAGCTTTGCGATGGTGGTTTTGCCCGCGCCGTTCTGCCCGACGATCGCGAGCGACGACCCGGCGGGAATCGTCAGATCGAAGTGCTCGAGCACGTGAGCTCCGGTGCCTGAAGAAGCCGGCGTGTACGCGAACGTGACGTCGCGGAGACGAATCTGGTGTGCAGGCTTCCCCTCCGCCCGCCGCGCGCCGGAATGCAGCGCTCCAGCCTGGCGCATGACCGGGTCCAGGCGCATCACCGCGGCAACCGGGGCCGCGGCGCCATCCAGCGCCCAACTGAATCCGCCGGACGCGATCATCGACACTCCGATGGCGCATTGCACGTACACGGTGGCCTCTCCCAGCGTGATGCGGCCGGCGAACGCGTCACTCGACATCAGCCAAAACACCGCAATGTTCGCCGAGACAACCAGAAACACGCTCCAGATCACCGGACGCTCCCGCAAACGCGTGGCGGCGTATTGAAGCTCGTGCAGCCGGATGCGCCGGGCAATGAAGCGCTCAATGGTCCATCCTGCCAGACCGAATAGGCGCAGCTCCTTGCTTGCTGGCGGATCCACCGCCAGGCGGTAGGCGTAGTCCGAATCTCTCTGGGCGCCGCGCACCTCCTCCGTATTCCGGTCGTACCAGACAGCGCTCTCGCGGAGCAGCCAGTGCGTTGCCATCCAGGCGCCCGCAAGCACGAGGGGCGCCCACCAGGCGTACGCGACCAGGATGACGGCGGAAGCGATCCCACCGATCATCTCGACCATCCCGGACGCGATAAATTCCATGGAGATCGAGAGCGGCGGTCCGGTCATACCAAGGTCGAAATCGCGTGCCACTGTAAGGTCGCTGGTGAGGGCCGGATCCTCGAGGTGCGCCATTCCCGGCGGGCGCACGCAGGCCTCGGTGAGCCGGTCGTAGAGCCAAGCTGCGGCGCGGTTGCCGAGGTTCGCGCTGACTGCCTGGTGAATCGGGTTGAGCACCTGGAGCAGCACGAAGATGGCACTCACATACGCCAGCGGAGTGATCAGGGATTCACCGCGCTGCACCGCGCCCACGAGCACACCCATCGCGACAGCGAAGGCTGCCGGCAGAGCGCCTCTCAGCAGCAGGGCTGTCCACCACGCAATGGCCAGGCCCCGATCAGCTCTGGGCAGAACAGTGAAGAACTTCCACTCCTTGCGCTCGATCAATCTTCGGAGCACAAAATGCATTCTGTCACAGAAGAGGGCGCCAAGCTTCGGTTTCTCAATTCTCGCCAGGTATTTTTCAGCCACTGGGAAATGGCGGACCTAGGCAGTATGATCCGTCGGCCGATCCTGATGTGGGGGATGAGGCCCTTTCGGATCGCCGCGTAACACGCCTGCTGTCTTACCCCAATCTCGCGCGCGAGATGCTCCATCGAGGGGTACGTTGTCTCATTGTGTGGGTGGGACTTCTGATGGCGTGCCTCTTTAATTTTCTCCGGCGGAGTTTGCATAGGGGCGTCCGTCTACAGGCGCAGACATCCTAAGCTGAGCTTGCGTAATGAATCTAACTTTGCCGTGCGGAAGGTCAGTCTGCTTATGTCCTGCCTTAGGGGCGTTTAACTTCATGACACGCTCCTGCAGACCTTCCAGAGCGCCTCATTGCGCCTGACGGCGGTGTACCGTGTAACGCAGGATTCACCGATCAAAGCGCAGTTAGATCGGATTCTTGGGATCATGAGGGAAGGTATCGCGGAGGGCCGGAGCGCGATTCGGGGATTACGCTCGTCTGACGTTCATACGTCAGACATGGTGCTTGCTTTGTCTCGCGTCCGGAAGAACGCGAAGTACAGACGGATATCGACTTTCGCGTTGGCGCCCCCGGCCGCCACAGACAGCTGGCACAAGAGATCCAACAGGTTTACCGAATCGGCCGAGAGGCGCTGCTCAAAGCGTTCTGTCACTTCGAGGCGAAACTCGTCGAGTTAGCAGTTGAGTATTCAGACGCCGAGCTGCGCATGCGGATTCGCGACAACGGGTGTGGCATCGATCCCCAGATACTCGAGACAGGGCGTGGCGGACACTGGTTCCGGTTCGGTTGGAAATGGAGAAGGCGTTCTCCCGGTAAGGTAAAGGGAGAGAACGCAGAGTCGCAATTCGGTTATCAGCGGCGGTAGCCTCCAACAGAAATCGTTTCGGACCTGCTCTTCATCATTGAAGGTAAGCTTTTAGAGCTCTCACTTGGGCCTCGGAATAGTGAGCAATTGAGTGGTTCAAGGGTGACCAGAGAAACGGATTTGTGTGACGTGTCGTGGTGCCCCTCTGTTGGAGGTGGGTCACAACTGATTGTGCCGGGAGATGACCAAGTCGCACAGTCATACAGGGTGTTGCGGCCGGCATCTGAAAACAGGGAACTTGCGTTGGTGTGTCAAGTGCATGGCAACGTTCCGAACCGAAGGTGAAGCGAAATCATACAGGTGTAGCTCACTCGATGGCTGAGATCACATGGCCGGCGCGGACAACCATGACGATTATAGTTCTGACAGTGATGAATCCCGTGTTCGCCCAGTCTCCGCCCATTTCACCTGATCACCCGTGGCATTCATCCGAAGAGCGGAAGATTACAACGGACGCGCGGCGTTTTCATCTACCAGCGCTTCGCGTCGAGTCCGACAAAATCTACTCATTGGCAGAGTTGGTCGATCTGGCTGAAGCACATAATCCGGAAACGCGTGTGGCTTGGGAAAACGCGCGCGCCCAAGCCGCCGCCTTGGGAATCGCCCGTAGCGAACTGTTTCCGATGCTGGCGGCGGTTGCACTAGCCGGCGTAGATCGCACCGAGGCAGGGTTTGGTGTCCAGTTTTATCGACAGACGATCCCAGGTTTTCAGCTCTCGCTGGATCTTAACTATACTATCTTCGACTTCGGCGCTCGCCGCGGCCGAATCGACGCCGAAAGTGCGCGCGTGCTGTCCTCGAACTTCGGGTTCAACGACGTTCATCGGCAACTCATCTATGACGTTTCAGAGGCCTACTATCGGCTGCTGAATGCAGCAGGTCAGGAAGAAGCCGCCAGAGCGAGTCTGATGAACGCGGAGGCTGTGCAGCAGGCCGCGGAAGAACGCCAGCGTAACGGCCTGGCGACGCTTCCCGACGTTCTCGAAGCGCGTAGCGCCACCGCCCAGACGCAATACGATCTACAGTCGGTTTTGGGAACGGCGCAAATCGCGCGCGGCGACCTGGCCACTGCACTGGGAGCTTCTGCTACCACGCGGATTGGCGTCCAGCCACTCAGTGAAGTGCCGACGCCTGAATCGGTCGCGGAGACCGTAGAGCAGGCGATTCAGCGCGCGCTGGAACAACGCCCCGATCTTGAAGCGCAGATCGCTGAGCTCCGCGTGGCGAAAGCGGAGCGGCAACAGGCGCGGGCGCCGTTTTATCCCAACCTGAGCCTGAGCGCCAGCTCAAGCGCACAATCGCTCTATATCATGCAACAGAATCTTCCCTGGGGCCACACGGCCGGTTTGGCTGGGGGCCTGACGGCGAGCCTGAACTGGACGGTGTTTGACGGGGGTGCGCGACGAAGCCGCCTTGCAAAGGCAGAGGCTCATATCCGGGAGGCGGAGGCTCGGGTCAGCGCCACACGCGACCACATTGAAGACCAGGTGTGGACGGCATATTCGAACTTGAACACTGCTTTCCGGCAACGGGAGGCCGCAACCGCATTGGTGAACGCCGCGACGCAATCGTATAGCGCCGCGCTGGAATCCTACAACTACGGTGTGCGTAATCTGCTCGACGTCACCAACGCGCAGAAGGTCCTGGCCCAGGCGCGCTCGACCGACATTCTGGCGCGCACCCAGGTGCTGGCGGCGCTCGCGAATCTCGCATTCCGAACCGGCGATGCGATTCAAGCCAATGCCAGGAGGACTGGCCCATGATCGTCACCAACGGGTTCCGGCGGCTGGCGACTTACGGGTTGTTGCTCGCGGTGATGTCTTGCGCCGGTTGCACCCGAGCCCCGTCGTTTGAGCTTTTCGGCTCATTCTTCCCGGCATGGCTCATCTGCCTGGCGTTGAGCCTCCTGCTCACGGTCGCAACCCGTTGGCTGCTCTTGCGAGCTCGGGTTGTGCTCGCGGTTTCCATATTGACCTATCCAAGCCTGACTGCGCTGTTCACCTTCGCGCTCTGGCTCGCGTTGTTTCGATAGCGAGGAAAGTCCATGGCGCCCACCAGCAATAACAAGATCGGAATTTGGGTTGGCCGCGTTCTCAGCGCTCTGATCGTGACAGGCGCAACGGTATTAGGGCTTGTGGTGCTCCACCGTACGAACCACGATCCGCGCACCGACGACTCCGAGATTCTTGCGAACTATATCGGAATCGCGCCGCAAGTCGAAGGCCCACTCGTCCGCCTAAATGTGCGCGACAACCAGTTCGTGAGGAAAGGAGACCTCCTGTTCGAAATCGACGAGAGACCATACCGGTATGCGCTGGAGAGAGTCATTTCCGACCAAGCGACGCTCGAAGGGCAGATTTCGGACGAGCGCAGAAGAATCGCGGCACTGGTCAGCGGCGTATCCGTTGCAGAATCGAACATCCATAGCACGGAGGCGGATGTAACCCGATGGGCGGCGGCCGTCGATCAGGCCAAGGCCGACGTCGAGAATGCGCGGGAGGCGGTCAGCCGGGCGAGAGCGGAATGGAGTTACGCGAACAACAACCTGCATCGCATTGAGCCGCTGCTGGTCAAGCAGTTTGTCACCGTGGATCAGGTGGATCGGGCTCGGACATCGGAAGTCGCGCAGGCGCAAGCACTAAAGCAGGCAGAATCTCAACTGCTCCAGGCGCAGGCAGGGCTGGAGGTCACGATGGCGCAGGAGCAACGCTCCAAGGTGATGCTGACTCAGAGCAAGGCTCAGCATGAGCAGGCTCAGAACGCGGTGACAACGCTCGAGCCGCTCATCAACCAGCGCGGCGCGAAAACGTCAGCGATAGAGACTGCCCGCTATAACTTCAACAACTGCCGGGTGTACGCGCCCTTCGATGCCCGGGTCACGAATCTCACGATTTCGGAAGGAGCGTACGCGCACATCGGCCAGCAGATGTTCGTGCTCATTGACGCGCGCACGTGGTGGGCGGTGGCTAACTTCCGCGAAGGACAGCTGCCGCACATCGTACCCGGAATGCGGGCCGATGTCTACGTCCTGTCTAAACCGAACGTGCGCTTCTCGGGCGTGGTGGACAGTATAGGATTTGGCGTGACGCCGGACGCAGACGTCATCGGCCGTTTCGACCAGGGTCTGCCGGACGTGCAGAGGACGCTGAACTGGGTGCATCTGGCTTCCCGTTATCCGGTTCGGGTCCGTGTTGAGAATCCTCCGCCTGATGTGTTTCGGGTGAGTGAATCGGCGGTTGTAGTGATTCGCGGGCGCTGAGATGGCGTCAATTGCCCAATCCTTGCCTGATTCGAACCGCCCACTCGCGTGGCTATGGGAGTGGCTCAGAGACGAACTGGCCCCTTACTCTGGCAGAGCGGCTTTGGTTGCGCGGATGGTTATCGCGGCGACTCTAATCGTAGTCATCGGAATGACCTTCCGGATCCCGTACATCTGGCAAGGCGCGATTTACGCGCTTCTGGTTTCACGTGAAAGCCCGCGAGCCACGCTACAATCCGCGGCAACGCTATGCCTCGTAACGGGGATCGGAGCCGGCTACCTTATCCTCTCGATGAAGTTGGTGCTCAATATGGTCCCGCTTCACTTCCTTTGGATCATTGGCACATTCTTTCTGGTGTTTTATGGAATCAGCACGCTGACCAGCTACCTCGCGGCGGTTGCCTTTGTGGTTACAAACGCGGTTGGAATTCCGTTGTGGGACCGGCATGTCTCGGCCGAAACCAATGTGGAGGATACGCTGTGGCTGTGCCTGGCCATATTGATCGGAGTTGTGGTTACGGGGGCGGTGGAACTGGCATTTGCACGGCAACGGCCTGGCGATGAAATCCTCTTACCCATGACCGATCGATTGTCGGGAGTCGAAGATGTGCTGAATAGCTACGCAGAGGGCCGTGCTCCGGATGCCGCAACCGATCGGAAAGTACAGCGGCTCGCTATGCTGGGAACATCCCTGATACGGCGAATCTTAAAGCGCTCCAGCGTTCCACCCCAATACTCGGCTGCCGCAGGCGGCGTTGCGGTCCTCATCGGCAGACTCGTCGATCTTGCAGCTACTCTGACCCCGCTCAACTTCGAATATTCCGCCGATAATCGGAAGCGATTCCGCGACTTGGCCGCGGCCTTGGTTCGTATTCGCCATGCACTTACAAATCGGGAAATTCCGGCGCTAATTAAGTTCGATACCGAGACAGAATCCGCGGCTGCGGCTCCGCTACTGGGCGAGATGGAGCGTACCACGAGCTTGATGACGGAGGTGTTTGCGGGTACTCGCTCGGTTGGTGAATACGTGCCTTCACCAGATTATCTAGAGCAGCCAACGTTCCTTGCCCCAGACGCATTTGTTAACCCTGAGCACCTTCGTTTCGCGCTAAAGGGCGGCTTAGCGGCGAGCCTTTGTTACGTGATCTACAGCGCCGTCGCCTGGCAGGGCATCAACACGGCGGTGACCACGTGTCTGCTGACCTCGCTCTCCACGATCGGCGCGTCTCGCCAGAAGCAGCTGCTTCGTATCGCGGGAGCGGTCTTTGGCGGGTTTGTGCTCGGGATGGGCGCGCAGATTTTCATTCTGCCGCAGATCGATTCGATTGCCGGCTTTCTGGTTCTCTTCGTGGTGGTCACCGCGCTGTCTTCGTGGATCCTGACATCCAGTCCTCGCTTGTCATATTTCGGGGTGCAGGTCGCTCTGGCTTTCTACCTGGTCAACGTCCAGGAATTCAAAATACAGACATCCCTTGGAATTGCCCGAGATCGCGTGGTTGGGATTCTGCTGGGCCTCTTTATGATGTGGTTCGTCTTCGATCGGCTGGGAAGCCTACCCGCCTCGGTTGAGATGAGGCGAACCTTCATTTCCAATCTCCGGCTAGTCGCGCGGTTTGCAACATTACCGGTTTCCAACGACCTGAAGATTGCGCTCGGCCAGAGCCTTGCTCTTCGTGAGACCATCAACGCAAATCTGGATAAGGTAAGGGCTCTGGCCGATGGTGTACTTTTCGAGTTCGGCCCATCACGTCGCACGGATCTCGAATTAAGGAGTTACATACGCCAGTGGCAACCGCAATTGCGGACGATTTTCGTCATGCGGATCACGTTTCTGAAATACCGGCTCCAGTTGCCCGGCTTCGAATTGCCAGAGAGTGTTCGTCTTCGACAGCAAGCGTACGATGAGCATTCGGCTCGGATGCTGGAGGAAATGGCCGGTCTGATTGAGCAGAAGACGCCGCCCGCGGCAAATAGTGTCGGAGCCTCTCATGAGCTTCTAAACAGGACGGTAGAAGCAATCCAGGGTCAAGACTCTGGACCACTAGCTCCCGGACACGCCCAATCGTTCATCACCCTCCTGCACGGTATAGACGGCCTGACAAACTCTCTCGCATGCGAGATTGCGAGAGAGGTCGCAATTTCGCCCTGTTTAACTTCGTGAGTTGGATTCGATCCGCCACTCGCGTGGCTCCGGGAATAGCTTAGAGGCGAGCTGAGCCCGTATCGCCGCTATCCTCCGATGTATTGAGCGCAAACGCCTCGGACTCCAAGCAGCCTGACAACGGTCATTAGCGGAACCTTTTCTTCGGACCTTCCACCCTCCTTTGCCAAAAGCGTGAATCCGGCCAGCGCTCGACGCTGCCGTAAAATTGACGCCGCATCGAGAGGTACGAGCGGAAGCCTTCTGCCGTCCAGTTCTCGTATTCGACCATGCCACTGCGGTCGCCGTCGAAACAGCGCACGATTGCGGCAGATGACCGCAGGCCGCTTTCGATCGTCTTGTAGATCCCCAGTCCGGAGAGCGGATCGAAGGCCAGCGCGGCGTCACCGGCGGCAATCCAATTCGGACCGGTCACAGGCTGGCGGAGCACAGACGCCGCAGAGACGATGTGGATATGCGCCAGCTTTTCCATCACGGCTGCGCGTTCTGACGTGAGAGGCGCCTGCTTCAAAAGTTCTCCCCAACTCGAGTTTCTCCATAAGTCGGAGTCCGTCATGTAGGCGAAAACGGTGCGATCTCTAGGGAGCGGCGCTGAATACCACCAGCCGTTTTCAACCGCCTCGATCAAAGTGCACTGTTCTGCCTCGGAACGCGAAAGCACCGCCACCGCGCCGACCAGACGATCCACCGCTTGCACGCCGCATCCGAGTTTACGGGCAATCGAGGCTTTCCGCCCGGTTGCATCGACGAGCAAGCGACTGGGTAATGTTCGCTTCTTCGCTCCTGCCCCGACGTCGAGGAGCCACTGGCCGTTCACGTCCTCATCAAGCGCGGTTATGCGGGCCGAGATAATCAGCTCTGCTCCAGCATCTGCGGCCGCGCTGGCGAGCATTGCATCAAAAGCGGCGCGTTCCACATGCCAGCCGCAGCCGTAGGGATTGTACAGAAAATCGTGATGGCGCGCGAAAGGCTTTTCCCACGCCGATCGGATACCGTGAGACTCGACACGGTCGGTTGCTAGAAATCGCTCCCAGACTCCCAGCTCCGCCAAGAGCCTCCGGATTTCAGGTGGCAACGTCTCGCCAACGCGAAAGTTGTCGTACGCGGACTGCTCAATGAGCGCGACGCGGAACCCGCGGCGGCTTAGATCGAGCGCCGTGGCGCTGCCGGCGGGTCCGCCGCCCACAACCACAACATCGAGTGACAGCTTCACGCGCTAGCTGCTGCTGTGCTTCTGCTCGGGCCGCACTATAGAGTCCGCTCGGTTTCGATGACCGAATCGCCACTCTGAACCAGGAACCCGAGACCGCTCCAGAAATTCACCATGTCCGAGAAATTGTTCAGACCTCGGTCCCACGTGACGTAATTGTTGGAGGTGGCCGTAAAGACATCGTCGGGGTGTGCGGCTGGCCACCAGGATAAAGGAGATTGGAAGACGCAGTCGAAAAAGTCCGTCTGCCAAGGTACGGCCTGCTGCTTGCTAAGATCACCGGCCTTCAGTTGGGTCCAATCGAGGCGGAAGGGTTCCACATACGGGTACACATCGCGAGTGAAAAAGCTGGTCTCGATTCCGGGGAAAAACGGACCACCGCTGCAGTTCTCCAAAGCGGCGCGCGTAAGGCCGTCCGGAGTAATGTTTGTGTCGGGCAACGGAGGTCCAACCCAGTCGTTGATGAAATTTCCGGCCGCCCAGTTCTTCATCACGTTGTACTGCGTAGGAGTCAGTGCATGGTTCACCCAATGACCGGTGTTAGGTGATCCGTGACCTCTGATTCCGAAGACGTCGGCGAAAAAATCCGTCCAGATGGCCGGCATCAGATGCGGAGTATCTACAGTGGGTGTAATGGCCGGGTCGCGCAACGCCTGGAAGACCAGATTTCGCTGGTCCGCGGTCGCGGGCGGTGGAATAACGGCCGATAGCGGCTCATGATGGTTGCCGATTTTTGTAGTCACCCACTGATAGCGGATGGCCCGCAGGAGGATAGGATAGACGTCGTTCGTGAATGACGGCGTCGTCGGCACTTTGTAGCCTAGGCGGTCGACAGCGGTCTGCAGCAGCGCGTCGTAGAGAGTAATGATGTGGAAGATCGGCGGCGCGAACCGTGGTGGAGGGCAGATCACCCATGCGCCGCTGGCCGCAACCGGGGTTTGGGTGTGGTTCAGAGTTACTGTCGCGGTCACCGGACCGTCGGAAACGTCGTCGTGCCAGCCGTCGTTGTTAGCGAACGTAGTGAGCGGCGCGTTGGTGGGCGAACTGGAAGCGCCGAAACCGCCCAACACGAGAAGATGGCCGCTCCCATCTGTTTGAATCTCTCCAAGTGGCACCTGAATTCCTTGGAATCGACCGGTGTCGAAAAAGGCGGCACCATTGGGACCGGTTATCGTGCGAGGACCCGGTGTAATCGCGAGGGAGCTGCGATCGGTAACCGATGCGTTTCGGAGAGGGCCAGTATGGCCGATGCCGTGGAATTGGTTGAATGCTGCCTTGGTGTTGGCTAGTTCGACCGTCCAGGTGATTTTGGCGACCGCCGAGGTGATCTCACCCATGAAAACACCGTTTTCCCAGCCATAAATCCGGAAACGGGCGGCCTGGCGACGCACCTGGCCACTGGAGTCCTTATAGCCGTTCGGCGGAACGATCACCGTATCCGGAATTTCAGGTCCGACGTAATAATCCTGAGGGGAGCTGCTCGGATTGTTGCCTATCCTCGCCACGCCAATCGAGGGAAAGATTTTGAAAGTCCAGGCCATGGTTCAAATTCCTCCACTATGACAACGGAGAGTAGGGAGCGAGCTTGTAGATCGAGGCGCCGGTTACCGCGGCCTCAAGACCGCGCCATTCCGGGTCGGCGTCGAGTCTGGCCCAGGCCTCCTGGCGAACCGCGAGGTTCTCAAAGGGAACCAGGTAAGTGAATCGCGGTAGGTGTTCTCCGGCGGTGGACGCCGTCAGAATGGGGTGAATGCCAGCGCGCCGAAACGCGTCGCGGGCAGCAGCCGGCGGCCTATCACGCCAGGCTGGCGCATGATACGAACGGAGTTCGAAAATGCCGTCTCGCCGGCGGTCTGGTCCGTCGTCGAATTGGGGAGTATCGGTAGCGGTGACCAGGATTTGCGATTCCCCGGATTCCACATCCGCATGCGCTCGCTGGATACCTTGATGAGCCGCAACCTTGTTGCGGATCTCGATCATCTCATCAAAACTCGGGAATGCAGTCACGACCAGCGCCTGCGGAGTGTGCGGCGCCACAATCGCCTCCAGGAACATCTTAGGACCGCGATGAACCTGAGCAAGGTATGGAAGAAACGTGCCGCCGAGGTAGGAGTGAAGACGCGCCATCTGCTCCGCGTGCCTGACGCGGAAGCTTTCAAGTGAAAGAACCCATGACCGTTTGTTTGCCCGGGAATCTGTGACGGCCGATAGTCCAACCAGGCTGCCAGCGGCCGACAGGCCCAGCGAGGACAACCAATTTCGGCGATTCATGCTTGAAGCCCTCCTCTTAGACGTGGCCATCGTATCACAACGACTGAAACTGAAATAAGCCTCACTGGCTTCAAGCCGGGGTTTTGGGGTTTTCCTCTGCGCGCGCTTCGCGAGCAACATTTCGCCGCGGCGGTTGTTAACCAATGGGACGCCTTTGGAGAGCCCCGAAGAAAGCGGGATCGACGGCCTGGAATTGGTCGCGTGTAGCGCTTTCCAAGGGAGCTTGCGGGGTCGTGGCATTCAAGGAGTTAACCAACGAGGAGAGAGAGAAGCGCCTGAGATTTGCGGGCGTGGTCTGCCTCAATACCTCTGCTCCAATCTTCGGGTGCTCGAGGTGACCGAAATCAAGACTGTTCCGTACGTGCCGCTATCACATCCGTTCGTAGAGCGGCTAATCGGTACAATTCGGCGCGAGCTTCTCGACCGGACCCCTGTTCTGGACGACAGCCGATTTGGAGACAAAACTCATCGATTTCCAACATTATTATAATGCTCATCGGACGCATGCCGGATCGTTGTTTGGATGACAGTCGAAGACGCGGTGGCAGAAACATTGCCGAGGGTTGTACGAGACTCCCCATCGCGGCATAATATATGAAAGTCGCGATGGACAGGATCGAAATTTGGGACACTACGGGACGCGGGTAAAATCGGTCCGGCCCATATGGTGGCCTTGCTACTGTATTTCGATCGCACTCACCAAAGACTGATTGACTACTGAGGTGAACGTAATCACGTAGTCTCCCGTGGAGCTTGCCGGTTGCGTGAACTCTCTGAGGATCGCGACGTTCTTTCCGCCAGCAGCCGCATTGATATCGAAGTTCGTGAGAACGGTGGTTCCGTTGATGCTGACGTTGAACGTGCGGGACCCGGTGGTGCTGAAGTAGGTTTCCGCGAAATGCAGCCGCACGGTGTGAACCGAGCCGGCATTGAAGCCCGGGATCGTGTAGGTGAAGCTTCCGACACGCCCGGTCTGATAAACCGCCATCGGCGCCGGATTGACGACTTTGCTCAGATCGATCGTATTAGCGTGATTAATCGTTGAGCCGCCGCCGAAATCCGTATCGGCGGAGAACGGGCTCACTGCGGGACCGCCGGCATTGATCTCCACGGTGCCGGTCGACGCGCATGCGCTGGTTGTCGCGCCTGCCTGGTTCGAGGCCACGGAGGCGCCGGCAGAATCGACCGCTTCGACCAGATAGTAATAAGTTGTTCCACACAATGCCGCGGAATCGGTGTAGGCCCCGTCGGTCAATCCGCTGGCAATCTGATTCGTACCCGAAGCAGTGAATCCAGGCGTCGTGCTGCGAAACACGCTGTAGGATACAAGCGTGCAGCCTGTGGGCGCGGCGCTGCCGGTCCAGTTGAGGCTGATCTGGGTCGTCGAATTTGCCTGCGCACTCAGCCCGCTGGGCGCGCCGGGGAGCGTGATGCAGTTGCCCGAATCGGCTGCCGTCACGGTCATCGCGTCGACCCGCGAAACACTTGCGCTCGCGATATTGAACATCTGAACTGTGTTCTTACCTGCATTCAGAGGAACCACGAGACTCGAGTTCTGATATGTAGTAAAGCTCCCGGTAATGGGGAAGGACAGATTGTCAGTGATGACGACACCGTTCACCTTAATTCCCTCAGGCCGGTTTGTGACTCCCGGAAAAAGGCCGGAAGCGAAGGCATAACGGAAAGTCAGAGTGTAATTGCCCGCCGCAGGAACCACCACGTTAAAGAACGTCGCCGTGCCCTCTTGGGCATATGCCATGTCTACTACTTGACGATTAGGACTGATCGCGTTGGTGGTCGTGATATAGGACGGAAACCAGGAACTCAACTGCTCGAAACAATCGAACCCTCCGAGCAGGGCGTCTTTGAAGTAGTACTGCGTTCCGCCGGCCACGGGGACCCCGGCAATCATGCCGTCTCCGCGTGAAGTTGGCGGCCCCGGAGGACAGGGGCCTGCCATCGTCGTGCTTATTCCCAGCGATGACAGAAGCAGAAAAAGAGATGCATGTTTCATTTTAATTCCTTTCAGTCGTCAATTTATAGAATGTGCTGCTGTTTCACGTTCCGATTGAAGCTTTGCGATTTTGATCATCCAGGCCGGATGGTCCTGCGAGAGTGAACTCGCGTAGTTGAGAGATTCTCTATCGCCCAGCGCGATCAGAGACTCGACATATTTCTCCAGGCTGAGTGTGCTCCACGGAGAAATTGGACGAATACTGCTGTCAGCAAAATACCACCGCCCAAAGACATCCCAGGGACCGCTTCCCTTAGATGACACGAGTTGCTCGCGCAGAAGTTTTGTTTTTGCCGGATCTAGAACGTGCGAGGCATCGTACCTTGTTTGTGTCCCGGCGAACTCTGCTAAATCGGCGAGCCAGCCCGGAGGCGGCTCATACGTGGGCGCGTCGAGGACTTGAACCGAGCTGTCTTTCGACGCGACCAATAGCGAGGATCCACTCGGACTGAAAATAGCGGTCGTCACCTCATCCCGAGTTCGCAGCGGAAGACTGAGCGGTTCACCGGTATTCGCATCCCAGATGCGTGCCGTGTGATCCCGCGAGGCCGTCGCAACGAACCTGCCATCAGGACTGAAAGCCGCCGAAAGAACCGCGTCCGCATGCTGCAGTGGAGGCGTTAGCGGTTTCCCGGTCCGAGTATCCCAAATGCGCGCCGTGTGATCCCAAGATGCCGTAACGACACGTGAGGCATCATGATTAAAAGCGGCCGATAGAGTCCAATATCCATGATGAAGAGGAACACTTTGCGGCGCTCCCGTTTTCGCATCCCAGACTCTCGTCGTACTGTCGGCGGACGCCGTCAGGATCGAATTACCATCTGAGCTGAAAACGGCCGTGAAAATATTATTGTTGTGTTTTAAGGGTTCATTTAAGACCCGGTTCCCCTTCAGATCCAGAATGTCAGCTACTCCGTCCGCCGTGCCGGTCACAACCTTCGAGCTATCGGGACTGAAATTAATGCTAAAGACGGTCCCGTGATAGCGGATGACTGGTGAAACAGGCAGTCCGGTCCTGGCGTCCCATATCCGCGCGATGCGATCATCAGAAGCGGTCGCGATCAGCCGGCCGTCGGGACTGAATGTCACATAACGGATGGAATTGCGGGCCTGCATTGGAACTCCAACTGGCTTGCCGGTACGGACATCCCAGACTCTGGCCGTATGATCCTCCGAACTGGTCGCCACAAAGGCCCCATCCGGGCTGAATTCCGTCATGAGGACGTCATCGTCATGCTGTAGCGGGGAGGTAAGCTGCCGGCCGCTGCGAGCATCCCATACACGCGCGGTGTGATCCGCCGACGCCGTGACAATCTTCGTGCCGTCGGCGCTATAGGCTGCGTGCAGAACGGCATCTTTATGTCCCCTTAATAGCAACCGGCTATTTGTCCGGAGCTCCGTGAGCAGCTCGAAGATAAGGGCCGATGCAGGGTTTCCATTCGGCTTGAGCCGGAGGCTATCCGCGAATTCCCGGAGAGCTTCCGGCTTGCTTCCGTCCTGCGCCAGATTTAGCGCATGAAGAAACTTCAAGCGAGCCTGCACGGATTGCAAATCCTCCGCCGCAAGCCTCAGCGGAAGCATCAGCAATCCCAGATGAGCGAATATGAGCGGCGATCTCATTGGGCTATAATTTCAATCCCATTGACCTTTGGCAGATCAGCCGAGCCACCGCTGAACACAATCGCGATCTTGCCATTTGCGTCAGCAGTCGCGGTGAAATCCCTGACGACCGCAGCATTTGCACCACCAGCCGCAAAAATGTCGAAATTAGAGAGTACGGTTGTACCGTTAATTGCGACCTTGAACAGCCGCTTGCCCGCAGCCGTGAAATTCGTCTCCGCAAAGTGGAGGCGTACGGTATAGTTGTGGCCAACCGTCAGACTTGGGATCGTGTAAGTGAATCCGCCACTGATACGGTAACTCTGATAGACCCCCATTGGCGCTGCGTTTGCAATTCCGGCAGTTGTGACTGTGTTCGTAACCGTCCTGGTGCCTCCGTTCGTGAAGAACTCGTCGGGCACGAAGGAGCCGACGCCTACGGCACTTCCTGCGTCGATCTGATAAACCACAGTCCCACCCGTCGATGCGGCCGGAGTCGCCGAGACTTCTATCGAAGCGGCGGACGAGCCAACAGAATTCACCGCCTTGACGAAATAGAAGTATTTCGTTCCCGCCGTCACTGCGGAGTCAACGTACGTGGTTCCGGTCAACCCCTGCCCGATCGGAGCAGATCCTTCCGCCCCGGACGCCGTTCCACGAAATACGCTATAAGACGTCGCTCTCGAACTGGCTGACCAACTCAGGCTCACCTGGCCGGTTCCAGGAGTCGCCGTCACGCTGGCCGGCGCCGCGGGAGCGGTCAGCGCAGCATTAATCGTAAGTGTTAGGTTCGCAGAACCCGTGCCGCTCGCATTCGTTGCGGTGATCGTCACATTGCTGGTACCGGAGGTGGTCGGCGTACCGGTGATCACACCCGTCGCAGTGTTCAAACTCAATCCGGCCGGAAGCCCGGCGGCGCCAAAGCTGGTCGGATTCTGCGTCGCCGCGATCTGAAAGCTGAAGGCGGTCCCAACTGTGCCGGTCGCAGTAGTTGGACTAGTGACCGATGGAACAGTGCCCCCGCTATTTGAAACAGGGATGCCAAAAACCTGGAACTCCCAGATGGAATATCCATAAATTGTCGTCCGCTTCGTGCCCAACACACGCACATAGCGGCCCGCCGCATTCAGACCCGAAAACGTCTTAATTCCGCCGCTGGTATTACCCGTGACGTTGATGATCGGTGGCGCCGACCAGTCAACGCCGTCATTGCTCACCTGAATCTGATAGTCCGCTGCCGCCGCATTCTCCCAGTTGACTACGATTTGGTGGATCGCGGCAGGCGCACCCAGATCGACTCGGAGCCAGGACGGGTCGGCCGTCGCTCCCTGGACGCTCTCCCAGCGGGTATTCGGATTATTGTCGAACGCGTTCGCCGCTACATTGGCTCCTGTGACTGAGGAAGCCAAGGCTGGCTGGAAAACAGCCAGATTAGTGTCGGTTTGTGTTCCCAGCGACGTGCCCACTTCGGCGCTAACCAAAGCAACGTCGGAGCTGTTTACGACACCATCAATATTGACATCGTAGAAAGCACTGGTCTGGTTAAGCGATTGCGTGAAGCTGTTTTGGACCGTCGTGACGTCGAGATTATTAACTACTCCATCCCGGTTAACATCTCCCCACAGTATATTGAGAGGAATGTCGGCCGTTCCGTTCCCAGGAGTAATATTCGCCACATGGATATTCAGAGCCTGGAGATTTGTCACACCCGTCAGAGCGATCGTGGCGATTGACTTCGTTGGATCATAACTGATCGAATTGACGCTGCCCACAGCGGTCCCGCCATTCTGCAGCGACAGACTGGCGGTAATGCCCGTCGACACTGGAGCTGCAAAATGAAGCGCGACGCTATAAACTCCGCTGACCGAGCCTTTTCTCGGCTCAGTGACCTGCACATTGGACGGGTACACGACAAGCCCGAACGTGCCGGCCGACGCATGCACTTGGTTCGACACAGCCTCCAGGATTGGCGGCCCGAGCAGGGCCGTTACGCCGTTGGGAGGCAGCGCGGCACTGTAGAGGCGAACTTCATCGATAAGACCCTCGTACCCGAGCGCTCCACCTGTGGCCGCTGATTGTCCGATGATGAAATCACCCGCGCCGTCGGCAGCCTCCGCAACACCGGTTGCGACCAGCGCACCATTCACATAAAGGCTGCGAGTTCCGGCGGGGCCATCCTGCACGCCGGCCACATGCGTCCACACGCCTTGAGCCGCAAGGGGCCCGACGAGATCGCCACTGGGACCACGAAATACCCAGTTATTTGTCGAATTGACATAAATGCCGTATTGATTTCCCTGAGTGGCCGACTTCGCGATGATCGGCTGCTCGCTGCCGTTCAGGTTCGCGGGATTCACCCAAGCGGAAACCGTGAAGCTTTGATTCACGGCGAAGTGCATGGACGGCGCATCTACGACAGATATATTCGAAACGACTCTCGTGCCGTGGAAGCTGAACGCTCCATTGATGAAGCCGCCCTGAGTAAATACAACTTCACCATTGGCTGTCCCGTTGTGTCCGTTGTTCGTGACATCGGCGACCGAGTTGTTCGCGCCGAGGCTATCCAGGCTCCAATACGCGACCAGGCCAGTCTGCGTGAAGATGGGGAAAGTGGTCGCGTTCGCCAGATTGCTCGGTGCCGAGGTGCCGCTGGTGTTCGTCGCGACGACTTGATAATAATACGTGGTCTGGGCACCCAACCCGGCATCGGTGAAGCTAGTGATATTTGCGCTTACCGATCCAGCGGGGCTGAACGGTCCCCCAGGCGAGGTAGCACGGTTAATATTAAAGCCTGCTTCATTATTGGAATTATCGGTCCATGTCAAGACCACCGAGCTTGAGCTGGTACTCGAAGCTTCTAGATTCGTGGGTGCCGCAGGTCCGCCCCCGGACCCGCCAGTCAGAAGCCCGGAGACAAAGAGGTATCCGGTATTCGTCGTCGTGTTGAAAGCTGTATAGTATGCTTTACCGTTCGCGACCATGGGCAAACTGAATTTAGTATTCTGTGTGCCGATGTTGCCGTTCGGAACCGTCGAACGCTGCGAAAAGATAGGATTGCCGGAAACATTCGTAGCGTTGTAAGCGTCCACACCTCCGCCGTTAAGAATCCATACAATCCCGTCCGTATTTCCATTCGCCGAGATGAAAACGCCGGAGCCCTTGCCGTTGTATACCTTGGCCGATGTGATTGAATTCGGCGAGATATAGTTGCCTGTAGCAGGATCAAATCCTACCGCGCGCTGCTCCAGCGCGCCGCCCGAAGCTGAATAATAGATATTGCCGTTGAAGTAGGCCGGTGTTACAAAAAGCCAGTGTCCGCCGGATTCCGGAATTTCCTGGATAGCATTGTCTGGATTATTTATCCCCCCGAGATTATCGCGGTCGAGCACGTACAGCACCGCCCCCTTGCCGCCCCCGACCATGATGTGTGGATGCGTGCCGCCCGTCTGATCGGGCAACAGCAGAAATCCGCTCGAGCCTAGATCCAGGTCGCCGTTGTTGAGGGTACTCCAATTATTCGGTGTAAACCAGCTCAGTGTGTTCGAGAAAGACACTTGAATCGATCCTGTTGTGTTGGTCGGCAGCTTCAGGACGCTTTCACCCCAATTGGTTCCACTCGTGAACGGCGAAGCTTTTTGATCAAAAGGTCCATTTGCGACGGGAATAAACATATTCCCTTGACTATCAATCGCAGGGCTCGCCCCAGAGCCCCAGAACCCTCCCTCTGGGCCGTTCGGCGTTGCAATAAACGTTTTCACGAGTGCAAGTGTCTGAGCGTCGTAGCCCAGAAGTTCCCCGTGATATGGCTGCGTGTCGCTGTGCGAGGCGTAAGCGAGGTAAATGACGCCATTGTAGAGGGCCATCGCACACCGGAGATGCTCGCGCCGCGCGTCAAATGAAATAACGCCGTTGGTTCCATCCGACGCGCTTCCCAAAAAAGCGGGATTGATCTCGACGGGGCCGCCAAGTTTCGGTGCACCGGTTTTCAAGTCCAATGCATAAAGATATTGATGGTACGTCGAGTCCGACGTTCTCTTGACTTTGGAAACGATGTATAGCGTGCTGCCGGATACATCGATCACCGGCGTGGTCGTGATCCCCAGCTCGATCTGAATATCGCCGGATCCGACATCGCTCTGCGGAACGGGCACTGTGCCCGCCGGCAGGAGTGAAGCATGCCACAGCGGGACGCTGTTTTGTGCCGTGGAATTATTGTCTGCGTCGAACGCGTAGACACTGCAGTGTTGTGTCGCGACATAAACGACGTTGTGAGTGGAACCGTCTGCAAACGCTCCGAGCGACGCTGCACTCACGTACAGAGGCTGGCCGTAAGTTTGACCATCCAACGTCTGGGTAAATAGCAGCCCAAAGCTGCCGGGAGAGCCGACGTTCGACGGCGTAAGAATCGTTTCGTTGCGATTGGTTCCCGTGTGCTGCAGGTCAGCTTGCCAGGTTGTAATGTTGACCTGTCCCACCGCGGTCATTCCCGCCAGAGCAAATAAGAAAACGGACCGTCCGATCGATTTATTCTTCAAGATCTTTTCTCCAGAAAGACTGTTTTTAGCCACACATACTGATAAAATAAACTGCAGAGGGAGCCGACGCACTTATAGCTGCGGACAAAACAACTACTTGGGGCCAGATGTCGTGGGAGGAGTTCCCACGACTATCTGGCGGGTTTCCTTGTTAGTGAATGGTCACTTGATCGAAAACGGATGTATTGAGAACGGTTTGCTTCTTCGAGGTGACGGCCAGTCCGGCAGTAACACTCTTGGCCATCGTCATATCGCGAGTCGCAATCTGCGTCCACGTAGCTCCGTCGGTCGATAGATAGCCAGTGAACGTGTTGCCCGTCCTCTGGAGCTTCACCCATACTGGAACCGTCGCCGGTTTCTTTGCAAGGTCCAGGGCGGCGACTCCCGTACTGGTGCGGACAATCATCGCCACGCCGTTACCGGGCGTCGCGAAAACGGCGGCGAATGCCGAATTATCCGCGGTGGCCTCGCGCACCATGACGCCGGCCTTCGCCCAAACATCTGTATTGGTCTCCGCAGCCGCACGAGCGATGATCGTCACGTCTCCGCTCGCGGACTGGTAGGCGTAGTTAAATTGATCGTTCGTGCCCCAGATATCGGCACCCGCGCCCGCTACCGTATAAGTACCGTTGCTGACGACGAGGCCGCCTTTGGCTGCCTGATTACCAATATCCAGATCCGTGAATTGCACGCCGGCGGACTGTACAACTAAAGATACGTTGAATGTGTGACTCAAAGTACCCGATGTTGCGACCACCGGGATAGTGTAGGTCGCCGGCGCCACCGATGCGTTCGTGGAGATCGTCATAATCGACGTCGCCGGCGCGGCGATTGACGCGGGGGCAAATGACGAAGTGATTCCCGCAGGAAGATTCGGAGTTTGCAGAGTGACAGCGCCCGTGAATCCGTTCTGCGGCGCAACGGAGATCGTGAACCGGGCGGAGTTCCCGGCCACCACCGAGGCCGACGTTGGCGTAGTGGACGGAACAAAGTCCGGATTGCCGACGGTGCCCGAGCCCAGATTCAACATGGTCTGGAAGTCATGTAGTTGAGTTGTGCCGTATGCGGAAATCAATGGGAAGTACACACGCTTGACTGCGGATGCAGCCGTCGAAAAGGTATACGTCGTCTGTGCGCCCGTACCCGCGAGAGTCAACTGCTGCGCGCCAAAGCTTCCGCTGCCTGCGGGCAGTCCGAAAGCAGCCAGAGAGACCACTCCGCTGAAGCCATTTACGGGAGTGAGTGTGATGTTATACACGACAGTCGTGCCGGGCGATACATTCTGCGGCGACGTCGTGGTAACACTGAGCGTGTAGTCCGAAGCCGAAGCGTCCGCGACGGTGAGCGAACCCTCCCAGACATTCTGGATCGCGCCGCTGTCGCCGGTTACTTCGATATTTCCAGTGCTGAGCAGGGGTCTGGGACTGGTATTCGTCTTCACCGTGAGCGTCACCGGGACCGTCGCGCCCGGAGTCAGAACAACGCTCGGATGGTCGAACGAAGCAGAAGACGCGGCACCGCTGCAGGACACCTTCCCAGCCGTGGTCCACGTGCAAGCTCCGGGAAGGTGCGACGCGGCCAGCTTCACGGTTCCCGAAAATTGCGCGCTCGCGGTCACGTTCAGGTGATAGGCGACGGAGTTTCCCGGGCTGACCGTCTGAGCCTGTTCCTGAGAAGTTATCGTGAAGGTCGGAACGGCTTCAGGATCGGAGTTCGGCGTGGTATTCGCCGGGCAAAACGTAATTGTGTAGCCCTGCGCCGGAGGCGGGGCCACACCGAAATCGCTGGATGCATCGTCAAACGCGTAGCCATACGCCGTCGGACAGGACTGCTTGACCACCGTGCCGCGATAGTTCGTGTCCCAATTCACGTTGTTGCACGCTTGCGGAGAAGCATAGGGGCCAGCGCAGCAGTAGTTCGGAGTCCCATATTTTCCGCACAGACTGTTGCACGCGACCACATTTCCGGCCTTGTCCAGGATCTGCTGCCCGGCTGGACAAGATGTCCGAAGATCGACCTGGCACGCAGCATTGATCGCGTGCGCGGGGTTCGGGTCATTCAGTTGGACCGACAACGGAAAATCGAATGCGTCCACCAGGCTGATGTCGTAATTGTCGGCGCCGGTTGATGAACCGGTGAGAGTAAATTCGGCGAGACTGGTATTTCCAGCGCCGGCATGTGGACACTGAAGCACTCCGCCGCAGTCGCCGGTCGCACAGGAGCCTTTCCCCGCGCTATCGAACACGCATTCCCGCCGTCCCCAGAAGCGTCCGCCGACCCAGGGTACAGGCACGGAAGTACTGACGGTTGCGCCGGGTAGGAGTTGATATCCGCCGGTCAAGCCATTAAATATGGGGATCGGATTACCAGCTCCGGCCACCCAGACGGTTTCGTTGCAGTCGTTCTTTATGGTAAATTGCCGCGTCTGCGACAGAGCAATGACGGATAAACCATGAATTAATAGCAGAATAGAAGTTATTCTGCGTGTGTACAGCTTATTATGTAAGAGCACGCACACCTCTCCCTAAGAAAAACAACACGGATTTCGTCATTTGACCGAAACAAATTATAGTTTCGTTCTAGAAGTACTGGTACGAGAATACATCAATTCCTAAAGCTCCGTCAAACTAATTCAGAATCGACGGTAGAGACCCTAAGAACTCAAGTATTCTCAACAAAAAGCTGCGGTTAGCTGCGTCGTAGATCGTTGGGACGGGAACAGCCTAAGTTATTTTTGTGCTCCACGCCCTGGGAGTCGTACGTACGACCCGTGTGGTCCAGAAAACTGGAACGGATTGAGTTCGCGAAAGAAGCGCTCGTGATCACGAGAGAGAAACGGTGGTCGGAAGTGCTGCGTACCTTGGGAAACGCTCCAGCACAGCCACCGGGTTGAGGCAGATTCTCAAACTCCTTCCATTCGCCGGAGTTGTCCAGGGCGAATTCCAAAATTGACGCGAAATCGGGGGTTTTGCGGGTCTTGTTACGATTGCAGGGATTTTCGTCGGAAAGGTCGAGCTTCAAGGAGCGAAGCGTTTCTTGGATGTCGTCACCGCCACCGCCGTTGCTGCGCTGCAGGCTTGAGTGTCATCGGCTCGAGAGCCCGTCGTGATCGGCGTTGAAAACGCGGTGGATTCGTGGCCCTCGCCGCTACTCCAGGGCTACCCTTGCCCAGCGGTTCTGTTGTGATTCATGTCCGAACGAGAAGGTCACGAAAAGCAACGAGCGGGTTCGGGAATCGAGCGGCGCTAGACTACCAAGAGGAGCAACCGGACCGATGGCTTCAAGCTGTTGTAGTTTCGGCGCCACGGCAGAACACAAGTTCAACGCCAAGCGTGCCGCGCACGACCTCGTTCGCTATCGCGCCAAGGGCCCGAATCGGACGACGCTCATGCTTCGCGATGGTTTGACTGAGGCGCACCAGCTGCATGGATCGCTCCTGGATATTGGCGCTGGTGTGGGCGCCTTGACTTTTGAGCTGCTGGGTCTCGGGATGAGCCGAGCAATTGTCGTGGAAGCGTCGACGGCCTATCTCGCCGCCGCTTCCCAAGAGGCGGCGAGGCGTGGCTGCGCCGGCGCGACTCAATTTGTTCATGGCGATTTTCTGAGCATAGCTTCCGGGCTTCCGGATGCGGCGGTGGTGACCCTCGACCGTGTGATTTGTTGCTATCCCGCGTATGTTCCGTTACTCGAAGAAGCCCTCCGGCATGCCCAACTCTGTTTCGCATTCTCGTATCCTAGAGACCTATGGCGCGTCCATGCCGCACTGGCGGTTGAAAACGGCGTCCGGCGTTTGGCATCCAACCCGTTTCGAGCTTTTGTTCATCCTGCGGACCAAATGGAGCGCATCATTGAGAATGCCGGGTTCAGGTTGACAAGCCGGCGTCAAACGTGGTCCTGGTGCGTCGACGTCCATGTGAGACAGAGCTACTAGGGAACCGTCCCGTTGATTCGGACAGCGATTTTGCCAAGAATCCATTTAGCGGGGCCTAGGACGCTCGCAGACGCGATTTACGAGATTTCCGCACCCTTGGTATGGCGAGTGCCTTTTGAGCCCGTCGATTTTGGTCTATCAAAGTCGCAAGAAATTGATTCCGTGAGCCTTGACGAAAACCGGCGCGATTCGCAAGCGACCCGGGATCCACTGTCGAAATCACCGGGATACGCCACTAGACCATCACGCCACCGGCCCTCTTCACTTGAGCGTATTGTAGACCAGCCTCAGAAATCCGAGGAGAAAATCGGCCTGATGTGTCGCATTATCGGTAGGCTGCTCGCTGGACCTCTCACCATGGTTTCCGAGTAGCCGACCATACATCCGCTATCCATGCACGGTGGCGCGCGAACAGCGTGTTTTCCGAACGGCTAAGGTTCTGCACCTGGAATACGGCAAGCTCAAGGATGGCGCCGGGCGATGCCCGAAGTGACGTACTATTCACGCAGCGCCGAGATGGGATCGATCCGCGCCGCCCGCCGCGCCGGCCAGTAGGCCGCGAACAGTCCCGCCGTAAACAGCACCAGAGTCACTATGCCAAACGAGTAGGGATCGAACGTCGACACGTTGCGAACCAGGCCCGAGAGCAGCTTTACTGACGCCAGGCTCGCCGCCAGTCCGACGCCGATCCCGATCCCCAGCAGCTTCGCGCCAACCCCGAGTACCATGCCGACTACGTCGCCGAACGTCGCACCGAGCGCGATGCGGATGCCGATCTCGCGCGTCTGCTGCGAAACGGCGTGCGAGATCACGCCATAGATGCCGAACAGCGCCAGCGCCAGTCCGAGGAATCCGAAGACGGAAAACAGCAGCAGTTGAATCGCGGGCTGGCGTACGCGTTCTGGCGCAACAGCCTCTCCATGGTCTGGTCTTCAGTGACGGGCTGAATGGGATCGGCGGCGTAGACCTGGGCCTTCACGGCGCGGTCGAGCGCTTCCGGATTCCCGTTCGCCAGTACTAGGATGCGGTCGGCGCGTCCCAGAATGGTGAATGGGACGTACAACTCGGGCCAGATCTCGTTGGTGGCGGCGCGATTCACCATGTCGCGCACCACGCCGACCACCTGGAAAGAGTCGTCCGCGAGGCTGAACGGGGCTCCGCGCAGCGTGGGCAGGCGAACTAGGCGGCCCATCACATCGCCGCCTGCGAAATAACGGCGCGCGAACGCCTGGTTGACCACCGCGCTGTGGGTTTGCGCGTTCACTTCCTGTTCCGTCAGAAAACGTCCTTGCAGCAGCCCGACGCCCATGACCTTCATATAATCGACGTTGATCTGCTGCATCATCACGCGCTGCGAATCCGGCTGCGTGGCGCCGCGCGGCACCAGCGGAAAGTTCCACGAGTACACCGGCGGAAGCCCGCCGTTGATTCCGGCAGCCGCCACGCCGGGCACCGACTGCACGCGCCTCAACAGATCCTGCAGAAATGCGTTGCGCCGGGCGGCATCCGGATAGCGCTGCTCGGTGAGCGGAATCCGCAAGGTGAGGATGCGCTCGGGATGAAACGCGAGGTTCGCGCTTTGAATCGCGATGAGAGTGCGGATCATTAGGCTCGCACCCACCAGCAGCATCAGGGAGAGCGCCACCTCGCCGACCACCAGGGCGCCACGCAGCAGGCGCTGGCCCCGGCTGGCCGAAGTGCCTCGCCCCGCTTCGCGCAGCGGCGTGATCAGGTCGCGGCCGGAAAGCTGGAGCGCCGGAACCAGTCCGAAAAGCAGCGCCGCGATAACGCATACCGCCAGGGTGAAGAGCAGGACGGGCGTGTTCAAAGCAATGTGCGCTTCGTCCGGAATCGTGTCGGGCGGGACCATCGCGATGATTCCCTGTAGTCCGCCCCACCCCACCAGAACTCCGAGCGCGCCGCCGCCTAGGGCCAGCACCAAGCTTTCCGCCTGCAGTTGGCGGATGAGGCGCATCCGGTCCGCGCCCATCGACGCACGGATCGCGATTTCGCGGCGGCGGTAGGCAGCGCGCGAGAGCAGCAGGTTCGAAACGTTCACGCACGCGATGAGCAGCAGCAGGCCGACCGCGCCGAACAGGATCCAGAGTGCGTCCCGAATTCCACTGGGAAAGGTCTCGCCGAAATCGCGGATCTGCAGCCGCCACGCCTTCGGAAAATCGTCGGGACGCTGCCGCTGCAGATCCTGGACGATGGGCCGCAGATCGGATTCCGCCTGCGCGCGCGTTACCCCTGGCTTCAGTCTTCCGAGCAGGTGGACCTCGGCGACACCCTCGACGGACTGGCCGCGGTGAAAGACATCCGGCAGATAGACGTCGGCGCCGCGCCACATGAACCGCGGAGGCATCACGCCGATGACCGTGCGCACCTTGTCGTTCAGGCGCAGTTTGCGGCCGAGCGCGCCGGGATCGCCGCCGAACGCGCGCTGCCAGAACTTGTAGCCCAGGACCGTGACGGGCTCCGCGCCGTCCGCGGCATCCGACGCCACCATGGTGCGGCCGAGGATCGGCGGCACACCCATGATGTCGAAGGTGTTCATGGTGCAGTGATTGCCGCGCAGGCGCTGTGGATCGCCCGAGCCGGTCCAGGCAACGTCGGAGTAGGTGGAGGCAACCACGCCCTCGAAGACCCGATTGCGGTCGGAGATCTCGAGGAGCTGGTCGATCGTGTAATACCCGCCGTTGCCACCGCGCTCCGTGCCCCGAACCGTTACCGACATCAGGTTGTGCGGGTCCTTATACGGGAACGGGTCCAGGATGACCGCGTGAATCACGCTGTACATGGCGGTGCTGCCGCCGATGCCAAGTGCTAGCGAGCCTGCCGCAATGGCGGTGAAGGCTCGAGCTTTTGCCAGGATCCGAAATCCGAACCGAAGATCGCGAAGAAAAGACACCACTCCTCCTGCACCACACCATAACAGACGTTCGACCTGAGTTCTGGTAAGGATTACCCCAAGGCGATCGAGGACGCGGAGCGCAACCGCGCGTACTGCGGCGCCACGCCGAATTAGTCGTGACTCCTAAGTGTCGGTTCCCGCTCTTGTGCCGTCAAGGTTCGCAATTCGCCTGATAACGAGCATTATCGACCCGGCTGGAGCCGATCAACTTAGCGTTAATTCGCGTTCTGATCGCGACTAACGAGCCGTGATCCGATCGAGCCCCGTTCGGAGGATGGTCTTGGCGACACTTTGCGACGTGAGAAACCGAAGTAATGATCGGGCAGCCTCGGGTTCCTTTGAACCCGTTGCGATGCCGGCCGAGAAAATCGTCACTTTCTGAATGTCGTCCGGAAGAGGGCCGATGTAGTCAATACCTTTGACTGGAAGTAGTTCACTGATCTGCTGGAAACCGATCTCAACTGCGCCGCTCGCGATGGCCGGGCCGACCATGGCGAATCTCTTGCTCTTTGGGAGTACCTCATTTGCAATTCCGAGCTTCTGAAGCATCTCGGTGGAGACGTAAACGCCACTTGCGCTTTCGGAATACCCGATGGATTTAGCTTCCAACAGCGCCCGGGTCAGGGCGCGAACAGAGCTGATATCCGGCTTCGGGGCTCCTCCACGGACAGCTAGTCCGATTTTGGATCGAACCAGATCCACGCGACTGCTTGCGATTACATTTCCTTCCTCAATCAGCTCTTCGAGGGCGGTGCTGGCCAGGATCACGACATCCACCGGCTCCCCTCGCCTGAGCCGGTTCGGAATCGATGTTGGTGAATCGCCCATGGATGCGCCATACCCGGTGACGACCTTGGTCCCGGTTGTTCGTTCAAATTCGGGCACCAATTCGGTATATGCTGCCGTGAAGGCCCCGGAGGTGATCACTTTGAGGTCTGCCGCCCATCCAAGTGCTGTGAGCCCGTAAAAGAGGGCGATTGGAGACGCGAATGCCCCGAAAGCTCGCGTGACCTTCAAAATCTGACGACGATCCATTTGCGTGGCACTCCGTCGATCGACCATGTTGCACCCCAATACATTATCTGCCCGATGTCCTGGTGTGTGGTGTTATCCGTATCAGTGCGTCGAAATAGCGATAGCGTGGGTCGGGGACGGGCCGAAGAACAGTCGATGCATCACAAGAAGATCAGCCAAGTTCCGATGAGGAAAGCGGAAGCACTGTCGCCATGTGAATCAGGATCGCAAGAGGTTGCTCGGCAAGGATGCTCAAGTTCATAGTGGCTCCCGAGGGCCCGTTGTGCTTCCCTCATCTATGTTCGCACTCACGCATTTCGACATACAATCTTGAACGCGGAATTTCTTAGCAGCGGATTTCGGTTCCAACCCCGAGTGCTTTACGGACGCTGTGTCTTATTTCGAGGCGCGGCTACGCCCCGTTTTGCACAAGGAGTCCTTCGATATAATTTCTTTCGTATGCCAATCCTTCGATCTCGCCGCGATGTCCTGCGCACTTTAGGAGCCTCGGCTGCCGGCGCATCTTTTTCCAAGTCTCTGTTTGCCCAGGGCCGGTGCCAAAACGGCTACAACACGCCTGCCTGCCCGATGAGCAAGGAGGTGGCGACCGCTCCGATCAAGCCGCTTTTCGCACCCACCGTGTGGAAGACCGTTGCTCTCGAACAAATCTCGTTCCAAGTGCCCGATTACCGCAAGGAGGCGGCATTCTACGTCGCCTTGATGGGTTGGAAGCTACGCAGCGATGACGGCACGCAGGCTATTCTCGACATCGGAAACTGGGGCTCAGCGATCTTCAAGGCTGCGCCGCCGGAACAGACCACGGCATTGGTGGACGGCTTCGGTTTCGCCGTCGAGCCGTGGAATGCCAAGGCTGTCGAGGCGGAACTCCGGAAACGGGACCTCAACCCGATCGCCGGCAACAACGGCAAGGGATTTGAAAGCTTCCACGTTAAGGATCCGGACGGATTCGATTTGCAGATCTGTAACGGCAAGGGCTTGGTGCAGTCGCGCAAAACTCCGGCCAACGCCAAGCTTGAAGTGGAACTGCCCTTCGAGGGCACGAATTGGCGGACAGTATGGCTCGATCACTTTTCCTTCGGCGCGACCAACTACAAAGCGAGCGTGTCCTTCTACACCAATCTGCTTGGCTGGAAGGGCAGCTTTGACGAAGGCAGTCAGAATGAGGTTTTGATGGGCGACATCGGAAACGCCATCATCCGAGGCGGTAATCCTAACGATCCGAATTTCGGTAAGACGCCCGCGAACGGGAAGCAGCGGCCGCGCAACATCCGCATCGATCACATCTCATTTGGGATCCAGCGCTGGGATGCCGACGCGGTGAGGGACGCCCTGGAGAAGCGCGGGCTGCGTGCCCAAGCCGACACCGGGAACACCGGCGACATCCACCAGGCAAAATACCAGAGCTATCACACCCGAACGCCCAACGGTTACAACTTGCAGATCAGCCTTGTCACCAAGGAGACCCGCCTGATCGGATCGAGCGGAACGAAGCCGACACAGTAGTCCGCGAACGTTCGCGGCGTTTGATGGATTTGGATTCCCCGGCAACTGGTCGGACGAATACCACCGCGAAGTGGCCTGTTAACCACCATTAGCGGCACTCGACGTGGTTCGAGTCCGACTTCGGGATCGAGTCTCCTGGTTAGCCGCGTCGCTGCTTCCGTCGCCTCATTTCCTCAATTAATCCAAATCTGTCAAGCTATTTCAGATGTTCCCCTATATCGAGTCGGATCAGTGGCGCGTGCGGCCATTTGCGACGCTGGTGGTCTTGGCGATCGCCACCGGGTACATGATCGGGCTGAGGCGCTTGATGCGGCAAGGGATCGCTCGGGAAAGGGTTTCGGAACTTGCATTGTGGGTCACGCTAGGCGGCTTTTTTTGCGCGCACGCGCTGAAACTGGTGTACTCACCGGGGGCGTTTGTCGCGGCTTTGCGGCACCCGCTTCAGTTTCTGTCGATCGGCAACGGGCTGGCATCGTTTGGAGCATTCGTTGGAGCGCTGGCGGGTGGACTGATCTTTTTCTGGTATCGCTCGATCCCAGTGAGTGAGTGGTTCATCTATTCCGACGCAGGCGCTTTTATAGTCCCGTTCGCCTGGGCGATTGGCCGCCTGGGCTGCTATCTGGTGCACGATCATCCAGGGCTTCGCACTTCGAGTTGGTTGGGAGTAAAATATCCCGGAGGAAATCGTTTCGACCTGGGATTGCTGGAAATGCTTTTTCTGTTGCTCTTAGGCTGCGCCTTCCTGCTGCTGGACCGGCGCAAATGGCCGCGAGGGTTCTACTGTACGGCGTTCCTCCTCTGTTATGGCGCGTTTCGGTGGGGTTTGGACCAACTACACGTGGATCCGCCGCGATTCGCCGGCTGGAGCGTGGACCAAATCGCGTCGTTGAGCATGATCGCCGCTGGGATCGCCTGCGTATTCGAGATGAGAAGACTAAAGGAGCGCCATGTTCCGTAGAAATCGCTATACGACCGCGTTCGGATTTGTCGTCGGAACGTTACTCTTTGGCGTGATCGTAGGTTGCGTTCAGGAGGAGGAGGATTTTTGGAGCTATATTTTCGGGGATTACCTGGTCGACCTTGCTTGCGACCTTTTCTACGGTTTTAGCAACCTTGGCCCTAATGCCGACTCGCGCAATCTGGCTCCGATGAGCTTTGAAGCCAATCTGGGGCAAACCGATGCCCGCTATCCATATCTGGCCAGCGGCAAACGGCATTCGATTCTGCTCTCGGCCACGGAGATGGTATTCGAGCTGCCAGAAAAGAAGGCCGCGCCGGGACTGATCCGCGCCCGGCTGGAAGGCGCCAAGCCGGAGGCGCAAGCGCGCGCCCTGGAGCCCTTGAGCGGCCGTGTGAATTATTTCATCGGCAACGACCCGAACAAATGGGTAACGGATATTCCCACCTTCGGCAGAATCGCGTTCACAGGCGTTTATCCCGGGGTGGATGTGGAGTATCACGGCGCCGGCGGCTTCGTGGAATACGATTTCATCGTCGCGCCGGGCGTAGATCCGTCGGTCATATCGATCGCCTTCAACGGCGCGGATAAAGTCGAGGTTGTCACCGACGGCTCGCTTTCGGTGTGGTTGGGAAAACGCAATTTGCAATGGCAGAAACCGGTCATCTATCAGCAAAATGCTCAGGGTACACGCAAACCCGTGGAAGGCCGCTACCGGGTGGAGCCGCGAGGGGCGGTGGGCTTCGAGCTGGGAGTATATGACGTAAACCGTCCGCTCGTGATTGATCCGGTGGTGACCTATGCCACGTATTTCGGCACGCCGAACACAGACGGGGCGGCGCGCGTCGCGGCGGACGCTTCCGGCAACGCGTATATCATCGGCGGCACCAACCCCAGCTCGTTTCCGGTGACGGCGGGAACGGTGTTTAACCCGGGCACTGGTCTCACGGGTGATGTGCTGCTGGCCAAAGTTGCCTCCGACGGCCGAACCATGATCTTTACGACACATATAGGCGGCGCGAGTACTGACACGGGGTTCGGAATTGCGCTGGACAACTCGGGCAACATCTACCTTACGGGGCTCACCTTTAGCGACGATTATCCGCACACGGTCAATCTGTCGCCAAATACCATCCTGCCGGACTCAGTCTGCTTTGTCACCGAGCTGAGTCCTTCAGGGAACAAGATAATCTACTCGACTCTGATCGGCGGATCGAAGGGCGATGGATGCAGCGGGATTGGAGTGGATGCGACCGGCAGCGCCGTGGTTGTGGGCGGAACAGCTTCACCGGATTTTCCGGTAGTGAATGCCACGCAAAAAACGCTGAAGTCGTCGCCGGCAAGTCACTATACGGCCGACGCGATCATCGCCAAGCTGAGTCCGGATGGAAGCAAGCTCACTTATTCGACTTACCTCGGCGGCGTTTCTCCCGACTTCGCCACTGCCGTGGCCGTTGACGCCGCAGGCAACGCCTATGTGACTGGATTCACGCTTAGCCAGGATTTCCCGGTTACGTCCGGGGCATTCCAGACCACCTACGGAGGAGCAGGCGGACAGCTTAGCAGCCTGGTCTTTAGCGGCGATGCGTTTGTGACGAAGATGAGTCCAAGCGGAGCGTTGATGTACTCCACGTTCCTGGGCGGCAGCCAGGATGATGTTGCCGCGACCATCGCGGTAGATTCGCAGGGTAACGCCTACGTGGCGGGCGCGACGTTATCCAAGAATTTCCCCACTCAGCAGCCGTTTCAGGCCGCCTTCAAGGGATCTGGGGGCGACAGCCGGCTTGCCGGCGGTGACGGGTTCGTGGCGGAATTGAACGCCAACGGATCGGCGCTGCTGTTCTCGAGTTACTTGGGTGGATCGCTTGACGATCGCATCGCAGCGCTGGCGCTGGATTCTTTAGGCAACATCTGGGTGGCCGGGCATACCATGTCGAAGGATTTTCCGGTAACAGCGGATGCACCGCAGGCAGCGAACGCGGGAGACGACGGCAGCGGCGCGAATCTGCTCCGCTTGGGCGACGCGTTCCTGGTGGAGATCGGGACCAGCCGGAAGATCGTCTTTGGGACGTACCTAGGCGGATCCAGCACGGATTGGGCGGGCGGAGTCGCGGTGGACGGATCGGGAGGCGTCATCATCGCCGGCGGAACTACCTCGAAAAACTTCCCGTCTTCCTCCGGCGCATTTCAGGCAAAGTATGCCGGCGCCGATCTTGGAATCCCTACCGGTGACGCGTTTATCGCGCGCTACGGCGGTTCGGTGTCTGCCGTGTCGATCGCCGGAGTGAGCAACGCGGCCAGTTTCGCTTCCGGAGCCATCGCTCCCGGCGAAGCGATCCTGATCGCCGGAACCAACTTTGGTCCGGCCACTCTGGCTGGAGCAGTGCTGGCCGCCAATGGGCGATTGGCAACTCAAGTCGCTGGAGCGCAGTACCAGTTTGACGGAGTGCCCGCTCCCATCGTGTATACGTCCAGCAGCTACAGCTCGGTCATCGTTCCCTACGCAGTGGCCGGAAAAACGACCACTCAACTGACCGCCACGTTCAACGGCGCGACCTCGCCGCCGATTACGCTTTCGGTTGTGGCCAGCGCGCCCGGTATATTCTCGGCCGACGTTTCCGGACACGGTCAAGCTGCAGCGTACAACTCCGATCTGACGGTCAACTCGGCGCAGAATCCCGCCGATCGCGGAAAGCAAATGGTGTTGTACTTGACCGGAGAAGGGCAGACGAATCCGGCGGGCGTTGATGGACAGATCACCGCCGCGGTAATCCAGCCTGTTCAGAGCGTCTCGGTAACCTTCGGCAATATCCCGGCAACCGACTACAAGTTCATCGGCGAGGTTCCGGGGGTGACCGCGGGCGTCCTTCAGATCAACGTCACCGTACCAGACGGTGTGCCTAGCGGCATAGTTCCGCTGGTGGTGACGGTGGGGAGCGCTGCGAGCCAAGCCGCCCTAACGGTCGCGATTCGATAACCGCGGATCCGGAAAGACCAACCTTAGAAAGTGAATCCGTCGATCCGCGGTGGTGACGCCTGTCATCGCGCATTAACGCCGGCATCGCTATCGATCCCGACATTCGAAGGTATGTTTCTGGAGTATCAGAAATAACGGTCAATCTATACGACAACACGCGGATTGACTCGGATCGAATAGAATGACGGGAGCATGGGCACCAACTCTGTCCTCACGATGGTCCTGATGGCTGCCGGTGCGACTTGGGCGCAGACTCCATCGGAGTGGCAGGACCCTTCCCCGCACCATATTCAATTTGTAAACGTCCAGGAAAACGTAAAACTCGAAGTGCTCGATTGGGGCGGATCGGGGCGTTCGATAATCTTCCTGCCTGGCTTGGGAAACACGGCGCACGTGTTCGACGATTTCGCTCCCAAGCTGACCGGGGCGTTTCGCGTCTACGGCATCACACGGCGAGGATTCGGCGCCTCGAGCGCGCCGGAATCCGGCTATGACGCCGACCGGCTCGGCGACGATGTGCTCGCGGTGATCGATGTGCTCAAAATCTCAAAGCCGGTGCTCGCCGGACACTCGCTCGGAGGCGAGGAGTTGAGCTCCGTCGGCACGCGTCATCCAGAGAAAGTATCCGGGTTGATTTATCTGGACGCGGGATACTCCTATGCTTTCGACAACGGCAAGGGCATGACGACGGAGGCGCAGAACGAAGCGATGAAACGTCCGCCACCGCCCGGACCTCTGCCGCTGGCGGCCGATCGCGCAAGTTTCGCGGCGTTCCGTGACTGGAATGAGCGGACCAACGGAAACCATCTCCCGGAATCCGAGGTGCGGCAGCTATTTGCGGCAAGACCGGATGGTGGCGTCGGCTTCCCGCGCGCGCGGCCGAAAGTATCTCAGGATATTCTTTCAGGCTTCAGGAAGTACACCGAAATTCGAGCGTCCATACTGGCGATTTTTGCGATTCCGCATTCCGAGCCGCCATGGATTGCGACCGCCAAAGACGACGTGCGGGAAAAAACACAAGCCTTCAATCAACAGTTCGGGGCGCTTGCAGAAAAACAGGTGAGGGCGTTCGAGGAAGGCCTGCCGGACGCCCATGTGGTTCGGATTCCGAACGCGCATCACTACGTCTTCATGACCAACGAAGGGGATGTGCTGCGCGAGTTGCGAGCGTTTATCGCGCAGATAAAGTAGACGGCCTCCGTTCTGGAGCAACCAGGGGGCATGGGGCAGAAGTCCCGGGCCCAACAAAAGGAGTCGGCGATACTCCATGCATCCGGTGCTCGGAGAACCGGCGGACTCCCTGCTGTGTGGTGACATCGGTATCTACGCGCAGCCCTTGCGAGTTGGGTTTTTATCCCGAGCCGAACGTGATTTGTGACTTGAAGATTGATTACGACTTAGAAGCGAGGCGCTTGGCGGGAAACTTCCCTTTTAAAAACCCGTCAAAACACTGACGTCCCGACGTTCTGCGAGATTAGCTCCGCGATCTTAGTGGATCGTCGCCTACTGCTCATCCCCAACGGGCCGGTAGTCGCGTTTCGCCGGCGCTCATCACTTCTTTTGCTCTCATGGTTAGAGTACAATCTGGAGTCGACTCCAGAGTCAAGTGGCTATTGGAAAAAATCGGTTCTGGGGGGTCGCTGCGTTTGCTGGCGAGATCCGAATCCTTACAATTCATTCCCGCTGCGGATCGATCTGGGGGTACGTCGCGTGACAGTGGCACGCTCTGTTTGGCGACGACGCACACCCTCTTGACGCCTGCTGTCCCACATTAACGGCTCCTATTCTGGAAGGGTTTCCGTTCCGGGCGCCGAGCGGGCGATGGCCGCCGAATGAATGACGACGTTGGGGATCGTCATTTCTCAGCTTTTCGCAAGGCACGCGGGCGGATGCTGCTCGCAGCGCGATGTAAAGCGTAAGGAGGGCCGAACTCGTTCTAAGGACGATATCGCGCCCGCGTCTGAGTTGACCAGGCCTGGCCGGTTGACCATCCCAAGTCGGCTCGCTGACCTTAGCGCGCGATACGACGTACCTAACAATCGACAAAACCCGTGGCGCGAGCCGAATGGAGCGATAACGGTCAGTTGCAACGGCCTGGGCTTCCACGCAACGGAATCATTGTACCGTGCGTTCCAATTTTCGAATCCACTGTGTTATCGCAGGTCTGCCCGGACAATTCTCCTATCATAGGATCTCAAGCCCATGCCACGAGGTCGTAAGGTCTTGCTGGCGTGAGTACTGGAAACTCTGTCATGAACATTCTTGATCTGGTTGTCGGTAAGCCCATCAAAACCAGCGATGAACGTGCCGAGCAGATCGGTCCGTCGGCGGGAATTCCCATCTTTGGACTCGACGCCCTTAGCTCCGCCGCTTACGGCCCGGAGGCGGCTCTCAGTCTTCTGATCCCTCTGGGACTGCTTGGCGTCCGGTATATCATACCCATCAGCGCTGCCATCATCGCGTTGCTGGTGATTGTCTATTTTTCCTATCGCCAGACCATTGCCGCTTATCCCTCCGGCGGAGGCTCCTACACCGTAGCGCGCTTCAATCTTGGCGCGCCGGCGAGCCTGCTGGCTGCCGCGGCGCTCCTGGCCGACTATATCCTCACCGCGGCCGTGGGAATTTCCGCGGGAGTCGGAGCCTTGGTTTCTGCGGTTCCGTCTTTGTTGCCCCACACCGTTTCTCTTTGTGTCGGCATCCTGATCGTCATCACCATCCTCAATCTCCGCGGCGTGCGCGAGGCCGGCCTCGTCTTCGCAGTTCCCACCTATCTGTTTGTCGGCACACTTCTCATCACGATCGCGGCTGGGGCGCTCCGTGTTTTTCTCAGCGGCGGGCATCCGGTCCCGGTGGCTCCACTTCCACCTCCGCCCCGAATGACCGAAGCCGTCAGCTACTGGCTGCTTCTTAAGGTCTTCGCAGGCGGCTGCACCGCATTGACCGGAGTGGAAGCCGTCAGCAACGGCGTGAGGGCCTTCCGCGAGCCCGCCGTGAAAAACGCTCAGCGCACTCTTACCGTGATCATTTTTCTGCTCGCCACGCTGCTGGCGGGGGTTTCTTATCTGGTGAAGGCCTACGGCATCGCCGCGACCGATCCCGGCCAGCCCGGGTACCAGAGCCTGCTCTCTATGCTGATCGCCGCCGTTTTCGGCAAAGGCTTCTTCTACTATCTGACCATCGCCTCGATTCTTTTCGTTCTTTCACTTTCCGCCAACACCGCCTTTGCGGATTTTCCGCGCCTGTGCCGCGCTATCGCGCAAAACAACTACCTTCCCCACGCATTCGGATATCGTGGGCGGCGGCTTGTTTATACCTACGGCATCGTCGTCCTGGCGGTGCTGTGCGGGGGTCTTCTGATCCTTTTTGGTGGCGTCACCGATCGGCTCATTCCGCTGTATGCCGTCGGCGCTTTTCTGGCCTTCACGCTTTCCCAGTCCGGCATGGTCATGCACTGGAGAAAAAATCGTGGTCCACATTGGATCAAGAGCGCGCTCGTCAACGGATTCGGCGCATTCGTCACCGGCGTCACGGTGGTGGTCGTATTGGTTGCGAAATTCGTGGAAGGCGCCTGGATTACGCTGCTTTTCATTCCACTGATGATTCTTTTTTTCGTCACTGTCCGCCGCCACTACCATTCGGTGAAGGTGCTCACCGCGTCCCGCACTCCCGTCGACGCAGCCGGTCTGCTCCAGCCTCCTCTGGTTGTCATTCCCATCGACCAGTGGAGCAACATCACTCGTCAGGGAATTGAGTTTGCCGCCCGCCTTTCGCCGGACGTGATCGCCCTGCACGTCGAGCCGACTGAACACTCCGAGTTACTTCAAATGGACTGGGAACACTACGTTCAACAACCCTTCCAGGCAGCCGGCAAGGATCCTCCCGAGCTACACGTTCTGCCGTCGCCCTATCGCTTCATCATCGTTCCGATCGTTCAGTTCATTCTCAATCTTTCGAAGAATCATCCCGGACGCAGCATCATCGTCGTCATACCGGAACTGGTGGAGGACAAATGGTATGAATACTTCCTGCACAATCAGCGCGGACGGCTTCTCGAATGGGTGCTGCTCGCCCGCGGAAATGAACGCATTTTTACGGTGAGTGCGCCTTGGTACGTGGGAAAGTGAGCCTGGTGACGCGTTGCTCGCTTGCCGAGAGCATCGAGCCCAAGAATTGTCCGCATTCGGGATATGCATTTTCACATTCGGACGGCGCAAGGCGTGCCCTTCGATCTTTGATGAATGTTATCAAGACGCCGCCGAAAAACAGCTTTGGCACAACGCATGCCCACCCGACTCGCATGCAACCCCAGCGCGCGGACTTCATCGCGACCTTGGTTTTTCTGCCGGCACTCCTTTGCGCTCAGTCGAGCCAATCGGACGTTAATGCGAAGTACGTAAAACAATGGTCCGAGCGGATCGCCGGAAAAGAAAACGAGCCAGCGGAAAAAGTTTTCAAGAATCTACAGTACCTTAGGAATACGCGCGCCGCTGTTTTGCTGACCATCATGGATGTTGGCTACAGCCGGGGTCTCGGCGTCACCTGCACTCATTGTCACGTCGAAACCGACTTTGCTAGCGACGACAAACGGCCGAAGCCCGCCGCGCGTGAAATGGCCGCCATGCATCGGATGATCAACCAACAGCTTGCAAAGATGGAAAACCTTAAGAGCGATGCCCAGAATCGTGCGATTAACTGTTCCACGTGTCACCGCGGCGAAGCCGTCCCGCAGCGATAGATTCAGTGTCGTAGAGTGGCGACCCGGCTTTAGCCCAGACGAGTTCCCGCCAGCAGAGGCGTAACGACGGAACGATTCTATCCTACGGTGCGAGCTGATAGTGGATTCGGAACGATAGGCTATTATTGGAGGCAACCCCGGCGACGTCTTCTTGAGAGGTCGCGAAACATCGCGTGACCGTGTGCTATGCTCAGGCGCGTAATCGCGATGGCACAAAGCGACCCCTACTTCCTCGGACACAGCGTTCCTGAGCAGAGACGCCTTCAACAGCAGGCTGGAGAGCTTGCGGCGGAGTCGGCCCGACTGTTTGATCAAATCGGATTAGCTCCCGGAGCTGTAGTAGTCGAGATCGGTTGCGGTCCTCAGGGGTGTCTCGAACTGCTGTCGAACCGGGTCGGACCCGCTGGCTCGGTCATCGGAGTCGAATTGAGCGATCATGCGGTCCAACTCGCTCGAGAATTTCTTTTTGCGAGGGGCATCACCAATGTGGAAGTGCGCCAGGGAAACGCAGCCGCCACGGGTCTAGCGAGAGATCGGTTTGATCTGGCGACAGCCCGCTTGGTTCTTGTGAACGTTCCAGAGCCGGAGGCGATCGTCAGAGAGATGGCGGCGTTGGTGAGGAGCGGTGGGATCGTCGCCCTGCACGAAGCTGATTGGGCCCCGCATGTCTGTGATCCGCCGCTTCCTGCGTGGGACCGCCTTAACCAGGCACTAGTTCGCTACTCCGAAGCGAAGGGAATGGATTTATACATCGCGCGGCGCATTGCCCGCATGTTGCGCAATGCCGGCCTGATTGACGTTCAAGTACATCCTCTGATTCACATCTATGGGCACGACCACAGTCGGCGGCCGATCTTTCTACAGTTTGTGAACAACCTTCGCGAGCGGATCGTTGAAGAAGGGCTGATTTCCGATTCGGAATTTGCGGAATGCACTGCTTCGCTGCAGCGTCATTTGGCCAATCCCGAGACGCTGGTAGTGTCGCACTTATTCATCCAAGCTTGGGGGCGCAAGCCGTAAGCAAAGAACAGCGCATGGCCCGATATCGGACATTATCGGTAGCTGACCCCGCGCACGTGATGGTTCATCCTGAATTGGCGCTCCCGCAGAATGGCACCCCGAGTGTTCGGGATATTGCGATCGCAGGGCTGCAGCATCGCTGCGGTGCGCGAGAAGATCGGAACTGTTAGAATTACCTGCTTATCAGGGGAATGCATGGAGCGACGCCAATTTATATACACGACGACGGGCGTCGCGGCATTCGCGCGGATTCCCGAAGCCTTGGCAGCGTCGTCTACGAAGTACGACCTGATCGTCCAGGGAGGCCGTATCATCGATCCGTCGAGTCGCCTTGATGCGGTTCGCGACCTTGCGATCGCCGGCGGCCGCATCGCCGCGGTGCGAGAGAATATCACAGCTGACGCGGCGGAGAAGGTCGATGCTCGAGGCAAGTTAGTCGTGCCGGGGCTGATCGATATCCACGCGCACGCCGCGCGCGTCAAGGATGGTCCGCTATTGTGCCTGGCCGACGGCGTGACCGGATTGATCGATGCGGGAACACAGGGAGCCGATCACATCGATGAAATTATCGCGATCGCCAAGGCGGCGCCGCAACCTTGCCGCGTTCTGATTAATATTGGGCGCGCGGGCCTCCTTCCGGAAGGTGACACGATGGACCTGAGCCGCGCCGATGTCGCTGCCGCCCTCGAGGCGATTGGGCGCAACCGCGAAATGATCGTCGGGGTCAAAGCCCGGCTGTCGCAGGAAGTTGCCGGTTCGAACGATCGGGAAGTGCTTCGCCGTGCCCAGGAAGTTGCCTCGAGTTTCCACTTGCCGGTCATGATCCACATGGGGCAGACCGTATCGCCGCTCCCCAAGCTTCTGGCGCTTCTGAAACGCGGCGATATCGTCACGCATATGTACGCGCCGCCACCAAACAGCATCATCGACGACGGAGGACGCATTCTGCCGGAAGTTCTCGCGGCACGCCGGCGTGGAGTTTTTTTCGACGTGGGCAACGGACGCACGCGTCACCTGCGCTGGGACATCGCCGATCGCGTCTTCAAAGCCGGGTTCCTGCCAGACACAATTTCGACCGACTGGACCCCAGAGGGACGTACGGCGCAAGTGATCGATTTCCCGAATGTCCTTTCGAAATTCCTGATGTTCGGTATGCCGATGGGACAGGTGATCGCGTGCGCCACCGTGAATGCGGCTCGCGTTTTTCCGATCTTCCGCGGCCGCGGCACGCTGAAACCGGGCGCGCCGGCCGACGTTTCCATCCTCGAGCTGAAAGAGGGGAGCTTCGAGTTCGAGGACAACTACGGGAATCGGCGCACCGGAGCACGGCGGCTGTTCCCTAGCGCCACCGTGCTCGCCGGCAAACGCGTTGCGACACGCGCGTAACGATGCCGTAGGTGCTTTTAGATTGGGGGCCATCGGGATCGCAATTTGCACGCCGGTCTGGTAGAGTCTCTTTAGTTGGTATGAAATAGAGGCATCGAGTGAACACGGAAGGCCCTTGGGAACTAGGCGACTTACTTGAAGGTCAAAACCTCGTGCTGGAGTTGATTGCCCGGGGCGAGTCCCTTCACCAGGTGCTCGACACGCTATTGAGGGTAATCCAATTGCAGTGTCCAGGGATGCTGGCTTCGATCCTCTTGCTCGACCCGGATGGCAGTCACGTCCGGCACGGCGCGGCCCCCGACCTCCCTGAAGATTATGTGCGCGCTATCGATGGGCTCCCCATTGGCCCGCAAGAAGGTTCCTGCGGGACAGCAGCCTTCACTCGAAAGCCCGTCATCGTAGGGGATATTGCGACTGATCCGTTATGGAACGATTATCGCGCTGTGGCCCTCAAAAACGATTTACGGGCCTGCTGGTCCACTCCCATCTTCGATTCAGAGCGGCGTGTGCTGGGGACGTTTGCCATGTACTTCCGCGCCCCTGGCCTCCCCAACCAGAGTCATCTGAGGTTGATCGATATCTCGACACACATTGCCGCCATCGCGATCACGAAGCATCGGGCTGAGGAAGAGATCGGACGAAGTGGGCGTTAGGCTAACACGAAGTAGCATCGAGGCCCTCTACGGGCCCTGACTGGCGATTCGCGTGGCGAAGACGTGACGCGATCAATAGGATCGAGCCATAGTCGGGTCGAGTCCGGCGCAAGGCTTACCTCGCTTCGCATGCCCGATTATACGAATGGATGATTCTTGGCACGTTTGATCCGCTGATACTTCCGCACGACATGCGTTCCAGCCAAACGACGTTGGCTGATCACGATCAGATTGCCGCTTCTAGAAATGCCCACTTCAGGTTTCGGTTTAGGTTTCCACAGACCTGGCCCATAAGGTGTGACCGCCACTGGAGTGCACGCGCGGCACTAGTCCGGCGTCGCTGGCCAAATGCTCTGCCGTTGGGAATCGATCCACGCTACCGATCTCCAGCATCAAGACCCAGGCTGAGGATGTTACCCACGCCGGGCAATGTCTTCAGCAGATCAGTGTTCGGGTAATTCTGGCCTGCTGGCTTCCACCGCGATTGCCGAATGCGCAGGCAGCCGCGCGAGGAACTCGCGGTAAAGCTGTTGATCATGGGCTACCCGAAGCGCCTCGCCGGCTTGCCCTTTTTCGTTCACCGCGACGAACACGGAAAACTTCTGGTGGGCATCGCATCCGATAAGCTGTTCCATATATCGCTGCAGTACCTCCATTCCAAGGGGTTCTGCTCGCAGTTTATGCGAAACCCCGCTGCAGCGCTTTCATAGCATCATTATCGGCGACCAACGTGAGCACTCTCAAGTTGGTGCGCGTTGAGCCCTCTACGCTGTGACCGGTTCCTTTTCTGCCAGGAAATCGGCGTACGGACCTTTAAAGTCCGCGACCTCCCGGTTCTCGAAGGACCAGATGCGAGAGGCCACTTCTTCCACCAGATCGTGATCGTGCGTAACCAACAAAACCGTTCCGTCGTACTTCTGAAGTGCAACATTCAGGGCGTTGATCGATTCCAGGTCCAAGTGGTTGGTAGGCTCATCAAGGAGCAAGACATTGGGTTTCTGGAGCATCAAGCGGCAGAAGATGAGACGCGCGGCTTCTCCGCCCGAAAGATTCTCGGTACGCTTAGTGGCGTCCTCGCCGCTGAATAACATCTGACCGAGAAGCCCGCGCAATTCCTGCTGAGACGCCCTGGAGTCGAAACCGTTCAGCCATTCGAGGAGCGTGGCGCCGGGCTGGATTGACTCTTTGTGATCCTGCGAGAAATATCCTGCAGCAACCCCATGACCCCAAGTGACGACTCCGTTGTCGACCGGAAACTCGCGGTCGGGCGCGTCCACGAAACCTGTTGCATTGCAGAGAAGCGATCGCAGCATCGTCGTCTTCCCGGACCCATTGCGGCCTAGTAAAGCGATTTTTTCACCGCGGGTGACGGAGGCGCTGAAGTTCCGAATCACGTGCACGTCGCCGTACGATTTCGAGAGTCCCTTCACTTCCAGGGGATGCCGCCCCGACGGAGTGTCATTTTGAAAACGAATAAAAGGACGCTGGATATTCGATTTCGCGAGCACACTGGTCTGGATTCGCTCCACTTCCTTCTTGCGCGACGTCACTTGGGAAGACCTCGTGCCGGCCGAGAACCGCCGGATGAACTCATTCAGCTGTTCAATCTTCCTTTCGCGTTGGGCGTTGCCGGCTTCAACGCTAGCTCGAATCTGAGTCTTCGCCAGCACCATGTCGTCATAGCCGCCGGTGTACATAATAATGCTCTGATAGTCGATGTCCGCAGTGTGCGTGCAGACCTCGTTCAGGAAATGGCGATCGTGGGAAATGACGATCAGGCACCCAGCGTACGCCAGCAGGTACTTTTGAAGCCAGTGCACCGATTCGAGATCCAGGTTGTTGGTGGGCTCATCCAAGAGCAGCACAGTCGCGTTGCTGAAGAGCGCTTGCGCCAAAAGCACCCGCATCTTTTGGCCGCCCTGCAATTCCGACATCTTGCGCTCATGCAGCGCTTCGCCGATGTCGAGACCCTGGAGCAGAGTCGCGGCATCGGTTTCCGCCGTGTAGCCGCCTTGATCTCCGACGATACCCTCAAGTTCGCCCAGACGCATACCGTCCTCATCCGTCCAATCGTTCGGATTTGCGTAGAACCTCTCCCGCTCCTGCAATGCGTCCCAGAGCGGCACGTTCCCCATGATCACCGCATCCAAAACCCGGTAGGAGTCAAACGCAAATTGATCCTGGTGAAGGATGCCGACCTTCTTCGGCCGATCTACGGACCCCTTCTCCGGTTCAATCTCGCCCGTCAGGATTTTCATGAACGTCGATTTGCCCGATCCATTGGGTCCGGTAATCGCGTAGCGCCGTCCCTGAAGGAACGTGGTGGTTACATCTTCAAAAAGGATGCGAGCGCCGAAGCGCATGGAAAGATTGTTAACGGAAATCAAGGTAGAAAGTGTCGGCTAGCATGTGCGGATCGGGCCAGCTTCTGGATGATGATCCGACGTCTTGTTCAATTGTACCGCGTCGTAGCCTAGCGTGAGCCGAACTGCTCCTCCAATGGAAAAGGCGACGCGCTCAGGAACTGATGTCGCGCATTAACGTCCGCTCCCCAGAAGGTGTCTTTGGCCCTCCTTTTCGCCGACCTGCCGTGTCACGGGAAATGGCTCATCGACCCTGCGGCGTCGTTGGCTCCGTCTCGATGTGCCGCATCCGAACGAGGAAGTACACCGCAGAGGTCCACAGGACCATGGCGGTAAGCCAAGCGACCACCGAAGCGTGTAGCGAAAATGTGTTGTTCGCATTCGCGGCGACGGATGGGAAAAAATGGGGAATGTTATTTACGGCCGAGTGCATCAGCATGGTGAGCAGCAGACTTCCGTTGGTATGCGTATAGAGCCACGCGATGGCGACGGATAGCGCCGTTACTCCTAGCGCCCATACTGGGAAGGACTGCCCATACTCGTCATTGCCGGGAGCCAGAAGAAAGAAGAGCGGCAGATGCCAGCAGGCCCAGATCAGACCTAGCAAAATGCTGCCGCGCGCCAATCCGGTGCGTTCTGCTAGACGAGGAAGGGCGTAGCCGCGCCATCCGATCTCCTCGCCTGACTGATATGGTGTCGAAATGATTATCCCTACGATGATGGTACCCAACGGCTGAGGGTCGAAGCGTGGCCATGAGCCGGTGATCACGCGGTGCGCGAGCGCAACTGTGAGCTTGATGAGCACCATATAGCTGACGGCAAACAGATACCATCGCGCGCCCACTCGCCATTTGAACAAGCGACGAAGCAGGGTCCTCACCTCCGATAGTCCGCCAGCGCCTGCCGTGATCACGAGGGCTACTAAAGCGGGCGCGATGGTGCCGATAAACACCAACAACCCGCGAACAACCCCCAGCGTTTGATCCGTTGATCCAGTCCCGTGGGAAAGGAGCACGGCCGTGATAAAGAATGTCCATGTCACGGCATACGTAAGCGCAAAGAACTTTACAAGAGGCCCCACCCTTGTCTTGCTCTCCTTAGACGCCCAATATGCGCACCAATCCGTTTGTTCCGGCCAATAATAGGTGATCTGCACGGCGAGGAGCGTTGAGCGGTCTAGTGCGCCTGATGTGTGGTGTTATCGGTAGGGCGTCTACGTTTCGGGAACGGTCATCGTTTCGCGACGCCAATGCGGGCAACCTCGAAAACGCGCGCCGAAGAGCAGTTGCCAAATGGACGCCAACGGGCTTGCTAGGGGCGGTTTGGACTCCGTGGGTGACTCCATTTGGCCACATTTTCGAAATACTGAGAGCTATGGCTCGCGTTTGATTAGGATGAACTCGAGTCGAGCACTTCAGTCTGCACCCGCCTCGCTTGGCCGGTTCGGTCAGAAGAGCAGCTTCAGCGCAAATTGAATCACCCTGGGATTCCCGTCGGTGGCCTTGATGCCTCCGAAGCCCGTGGAGGCGATCGATCCGGTTGGCGCAGCAAAGTTCACCATATTCAGCGCATTGAAGAATTCACCCCGCAGTTCGGCGGTCAAACGCTCGGTGATGGGAACGTGTTTGTTCACTGAGAAATCCAGGTTGCGCTGGCGGGGCCCGCGCATGGTGTTACGCCCTACGTTTCCGAAAAAATTTCCTGCTCGAGTAAACGCGGCGGTATCGAAGTAAGCGTTCAAACGGCTTTGCGGACTCCCCGATTTCAGCGCCGATTGCGCAGTGGCGCCGGGTGCATAGTTGGCGCGGCTGCCGGTCGTGCCATAGAAGACGGCTCCCGCGCTGTCGGTAATGCTGAAGGGCGCGCCGGATTGCCAGATGCCGATTCCGGAGATCTGCCACCCGGTGAAGAGCCGTTTGCCGATCGCGCTGTGGTTCCACCTGAAACCCCACTGCGGGATCTCGTAGGTCCCGTTAATCAAAAGGCGGTGGGTGCGATCGAAATCGGAGACGCCTTTGCTCGATCCGATGTTCGATTCATCGCCGGTGATCTCACTGAAGATGGTGGTGCTCCCGCCGGAGGTATCGTCCATCGATTTTGAATACGTGTACGATGCCTGAAAGCGCAGTCCGTATTTGGCACGTTGAGTCAGGCTGGCTTGCAGCGAATGGTAGTGGGAGTCCGCGGCCGTTTCTTCCGCCAGCAGTCCGGCGGGCGATAGTCCGGTATAGGGCACGCGCAATTGTGTGTTCGCGGACGTGTTGGTGGTCTGACCGTTAATCGGATTCGTGGCGCTGGCTAGAACCGCCTGATTGATGGCCCGCCGATCGGGAAGAGCGACGCCTTTAGTGCCCACGTATCCCACTTCCACCATCATGTCGGCCGTCGACGCCCATTGAAGATTGGTTCCCCATTGCTGAATGTAGGGCGTGCGCAAGTTCGGATCCACCGAGTTCAGGCCGATCGCGGGCTTATCATTCGTGTACGGCGGCGAATACAGAATCGGGAGGACCGGGTACTGCGACTGCTGCGGCAATACGGGAAACGGATTCTGCAAAGTCGATGCGATGTTCCCCGCTCCGGTCAGCGTGGTCCGCAGGTAGTCGGGAGCGGATTGCGAAGTGAGCAGCCCCAATTGATTCGATAGCCGGTCGTAGAAGATTCCGTATCCGCCGCGAATCGCCAGCCGGTTGGTGAGCCGGTACGCGTATCCGAAACGCGGAGCGAAGTTCCTGGTGGGCGAGTGGTCGAGCAGAGTCGGCGAGACGAGTGGAAGCGCCGGCAGCGGATGGGCAGAGTTGGAAGTTTGCACGAATCCAGCCGAAGTGGAGCCACCCGCCGGCGGCGCCTGATACAGGCGGTAGTCGAAGTTACCGCGGCGGCCGTAGCGGTCGATCGGCCAGCCCAGATAGTCATAGCGAACGCCGTAGTTGAGCGTGAGGCGGGAATTGACCTTCCAATCGTCCTGCACGAACAGCCCCAGATCGGTGATACGGTCAGCGCCGTTGGGAATGCCGCTCGCCACGTCTTCGGTATTGATATTGCTGAAGCCAGTTCCGTTTCCGCCTTGACTCACAGGATTTCCCGATTGTCCGATCAGGAAGTCGGCGAAGCTCTGAATGGTCAGCGCGCCGCGATAGCGATTGCGGCTGTAGTAGTTGTCGTCGTAGCGGCGAAACTCAGCGCCACCGCGGATCTGATGGCGGCCTCGCACCCATGAAATCGTGTCGCCATAGTGCCAGGTGGTAGGGGTGACGCCTTGATCCCCGTTTGTGTCGTAACCGATCGCGAACGCGCCCGTGACCGTGATCAGCGGGATGTCGGGGTAATCGGCCGAATTGAATCGCTGCATCCCGATGTCTTTGAGCAGTACGGTCGCGTCCGGAATCACCACTCCCAGCACGCGTGAAACTCCCATGCGTGCCTCGTTCACCAGGTTGTTGGAAAGGATGTGCGTGTCGGTCAAGCTGAAGATGCGTCCCTTGAAATCCTGGGTTGAACCGAAGCCGGGAACGTTGGCGGAACCGAACGGCTTGAATGTCGGCTGATTGGCGATCAGGGCCTTGAAGGCCAAGTGGTTCTGCGTGCCGAACTGGTGGTCGATGTTGGCAATGTACTGATCCTCATTGAATTGCGCCGGTTTGGAGACCGTGTAATTCACGCCCGATCCGGAAATCTGGGGCGAGGGGATCACGAAAGTCCCATCCGGCAACTTGGCGTTGAGCAGTGCCAGCGCCACCGGGTTAATGTTCGAGCCATCCGCCGCAATCGCCGATCCTCCCTTCGTGCCTTTTTGTCCGCCAAAGATCTTGCCTAGCGAAGCCGCGGAACGATCCAGGGGAATCGGCGGCAAGGTCAGCGAACTCGCGCCGGTTAGTCCGTTCAACTGGCGCGTACCCTGGAACGAAAAGAAGAAGAAGGTTTTGTTGCGTCGCACAGGTCCGCCGAGAGTTGCGCCGTACTGGTTTTGATTGAGCAAGGCTCGCGGAGTGCCTGTGGTGTTGAAGAAAAATGTGTTCGCGTTCAGATCAGTGTTCCGCAGGAATTCAAACAGTGAGCCATGCAACTGGTTGGAGCCGGACTTGGTGACCAGCGCAATGTTGGCTCCGCCGCTGCGCCCCGACTGGGTATCGTAAAGCGTAGTTTGCATTTTGAATTCCTGGACCGCTTCCGGCGACGGAACCAGGATGCCGTTGGATCCCACCCCGTTATCCGACGCGCTGTTGGTGTGAATGTTGACCGCATCCACACCGTCGATCTGGATGGCATTGGAAGTAGTCCGCGCGCCGCTGGATGAGATGATTTGCGTGCCGCGTCCCAGCGCGCCGGCATTGTTGAGAGCTGCAGACGTACCGGCCGTGAGAGAAAGCAACTGAGTGAAGTTGCGGGTAGCCAACGGCAGGTCTTTCAATGTTTTGCCATCGACCACGCGCCCTTGCGTGGCGGATTCGGTTTGGAGAAGCGCGCCGTTCGCGGTGACCTCCACGCGCTCGTTGACCGTCGAAGGCCTTAGCGCGGCATCCACGGCAATGCGTTCAGTTACGCTGAGGGTTGCGGTCTCGACAATCGTGGTGAATCCAGACAGGGAGAATTCCAGTTCGTAGTCGCCGGGCGGAAGGAAGGGCAACGTGTACTGTCCGCTGCCGTTCGTGGTGGTTTCGCGCCGCTCGCCGCTGGTCCGGCTGAAGGCCGTTACCTTGACGTTAGTGACCACTGCCTTGCTGGAGTCGGTAACCGTGCCGGTAATCGTCCCCGTGGTCTGACCCGTGGCCGCAGCGGCCGTCAAAATCGCTGCCAAAACGTAAGTGACAGTTCTCATAGTTTGCCATCTGCAACTCGGTTATGGTTTTTCGTACCTGCCGCCCCGTTGGAAGAGACGACCGTCCTGAAGCACTCTAAAGAATACTCCTGTTTCTAGGTTTCACAATGCTGTCACGATCTTGCAGCGGTTAGCAACGCGGTAGCATCGCGTCTATTCGCGGTCCACTTTGAATAAGAGTTTTGGGTGTATGATGTCAATCGAGTGATTCAGGGCACGGACGAAATCCAGAGTTGTGTCGATCGCATCCTTCATGGCGGCACCTTGCGAAACGCTCCTTCGTCCCGGCGCCTCTTGAAATACCTGGTGGACCACTCATTGGCCGGAGACGCCGACCAGTTGAAGGAATACACCATCGGCGTCGAGGCTTTTGGCAAGCCCAGCGACTACGATCCCCGGCTGGATTCCACGGTTCGCATCCAGGTTGGGCGCCTCCGGCAAAAGCTGTCCGAATACTACCGCGAAGAAGGCAAGGATGATCTTCTGGTGGTCGATTTGCCAAAAGGACGCTTTAGCCTTATTTGTGAACCCCGAGGCGATGCAATTCCCGACTCCCCCCTAGAGCCGGCAATTGGGGCGCCGCCACCGAACACCTGGCGTCTTACGGCCATCATTCTGGTCGGATTGTGCCTGATCATGACGATCGTGGCCAGTTACTCCTTCTGGAAATTACGCGCGGAGCAGAGCGCACGTCAAGTTTCGTCCGTGTTTTGGTCTCCGGAATTGGGGGAACTGTGGCAGCCATTCCTTAACACCAGCCGTCCCTTGATTGTCGCTGTGGGCAACCCGCTCTTTCAGCAGTTCGAGAATAAGGCGCTGTACCGTGATCTCTCCATCGAAAAGCCGGACGATTTATTGAAATCGCCTCAATTCAACGCCGTCCGCGAGGCACTCGGAAGCCGCGAAAGCCGGGCGGTCCACTACTACGCCGCCGTCGGAGATGTCATCGCCATGTTTCTGTTGGGACAACGGCTGGGCCCTCGCCATCCTGGTATGTCGGTGGTTCGCAGCAGCCAGTTGCAATGGCAGCAGTTGGCCGGAGCGAACGTGCTCTTCCTCGGCCCTCCCCGGTTCATCGGCGACAAGCTGGGCAATCTACCGGTTCCGTTGGAGATCGCGGAAACGCCCGACGGCTTCCTGTTAGTTCATCCACGCGCCGGGGAGCCATCACTCTTCAAGTTCCGTGACCCTCCCGGTTTTCTTGCCGAGGATGGAGAAGCCTGTGTACTCATTACTCATACCGCCGGCCCGGTAGGCAACACCGACGTCATGACGTTTGCGAGTAACAGCACATTTGGACGGGTGGGCGCCGTTGACGCATTCACCGATAGTGGGTTCACAAAGACGCTGGTCGCCCGGATGCGAGACGCTTCCGGACACATTCCCCGATACTTCCAAGTCCTGCTGAAGGTTAAATATAAGGAAGGCGTTCCCACCGAGACGTCCTACCTACTGCATCGAGAACTGCGGCGGGATTAGGTGCTGCGCGACTATTTGCGGAGCACAACAAATGTACTCACGCGAAATTGACAGCAGCGATTCGTCGGGGAGGATGCAAACATAGCCGCCCTTTTGTTCTAGGGTGTGAAACGTCTAGATAGAAGCGCCGAAGCGAAAATACACCAGTAACGCCCGGTGGGCGGCAACCTTATGCAGTTCATCTGGAATCGCGGTCAGCTCTGGTTGGAGACCAACCCGCGAAGCATGCCTGAAAAAACTCATCGTCGCGCCCGTCGAACCGGCGAGAAAGGAGGCCCGTTGCGGCCAGGTTCCAAACGCCGTAAGATCAACGTCATGGGAAGTGTCGGTCCGAGCGCCGCGCTGTCCAACGAATCTCGCGGCATCCATCTTCGAGTGACATGGACGAAGTGGACATGTCAGACCGCCATCGCTTTTACGATCGCATCCCTTGTCTCGGCCGCGCCGGCTCCAGACGACTCTCGCCGGACAATCATGGTCGCACTACGCAAAATCACGGAGAGCGAATACCGCCATTCCATTGCCGACCTATTTGGACCCGACATCAAAATCAGCGCCCGCTTTGAACCTGTCCAGCGAGTCGACCGCTTGCTCGCGCTAGGCAGCGCGCAACAGGCGCTGACGTCATCGGGATTTGAACAGTACGCGGCGCTCGCCGCCTCGATCGCCGATCAGCTGACCAGCAAAGAGAAGCGCGCTACTGTCGTTACGTGTTCGCCAGCCGAAGCGGTCGACGAAACGTGCGCGCGCCAAACCATCGAGCACATCGGCGAGCGCCTCTTTCGCCGACCGTTGACTCCCGAAGCGGTGACTGCGCGCGTCCAAGTCGCATCGCTGGGCGGAAGGCAATCGAACGATTTCTACGCCGGCATCAAGCTCGCCATCAGTAGTCTCTTGATGGCGCCCGAATTCCTGTTCCGCGTCGAGATGGCGGAACCCGATCCCGCGCATCCGCGGCAGTATCGCCTGGATGCCTACAGCAAAGCTTCGCGCCTCTCGTTTCTTTTGTGGGACTCGGCTCCGGACGACGTGTTGCTCGCCGCGGCTCACGATGGCAGCATTCACACTTCGGCTGGGCTCGAAAACCAGGTGAGCCGCATGCTCGCCTCCCCGCGCTTCGAAGACGGCACTCGTGCATTCTTCGCCGACATGTTCCAGCTTGACGGATTCGAGAACCTTACCAAGGATCCCGCGATTTATCCCAAGTTCAATCAGGCCGTCTCCGACAGCGCCAAGGAACAGACGCTGCGAACTACGGTCGAACTGCTCGTGCACCAGCGCCGCGATTATCGTGATCTGTTCACTACCAGCGAGACGTTCCTCAATCGTCCGCTGGCGTCGGTGTACCGCGTGCCGTTTGGCGCGAAGGATTGGGCACCGTATAAATTTCCCGACTCGGCCGAACGATCCGGGATTTTGACTCAGATCGCGTTTCTCGCGCTCAATGCGCACGCGAATTCGTCGTCGCCGACTCGCCGCGGCATCAAGATGAACGAAATCTTCCTCTGCCAAGCGACTCCCGATCCTCCCGCCGAAGTCGATTTTTCGAAAGTGCAGGACAGCACCAAAGGCACGGTGCGCGGACGTTTGCTCGACCACATGTCGAATCCCGGATGCGTAGGCTGTCACAAGCCCATCGATCCGCCCGGCCTCGCTCTCGAGCATTTCGATGGTCTGGGACAGTTGCGTTTGGCCGAGAATGGCCAGCCGATCGATGTCACGGCGGAACTCGTGAACAACCTCAAACTGGACGGCTCGGCGGGTTTGGGCAAGTATCTGCACGACAGTCCCCGCGCCACGTCGTGTCTGGTAGGCAACGTTTATGGGTACGGTGTGGGGCACAAACCGGACGATGTCGAATTCATCAACAACCGGACCAAAGCCTTCGAGAAATCCGGTTATCGATTCCCGGACCTGATGTCGCAGATAGCGACTTCGCCCGAGTTTTTCAAAGTCGCTGTTCCGGGCGGAACACCGGCGCCGGCCAAATCCGCCGCGGCGGCGTCAGAAAAACCCGCGCCCGCTACCGTCAAATCATCCAAAGGAGCCCTGCGTCAATGAACCCACCACACGGCCGTCGATCCTTCCTGACCCGCATGCTGCGGGGTGCCGGCGCATGCTTAGGAATTCCGGTGCTCGACTGCTTCTTGAACGGTAACGGCACTGCGTTCGCCAACGGATTGTCCATGCCGGTGCGATTCGGCACCTATTTCTGGGGCCTCGGGTTAACCGACACGCCGCAGGGCGGATCGCGCTGGGTTCCAACCAAGGCTGGTCACGGCTACGAAGTCATGCCGGAGCTGGAGGCGCTGCGCAGTCTCAAAGACAAGGTTTCGGTGTTCTCCGGGTTCCGCGTGATCGGCGATGGCCGGCCGAATCTGGTGCATTGGAGCGGCCACGCGTCGATTCTCTCGGGCACTGCTCCCGCCGTGACCGGACGCTTCGATGCGCCCTCGTTCGACAACAAAATCGCCGATGCCATCGGCAGCACCACGCGCTTCAAAGTTCTGCATGTGGATGGTTCGATGTCGCGCCAGCCGATCAGCTACTCGACCCGCACCGGCAATACTTTCGCGATGCCGGAAAATACCGCGATCGCGCTGTATAAGCGATTGTTCGGGGATGGATTTCAAGATCCCAACAGTGACAACTGGAAACCGGACCCCTCCATCATGCTGCGCCAGAGCGTGCTGTCGGCGGTCAAAGAGCAGCGCCAGTCGCTGGTGGCGAGCGTCGGCAAGGCCGATCAGGTCAAGCTCGACCAATACTTTACTTCGCTGCGTGAGACGGAAAATCAACTCGCGCTGCAACTGCAGCGGCCCGAGAAGCGCGAGGCCTGCAAGGTGCCCGGAGCGCCGAAAGAACTGCAATTCTCAGCGACAGTAGAATCGGTTCGCGCCAACACGAAAGCGATGGCGAAGCTGGTTGCGCTGGGACTGGCATGCGATCAAACGCGCGTCTTCAACTTCGTGCACACCGCAGGTGCGTCGGAAACCTATGTCGCTGGCGAAAGCAAGATCTATCATCAGATCACGCACGATGAGCCGATCGATCCCAAGCTCGGCTATCAGCCTGAAACCAGCCGCCTCGCAGGCCTAGTGATGCAAGCCCTCGGTGACTTCCTCACGGAGCTCGATTCCATCAAGGAAGGCGACGGCACGCTGCTGGATCACAGTCTGGTGATGGCCTTCAGCGATACCGGCTACGCCAAGATCCACTCGGTCGAAAACATTCCGATGTTCCTTGCCGGTGGCGCGAACGGCCGACACAAGTCGGGCCAGCACATCCACACGACGGGCGAATCGGTGACCCGCGTTTCGCTGACAGCGCAGCAACTGGTGGGCGCGCCGGTGGGGCAATTCGGAGTCGGCTCGATGAGCACGACGCGGCCGATCGCCGAAGTGGTTGCCTGAACTGAGGGGTCATCGATGAAAGCGACAAGGAAGATCTCTTGGATTCCGGCAATCGGGCTCATTTCTGCCGTGGGCTTCGCGGCACTGGCATTGACCGGCGGGGAGAGCGAAACCGGCAAGCCCGTGAAATGGACTCGCGCCTACGCGATCGAATGGAACGAACCTGCAATGTACTACGGCGCCAAGACCGGTGTCATCGATCCCGGCGCCGATTGTCCCAACGGCGTCAATCCGGAGCAGAATTGGGTGAAGGTTCTGGTGGATGCCGGATACACCAAGGCCGAAGCCGAATGGCTTCGCAATCCCGCGAATCCGTCGCGCAGTCCAGTGCACGGCCAGAATCAGATGGCGTTTCGCGGCAAGGATCGTGCCAACGTTTACACCAATCCGACCTCTACTCCCGACCCCGGCTTGGTTCCGATGACCGGCACGATCGCCGAAGGCATCAATCTCGATGGCGACGAATCCAACGGTTTCACCAGCCCCACCGGGGAAAAGGGCATCGACAACAATTTCTATAAGGCGGTGGGCTGCTGGAAAACCTATCGCGGCCCGCGACGCATGTCGAGCGGTGCGCAACAGTTCAACGATTCGATGCGCAACGGCGGTTGGACCACCGTCATTGTCGTCAGCGGGGAGGGCAGCAACCCGATGAATGACGACAAGGTGACGGTCGGCGTCTACTCGAGCGCCGACGCGCTGGTGAAAGATGGGCTCGGCAACATCGCGCGCGACTACTCGTTCCGCGTTGCGCCAAATGCCAAGTTCGAAGGTATCTTCCCGGCGCGCACGTCGAACGGGCGCATCATTTCGACCTCTCCCGTCGATTTCAAGATGCGTGATCCTTCCTACTCGCGCGAACTCGAATTGCTGCGGGCTCGCGTCGACCTTGAAATGAAGGCTGACGGTTCTTTGGTCGGGTATATTGGCGGATATCGCCCGTGGAAGGTCGTCTACAAAGGGTGGGTGGATGCGCGTGGTCCGGTAATCGAAGTGCTGACGTGGGTTCAATTGCCCGCGGTCTATTACGCGCTGGAGCGCAATGCCGATTACAGTCCGGCCGGTCCTGGTGGCGAGAAGACGCATATCTCCTTCGCGCTGAGGGTTGAGGCCGTGCCTGCGTTTGTGATGACCCCCGATGGCACGAAGGAAGTTTCGAGCATCGATTCGTATAAGGCGCTTGCGCCGCCGCCGTCACCAGAACCTCCGGCGCTCAGGTTGCGAATCGTGGACGGCATCGTCCCGAATCCGAATTATCCAGCCGGTCCCGACGTCAAGATCGTGGTGCCGACGACTCCGCCGCAAAAGTGAATGTTATGAACTTCCGTCGAACGCTTTTCCTGCTTGCCGTTATTTCGCTGCCACTTGGAGCTCAGTCGCCGGTGGCTCCACTTTCAGACGACGTGAAGCCGATTCGGCTTTCCGGCCTCGGCATTCGTGTCAGTGACCTTGAGCGCTCGCGCAAGTTTTACACCGAGGTTCTGGGATTCAAGGTTGCCGCCAAGGTGCCCGCGCAGGGCGATCCGGTCGAGTATCTGCTGAGTTTGTCCGGTGAGGTCCGCACCGACACCGTGCTCGTGATCCGCAAAGGAGAAGTGAAGGCCGGCGCCCAGGAGTTCGGCTCGATCACGTTGGTAGTTCCGAGCGGGAAGAAGATGGCCGAGCGCGTCGCGACCGCAGGCTTCCCGCCGGACAAGATCGTCGAGGGTACCAACATAGTGCGCGATCCCGACGGATACAAGATCGAGCTGTATCAGCGGCCCGCGTCACCGGCCCCGCGGTAGGTCGAGATTCTCTGAAGGCCAGCACGAAGAGTTTTGACAAGTCCTACGAAAAGAGAGTCCGCTTATTGTCCAATTGAAATGGTTCGTCGAATAACCTAAACGACAGCCTTCAATAAATTTCCTCTTGTGCTCCGCGAAAACTGCATCGGCCGCTAAGCGGCCCCCTTTTCCAAGCTGTACTCGTGATGCAACCCGCCGAGAACTGGCCTCGATTTGACTCGGTAACCGTGCGTTTTTCCGCGCGTACGATGTATCACGCCGGTCGAAACTACGAATCCCTGTCGTGGCGCAAGTTCGACCGTGCGGTCGGGCAGGTCGATCAGCAACTTTCCCTCTACGAGGTAGAAAGATTCGTCGTCACCGTCGTGCTTGTGCCCGCGATACTCGCCTTGCACCACGCCCAGGCGAACCACCGATTCGTTCACTTGGCAAAGAGTCTGGTTGTACCACTTGTAGGCGCAGGCATCGGCGAGCGGCCGCTGGTCGATCACTTCGCGTTGCTGGCAATGAATGTTCAGCCGCGTTTCGTATGGATAGCTTGTCGTCTCGCTCATAAGAAATGTGTCACATCGCTATTCGGTTCGCAAGGCCGTAATTGGGTCCACGCGTCCTGCGCGACGGGCCGGCAGATAGTTGGCCAGAATGCCGATCGCCACCAGCGTGACTCCCGCCGCCGCGAAG